>Ga0214919_10003776_pt1 | contig 22560 bp, 35 predicted proteins | sample LL1503_MetaG_FD_177994 | JGI IMG/M metagenome (GOLD analysis project Ga0214919, IMG submission 177994) | Freshwater microbial communities from Lake Lanier, Atlanta, Georgia, United States - LL-1503 | ecosystem: Environmental > Aquatic > Freshwater > Lake | place: USA: Georgia | collected... | reverse complement strand
GGTTTGCCGGTATTTTTCAGCTTGCCAACGCTGGAGCCCAACGATTGTTCATGAGGGCAAAACCGACGAGCATCCTCGACATTGCGACTCTGACTTCCATCTATCGCCCTGGTCCTTTGGCGGCTAACGTTGACAAATTATATTTGGATTCTAAGGCCAATCCTGACAAGATCGATTATTTGCATCCACTCATCAAAAAGGTTCTTGAGCCGACTTTTGGCTGTATAATTTTTCAGGAATCCGTGATGAAATTGTGTTCTGTTGTGGCCGGTTTTCCAGAGACTGAGACCGACACTATCCGTCGTAATATCATGAAAAAGACGACAGCGAAAGATGGTGCGAAGGGTGTCGATGAGGCCAAAAAGTCCAAAGTCGATTTTGTGTCTGGTGCGGTGCGCAACGGCGTACCTGAAAAGATTGCCGACGAACTTTACGAAAAGATCCTATTTTTTGCTGGTTATGGCTTCAACTCATGTGTTCACTTTTCCACTGAAGTAGATACTTATGACGGTGAAGGAAACGTCGTAAGAAAGCAAATCAGGGAAGTCAATTCTGGTGACATCGTTATGACTAGAGATGAAGCCACTGGCAATGATGTTTTTACCCGGGTTGTAAAGAGGCATCACAATGGTGTGAAAAAGCTTTATGAGGTTGTCCTTGATACAGGGGAGAAAGTTAAATGCACGATGGACCACAAGTTCAGGACGACGGACGGGAGGATGCTGCCTTTGAAAGAGATTCTCGAACAAAAATTGTCGATTGTGACGAAAGACCGGAGATAAGTTATTGGTGTAATAGGTGTGACACCCATGTTGGACCAAGAAAAAAACAACCACATCTATATCTTGCGCATGAGTTGCATGTATTGAGATGTTGGCCTGACGGGAAAATAGGTGTTGACTATGTAGAATGTGCTCTTTGTAAGTTCGCAGGAAGCAAGATCACACAACACGTGAATTCACAACACCAGTTATCGAAAGAAAAATATTTTGAACTGTACGGACCAACAATTTGTGATGTGTCATCTAAAAAATATAGTGCAACTGATAACTGCAACTGGATTGAGAGAAGGAAGAAAGAAGGGCTTGATCTAACAGAATACAGGCAAAAAATGTCTGATTCTGTTTCGAGAGCGATACTCTCTTCTCCAGAAGAGCGAGACAGAAGATCTGTCATGTTAGGCTCATTGAACAAGAGGAAAGATTTTCGTGATAGGTCTTCTGCTGTCGCACGAATCACAAGCTCCAGACCCGAAATAATAGCAAAAAGAACAGAGAATCTCAATAATTGGCGGATTAATAATCCAGAGCTATTTCAAGAAATGGCTTCAAAGTTCATTGGTCGAGGTTCTTCAAGACCTGAAAAGATCCTGTTGAATATGTGTAAAGAAATTTGGGGTTCCGAAGTTACATCTCAGTTTCAAATAAAACATCCATCTATTCCGAATAAGTCTCATAGAGCCAGGGTGGACATAGCGAATAAATCAAAGCACATACTAATAGAATTTGATGGACCATTTCATTTTTTTCCGATCTTGGGTATTGAGCTTTTTGACCAACAAATCAAAAGAGACCTCGCCGTAGAAAATTATGCGATGGAAAATGGTTATCTCCTAATCCGAATATCTGAAGACATGTTCAACGGAAAATCATTTCAAAGTGATGTGATAAATCTTTTGAAAGAATGTGATTCAAAGTTCGGCATTATTCGACTCGGCAAGGCTTACAGTGAAAACTTGTACGCTTCGATGGTATGATCAACACATGATGAACCGAAAACAACAATTTGAAGCATCTCTTTTGCGATTGGCAAAAAATATGAACATAGATGTCGACGAGCTTCTGCTTGAGGCAAAGCAATGCAGGGAAATTGATGGAATCAAAACGCACATCGATGGATTTGATGACATTGTGAATGACATATTGGGTGTAAAAAATGTCTAATATTGTTAGCGTCGTTGAAATCGGTGAAGATGACACCTTCGATCTTGAGGTTGAACACCCTGATCATCAGTTCTATTTGTCAAATGGAATCCTGACATCGAATAGTCATGCATTCTCTTACGCCATTGATTCGTATTATTGTGCCTGGTTGCTCACCTATTACGAGGAGGAGTGGTTATGCGCATATCTCGAGTCGATGTCGGACAGCGATGACAAGCGATCCAAGGCATTTTCTGAGGTTAAAGCTTTGGGTTATAAAGTCGTCGACATCGACATCAACTACGCCAACAAAGGTTGGACCATCCTCGAAGGGAAAAGGTTCATGCCTAGCTTCTTGTCATGTAAGGGGGTGGGCACGGCGGCCGTAGAAGAGATTATGGAAAATAGACCCTACAAATCCGTGGAGGATTTATTGTGGTATCCCACAGGCCAATGGAGGCATTCCAAATTCAATCGAAAGGCAATGGAGGCATTGGTGGCGGTGAGGGCTTTCGATTCCTTGGACTGTGTTGGCGAAGGCAAGGTCTTTAACAACTACAAGCAAATGTACGAGATTCTTATCAACAGGAACACAGACATCAAGAAGAGCACAAAGAAGAACTTGACGGCCGGCATGGAGGCCTTTCGGGATGCGCTCGTCGAGACCAATGACATGGATGATTGGACGAGGCAGGAATCCGTCAACAACACTATGAAGTATTTGAGCTCCTTCAACCCAGATTCTTTGGTTCCGGATCAAATTTTGGCCAAGTTGCAAGAACGTGGTGTAAAACCTATTGATGAATTGGAAAGCAGTGACATCTATTGGTTTGTAGTAATGGGCGTGAAAACCAAAATGACCAAGAACAACAAGCCATATCTCATTCTTGAGGCTTCAGGTTTGACCGGTCAGAATAAGAGAATATTCTGTTGGGGCTGGAATGGCACGACGGAATTTCCATTGTATTCGGTATGCATCGCCGAAGTCACAGTCGACAATTACGGTTGTAAAACCTTCATGAGCAAGATCAAGGTATTGGAGAGCTGACTATGAAAACTGGTGGAATTATTGTGGAGGGAGCTGAGCAACAAGGGAAGTCTACCTTTTGCAATAAGTTGTCGGAGGCTTTGGGTTTGCGAACCATCCACAATGGATATGTTCGTGGTAAATTCGATTATTTTAGCGGTTATTTCAAGGACATCGACGCCGGAGGTGGTCCTTTCATCTACGACAGGTCTTATATGTCCGAGTTGGTTTATGGGAAATATTTTGGGAGAAAAAATATAGATTCCAATCTTAAGAAAAAGATAGAGGGTCGCTTCAGGGATTTAAATTATTTCTTGGTGTTATTGGAGCTGGATCAACCATGGATTGACAGGGAAGAGACTGTCACTCGAGAACAGAACGAGAGCATCAAATCAATCTATAAAGAAACTTACGATTCGATTGGCATCGATAAATTTTTGATAAAACCTTCTGACGATGCCTTACAATTCATCCTGCAGCAATACAAGATTCGTCGATAGATTAAACTACCCAACAACGGAGAAAAAATGACAACAGCTTTGATGTTGACTCTTGGCCATAATTCGTCTGCAGTTTATTTTGATGGGAACAAGGCTTTAGGCTACGAAGAGGAGAGACTCAACAGGATTAAATCTTCCAGTTCTTATCCTTATATGGCTATTGCCGAGATCGAGAAGAGGCTCAAGATCGAGCCTGGAAGCTATGTCTTTATTTCCCATTGGTTCGATGATTTCGACTTCACAAAAAAGTCCAACAAATACTTCGACAAGGAAGCCTTCGATATTCTAGTTGAAAAGTATTCGCTTAAAAATGTTGTGCTGAGCGAAAACTTCACCCATCACGACGCCCACGCCTGGTCGGCATTGTCTTTTTTGAAGGACAAGTGGAATTCTAAGCATGATCAGAAAATTGATCGCGGCGACAAGTTGCACATTGTGGCTGCCGATGGATTTGGAAATTCACAAGAGGTCATTAGCATTTATGAGACCTCCGTCGAAGACTTGTCTTCTCGACCAAAATTGGTCGGCAGATATCATGGTTTTGATTATTCTTTGGGGCTCATGTACCAGTATGCCACTTCATTTTGTGGCATGAAAGAGAACCAAGATGAATATAAATTTTTAGGTTATGAATCCCACGTTTCCGACGTACTGGAGGTTAACTCGCTACAGGCTCTTCGGGCCATGGCGGGACAAAAGGTCGTTTCCATGTTTGAGTCGATGAAGAATTCTCCCGATTGTCGAAATTCAGGATGGGACAATCATGATGGCCTCATTAATGTTCCTTCTTTGATGGAGACGAAGAAATCATGGTACAAGCATTTTGAAGAAGTGGTTGCTGCAATTTCCCCTGGATTGCAGGGCAGAGATGTTAGAATTGTGGTTGGTCACTACATTCAGCAGGTCATCGAAGGTGTCATGTTGAAAATTGTCGAGCATTACAACATGAAGCACGTTGCTCTATCTGGTGGTATTTTTTACAATGTAAAACTGAACAATCAGGTGTTGACCAATACAACGGGATTATTCTCCGTAGTTCCTTTGGCTGGTGACCAAGGTTGTGGCATTGGCATGTTCGAAGCTTATGTTGGTGATTTTAAGTGGGGTGACCTTAAGTGGGGTGATCGACCAGCATTTAAGGATTGGTCTTCGACTATTTCCAAGCAGGACATTGCTAAATATGGAGAACATATTCGCTATTATTCTTTTGCTGATAGAGAGAAAGCCGTCCTCGATACGGTCTCCGCTTTGCGGACCAATAAACTGGTGAATGTTGTAAAATCGAAGATGGAATTTGGCCCTAGGGCCTTGTGTAGCACGACGACGCTAGCTGTCCCCACCACATCCAATGTGGAAATAATTAATGATATCAATGAGAGGGATACAGTGATGCCGATGGCCCCGGTTATGCTTCATAATGTGGTGCAAAACTTTTTTGATGCGAGGTATAGTGATAGGGTAATCGGATCGGATAGGTTTATGATTTTAACCTATGATTATGTTTCCCCGGACCTGAAAGGCTACGGTGGCATCGCCCACAAATATCCAGACAGAGAGGTTTGGTCAGGTCGTCCACAGATCATCGATCCCAATGACACCTTTATGACTGAAGTTCTTAATGGTGTCTCAGATTTTTCAAAGGCTCTCATCAATACCAGTTTCAATGCCCATGGTCGACCGATTGTGTATGATTTGGACAGCGTCTTGGATAGTTTTAAATTTGAGTTTGACAAGTCCCTAGAATTAGGACATGAGCTTCCATTGTTGCATCTTTGTGATTTTGATGGATGAAACATGCAAATATTAAAAGCTCCCGAATTTGAAAATGATGATTATCTTTTTAGGATAGATGTCGATTGCATACCAGTCGGACAAAAGGCAATCGACATTTTTCGACAGGAATCTCCATCGCTGGCTTCTTATTATGAAACAAAGAGGAAGGCATTTCGTGCTAAAAATGTAGATCCAAGTGTTTTTGCGGACTTTGAAGAAGATAGACCTAGTCTAAATTCATTATCCAAATTAAAAATTTTGGATTCAACAATTTATACCGTAGCTAGCGAAAGACAAAATGGTTATTCCTATCTGGATCTATTAGACAGAATAAGACAACACATTTCTTTGCATCCTAACACAAGGCGTTGTATGGTCAGGTTGGCCAATTCCTATGCCGAATATTCTTCCAGCGAAATTGATTCCCAAATAGATGTCACTTGTTTGAATCTCGTTCATTACATTGGCGACACTCCTAGGTTGATTTTTAGGGCATCCGATGTCAAAAACGAATTATTCGTAGATTTATTGACAATACATGAATTTTTCATCCAGCCAGTTTACGAAGGAAAGGCAAAACAATTGTCTGTTTATTCTTCTTCGGCTCAAGGCGTTTCTAGTTGGCAGAATTTTGTAGATTACGTGAATAGATTTACCAAAAAAGGATAATGACATGAGGGCACTAGTAACGGGCGGCGCAGGTTTTATTGGAAGCAATCTTGTCGCTAAATTAGTGGAAAGGGGCGATACAGTCGATATTGTAGATGATTTATCGAATGGTCATTTCGAATTTATTTCCAAGGGAGTTGTAGACAGTGATGGTCTATTTCTCATAGATTTTGCTTCGAAGACCATTTTAGATAGAATCAAGGAAGGTTGCTACGATGTCGTGTTTCATCTCGCCGCCGTACCTAGAGTCAGTTATTCCGTAGAGCACCCTGTCGAAACCAATGATGTTAATGTCAGCAAAACTTTGACGTTGATGGATGCCTGTCGTGGAAATGTAAAACGTTTTGTGTTCGCTTCTTCTTCTTCCGTCTATGGCGGCGCAGATGAACTACCAACGCCAGTCACTAGCCCTAAGAATTCTAAGTCTCCTTATGCTTTGCAAAAGTCGATCATTGAAGATTATTTGAAGCTTTATTATGAACTTTATCAGCTTGATTCTGTCTGTCTTCGTTTCTTTAATGTTTTTGGCCCAAATCAGCTTGGCGATTCTCCCTATTCTACTGCTGTTTCTGCCTGGTTGACTGCGATCAAGAAGGGGACGTCTATGCGATCGGATGGGGACGGTTCCCAATCACGAGATATGTGTTATGTCGACAATGTCGTCGACGCTTGCATTCGAGGAGCGGAGTCACAAAATCCTTTAGAAGCTGTTTGTTTGAATGTCGCATGTGGTGACAGAACAACAAACAACGAAATTTTGCAGTATCTTTTGTCCAAGTATCCGGATGCCAAGTACCATGATGCTCCTTGGAGACCTGGCGATGTAATGCATACTCAGGCCGATATATCTAGAACGAAAGAAGTTTTAGGTTATACACCTCTGGTCAGGTTTTGGGATGGGTTAGATCGTACTATTAAGTGGTATGATGATAATTGGAGTGTAGTCAAGAACTTAGGGCTTTCAAAATGACAGTATACGATAATTTCACTGAGGCTTACGTCGACATTCTGAAGGATGTTTATACACGTCCTGATTTTACTTCTTCGCCTCGTGGGTTGAAGGTTAAAGAATCTTTAGGCTATCAGTTTAAGATTACGAATCCCAGGAACAGGATTCCTTATGTCAAATCTCGCGATTTTTCCGTACAATACATGGTCGCGGAGCTACTGTGGTATTTGAACGGCAGCGATTCCACAGAATGGATTTCTAATTATTCTTCTTTCTGGTCGAAGATTTCCGACGATGGCAAGACAGCGAATAGTGCCTATGGTGCGCGCATCTTTAAGCCACATCCCAGGATTGCTGGCGATGTATCCAATAATTGGACACAATGGTCTTACGTTGTTGAAGAGTTAAAAAAAGATCCCGATTCGCGGCGCGCCGTAATTCATATTAGATCTCCAAAGGATTCTATTTCTGCTACGCTCGATGTTCCTTGTACTTTGTCTCTTCAGTTCTTTTTGAGGAACGACAAAGTGCACATGATTACTTCCATGAGGTCGTCCGATGCTATTCTTGGATTGGCCTATGATGTGCCAGCGTTTACCTTATTCCAGGAACTTTTGGCGGCAGAGTTGACGCACGATTTGGGTCGTCCTATTGGTCTTGGAGACTACGTCCACCTCAGCGGTTCGCTACATATTTACGAGCGTCATTTTGAGATGGTCGAGAAGATTATCGATGAAGCCTGGAAGTTCCGTGCCGAGACTCCTCTCGAAATGCCGGCTCTTCCTGCTCAGGTTCCTTCTCTGGAGCTGGCTCTTAGCGAGACGGGTTATCGTAAAGCAAAGACGACGAATCATCTTCTTACTACTTTAAACACTTCTTTAAAGCAGCCCAATGTAGATGTCGATTATTGGGCGGATTGGTGTAAGATTTTGGCATCTCATCGAGCGGTGAAGTTAGGAGATAAAAAGTTGGCCGATACTTTGCTGTCGAGCACTACTTTTGAAGGATACCATTATTTCAAGAAGTGAGGTTTTCATGAGCAAAGCGATACAGACTAATCCTATTTTCACAGTCTTCCTGGGCCCGATGTTCGGTGCAAAGACGACAGGCTTGTTGTCGATGATTGATAGGTTTAAATATCAAGGTAAGAAGGTGGCTACTTTTAAGCCGCAGCTCGACGATAGATACAGTAGCGAAGATATTTCGACTCACAGCGGGTGGAAGATCCCCGCTACGTGCGTGAAGACTGGTCGAGATATCCTGGAAAGACTTGCCGAGCTCGATGAAAATCCTCATATTGTGGCTGTCGACGAAGCTTTTATGATACCAGGTGTCGCAGAGGTTCTCATCTGGTTGTATCGCAGCGGTTACTCGGTGGTTGTGTCCACGCTGGATCTCTCCGCCTCAGGAAAGCCCTTTGAAGAGGTCGAGAAAATGTTACCTTGGGCAACTACAATAGAAAAGAGAAGTGCCGTCTGTGTGGTCTGTAATAGGGATGCTTATTACACTTATAAGAAGCAGACCGGTGGTGACGAGATCGAGGTCGGTGGAGCTGAACTTTATGAGCCCCGATGTTTGCGTTGCCATCCTTTGATTTTAAATCAAGAAACTTGATATGGAGACTTTAAGAATAACTTGGCCCGAGACTTGGATGTCCATCGCTAAAGTTGTAGCGCAGCGATCTTACGATCCGCGTCTCAAAGTTGGATCGATCGTCGTCTCGGCCGACAATACGCAGATGTTATCGATAGGATATAACGGTAATTACAGGGGCGGACCTCATGAGCCTGAATCTTTGGACGCAGGGCAGAGCGGTTTTATCCATTCCGAAGCCAACGCTTTGATCAAGTGTGATTTTAACTTTGGCAAGAAGAAGCACATGTATTTGACACATTCACCGTGTCGAGCGTGTGCCAAGTTAATAGTTAATGCTGAAATAGCCAGGGTTGTGTACGACGTTCCTTATAGGGACATGTCTGGATTGGAAATTTTAACTTCTGTGGGAATAGAGGTTTTTAGTCTGGAAGAGGCCATAATTAGAGACAGGGCGTTATGAAGACATTGAACGAAGAAGATATCTTGAGGGTAATGCGAGAAGAGTGGTCAAATAAGTTGACCGCTTTGTCGGAAGAGATTGATCTCATGTTGAAGTCAAAAGTCGATGGTGAGAAGAAGGATGTGTTGTCTCCCGACTTGAAGATTCGTCACAAGAAAAGCCAGATACTTTATACCATAGTTTCTGTTGGTCCTCGAGACATTATGCTTAAGACGCCCGAAGGCGAAGATTTCTTGATTGATAAAGACGAACTGGAGAAGAATTATGAACTCGACTAAAAAGAGCGGATTAGATAACATGTTAAAGGGACTAGTGAAGAACGCTGTTGACAGTACAATAGCCGCTAATCTTCCACGTCTCGAAGAGTCTTATGTCGCCGAACCTAAGCCATTCAAACAGGTTTCTGAGTTTGTTTCCCAGAAGACTAAGACCGCTCACATCGAGAAATACAAGAACTATATTGAATCTCTCAATAAGGTTTCTGCTGAACTAGACACGGTTGACAGGTCCGAGGTCAACCACCGTCATTCTCAGTATCGTTCTCTCAAGTTGGATGAGACTTGGAATCTCAATGCCGTTTGGCTTCATGAGTTGTATTTTGCCAATTGTTTCGACCCGCACTCCGAGGTTGTGATGGATTCGACGGCTTATCTTCGCCTCGAGAGAGATTTCGGGACCTTCGATGATTGGCAGCGAGATTTCATGGCATGCGCTTTGGCTTCCCGCGGTGGTTGGGCCGTCTGCGGTTATCATCTTTTTCTCAAAAAGTATGTTAATTTCTTGGTTGATGATCATGCTGGTAGCATCCCGATGGGATTCTATCCTCTCGTCGTTGTCGACATGTGGGAACACGCTTATTACAGGGATTATCTCAACGATCCGAAGAGCTATCTCATCTCCCAGATGAGAGAGTTTAACTGGACGGTCATCGAGGAGCGTTTCAAGAAAGCCGAATCAATTGCCCAGGTGGTGAAGTGATGTCCCGCATGAAGCTCAGCCAGTTACGCCAGTTGATTCTTGTTGAGACTCGTCGGGCCCTCCAAGAGCAGCTTGGTCAAGATGAGGCCGAAAAAGGAGAGGATTCCCTTGATGCTCAGGTCGACAAGTATCTCGTAGATTACGAAAAAGAATCCAAGGCTTCTAAGACAGAAGGCAAAGATTTTCGTTCCTTTGTCAGGCGATTTTTGACAGAGGCCGAAGATGACGAAAAAAAGGACGATGAGGACAAGGAAGACGACGAGGATAAGAACGAGGAAGAAAAAGAAACAAAGAAACTTTCTTCTGATGATATTGATGTCGACGTTTTTGTCGATAGCGTCATGAGGCTTGTCGATAACTACGACAATCTTCTCGAGGTCAGGGACACAGTCTTGCGACGAGCAGTCAACTTCTTGTTGAAGTCTTATGAAAAAGACGTAGTGGACTCCTTTAAGGAAGATCTGATAGAACGCTACGATGTAGAAATAGGCAAGTCCAAGTTTGAAACTGATGACGATAAATTCCAGGCCCCGACAGCCGATAGAGCAGGGGTTAACCCAGGTGGTGGATGAGAACAGATCTATTTGAAGACAGAAAATGTGTTCATGTCAAATTGAATAAAGAATTACATTTTGCCCTGCGATCCAAGTTATTTAAACACAATATATCAATGCAGGATTTATTTGATGAATGTGCTCGTATTATAGTCTCAGAATCTATTCGAGGACAATCTATTATCAATGCGATAGTAAATAGAAAACTGGAAGAACAGATATCTGGCGTAAAGGCCAAGGATAAAAGAAATACAATGGGGGAGTTAGACAGCGAAACGCTGTATAATATGATTAACTCGACAGAAGAAAAAGAGAACACATGAGTCAAGAAAAAAGCGGTCTCAAAAATATAATCGATAATTTTTTTGAAAATTCCTTGGCCGCTTCAGAATATATGAAGACCATAATTCATAATATTTCTCTTGTCGCGATGGAAACCAAGAAATTGGCCGACATTCTTTTGAAATTGAACGACAGGTTGGATCGTCACGAAATAGCCATCGCAGATCTTTACGAACTTAAATCAGATGGTGGCGGTCCAAGCCTGGATCTTCCTAGGACAAGCAAGCAGTCTTCTAAACCGAATTGATACGATTATGTTAGAAGGTATAAAAATTTTTTTCAAGAAATCTTGGGGCACCATTGCAGCGATTGCGGCCGGTGTCGCCGCCTTGATCGGATTTTTTTTGGTTAGAAAAAGCGAAGAGACGACTGCTTCTGTTCCCTTTAAGGACATGCAGGATTCTCACACCAAAGAGATAGAAGAAGTCAAACAGACGATAGCTGTTGAAAAAGAAAAATTGGCCGATAACGAAGTGAAGCACGAAGTTATCGTGGCCCAGATAGAGGCTCAACACGTCGAGGCTAAAAAGACTTTTGACGAAAAAAAGAAAGCGGAAGTCAAACAGATAGTAAAAGATTATGCAGATAAACCAGAGGAGCTAGCCAATAAGTTGGCCGAAGTTACAGGTTTCAAAGTGATACTTCCGGAGGAATGATGAAAAAGCTGATATCTTCTATCATGCTGGCTTCTTTTTTGGTTCCCAACGTCTGTTGCGCTCAAGATGTTGCTTCGACACTACCCACTATCGCTATCCCCGCGGGCGAAGCAAGCCCAGGTTCCGCGATATCTCCTATGAAGAAAGGACAGAAGGCTCCGTTCACGGGGGTCTTGTTGTCGCCTGAGGCCGTCGCTACTGTTATAACGGAGATAAAGTCTCTAGATGACAAGATAAAGCTAGAGGTACAACGCGTTACTGCTCTTCAACAAGAGCAATGTAGAAAAGAAAAGACAGACCTACAAATTCATTCCGACGCCGATAAAAAAATACTACAGTCCGATATCGACGATAAACTGCGGACGATAAATTTGTTGGAAGAAAATCTGAAAAAAGAACAGGAAGATAGACCCAATAAGGTCGTTTGGGCCGGATTAGGAGCAGCGGGAGGAATAGCCGTTACCATTTTAACAGCCTTCGCTATATCTAAAGCAACCAAATAAAATCAACCTTTGCCACATATTTAGGCAAAGCAAGGAGAGCCGCATTATGTCCGACGATGAGAAGCCAGAAATAGCTAGCTTGGAAAAGGTGAAACCTTCGTGGTTTTGGATTAAGAATAGTGCCGGTGAAGCCTCGGTTTCTGTTACATTTCTCACCATTGCTTTTTTGGTGACAACAGCTTCTTACATCCTTTCGATATTTGATCACATTGGATCCTTTGTACCGAAGGCTTTCGATGTCTCGGCTTGCAGCGCTTATTTTATTCCGCTGCTCACCTTATATTTTGGAAGAAAATGGACTGATGCGAAGCTTGGTTCCGGAAAGCAAGATTCCTGACATGCGCAGTACTATAAAAGAGTCTACATTGCGCTCAATGGTCAAACGACTCTTAGAAGACAAGAGCTTAGGACCAGCGATGGTAAGCGTCAATAATGTCGTCGATCCATCGGCCGCTGTGACAGACCCGAGCAATCCTAATTTTAAGCCATACTCGAGAGTAGAGCTCCAGGTGGCCCTTAACGCCATGATAGACGATGTACCAGACAACAAGATACCTGATGTCTATGATTCGATGAAAAATGCTTTGGAAGTTAGTCAAGAAGAACAAGGGGAAGCAGAGATGAAGAAGACTAAAGAAACGAAGGTCGAAGAGTCTGTAAGACTTGCAATAAGAAAAATTTTAAACGAAATATCAAAAGAAGAAAAGGCAAAGAAATTGTGGGCCGGATTAAAAGAGCCCACTGGTCCTCTTCCTTCTGTCAAGAGAGTGCCTTATGGCCAGCATGGTGCGGAATATCTTAGTAATTTAGAGAGGAACAAAGCGGGCCTTGGTAAACAATTTAGCACGATGCAAGACGATGAAGACAGCAAAGAGATGGAACGTAATGACATGCCTGCATCAGGTAGAGCCCGCAAAAATGTAATGATGGGCGATGTTAGCGGAGCTTCTTTTAAGGAAATAGCCAAAGAAATGGGATTTGCTGCCGAGTCTGGAGCAAAACAAGCTGTCGAGCGTGCCTTGGACAAGGCTAAGTTTGCTGGTTCAATGGACCCAGATCAATTAGAAATAATTACACTTACAGCGATGAACGATTACATCAATATGTTGAACAAAACCGGCGAGCTCAGTGCCGCCGACGTACAACTAATGAAGGATCACCCCAATATTGTTGAAGACCTTGATGGCTTCCGCGAATACCTCGATGGTGTTCTCAAGAAGGTCCGCAAGACCGACCAAAAAGTCGTTAATCCAGTCAAGTGAAGGTGACAAAATGACTATGCCTAATACTTCTATCGTTGCAGCCGTCCAATTTCAGCCTGTATTGTTGGATGCGTACAAGAATTTAGGCGTAGCTAGACAGATGGCCTTCGAAGCCGCCGGAAAAGGAGCCAGGATTGTTGTGCTCCCGGAATTGTGTCTTAGTGGTTATGTTCTCCGTAACAAAGCCGAGGCGGCTTCTTGTGCCCAAGAGAAGGATGGTTATCAAACAGAGGCCTTTGTTCCAATAGCTAAAAAGTTTGGATGTCACATCATCTTTGGTTACGTCGAGCTTCACGAAGGCAAGCTATATAATTCTGCGGCCATTGTTGGTCCTAGCGGCTTGGTCGGCAACACCCAAAAACATAACTTATGGGGTTCGGACGCCTTGTGGGCTGAATCTTCTGAAAAATTGCCTCCGGTGGTTGTCACACCGGCCGGACGTTTGGGAGTGCTTGTTTGTCGTGACTCGATGAACAACTATAGAGATACGTATAAATTCTATAAGTCGGAACACAAGTTTTATAGAAAAGGGTCTGTCGACACCATCGCGCTGTTGTGCAATTGGGGTTCAGATTATGGTTATCCCGACAATAGCTGGATGGAGTTGGCGGAAGAGACAGGAGCTAACGTGATTGTTTCTAACAGGGTAGGCAAAGAACGAGACCTTAAGTTCAAGGGTGGTTCTGCGATAATCGATCGTAATCGTCGGGTTTACACTTATGGGTCTTCTTTCACCGAGTCGGCCGTCGTCGGTGGGGTGGTTATCCTGTGAAGCTGTCTAGGCTCCACGAAGAGTTTATAGACAAGGCCCGGCGTCCGATGTCTTTTGGAAGACTACCAATTTCTCCTCTTGAGGGTGATGTCGCCATAATACCCGTTGAGAAGTGGACGAAGGTAGACTCTCCGTTACGTCTTCGAAAGACTTATAAGTTTTTGTCTTCGTCTGCTCGCAACCGATTTGTCGAAGGTCTTTTTGAATATGAAGACAGGACGAACCACAATGCCATGATAACTGTCGACGAAGGACAGGTTACGCTCGACATTCGGACGAAGGATGTCGATCAGATCACAGAGCTCGACAAAGAGTATGCGAAATTTGCAGATGTCCTTTTTAAAGATGTCGTATATAGTCCTGTAGATGAATTCTAATTTTATTGATCAAGAGCCCAAGCTCATGATGAGCGATTCTTTGCAAGATGTCGTCGATGATGAGGCTGCCGCAAAGATGTACGAGGAGATGTTCATCACGACAGCCCTCGTTACAGAAGCAAAAGAAAATTCTTTAATTGGCAGTCTGGTTGGCGTCGATTTGGCGATACAAACAAAGATAGATCTTAAGGTGTCTTTGGGCGAGGCTTTCAATTTTTTGAGCAACGTATTACTAAACGACAACAATAGAAAATTACGGACAATAATTATGAACTTGGGCGATAAAGTCACCCAGCTATCTGGACCATTCAACATAACCAGCACAAAAATTGTTGAAATTGATCCATCTAATAAAACGTGTGTGCTCGCCGTCGACCTAATTAAAGATGTTCCTTAGAAACGAAACAAGAACCATGATTAAACAACAGATCAAACCAGGAAAAAGCATCGATTCTTACCTCGCCAAAATAATCCAAGAGAGTGTCAAGTCGACTCTCCAACGCAGGTCTCTTCAAGAAAAAGAGAAACAAGACGTTGCTTCTGGCGAGAAAAAGTCAGTTTCCAAACAAGCCGGCCCCGAGATGGAGAAGCTCAAGAAAGCAGAAATATCTGCCGACGATATTATCGAGAAACTTAATACCATTAGGTCCGGCAAATCCTTCAAGGACGAGTCAATATCCAGCAAGTTGACCCAATACATAGAAGATTTATCCAGCAACGAAAAAGTCGCGTTATTGGCCTTCCTTAAGGGTATTTCTCAGGTGGTTTCTGGCGAGATTGAACCAGAAGCTGCAGTCGAACCAGATGCTCATCCCGCCGACATTGAGATGAAGAAGACGAGTGGACCGCAAAAGAAGACCATTAAACCGACTGTCATCAAGACTCCCGAAAAAGAAGAGAAAAAGTCGAAGCCGGCCGAAGATACCACAGGTCCTGTTCCTATTACACCCAAGAAAAAGTGAGTGAAAACATGGATATCGACATGAAACTAGACGATGGCATCAAAAAAAATATTCCTCTTCCAAGAGGTGGCGAATTAGAGGTGGAGGCTTCGCCTCGTTTCTTGGAGGTCGTGAAGCAACATTTTGGTTTGCCAACTGTTCTCGAGGTTAACGATGAACATGTGCGTATGTATATCTGGGGGGCCTTCAAGAACGCCGTCGACAAAGCGGAGGCTGGATGAACGATGTCAAAGGAAGTTTTAGTCGAATACGTAAAATTAATGCTGGAAGGGGAAGTAAAACAGGCTCACCTCTCAGGCGGAAGAACTGCGGATTGGGGCTCTGACGACCATGTGGCCGATCTCGAATCTCGCTGCGCCGATATTGTGTATTGGCGAGACAAGTATCCTCGAGGTTCCGAGAAGCGCGGTCACTATAGGAATGTCTACAATCAGCTCAAGAAAGAGCTGCAATCAGCTCGCAAGAGAAATCAGATAAACGAGAAACAAAAAACGAAGAAGCAGGGATCGTGAAGCTAGAGGCTTTGGAGCTACTCGCCGAGGCTCGGCGAAAGGAACTTCTCTTGTGTGGCGGGGCCGTGGGTCACCTCATGCACTTGTATGATAATCGTGATTTGACTTTTGCCGAGATGAAAGACATCTTGTCCGCGGCCGCCACTGGCAAGTTGACAAAGGCTTCCGAAAAGTTGGACGGCCTTAACCTCGTCTTTTCCTGGGACGTCGAGAACGACTCTTTGAAGGTCGCCAGGGCCGGTGGTGACATCAAGCGTGGCGGCATGGACGCCGCTTCCTTGGCCTCTAAGTTTACGGGCCGTGGCAATTTGGAAGAGGCATTCAATTCGGCCTTCAAGGTTCTCAATGGCGCCATCAGTTCTTTGCCACAAAAAATCAAGACGAAGGTTTTCGGTCCCCGTGCCAACCGGTGGTACTCTGTGGAGGTCATCTATACTGCCAATCCGAATGTCATCAATTACGATTCCAACAACGTTGTCTTTCATGGATGGCCTGTGTTCAAGGTTGCCAGGGACGGTAACGTCGAAATGTCGGAAGACGAGGTTGGTGGTGTCGATATTCTGACGAACAATGTGGAGAGAATGCAGTCATCCGTCGCTGTCCGAGGGTGGAAGGTTCGTGGTCCGGCTTTGGCGAGGATGAAGGGGTTGTCCGATAAGTCGATATTAAATTCTACATTGGCGAGCATTGATACGGCTTTGTCTGATGCCGGCGTAGATTCTTCGGCGACCATGGGGGAATATTTGCGGGCTCGCATGGAGGAGGATGTGGCCGACCTCGGATTGTCGAAGTCCGTGTCCGAGATGGTGGTTGCACGATGTGTCGAGGAAGAGGCTGCTCCCACTCTGGTTGGCATCAGAAAGGCCGCCGATAAATCCGACCATGAAGTAATAACTTCATTTGTCAAGAATTCTCCAGCGCTACTGAAGAGCTACGTGAAGCCTATCGAGTTGGCCATCAATGATTTTGCGGTGGAGCTGCTGAAGGGGTTGGGTTCTACTCTGATAGACGATTCTGACACTGAGGTGGTAAGGTTGCAGGGCGAGGTACAGAATGCGATATCGGCCATCGAGGCTTCGGGCGACGAGACGGCGATGAGCGTGTTGGCTACGCAGATGCAGAAGTTGAAAGCGGTGGAGAACATCACTTCCCCCGTAGAAGGCGTCGTATTCATCTATAAAGGCAATGCTTACAAATTTACGGGCTCGTTTGCCTCGGCGAATATGATTTTAGGCCTCTTCAAGTATGGTCGCAAAGGAAAAAGGAAAAAGCTATGAATTATCTGCTTGAGAAGTATATTCGAATAGTGTTGCTGGAAAAATTTTCACGTGGTGTCGGAATGTCTCTAGTCGACCAAATAATGGCAGCTGCTCAAAAGTCCGGAATAGATGTTTCTCATGTGAAATGCTTTGGTCCTAAATCAAAAACGGGAGAACACTGTAGGGTGTTCCTTAATAGCAATCCCAAAGAAATCACCGACGCTGAGTTTAGTCGTATGGCTCGTGCTATTTACGTAGCAGCTTTCGGCGGCCGCCCATCTGTTCAAAATATCGGAAAAACAAACTCGAACACATTCGACACTTATCAAGTCACAGGCGTCAAGAAAGGAAACATCGTCAACTTCGTTTTTTCCGGAGGCCTTTCGTCCGGACAAAGGGGTGGAGGTTATTCCTATGAAGGTGACGTAAAGAACCTTTTGGCTGCAGTAGGAGCAGCAGTGACAGAAGAGGAAACAGTAGACACTACAGTATCGGACGTTTTTGTAGAGACAAAAAGTGGCACAAAAATTGGCATTGAGGTCAAGGGTGCAGGTGCAAAATTCGGTCAACCTACTCTTCAGTACAATTATGAGACACTTAAATTTATTCCGTCACCAAATTCCAGGTCGGTCGAGAATGCAAACCTAGTTGTCAATATTCTGAACGCGTCAACAGTAGTACACGAGTGGTTGCTTCGTATTAAGAAAGCATGGGACGCAATACATCCAGACAAGCCAATGGAGATTTTGGGCACTCAGATTCAATCTGTGGACTGGGACAAGATAATAAAAGGGGGTGTTTCACAATCAGGTCCTCCCGTAATAATGCCTATAAAGGATATAGTCCACTACTACAAGAAGAAGGAAGCCCATTATATACAGATTCAAGGCAAGGGTCTCTATTCTTTCAACAATGTTCTAGAACTAAAAGGTGCAACGAGTTTTGCAGCTGCTGCAAAGTCTCTTAACGCGTTCATCAAACCTGAAATCCTTAAGTCGGGAGGAAATAAAGTCTTCAGAGCATCGATATCCTTGAGCTACGCAAATTTGCCGAATTCAAAATTGGACTTAGCAAACCCAGCACATGCTAAGATTTTTGCTCGAGCACTTAAATCTAGCTAATAGATATCACATAAGAAATTGACTTACGTATTTTCTTAGTAATGCTTCACCCATCTGTTTCTTCTTAAGTATCTTGATAATCTCAGATGCATTTCCTTGAATTGCTGGTGGCAAGAATTTTGCGAATTGTTTTGTATTTCCTGCCGCCAACATCTCACGCATCTTGGTACCGCTAATTTGGGGCGTTTCTTCTCCGCGCTGAGCTCCACGGGTAAAAACTTGTTCGTTTTCCACCATTTTCGGTGCCACTCTATATAAGGCTTCGTCCGTGTACTTCAAGATGTCTTCGGCGTCTGAGTAGATAGTGTAGACGTCTTCAGAACCGGTCTCCTCCGCCCTTTGTAACTCTTCGTAAACAGAGCTGACAGGAACAGGCACGCTTATTACGTCGACGTTCTGGGGAAGGCTGGGGATGACAAACCTGTCGATCACGATCTGCATGTCGGCGCCGTAGATCGGAAATTCCCCTCTTTTTGCCCTGTCACCTGTCGAGCTGAAGACGAGGACTTCTTCGTTTTCCGAGGCCGCGATGCGAATGAGTTTGTCGTGTCCAGCGTGGTAGGGCTTAAAACTACCGGGGACCAATCCTATTGTCTTCATTTATCGTATTATACATATCATTATGGATCCAAAGATGGAAGAAGCCTTGAGATATGTTTTGGCCTATGCGTCCGACATATCCGAGTGGATGGTCCTTAAGAAGGAATTATTGAAGTATTTGCCGGCGAGTGCCCGCAAGGTATTTTCGACGAGGCACCCGGTGACGAAGGAGCAGAGCCTAAACGATTTTGAGAGGAAGGTTATCGAATATTGGAAGGGATTAACCGGCGTCGAGTTATATTTAGGTAAACGATGAAACGCATAAATGAAGAAGAGCGAGTCCGCAGGTTGGTGAAGAGCTATGTCTCCGAAATCCTTAAAGAGAACGATGGGACGGGCTCGTTTGGCATAGACACAGGTGGCATGCCACAGTGGGGTGGTACCAGCAAGGACATGTATAAAGTGTTCATACAACCATTTGCTGATGTTGTTGCAACAGCGGCTGGAAAGACGAAAGAATTGGCTCGTAAAGCTGTGACTGTTGTCCAGGTCGCTTTTGAAACTATTATGACGACGTTGTTTCCTTTTTTGCAAGACTCTTATGACGAAATTTTTGACAATCAAAAAAATGACATAGAAAAAATTAGAGGCGAATATAAGGACGTATATGATAGAACCGACGCTGCATTGGCCAGCAACGATGCTTCCGTTTTGGCTTTTCTTTGCGCTCCTGGGCCTGCTGTTGCCAAATTGGCTGTTGATAAAGGTCCCAAGGCTGCCTCCGGCGTATTGAGCGTTGTTACTGGTGGCATTTCTGATAAATATCTTGACAAATTTACGTCTGGTGGAAGTAAAAAACATGGCAAATCTCGCGGACCAAGCGATGTATTTGATTCTTATGTAAGGTCTTATGTTAGTTTGCTCAACGAAGAGGATACTGAAAAAGAAAATGGCGGAGAAAAGAAAGATTCAAAATTGGCCGATGTTATTGGTAGCAAAAAATTTATCGATGCTGTCATCAAAAAATCCCCCTCTGCAGGCGAGGTTGCAAAATCTGCACAAGAAGTTTATAGGAAAACACTAGAAAAGGCCTTTTCTCAAGCTTCTTCTGTTCTTAATGCAAAATCGATTGATGAATTGGAAAAAATTGTTGGTAAAAAATTAAAGGGTTCTGAAAAATTAAAAGATATCAAACCTGAAGAGAGAAAGACAGCAGAAGAAGAACTCATGAAAGGCATGAAAAAATCGATGAAAGAATTTTATGCCAAGAGCTTGCAGGAAAAGGTCAAAGAAGTTTTGGCCGCCGGCATACCAGAAGACAATCCATTCATTGTTGATTATAGAGAAACAATCCAGAAAATAAGATCTCTTTAAACAAGACGTTTCGGATGGTGTATCTTATCATCCATGCCGAAACAAGCTCTCAAACAATACAACGTAGCCCATCTGCAGCCCGACGAGCTCGGGGCTCTCCGCGCCTTGGTCAAAGAATTCATTGGGAAGATTGAGTCCGTCGATAACGAGATTGAACTTCTCAAGGGCGATCGCAAGGAAATTATCGAAGAATACACCGAAAAGCTGGACATGAAGACCCTACAGGCCGCCCTCCGAGTTTTAAAAATTCAACAAGGTGTAGCACATAAAGACACTTACGACCTCTTTCTAGAGGCATTGACAGAAGCCACTGATCCATCCAAACCCTGAAAGAAGCCTCTAATGACCAAGAAGAATCCTAAGATTAAACGCCAAAAGACTTATGAGTTGTGCCTTACAAAGTTTGAGTTATTACACCTCAGGGATTTGATGGGAGTGCTCCTGCCTCCTGATGGAGCTGAAACTCTATCTAGGTCTTTAGCAGCTCTTGAAGGTCGTTCGCTGATTGAAACAAAATTGTGGGAAAAGGTAGTGTCTTTGTGTTCCGATGCCGACCTGCCATTGGACGCTGAAGCACCAGACTACATCATCGCTCCGACTAGCTCTCCGTCGTTAGGAGTCTTTCAGATTGCCCAAGAAGACGAGGAAGGCGAACAAGTCGAAGGTCAAGGCTTCTTGCCTGAAGACGATGAAGACGAGGATGAAGACAGCGAAGAAGATGAGGACGAATGATGCGTTACGAAGTTGGTCAGGTGCTTTTTGTCATCCTCAGCAAGAAGAGTCAAGTTTATCCAATGATGGTCGTCGAAGAGATAACAAAGAAGACCCTGCAAGGCGAAAATGTTAATTACGTCTTGCGAGGTGGCGCAGATCCAACTTCGACGGTCCTATTGAACCAAGTCGATGGTGAAATATTTGAATCGGCAGAAGAAGCCAAGAAAACCTTGATATCGAGAGCTACATCCCAGATAGAAAGACTGGTTTTAAATGCAGTCACAAAATCCAAAGAATGGTATTCTAAGTCGGCGATTCAAGAAACAATAGTGCATGAATTGCCAGAAGTCACCGATGTGCCTACTATAGTTTTATCCGATGGTACGATAGCCCGCGTTAAGATGCCTTCCTTGGCAGGTTAATTTATGATGACATGTCTTTATGTCAGATAGCAAATTTTTATATGTTCATCCACAAGATTTTAATGAACATGTTTGTTTTTGGAAAGATTTTTTAAAAGTTACCATTGATTTTTTGAGATCTCATAAAATTTACCAATATAAAGATCTTCGAAAAAAATCAGCTCGAGCTGCCATTGAACCAGCTCTTTGGAAAATATTGGAGACAAATGGGAAATATCATTTAAGATATTATTCCAAGGAAACTTGGGAAAGGACCTTAAAAGAAGATCGATTGCCATCCAAGGCAACGGGCTCTTGGAATTCCCCAAGAGCTGAACTCGTGTTTGAGCATGTCGTAGAGAGAGCTCCTATCATCGAATGGATGCTGGAAGATCCATCTAATATAGACATCATAGAAGATGTATGTGTCGGGTGCATTGTGACAAAGTCGGAATCTAAGCTTTTGCCAAATCGTTACGGAGTTGATCCCAAGAACGTTTGGAAACGCTATCTCGAAAAAAAGATAGATGTTTACGATAGAATGTTGGACAAGTGGCACATTCTCGATGGAAAGCTTGTCTAGCCCTCAAGTGCAAAGTCTTTCTTTTTGATGTTAGATTGTTAACATGGGAATCGGTAAGATCGACCTGCTTGAGGCAGAATCAATTGCAAATAAAGTTCGACAGCATGTCTCTTCGACGATGGCCCGGGTAGAAGTGGCCGGATCTATTCGTCGGCAAAAAGCCGTAGTTGGTGATATCGAGATCTGTGGCATTCCGGAGGATAGAGATAATCTCATTAAATTATTGGGTGAGATTGGCCAACACATTAAGCCGGGTGTTCCTGGGGCCATCCCATGGGTCCCTAAAGTGGAAGCCAAGTATCTTCGGGTTCGGTTGGAGGAGGGGATGAACCTGGACGTATTCTTAGGTACCCCTGAGAATTGGGGCGGTTTGTACATGATGAGGACAGGTTCCGGTGCAAGTCCGGATGGAAGCGCTTTCAATGGGTTCATCCCGGGAATTTTTTCCCGCTGGAAAAAGTTGTCTGGCGGCGGTCGTATGACGGACTGTATGCCTACGATGCCGACGGGTGAGCAGCTGTGGATCCCTGAAGAACAAGATTTTTTTGATTTATTGGAGATGGATTTTGTCCCTCCCGAAGAGCGGGTGACGAAAGGTGCCATCAAGAAGCACATTAAAAATTAATTTTCATTCCACATCAAAGAAGAACAAGTGGAAAAATCTGGCGTTCTCTATCGAGTCTCCGAAGTAACTTTCGGCGGCGTGAATGGACTTTGCGTCCCATAGGACTAGCCGGTTGTAAACGTTGGCTAC
>Ga0214919_10003775_pt1 | contig 22561 bp, 16 predicted proteins | sample LL1503_MetaG_FD_177994 | JGI IMG/M metagenome (GOLD analysis project Ga0214919, IMG submission 177994) | Freshwater microbial communities from Lake Lanier, Atlanta, Georgia, United States - LL-1503 | ecosystem: Environmental > Aquatic > Freshwater > Lake | place: USA: Georgia | collected... | reverse complement strand
ATAAGGGCGAGATTGAATGTGAAATTGTTGTCAACTGCGGTGGCATGTTTGCCGCAGAAATTGGTCGAATGCTTGGTGTTCGAATCCCAATTATTCCAATGAGCCATCAATATTTAATAACTGAGAACTTTCTACCAGATAATTCACCGATGCTTCCATCACTTCGAGATCCAGATAATTTAATTTATTTCCGACAAGAAGTTAAAGGTCTGTTAATGGGCGGATATGAACGTAATTCTAAAGCTTGGCAGACAAGTCACGATTCTTTCGACGCCATACCTGCAGATTTCAATGCAAAGCTACTTAATCCAGATTGGGATCGCTTTGAAGATATTGCAATTAACGCGGCAAATCGCGTACCGATTATGGGGGAGATTGGCGTTAAAAATTTCATTAATGGCCCAGAAGGGTTTACCCCAGATAATGAATTTTGTTTAGGTGAAACATCAGTGGTTGGCTTCTATGTCGCTGCTGGATTTTGTGCTCACGGAATCGCGGGGGCAGGCGGTATTGGCAAAGTTGTAGCAGAGTGGATTGTTGCTGGCGAACCAACAATGGATTTATGGCATATGGATATCAAACGTTTTGCTTCGGCATACGAATCACCAAAATTCACTCTTGAACGTGTAACGGAAAATTATGAGGCCTACTACGACATTCATTATCCTGGTGAGGAACGTGAAAGTGCTAGAGGTGAAAATACATCTCCAATTTATAATTGGCATAAAGCGAATCACGCAGTATTTGGCGAGAAAGCTGCATGGGAACGAGTCAATTATTATCATGATCAGGCGGCATCCAATCTTGATGAAAGTAATCGCCCAAATGGTTGGGTTGGAAAGAATTGGCATCCGGCAGTTGCGTTGGAGCATTTTGCAGCGCGAAATACAGCTGGTCTATTTGATGAATCAAGTTTCGCCAAAATTGAAGTTAGCGGTTTGAAATCTGCACAGTTCTTAAACTCAATTTGTGCAAATAACGTAGTTCGGGGTATTGGCCGGACGATTTATACTCAGGCTCTAAATTCGCGCGGCGGAATAGAATCTGATTACACAGTAACTCAGGTAGCAGATGATAAATTCTTTATCGTAACTGGAACAGCTTTCCTAAATCACGATATGGGCTGGCTTGAAAAGATGTGTAGACAATTGGGATACAACGAGATCAAAATAAGAGATTTGAGCAAAGATTTGGCCTGTTTTGGAATCTGGGGACCAAATGCAAGGAAGATATTAAGTAAATTAACTGATACAGATCTCTCAAATGAAGCATTTACATTCATGAGTTCTAAAATATTAAAAATTGCGGACATCGACGTTCGTGCTACACGTATCACCTATGTAGGTGAACTCGGTTGGGAGTTGTACATATCGAGCGCGGACGCTCTGCAAGTTTGGTCCGAACTAATCGCCGCTGGCGAAGAGTTTGGGTTGCGTCCATGCGGGTATCGGGCAATTGAATCTTTAAGACTGGAAAAGGGTTACCGCGCTTGGGCTGGTGAAATTAACAGCGAGACCAATCCTTATGAGGCCGGATTAAGTTTTGCTGTCTCCTTGAAGAAAGAAAATTTCGTTGGGAGAGCCGCTCTATTAAATGCAAATGAGAACTTAACACGAAAGTTAACTGCCTTGACGTTAGAGAATATAAAGGATGTTCCGATGGGTAATGAACCTATTCTCATAAATAACAGAGTTATCGGCCGAGTTAAGTCTGCCGGCCAGGGTTACACCATAAATAAGGCAATTGCTTATGCCTATTTACCTGTTGAAAATACGAAAATTGGTACCAAGGTTGATATTGAAATGTTCGGGATAATTAAAACAGCCACCGTTCAAGAAGAACCGCTATTAGATCCGCAAGGGCTGCGAATTAAGAGTTAATGTTAAATTGTTCCCGCCTCTAAGCCTTCAAGAACATCCGTTGCGCGTACTTTTAATTGAGGTAGGTCTGAAAGGCGATTAAGCCCAAAGATCTGTTGGCTCATTCGGTGATTCTTAACAAATGCTGCTTTATGTCGATCCAAGAAATCCCAATACAAAGTTGTGAATGGGCAGGCCTTTTCACCTACGCGCAATTTAGGATCATAAACACAAGGTTTGCAATAATTAGACATTCGGGAAATATATGCACCACCTGCCGCATATGGTTTGGTCATCATGGTGCCACCGTCAGCATGAACACCCATACCAATCACATTGGGAACCATCACCCATTCAGACGCGTCAATAAATACTTCGCGCATCCACTCTAAAAATTCTTGTGGATTAGTTCCGGTAATTAGAGCAAGATTTGAAAGCAACATCAGACGCGGGATGTGATGAACCCAAGCTCGATCATTGATGTCAGTCACAGTTTGTTTAATGCAGTTCATCTGAGTTTTATCAGGGTCGCTAAATAAAGGAAGCAATTTCTTGGTGGCATTTAATTGGTTGTTGTCACGGTAATCAGGTCCAAGAAACCAATACATTCCGTTTACGTATTCACGCCATCCGATAACTTGTCTGATGAAACCTTCGGCAGACTCAATCGGAATTGCGCCAGTGTTAAATGCCTGTACAGCAGCTTTAATAACTTCACTTGGGTGAAGTAGGCCGTTGTTCAAATATGGAGAAAGCAAAGAGTGATGTAGCGCCCAATTATCAGTTGTCATTGCATCTTCTAATGGACCAAATTCAGCAAAGTGATTCTTGATAAAGTTCTTTAACTGAGCCAGCGCCCCTCTGCGCGTAGTCGCCCAGGTAGATGTGGGTTTATGTGAGATTTCAATCGCTACTTGATTATCAATCTCATCTCTATCATGTTCTAAGTATTTTGGTCCTTCATATTTTTTTGGGGGAGGCAATCGGTTCTCTTTATCAAAGTTCCAAGAACCGCCAGATGGCTCTCCACCTTCCATCAATACATTTAATCTAGTGCGTTGTTTTCGATAAAAGTTCTCCATCAAATAATTTTTCTGATCTGCAGCCCATGATTGAAATAGCGGCCTAGGGGTCAGGAAGAAATCATTCTCTATAAAAACAACCCTGTGGGCTTTTAGTGCCTCAAACTGCCGAAAAGATGAAGGCTCAGCACAGAGGATTGGAAGTTTCGGATATTTCTTTTGAACCTCTTTAAGTCCAGCAACCGTAGTTGCTGCTTTTAGATATTCAACAGTGAATCCCTCTTCTTCTAGAGATTGTGCGAAGTGACGGGCACTAGATATTAAAAAGAAGAGCCGCTCTTTATGCCAATTTCGCCCGGTAGTCATTCGGGCGCTTTCTACCAAGACAATCAGGTCATCTTTTGGATCTGCATCTTTCAGGGCGCCATATTTACGATGCAGATGATCAAAAGGAATATAGATGATCTGTTTCATTTATTTTCTCGGCATCTATCGCTGCAATACTTAACTTCGTTCCAGTTCTTAGCCCATTTTTTGCGCCACTCAAATTCCAGGTTGCAACGGGTGCAGATCTTTGGGGGAAACCCATTCTTATTTTTTGCGATCCGTGACATAAAGGAAAGAGTAGTCGCGAATGCTCAGAATTTCAGAGCGAAAGAATTATGGAATTGTAAAACTATAAAATTGTCGTAACTTTACTGATCTGGCGAAACTTACCGGGCTCATCGCCTTTACGGTTGGCCAATACTAAAGTGAGCATCTGCATGACAATTACCTCACCAATTGGCCGGGTGAGTTGAGATGTCAATGGAGGAGCTGAAATACCCGGATGTAAAGGATGGGTTTCTGCAGAGATCCAGATCGGATTTGCTTTTAGCTTAATTAAATCCTTGTACATCGATGAATTGAGAGAGCGCAGTTCGTCATAGCCATCAAAAATAAGAACTGCTGCATCTTCTGAAGCCATTTCTAGCGGACCATGTCGGAACTGTGCTGTTGTAAGACTTTCTAAACCTTCACGTGCTGCTTCCTTGATAATAAGTGAACCGGTACGGGCAGCTGCCATTGATTCGCCGCGGCCAATTATAAAAATTCTCTGTTGTTGAATAGCAGAATCTAAAGCTTCATAACACTGTTTCCAGTTTTCTAAATATGTTTTTAAAATCTTTGGCAGTTGGAATATCTCTTGATCTATTTCTTCAGACAAAGCAACAGAGGTTGCCATTCCTGCAGCAAGAAGTGTGTTTACATAACTCTTCGCACTTACCGTGTTTTCAGGGCCACATTGGATATTGAAAAGAAGATTAGAGTTAGAGCCAAGTGAGCTCTCCGCGTAATTAGTGAAACCAAGAATCGTGACATCGCCTTTGATGGCCGCCAATTCATTTAGCAATTGAACCACCTCAGCGGATTCACCTGATTGAGATGCGATCCAAAAAAGGGTTTTGCCTTTTATACGTCCCTTGATATTTATGAGTAGTTCGGCGGTGTCCTCATGCCACACCGGAAACCCAGCCGAAACTAGCCGTAGATAGCTCGGGTAAAGCGCATTTAAGGAAGAACCCATTCCGGTCAAAATTATGCGATCAAAGTTAGCCATCTCACTGAGCAGAGATTGTGTTGCCGAAGGAATGCCAGCCGAAATTAATTTCTGAACTGCTTCAGGCTGTGCCTGGATATCAGCAAAGTACGGGGCGTTCTCAATGAGTTGGAATCTGGACATGTGCCGATGATAACAGCCGCACTTTTGGTCTAACACTGGGCTAAGTTAAACTCAACGAATCACAAAGTTGCAGAGGATCTGCATAAAGGTTGCGAGGATTAATGCTGGATTGGGCTGTAGGTATTGACCTTGGCGGCACGAATATTCGTGTCGCAAAAGTAGACATCTTGGGCAAAGTTTCACAGCCAATTTTTGTAGAAATAGATAAGAGCTATGCGGATTCACCAAACTTCGCTCAGATAATTTCAATTGTCGAGGTGATGATTTCAAGTAATCAAGAGCATCCACCACTTGGTATTGGTTTTGGAGTTACCGGGCCAATTAATGTGACAACCGGAATTATTGATAATCCATTTACATTGCCTGCATATTTTCAAGGTAACATTAAAAAAACTTTAGCAGAAAAATTTAATCTCAAAGTAGTGGTTGAAAACGATGCGAATGCGGCATGTATTGGTGAAGCGATCTTTGGGGCCGGCGAGGGTGCAGATATGGTTGCATGCTTGATTTTAGGTACAGGCGTAGGGGTTGGTGTTATCAATAATGGAGTTGTCTATCGAGGTGCCAATGGTGCGCATCCAGAAGCAGGGCACGTACACGTTGATCCAACAGGTCCGCTTTGTTACTGTGGCAGAAATGGCTGCCTAGAAGCTTTAGTTTCAGGAACAGCGTTGAAAAATATTGGAGTTGAGCGCGGAGTATTAACTGCTGAACAAAATGGCAAGGATCTTGCTGATCTTGCTGAGGCAGGGAATAAGGAAGCCGTTCAAATAATGTTGGAAGCACAACAGGCATTGGGTTTGGGAGTCGTAAATTTAATTTATACATATGGTCCAGAAAAAATTATTATCACCGGTGGTGCCTTGAGCCGCTCTGATTCACTCCTCACAAAATTACAAGCTATTGCGGATGAGGCATGCACTTACACAAAGCTGCGGAGTGAGATCAAATTTGGATCGCTTGGGGATTGGGCCGGAACTATTGGCGCGGCCACTTGCATACTCAAATCTTTATAGAAAATTTCTGAGTATAAAACTAGGGGATTCTAGGGGATTAGAGTATTTGCGAAGATCTGCCAAGCAAGAGCAGATTTTGCAACCAGAGAGAGAGTTATATAGGTTCGCTCTCCTCGCAAATAATCGCTCCACTTACCAATCTTTTTATATTGCACCCATTGCACTAAAGCAAAAGAGTTGAAGAAAACAAAGATTGTGAAAACAATTCCGTAAACGAAAGCTGGAGCAGAGGTGTCGCTTACGCCACCAATTGAAAGTACATAAAATGCAAGTGCAATCCAAGGAACAATTCCAGTGATGCATCCGAAAATAAATGGTAGCCATCCACCATTTCCTGGTGTCTCATATTTTTCTTGTAACCAACCAAACAAAATCATTGAAGCATTAACTCCAAAGATTGAGATAAGTGCAGTTATATCTGCAATGCCAGTTACTTGAGCGATCAATACAATCATTACTGAAGAACTTATGGAGTATTCAACCCATCTAAAGTAATTTCGTTGGGCTGATAAACCAGCACTGTAACGAGGAAAAAATTGCGGGCTAGCAACAATGAAGTGAAATAGCGCAGAAAGTCCCAAGAAGAGCGCAACGGCTAATCCGATCGGCGTACTAAAAAGAATTACTGTTGGAGCAAATGAGGAACCTGGCGGACCAGCCATGTAAGTCGCGGTTACTGGCAAAGCAAAATCACTGCTTAACGCTAGAACAGCGGCCATCTGCACTAAGTGCAAAATTCCAGCCAAAATATTTACTTTGCGGAGTCGGGCCATAGTTAACTCTTTGCTCATAAAGCAAAAATACCTTAGATATTTGATTAAAGAGACAAATCTGAGATTGGGTGCCTCGAGTCGGATTTGAACCGACACTATGCAGTGTTTGAGACTGCCCTCTCTACCGTTGGAGTACCGAGGCCGGTAGTGCAATGACAAATCTTATCGGTGTTGGGTGAGTACCCTTAGCAAGTGGCAAATTCACCCAATACTGAGCAAGTGGCTCCAAGAATTATCGTCGCTGAAGATGAGGCGATTATTCGCATGGATCTCGTTGAGATGTTACGTGAGGCTGGCTACAACGTTATTGGTGAAGCAGCAAACGGCCGCGAGGCGATCTCATTAGCCCGACATTTGAAACCGGATTTGGCGATATTAGATGTGAAGATGCCAGAGATTGATGGCATATCAGCGGCTGAATTAATAGTCAGTGAGAAATTAGCTGCCGTATTGATGCTTACCGCGTTTAGTCAACGAGAGTTAGTTGAGCGAGCCCGAGATGCCGGGGCGATGGCTTATTTGGTCAAACCTTTTTCAATCAGTGATCTGACTCCAGCGATCGAGATGGCTCTTGGTCGATATGCCCAGATTCAGGCCCTAGAGACCGAGGTTGGCGAACTTGGGGAGAGATTGGAAGCCCGCAAGTTGGTGGATCGAGCCAAAGGGGTGTTGATGGCGAATCTAGGTATCACCGAGCCTGAGGCCTTTAAATGGATTCAGAAGGCGGCTATGGACCAGCGCAGCTCAATGAGCGCAGTCAGTGAGGGCGTTTTAGCTCACTACCAAAAGCGGAGTTAACCGCCTTTTAATTTAATTTTTTGCTTTTCGGGGTGTCGAAATCGGGCAAGTGCTGGCATACTCTCACAGTCAAAACGCTTATCTCGGGGTCTATTTCGAGAAAGCTGACTATCTGAAAATATCCGAAAGGGAAATAATGCAAATTTCAAAGAAACTTAAGGTTGTTGCTGCATTTGCAGTTGCAAGCTTGGTCTTTGCTGGTTGCTCAAAGTCCGCTTCTGAAGAAACAGCTGAACCAGCTGCAGAAGCTGCTGTAGAAAAAGGGACTGGACCATTAAAGATCGGCTCACTACTTCCAGAGACTGGCAGCCTCGCATTTCTCGGACCTCCTGAGTTTGCCGGCGTTGACCTAGCTGTTGCTGAAATCAACGCAGCAGGTGGCGTTCTTGAACAACCAATCGAGCACATTCGTGGCGATTCCGGAGATACAAGTACAGACATTGCACAACAGACTGCTGATTCACATATCGCAGCTGGTGTAAGCGCAATTGTTGGTGCTGCATCTTCAGGTGTTTCATTAACTGTTATCGACAAGATCACAGGCGCTGGAATTGTTCACTTCTCTCCAGCTAACACCTCCCCAGATTTGACCAGCTATGCAGACAATGGCTTCTACTTCCGTACCGCTCCTTCAGATACATTCCAAGGTGCAGTTCTCGGACAGTTGATGGCGGCAAACGGCGCAAAGAATGCTGTTTTCCTAAACCTTGATGATGCATACGGAAACGGTCTTGCTAAGTACGGTATTGCCGGATTCACCGGAACCTCAACACAGGTTGTTTACAACCCACAAGCTGCTGAGTTTTCGGCTGATGTTTCAAAGGCAAAGGCTGCAAAGCCAGATGCAATTGCAATCATCGGATTCGACGAGACCACAAAAGTTCTTACCGAATTGATCAAGCAAGGAATTGGACCAAACAAGGTTAAGACCTACCTTGTTGATGGAAACCTTTCATCAGGCGCCTACAAAGATCTTCCAAAGAACATCATGAAGGGCGTCAAGGCAACACTTCCTGGCGTACTTGCTGGTGATGATCTTAAGAAGCGTCTACTTGGTGTAGATCCTAAATTGAAAGACTACTCATACGCTCCAGAGTCATATGACGCTGTAGTGCTAATTGCGCTCGCCGCTGAACAGGGTAAGGGAACTGATGGAACAACCATCAGAGATAACCTCGCATCTGTTTCATCAGGTGGAACAAAGTGCACCACATTTGCAGAGTGCAAGAAGTTGATCGCTGCTGGTACCGATATCGATTACGACGGAGTTTCCGGAGCAATTGAATTCGATGCAAATGGAGATCCTTCTGTTGCAACAATGGGTGTCTATGAGTACATCGCAAATGACAAGTACGAAGCTCGTGGTAAGGAATTTATCACCGGCGCCGTACCTGCAGCTCAGTAATAAATCAAGTTAAGTCATATTTACTTAATCGGTAAATATGCAGGAAAGAGCCCCGCTTAACGGTGGGGCTCTTTCTTTTTCCCTTAGTGGATATTTATACTTGCCTTGAATTTATAGAACGGAGAAAAGTTTCATGGAGCATAACCAAGAGCACGCCGGACATGAATACTTTTCGCAACTCTATGGCGCAACTTCATCAGAAGGTAATCCACAACAAACTATTTTTGATAAGTGGCGTGACAAAATGCTGGTTAATGCATTTAGAAAATACAGCGATCACAATCTTGCAACTTCAGATGTTCTAGATGTTGGCTGTGGCTACGGCTGGCTGCTCGACGCATTTGAAGGCGCGCAAAGTTTGTGTGGAGTTGATATCGCTCACCATGCAGTCGAAGTTGCTGCAAATCGAAAACCAGAGCGGTTCTTCAAGCAAGGGGATCTTCATGATCCAAGTCCGTTTCCACAAAAGTTTGATTTGATTTTGGCTATCAACATCATCGAACATCTCAGTAATCCAATTGCTGGTATTGAATCAATAAAAAACGCAGCAAAGCCTGGCGCAATTGTGTTGGTGCATATGCCAACAATTAGTAATTGGTTGACTCGGTGGGAATACTCAAAACTTTACGATTCAGATCCCACTCATATTTATCGCCCATCGGGGAAAACAGTTCGTGAATTATTTGAAGCTAATGGCTTTGAAACTTTGCGGGATTCATACTTGCCACATTTCCCAGCATCTCTGACCAAGATTTGGCCAATTCACCCAGCTTACTTAGCGGTCTTTAAACGTAATAATTAAAACTAAGCGTTTGCTGCCAGCGTTCCTAAGTACAACTCAATAACTTTTGGATCATTTGCAAGAGATTTTCCAGTCCCAGTGTAAGCATTTCTACCTTGGTCAAGGACATATCCGCGATCAACAATTTGTAAGCAACGGCGGGCATTTTGCTCAACCATAATCACAGTCACTCCAGTGCGATTGATTTCGCGCACTCTTACAAATACCTCATCTTGTAAAGCAGGTGAGAGGCCTGCACTTGGTTCATCGAGTAACAAGACCGATGGGTCCATCATTAATGCTCGGCCCATAGCAACCATCTGACGTTCGCCTCCAGAAAGGGAACCAGCTCTTTGTTTGCGGCGAGCACCCAAGGTTGGGAAAAGCGAAGTTACGAAATCAAACCGTTCATTGAATTTATCAGCAGCTTGATACGCACCCATTTGCAAGTTCTCTTCGATTGTCAAAGATGGAAAAACATTGTTTGTCTGTGGCACAAAACCGATTCCTTTTTTAACCAATTCATCGGCACGTTTATTAGTGATTTCTTCTCCACGTAATTTTACAAAACCATCTCTTATTTTAACTAAACCAAATAGTGCTTTCAGCAAGGTTGATTTTCCGGCGCCATTTGGACCAATGATTCCTACGAGTTCACCTTCATTTGCGTAAAGATCACATCCATTAAGAATGTTAATCCCAGGAAGATACCCAGCGATTATGCCGCCAGCTTCAAGTAATAGATCATCGCCAGCTAATTTTGTAGCTTCCATTTGACTAGCCTCGATCCTGTTCAAGAGTGGAATCGTGATGTGCGCCCAGGTATGCGTCAATGACAGCTTTGTCGCGCATGACGATATTTGGTGGGCCTTCAGCAACAATCTCACCTTGGGCCATAACGATGACCCAATCGCTGATGTCGCGGACCATATCCATGTCGTGTTCAACAAATAAAACTGTCATTCCATCTTCGCGCAAATCTTTAATGTGTCCAAGGAGTGATTGCTTTAGCGCAGGGTTTACACCTGCCATTGGTTCATCAAGCATTACTAATTCAGGTTCAACCATCAATGCTCTGGCCATTTCAAGAAGCTTGCGTTGACCACCAGAGAGGGCGGCTGCAAAATCATCACGCTTATCGATCAATTTGAATCTAGTTAGCAACTCTTCACTTCGGGCAGTTGCTGCCTTCTCTTGCGCGTTCCAAAGGAAAGGAAGCGCGGCACGCAAAATAGATTCACCTTTTTGTTTTGTAGCCGCAAGCAGCATGTTGTCAATAACAGTTAAACGGTATAGAGCTTTAGTTAATTGGAACGTTCGCACCATTCCCATGCGGGCCACTTTATGTGGGGGAGTTCCAGAGATTTTAATTCCGTTAAAAGTCCATGAACCTTCATCTACTTGGTCAAAGCCCGTTAATAAATTAAAGAATGTTGTTTTTCCGGCACCGTTAGGGCCAATGAGTGCGGTAATGGCACCTCTTTGAATTTCAAGGTGGCCAACATTTACAGCAGTTAAGCCGCCAAATTTACGGACAACATTGTCAACAACAATTATCGGATCAGGCTTACTAACTCCTGGGGTTGGAGTTATTCCAGCAAGAGCAGCTAAAGCAATATCTCGACGGGCATTATTGTGACTAAGCGCGGGCATCTAGAGCCAACTCCTTTCGGTCGCCAAAAATTCCTTGCGGCCTAAAGATCATTAACATCATTAATCCAAGACCAACCAACATAAAGCGAATCTGTCCTACTTGGTTAACGCCAATTAGCCATTCGGGGATGTAGCCAGCGCTAACTGCTTGACGCAACATCTGTTCGATAAAGACGAGTAAGAACCAAAAAATTATTGAACCGGCAATTGGGGCAAATACTCGAGCAGCACCACCAAGAATCAGGACAGTGTATGCGAAGAATGTTAGTGCAGTTCCGTAATTATCTGGCTGTACAGATTGGCGAGAAAGAGCGTAAACAAAACCTGCAAATGAACCAACAATGCCACCAATAATTAGCGATTGCATTTTATACAAGTAAACATTTTTACCTAGTGAACGGACCGCTTCTTCGTCTTCGCGGATAGATTTAAGGACGCGTCCCCAAGGGGAACGAACTAGCAGCCACATGACAAAAAGAACGACTATTACTAAAGCCCAGCCAGTCACGACGACCCAAAGGTCATTGCCGTTATAACGAAGGAATGGAGTATCTAATCCGTTTTTAAAAGGATTACGGTCAAAGAAATCTTTTCCAAATTTTCCAGTAATTCCATCTGAACCACCGAGATATTTATTAAATGTAGCCGAGCGCGCAATCTGTCTAATAATTTCAGAGGCGGCGATAGTGACGATCGCCAAATAATCTGCACGTAATCTTAAAGTTGGTAAACCTAGCAATAGTGCCAGAATTATTGAGTTAAGAATCCCAACTAAAAGAGCCAGCCAAAGTGGAAAATTAAAAGAGACCACAAGAGTTGCGACACTGTAAGCACCGACTGCTAGAAATCCGGCTTGGCCAAAGTTAAGTAATCCGGTATATCCAAAATGCATATTTAAACCAATTGCAGCAAGCGCAAAAATAATTGTATTAACTCCGAGTGCTGCACTAAATGATTGTTGTGCGATAAAAATAAAATCCATTAGCCGACCCGCTCTTTCCGACCGAGAATTCCTTGTGGGCGAACCAATAAAATTATGATCAGAATTAAGAGCGCACCAACATATTTAAGTTCTGTTGGAATTATTAAAGTTGAAAGTTGGATCAAGACACCAATAACTAGAGATCCGACCAGAGCTCCATAAGCGGTTCCTAGCCCACCTAGAGTTACCGATGCGAAAATCAGTAACAACATATCTTGACCCATCAAGAAGCTGACACCTTGATTCAAAGTGACCATAATTCCGGCGAATGCCGCTAAGAATGCCCCCAAAATCCATACAGATCTAATTACCGCTTCCACTTCAATTCCAGATGCAGCTGCAAGGGCTGGGTTATCGGCAACTGCCCGACTGGCTTTACCCATTCTGCTACGCAATAACCAGAGAGTTGCACCTACAAGTAAAAGCAATCCAACAGATGTGCTCATGATTGCTTTAGGGGTGATGCTAACTAGTCCAAGTTCTAATCCAGCTTGTCCGGCGAATTGCGGTAGTTGTCTAGTGTCTCCACCGAAGATAAAGAGGAACACGTAACGTACAAAGATTGCGAATCCGATTGAGACAACAAGCATCGCGATTAATCCAGTCCCGCGCTTTCGCAACGGTTTCCACAGTAATCGATCCTGCAAATAGCCACCTATAAATGCAGATAGTGCGACCGCAACCGGAATCGCTGCAAAAACTGGCAATCCCACGATTGCGCTAAAGAAGTAAGTAAGTAATCCACCAAGAGTTAAAAGTTCTCCATGTGCAAAGTTGGTTAATCCAGTTGTTCCAAATACTAAACTTAAGCCAAGTGCAGCAAGTGCAATTATGATTCCAAGAACTAAACCGTCAATAAGTAATTGTGCAGATTGATCAAGAAGTGGAGTCTTCGCTGTTCCTGGGCCGATTGGAAATAAAACTGTGAGGGTAGTGCCGAGCATCAATACATTTATTTTTCTAGTTGCTTTTGTTACATCAGTTAAAGCTTGTCCACTTGGAAGTGATGCTTGATCAAGAGTGACGTCATAGATTCCAGTTGAAGTAACTTCAACTTGCCATTTACCCATTGCATCCGAAGTAAGTTGAGTGGAGAAACCATTTGGTCCGGCCAGATCAATTTTCACTCCTGGTAGCGGAGTTGCAGTTGAATCCTTGATTTCACCGGCAAGAATTGAAGATGTGCCAGCAGCAAGTGCCGAGCCTGAAGTCGAAAATGAACTAATTACGAAGAAGGTAGCCAATCCAAGTGCAATCTTGCGCACCAATTGAGCCTTTCCCATCTTCATTCTTTGCTCACTCGTTTCCTTTAAGTTGATCGGTAGCGTACACAGAGACGGCCAAAATAGAACGGCCTAATTCGCTTTTTTGGACTCTAGATTCTCAGGCTTTTCAGGTTTGGTAGCGCTCAAAATTAAACAGGTTATTCGCGCAGTGCAGGTTCGCACCCCTTCTTCGTCTGTGATCACTACTTCATAGCTGGCCAAAGTCCGACCTAGAGATATGGCGGTAGCGACCCCGGTAACGATCCCCTTTTTAGCCGCACGATGATGGGTCGCACTTATTTCAATTCCAACAATGCGGCGATCAAGTCCGGCGTGCAGGTGGGAGCCGATTGACCCCAAACTCTCTGCCAATACAACGTTTGCTCCGCCATGCAAGAGTCCAAAAGGTTGAGTGTTACCACTCACCGGCATGGTCCCGACCATTCTTTGCGGTGAGGCTTCGATAATCTCGATGCCCATTTTCTGGTCCAGGGCTCCGCGACCACGCTCATTCAAGGCCGCCAAATTTTCTTCGCTCAATTTATTATCATGGTTAAGTGCGCTCATCTGCCAATCCTACGCGCTCAACCTAGGATCCAGATATGGGGAAATTGAATTCACCGAACCAGCGGCGGTTGCTTTTGCTGGACGGGCATTCAATGGCATATCGGGCATTTCATGCTTTGCCGGTAGAAAACTTCAAAACTTCAACCGGATTTCCCACAAACGCTGCCTATGGATTTACCACAATGTTGCTCAACTTATTGCGAGATGTCGAACCAACTCACATTGCGGTTGCATTTGATGTATCGCGAAAAACTTTTCGATCAGAACGTTTTCCAGAGTACAAAGCCAATCGGGCAAAAACTCCAGATGAGTTTCGGTCTCAAATGCCGGAAATTTTTGCAGTCGTGGATGCTTTAGGTATTAAACGAATTCAAAAAGAAGGTTTTGAGGCCGACGACCTAATTGCAACTTTAGCAACCAATGCTGTTGCAAAAAAATTTGAGGTAGAGATTTGTTCAGGAGATCGGGATACATTTCAATTAGTAACAGACCACATCACGGTTCTTTATCCAAAAAAAGGTGTCAGTGAATTAGCCAGAATGACTCCTGAAGCAGTATTTGAAAAATATGGGTTAACTCCAAAACAGTACCCAGATTTTGCAGCCCTGCGCGGAGATCCAAGTGACAACCTCCCATCACTTGCTGGGGTTGGCGAAAAGACTGCCACTAAATGGATTGCAGAGTACGGCTCGCTTGAAGCTCTGCTTAAAAAAGTAGATGAAATAAGCGGGAAAGTCGGCGACTCGCTGAGGTCTGGAATTGAGCAAGTGAAGTTAAATCGTCAATTAACACAATTAGTAAGCGATGTAGAAATTGAGTTAGAGATTGAAGATTTAGAAGTTGCCAACAAGAATTTCAAGGAACTTCGACAGATTTTTGATCGACTTGAGTTTCGCGCGTTAAAAGAGCGAATAAACAAAATGGATAACTCCAGCGAATCAACTACTACGCCAGCTCTGAAAAACACCAAAAGCCAAGATGTTGCAAAGATAATTATTATCGAAGATGTTAAAGATTTGAATTTAATTGATAAAACACAATTAAGTGCAGTTGCTTATTTGCTGCAAGGTGAGCAAAATTTTGAAATATTGATATCTCAGGGAAGTGAAAAGAATTTTTTACTAAAACATGAAATAGCTACAACGTGGCTACAGAACGAAAAATATCAAAAAGTGTTTTTTGATTTGAAGCCATTGGCCAGACGTTTAGTTTCTGGAATTTTAGGGGAGTGTGTCGATATAGCTCTGCTTTCATATCTGATTAATCCTGGCGCAAGAACCCCTGAGTTAAGTGAAGTAGTTGGCGTTTTACTTGGAAGAGAGATTGCCGGTCAATCTTTTGAAAACGGCGCGGAATCACCAATGGAGTTGGATTTTGAGGCACCAAATCTCGAGATAGACAAAACCGCCTTGCAAATGCAAGCCCAAGCGATCCTCGAGCTTTATCCGGTTCTTTTACAAAAAGCAGATCAAGCCAAAGCAACTAAATTGGCTGCAGAACTTGAAGTTCCAACCGCATTGGCTTTAGCAAATATGGAACGCATCGGAATTGCCGTAGATACCAAAGAGATTTCTAGATTAGAAACTTTTTTCGCTAAAGCAGGTATTGAAGCTGCAAAAGAAGCGCATAAAATAGTTGGGCATGAATTTAATCTTTCATCTCCGAAGCAGTTGCAAGAAGTATTATTCGAAGAACTACAACTACCAAAAAGTAAGAAAATTAAAACTGGATATACAACTGACGCAGAAGCTCTGCAGTACCTACAGGAAAGTACAAAACATCCAGTTATCGATCAGATTTTGCGATCACGAGATGTTTTAAAATTAAAAAGTGTGGTCGAAGGATTGAGTCGTGAAACCGCGACCGATGGGCGAATACACACAACTTTCCAACAGATGGTTACTTCGACAGGAAGACTTTCATCGACAGAACCAAACCTGCAAAATATTCCAATCAGGAGTGAGGAAGGACGCTTAATCAGAAGTTGTTTTATCGCCGGGAAAGGTTTTGAAGAGTTGATGACTGCAGATTACAGTCAAATTGAAATGCGCATTATGGCTCATCTTTCAAAAGACGAGGCTCTTCTTGCGGCGTTAACTTCAGGTGAAGATTTGCACACGACGGTTGGCTCCGAAGTATTTGGTGTCAAAGCTAGCGAAGTTACATCAGAGATGCGTCGAACGATTAAGGCGATGTCTTATGGATTGGCATATGGGCTTTCAGCCTTTGGTTTATCGCAACAACTTGGAATCTCACCAGTAGCGGCGCAAGAATTAATGAATAAATACTTTGAACGGTTTGGTGGTATCCGCGATTACTTAGCTGATGTTGTGATTGAAGCGCGGAAAGTCGGTTACACCGAAACTATTTTGGGACGCAGACGTTATCTGCCTGATTTGCAAAGTGATGTTAAAACTCGACGAGATATTGCAGAGCGGATGGCACTTAACGCACCTATTCAGGGCTCTGCTGCAGACATTATGAAATTAGCAATGTTGAAAGTCGGAAACGCAATCTCTTTAGCTAATTTGAAATCTCGGATTTTGCTGCAGGTTCATGACGAACTGGTTTTAGAAGTTGCTAAGGGAGAGGCCAATGCGCTCTCGGAAATTGTGCGGACTCAGATGGGGGCAGCCTTCGCACTCAATGCTCCGCTGGCTGTGAATATTGGGTTAGGCGCTAATTGGGAGTTAGCAGCACATTAATTGGTTAATCACGTAATCTGAGCGGGAATTTCGGCTGGATTACCCTGAAATTGACCTGCTCTTACGCATGGCCGTAGCCTTGCCCGCTGTCCCTATTCCTACTATCCACTACCTTCGGAGCAACTTGAGCAACGCACCTGCAGTCGCAATTAATGACATTGGAACCGCCGCCGATTTTATGGCCGCCATTGAAGGCACAATTAAGAATTTTAATGATGGAGACCTTGTAGAAGGCATCATCGTCCAAGTAGATCGAGATGAAGTTCTCGTAGACATTGGCTACAAAACAGAAGGTGTGATTCCTTCTCGTGAACTTTCAATCAAACATGATATTGATCCACATGAGATTGTTTCAGTGGGGGATCGCATTGAAGCTCTCGTCTTGCAAAAAGAAGATAAAGAGGGACGTTTAATTCTCTCCAAGAAGCGCGCAACTTATGAACGTGCATGGGGAACTATTGAAGGAATGAAAGAGCGCGACGAAGTTGTTAAAGGAACAGTCATTGAAGTTGTTAAAGGCGGCTTAATTGTCGATATCGGACTTCGTGGTTTCTTGCCAGCATCCCTTGTTGAGATGAGACGTGTTCGTGATTTAACTCCATATATTGGTAAAGAGATCGAAGCGCGCATTATCGAACTAGACAAAAATCGAAATAACGTAGTTTTGTCTCGACGGGCTTTCCTTGAGCAAAGCCAATCAGAGAGCCGTACTACTTTCTTAAATCAACTTCAAAAGGGTCAAGTTCGTTCCGGAACAATCTCATCAATTGTAAATTTCGGCGCTTTCGTAGATCTTGGTGGAGTCGATGGCTTAGTACATGTGAGCGAACTTTCTTGGAAACATATCGATCATCCAAATGAAGTTGTAGAAGTAGGCATGCCGGTTACTGTGGAAGTCCTTGAAGTTGATTTCGAGCGCGAGCGCGTATCGCTATCACTTAAAGCCACACAGGAAGATCCATGGCAGCACTTTGCTCGTACAAATGCAATTGACCAAGTTGTTGCTGGCAAAGTAACCAAATTAGTTCCATTCGGTGCATTTGTTCGCGTACATGAAGGAATTGAAGGTTTGGTTCATATTTCTGAATTAGCAGAACGCCATGTTGAAATTCCAGAGCAGGTTGTTCAAGTTGATGATGATATTTTCGTGAAGATCATTGACATTGATCTTGAGCGTCGCCGAGTTTCGCTTTCATTGAAGCAAGCAAATGAAGGTCATGAAGTTGAGATTGAAGCTTTTGATCCAACTCAATATGGAATGCCTGCGCGTTATGACGAAGCCGGAAATTTCATTTATCCAGAAGGATTTGATTCTGACTCGCAAGAGTGGAAGCCAGGATTTGAATCCCAACGTGAAGAGTGGGAACGTCAATACACCGAGGCACAAGCCCGGTTTGTTGCTCACAAAAAACAACGTGACGAAGCAAAAGCAAGTGAAGTCGCTGCCCCTGCCGAGAGCACAGAAGCCCCTGCCGCCGAGTAAGCAATCTGCGGTCTGGATGCTTGTGTAGTTGAGTACTTTGTACTAATGATTCTCATTGCCCTAACGGGCGGCATCGGCTCGGGTAAGTCCCGAGCCGCAGCCATTCTCGAGGAGTTTGGTGCGCATTCAATAAGTGCTGACCGCTTAGCTCGAGAAACACTCGAAAGAGGCGAAAATGGATACAACGAAGTTGTTGCCTTTTTTGGGGATGAAATCTTGAGTGAGGGACAAATCGACCGTCAAAAATTGGCAGAGATTGTATTTAATGACGCCGATGCACTTGAAAAATTGGAATCAATCACACATCCTTTAGTAAGAAATAAGTTCATTTCAGAGACGCGGAACTTGCCAGAAAATACCGTGGTTGTTTATGAAATTCCATTATTGGCAGAATCTATTTCACGGCAAAAACAGTTGGATTTTGACCATGTAATTGTTTTAGAAAGTAATACAGAGTTAAGAATCGCAAGACTGGTTGAACGTGGCATGAGTGCGAAAGATGCACAGTTGCGAATCGCCAAACAGCATTCAGATGAACAACGAAAAGAGATTGCAACTCACTTAATTAACAATGAAGGAACGCTTGAAGAATTAATGAGTGAACTCTCAGCATGGTGGAAAAGTTTCATTTCACCAGATATGACAAAGTGAATTAGTGTTGATAGATGCGTCCTGAGATTCGCCGTAAAATGCGGCCATTTAAAGTAATCAGCGATTTTTCTCCCGCTGGTGATCAGCCAACGGCAATCGCTGAGTTAACTCAGCGATTACTGAATAAAGAAAAAGATGTTGTGCTCCTAGGTGCTACCGGAACTGGAAAATCTGCGACAGCCGCCTGGCTGATCGAAAAATTACAACGCCCAACCCTGGTGCTTGCGCCAAATAAAACCCTTGCAGCGCAATTAACACATGAGTTCAGAGAATTACTTCCCGAAGCAGCAGTTGAATACTTCGTTTCTTACTATGACTATTACCAGCCAGAGGCATATGTGCCGCAGACCGATACATTTATTGAAAAAGATTCATCTATAAACTCGGAAGTTGAACGATTGCGATATTCGGCAACTCATTCCTTACTCACCCGCAGAGATGTAATAGTCGTTTCGACTGTCTCATGCATTTACGGATTAGGTACGCCGCAAGAGTATGTAGATGCGATGCTAGAGCTAAATGTTGGAGATACTTTTGAGCGCAATAAACTTTTACGCCGATTTGTGGATATGCAGTATGCGCGAAATGACGTGGCTTTTGAGCGTGGCACTTTTCGGGTGAGAGGCGACACAATTGAGATTATTCCGGTGTACCAAGAGACCGCTTTACGTATAGAGATGTTCGGGGATGAGATTGAAAGAATTTTAACTCTTCACCCGATTACCGGAGAAGTTTTAGCCGAAGATACGCAAGCTTTCATTTTTCCAGCATCACACTACGCAGCTAGTAAAGAAACAATGGAGCGGGCGATTTCTGAGATAGAGATTGAGCTTGCGGAACAATTAGCACTATTTGAAAAACAGGGCAAACTTTTAGAAGCCCAGCGGCTTCGAATGCGCACAACTTTTGATATAGAAATGATAAGGCAACTGGGTTATTGCTCTGGGATTGAAAATTATTCTAGGCAGATCGATGGACGAGTACCAGGCTCAGCACCTAACTGCTTATTAGATTATTTTCCAGAGGATTTTCTATGCATCATTGATGAGTCACATGTAACTGTTCCGCAGATAGGCGCAATGTTTGAGGGAGATTCATCTAGAAAACGCACATTAGTTGAACATGGTTTCAGATTGCCAAGTGCAATGGATAACAGACCATTGAAGTGGGCAGAATTTTTAGAAAGAGTTGACCAAAAAGTTTACCTTTCAGCAACTCCAGGAAAATATGAAATGGGAGTAACTGCTGGTGTTGTTGAACAGGTGATCAGACCAACAGGATTAATTGATCCAAAAATTGTTCTAAAACCAACAACCGGTCAAGTTGATGATTTAATTGCACAAATAAGAATTAGAAGCGAAAAAAACGAGAGAGTGCTAGTTACAACTTTAACTAAAAAAATGTCAGAAGATTTAACAGATTATTTGTTAGAGATGGATATTCGGGTTAGATACTTACATTCAGAGGTTGATACTTTGCGACGAGTTGAACTCTTGAGAGAATTACGATTGGGTGAATATGACGTCTTAATTGGCATTAACTTATTACGTGAAGGGTTGGACTTACCTGAAGTATCACTTGTGGCAATTTTGGATGCAGATAAAGAGGGATTCTTAAGATCTACAACTTCGCTTATTCAGACGATAGGTAGAGCCGCAAGAAACGTTTCCGGTGAAGTTCATATGTATGCCGATAAAGTTACAGATTCCATGCAAAGAGCAATCGATGAGACCAATAGGCGTAGGGAAAAACAAGTCGCATACAACACTGAAAGAGGATTGGATCCACAACCACTGCGTAAGCGCATAGCTGACATCACCGATTCAATAACAAGGGAAGAGGAGGATTCTGAGCAGTTAATGGCCAAAGCGGGCCGGAATAATCGAAGCTCAGATCCTTCAATAGGAGGATTCAAGAGCAAGAATATTCTCGCTGGGAAAGGGGGAGCCGCATTACCTAAGATGGAGTTATTGGACCTTATTGAATCCTTGACCGCTCAAATGCGTTCAGCTGCTGAAAACCTACATTTTGAGTTAGCTGCGCGTTTACGAGATGAGATTCATGAATTAAAACGGGAATTACGCGGAATGGAGACGGCCGGATTATGAGCGACCACCTGATTGTACGCGGAGCGCGGGAGCATAATCTAAAGAATATTTCAATTGAAATTCCGCGAAACTCACTTGTGGTTTTTACCGGCTTATCTGGCTCTGGTAAATCAAGTTTAGCTTTCGATACTATTTTCGCCGAAGGCCAGCGGCGATATGTTGAATCTTTAAGTGCATATGCGAGACAATTTTTGGGCCAATTGGATAAACCTGATGTTGATTTTATAGAAGGGCTTTCACCGGCTGTTTCAATCGATCAAAAGTCAACAAACCGAAACCCAAGATCAACTGTTGGAACAATTACTGAAGTTTATGATTATTTTAGATTGCTTTATGCGCGAGCAGGTAAACCTCATTGTCCTAAGTGTGGAGAAGAAGTCTCTCGTCAATCACCCCAACAGATAGTTGACCAGATTTTGACGCTTCCAGATGAAACAAAGTTTCATGTTCTTGCACCAATCGTGCGCGCACGTAAAGGCGAATTCGTAGATCTATTTAAAGATTTAACTTTACAAGGATTCTCAAGAGCAAGAGTAGACGGAAAAGTATTTACGTTAGATGAGATTCCAGAACTTAAGAAGCAAGAAAAACACACAATTGAAGTGGTAGTTGATAGATTAAGCGCAAAAGCTAGCTCACAACAAAGATTAACTGATTCAGTAGAAACTGCATTGAAACTTGCTAATGGAATTGTGATTCTTGAATTTGTTGACGAACCAGTCAAATCTCCAAATCGGGAAAAAAGTTTTAGTGAAAAAATGGCATGTATGAACTGTGAGATATCAATCGAGGAGTTTGAACCAAGATCCTTTTCTTTCAACTCACCTTTTGGTGCTTGTGGAGAATGCGATGGAATCGGAACGCGGCTAGTAGTAGATGAGGAGTTGGTGATTCCAGATGATTCGATTTCAATCGCTGAAGGAGCCATTGCACCTTGGTCTATAGGTACCAGTTCTGAATATTTTGAAAGGTTATTAGAAGGTTTAGGCAAGGAACTTACTTTTTCTATGGATGCGCCTTGGAAAAAATTAAGCGTTAAAGTAAAAGATGCAATTCTTAATGGTTATGACTTCGAAGTTCATGTTAAATATCGGAATCGTTATGGTCGAACTCGCCAATACACAACTGGATTTGAAGGCGTACTACCATTTCTGGAACGCCGTCATGGTGAAACCGATAGCGACCAAAGTAGAGATCGACTTGAAGCCTTCATGCGTCAAACACCTTGCGCGGTGTGTAAAGGCGCAAGACTCAAAAGTGAAATTTTGGCGGTAACACTGGATGGTTTAAATATTGCCCAACTTTGCGCATTGCCGATAAATGAATGTGCTAAATTTTTACAGAAACTTACTCTAGGTAAAAGAGAGCGCCAAATCGCTGAACGAGTATTAAAAGAAGTTAATGCCCGTTTAGGTTTTCTCTTAGATGTGGGACTTGATTATTTATCTTTAGATCGACCAGCAGGATCATTATCAGGTGGTGAAGCTCAGCGCATTCGGTTGGCAACCCAAATTGGCTCAGGCTTGGTAGGAGTCCTTTATGTTCTAGATGAACCAAGCATCGGTTTGCATCAACGCGATAATGTGAGATTAATTGAAACTCTGACCAGGTTGCGGGATCTTGGAAATACTTTAATTGTCGTTGAACATGATGAAGAAACTATTAGAGCAGCAGATTGGATTGTAGATATTGGACCCGGCGCAGGGGAGCACGGTGGGGAAGTAGTTGTTTCGGGAGATTATAAATCTTTGCTTGCAGAGAAAAAATCAA
>Ga0214919_10003774_pt1 | contig 22568 bp, 22 predicted proteins | sample LL1503_MetaG_FD_177994 | JGI IMG/M metagenome (GOLD analysis project Ga0214919, IMG submission 177994) | Freshwater microbial communities from Lake Lanier, Atlanta, Georgia, United States - LL-1503 | ecosystem: Environmental > Aquatic > Freshwater > Lake | place: USA: Georgia | collected... | reverse complement strand
AAAACGCTACGGCGGCGGAATGCGCCAAGTTGGAATCATTGCTGCGGCCGGACACTACGCGCTAGATAACAACATTCAACTTTTAAAAGAAGATCACCGTCGCGCACAGATTCTTGCTAAAGCTTGCGAAAAAGTTGCTCCTAATGCGGTTAATGCGAGCAAGGTAGTAACAAATATTGTTGGCATCGAGTTGGATTCAATGAATGTTGATTCAGCTACTTTTGTGAATTCTGCAAAGGAAGCCGGTGTTTGGGTAAGTGCTATTGGGCCAAAATATGTGCGATTAGTTACTCATTTAGATTTAACTGATGAAATGATTGAACGAGCCGCATTTGTATTAGCGCAGTTACTGCAAAAAGCCCTCGTGGCGTAATAGCCACTCTTTAGAATCTAACCCGTAACCATAATTTCCCAACGCTCCACCAGTTTTCACGATTCGGTGGCACGGAATAATTGGTGCAATTAGATTTTTACCACATGCGGTGCCAGCGGCTCGCACTGCCTCGGGAGAACCAGCGCGTTTGGCTAAATCAGCATATGAAATTACTTTTCCAGCTCTAACTTTACGCATTGCTTTCCAAGCTGCTTGCGAAAAACTCGCTCCTGGTTGTCTCACTGAAATTGAATCTAATGCTGTCAACTCACCATCAAAATAATCTAATATCAATTCACTAATTTTCGGAATTCTTGCCACTTTAGAAATTTCGCGAATTCGATCACTTTCATCTAATCGGCTTAATAAACTTTCGACTTCACCAAAACCAGAAGCTAGGACTATCTGATCGTCGACAATGATATGTATCTGACCAATTGGCGTTTTATGGCTAACCCGCAACAACATTCGAGAATCTTACGGTTTAAAATCAGATTTTGTAATAGCAGGTTTAACGATCCCGCAACATCTCAGCGACTAAAAAGGCTAACTCAAGAGATTGCGTATGGTTTAGTCGCGGGTCACATGCTGTTTCATAACGAGTTGATAAATCTTCATATGAAATTTCTTCGCCGCCACCAATGCATTCTGTGACATCATCTCCAGTTAGTTCAATGTGGATACCACCTGGATGAGTACTGCAAGACTTATGCACTTCAAAGAAACCTCGAACTTCATCCATAACGTCGTCAAATTTACGGGTTTTATATCCGCTTGGTGCTTCATAAGTATTGCCATGCATTGGGTCGCAAACCCACAATACTTGAGCCCCAGATTTGGTAACTGCACTAACAATAGTTGGAAGAATCTCTCGAATTTTTCCAGCGCCCATACGAGTAATAAAAGTTAAGCGACCAGGTTCGTTTGTTGGGTTGAGTTTTTTGATAATCGCAAGCGCCTCTTCTGGCGTAGTTTTAGGTCCAATCTTTACACCAATTGGATTCTTTACTTTTGCCGCAAAATCCAGGTGAGCGCCATCTAATTGCCGAGTACGTTCGCCAATCCAAATAAAGTGAGCAGATACATCATAAGCATCGCCAGTTCGTGAATCGATACGAGTGAGGGCTTTTTCGTATTCAAGAATTAACGCTTCGTGACTTGAATAAAAATCTACAGTTTTAAATGCTTCTGGATCTACGCCTGCAGATTTTGTAAACGCTAGGGCTCGACCAACTTCTTTTGCCATCGCTTCATAGCGTGGTCCGATTTTGGAATCTTTTATAAATCCCTTATTCCACTCATGAACATGGCGAATATCTGCAAAGCCACCTTGGGTAAATGCTCGAACTAAATTAAGAGTCGCGGCAGAAGTGTTATAAACCTTGACCATTCGGTTTGGATCTGGAGTTCTTGATTTTTCGTTAAACTCCAAATCATTTACTGCATCTCCTCTGTAGGCGGGAAGCGTTACGCCATTTCTTGTTTCACTGTCATTACTACGTGGCTTTGCAAATTGACCAGCCATTCTGCCAACTTTGATAACCGGTAAACTAGCTCCATATTGTAAAACTGCTGCCATCTGTAAAATTGTTTTAATTCTATTTCTAATGGAATCAGCCGTTGCACCTATGAAAGTTTCGGCGCAATCGCCACCTTGCAACCAAAAAGCGTTTCCAGAAGCTGCCAATGCAACTCGAGCTTTTAAGTTATCGCATTCGCCCGCGAAAACTAGCGGTGGTAAGGCTCGTAATTCAGCGACTGCGCGATCAACAGCACCCTTATCTGGCCAAGTTGGTTGTTGTGCAGCAGAAAGCGATGCATCAAATAACTGATCGATTTGAGCTGAATTATTTCCAGTAGTCATTAGTAAAGGATAGAGAAGTTTTGGTAACCGGCGTGGCTAATTAACCAAAGAAAATCTCAGCCTCCTTTAATAGCTCAGGATCAACCGTTTTAAGTTTTTCGGTCGCCGTAGCCAGCGGAACTCGCACAATTTTGGTGCTATGTAGCGCCACCATTTTGCCCCAGTCCCCTTCATAAGCTGCCGTTATTGCATGTAATCCGAAACGAGTTGCAAGTACGCGATCAAATGCAGTCGGAGTTCCGCCACGTTGTATGTGACCAAGAATTGTGGTTCGAGCTTCTTTGCCTGTTCGCTTTTCAATTTCTTGAGCAAGCCAGTCGCCAATTCCAGAAAGTTTTACGTGACCGAAGGCATCTAAAGTTTTATCTTTAGTTATCAAATCGCCATCTTCAGGAAGTGCGCCTTCAGCTACCACGATGATTGGGGCGTAACTGGATTTAAATCTCGATTCAACCCATTCGCAAACTTTATCAATGCTAAATGGAACTTCAGGAATTAAAATACATGCTGCGCCACCTGCAAGTCCAGAATGTAGCGCGATCCAACCCGCATGACGACCCATGACTTCAACTATTAAGGCGCGGTGATGTGATTCCGCAGTAGTATGCAACCTATCAATTGCTTCTACCGCAATATTCACTGCAGTATCAAAACCAAATGTGTAATCTGTATTGTTCAAATCATTATCAATAGTCTTTGGTACACCTATTACCTTTACTCCGAGTTGATCTAATTTAGTAGCAACTCCAAGAGTATCTTCGCCGCCAATAGCGATTAGCGCGTCAATCCCCATTTTTGCTAAATTTTCTTTTATTTTCTCAACACCACCATCAATCTTGAATGGGTTAGTTCGAGAAGAACCAAGAATTGTGCCGCCTCTTGGTAATATTCCGCGAGTTGCCGCGATATCTAACGGCATTGTTAAACCCTCAAGCGGGCCTTTCCAACCATCTCGGAAACCAACGAATTCAAAACCGTATTCTTTTACGCCTTTTCGAACTAAAGCTCGAATTACTGCATTTAATCCTGGACAATCTCCGCCACCAGTGAGAACTCCAAAACGCATAATCTATTTGCTCCGATTTCGAATATTTATGAGATAAATCGCATCAATAGGGTCATCGTTGACTTGGACAGTCTACCGTTAGCCCCTTACCTTTAGCGAAACCCAAAAGATGGCATAACGGAAGGCAGCGCCTAATAAGTGAAATCTAGAGATTGGTTCCTATTCTTATTAGCTGGCGTTTTATGGGGAATTCCCTATTTATTCATTTCTATTGCTGTCGATGAATTATCCCCTGCCGTAATCGTTTTCGTCAGAGTGACAATTGGCGCTCTCATTTTAGGAACTGTAACCATTGCGCAGAAAACTTTGTATTCTGAATTCAAGCACTTGAAAATAATTTTTCTTTATGCAATTGGTGAGTTAATTGGGCCATGGTTTTTAATAACCAATGCGCAAGAGAAACTTTCATCTGGTTTAACCAGCTTGCTCGTTTGTACTACACCGATTTGGGCAACCGTTTTTGCATCTTTGTACGGTGATAAAACGGTATGGGAAGGTAAACGAATTGTCGGACTTGGGGTGGGATTTACCGGTGTCATATTTCTCGTTGGACTAGAAACTTTTAGCAATATTGGAAACGGATTAGCAATTGGAGAAGTTCTACTGGCTTCAATCGGTTATGCGTGGGCAGTAAATATGATTGTTAAGAAATTACCAAAAGCAGATTTAATGGCAATTAATGCTGTAGCAATGGCAATGACTGCAATAGTTTATTTTCCATTTGCCCTTGCAAATATGCCAACATCATTGCCATCAACAAAAGCAATTATTAGCTTAGTTGTGCTCGGTATTTTCTGTACTGGTGGCGGTTTCATATCTTTCTTCATAGTGTTACGTAAAATTGGACCAGCTAGAGCTTCTTTAGTAACTTATATGAACGTTATGATTGCAGTTTTATTAGGAGTTATCGTTCTTTCAGAACCATTGACAATCGGAATAATTATTGGTCTGCCATTAGTTTTGATTGGCTCGTTCTTGGCGAGCAGAAAACACGAATCAGCAGTTATTCAGTAAAGCCCATACGGCCAAGTGCCTTTGGATCTTTCTGCCAATTAGCAGAAACTTTTACATGTAAACCTAGAAAAATCCTTCCTTTAACTAAGCGTTCGATTTCGGCACGAGCATTAGTGCCAACCTTTTTTAGTCGTTCGCCTTTATGTCCCAAAATTATTGATTTTTGACTATCTCTTTCAACATGGATTGTGGCATGTATGTCATAAAAAGGCCGTTCGTTCGGCACTCGTTTCTCGCGCTCAGACATTTCGTCGACAACCACCATGATTGAATGTGGGACTTCTTCGAATACATCAACTATCGCTGCCTCGCGAATATATTCAGCGATCGTATGTTCAAGTGTTTGATCGCTCAACATATCTTCTGGATAAAAACTAGGACTTTCTGGAGAATACTTAGCAAAAAGTTCCAGTATCAATGCAACTTGATCGCCTCTTTTTGCGGAAAGCGGAACTACTTCATCCCAAGTAAATCCTGCTGATTCCGCTAATTTTGCGATTGCTAATAATTTTGGTGGCAATTCTTCGTTGCTTACCAGATCAGTTTTAGTCAAAATTGCGATCTTTTTGGCGTTTCGCTCTGCTGCCATTTCTTTTGCTATAAATAAGTCACCGTGGCCAATTTCTTCATTTACGGGCAAGCAAATTGCAACCACATCAACCGAATCCATGCTTTCCCTAGCCATTGCATTCAATCGACTTCCTAGCATGGTTTTTGGCTTATGCACTCCTGGTGTGTCAACAAGTACAAGTTGGTAATTTGGTTGCGAAACAATGGCGCGGATAGCGTTTCGGGTTGTGTTTGGGTGATGAGAAGTGATTACAACTTTTGAACCTACCAGCGCATTTACTAAAGTTGATTTTCCAGTATTAGGTCTACCGACTATTGCAATAAAACCTGCGCGGTGTTTAATTTCATTATTCTCTGGACTCATCAGAGGAGAGCGTACCCGTTAATGGGCTCATCAACTCAATTGCATCATTGGCGGATGTGACGATTTCAGCGCAACGCTCGGCAATTAAGCGATGACAACCATCACTTGTTGGCGAATTAATTGGTCCTGGGATTGCCATCACCGTTCGATAAATTTCGGCCGCATCTCTTGCGGTACGTAGTGATCCACTTCTAAATGCCGCTTCAACCACAATCGTTCCAAGAGAAAACGCCGCAATTAATCGGTTCCGGGAAAGAAATCGTTCTGGTTTAGCTCTTACATTTGGCATTACTTCAGAAATCAACGCGCCAGTTTCGGCAATCTCCAAAAAAAGTCGCTCATTACTTGCTGGGTAATTAACAGAAACACCAGATGCAAGTATTGCGATAGTAATTCCTTCACCGGCAAGTGCGCCTTTGTGTGCAGCCGTATCAATCCCATACGCACCACCGCTAATAACGCTCCAATCCCGGTCTGCGAATCCGGCAGCAAACTCCCCCGCAATCCGAGTTCCATAAGTTGTGGGATTTCGAGTACCAACTATTGAAACGCAATTTCTATTAGTAAGTGTGCCTTTTACAACTATTCCAATTGGTGGGGAAATTAGATCATTTAGTAGTACTGGCCAGTCAGCAGATTCCGGAGTTAGAAAAATTGCTCCAGCTTGATTTATTTCATAGAACAATTTATCAGCGCTTGAACTAATAACTTCTTTGGTGATAAATCCAATCGAATTCTTATTTTCCGGATAACCATTTGCAATTATTTTCTCTAAAACTGAATCGGCACCTAAAGTTGCAATTTCGTTACTCCAGAAAGTCGATCCCCCTTCAATAGCTGCAAATAATCGCAATCTTGCTGGAAATGAATTCATCCGAAGAGATCCATGCCATCGCGCAATGAAAGTGCCCGTTTTACATCTTCGACAAGCGGCAACTCATGTTCGGCAAGATCGGCAATGCTCCATGCAAGCCTCAATGTCTTGTGAAAGCCCCTAGCAGTTAAATTTTCACGGTCCATCTCATTATGTAATAACGTCATGCCTGCGCGTTCGGCCTTAAATTCATTTCGCAGCGCTAATGCTGGGATGTCTGCATTTCTAGAAATATTTAGCGATTTAAATCGTTTGGCGGCACGAATTCTGGCAACCGCAACTCGTTCTCTAACTAAAACGCTACTTTCGCCAATTTCTCCACTAGAAAAAGCAGTTCTAGTTGGTGGCTCAACTTTAATTCTCAAATCTATTCGATCAATTAGTGGTCCCGAGAGTCGATTTAAATAGCGCCTAACTTGTAATGACGAACATGTACAACTACGACCTCGCCCAGTTAATCGACCACACGGACAAGGATTGGCGGCAAGCACAAGTATGAAATCTGCAGGAAATGTTGCGCTGCCAATTGCACGCGTTATTGTAATTTCTCCAGATTCCAATGGTTGACGGAGCGCATCCAAAACTCCAGTAACACATTCCGGCGCTTCATCTATAAAAAGAACGCCATTGTGCGCGAGCGAGCAAGCTCCTGGCTTTATTATGTTTGATCCGCCGCCGACCATTGCAGTTCGAGTGGTTGTGTGATGTGGTGAAATAAACGGAGGTTCTCTAGAAAATAAACCACGTTCCTTTAAAACGCCAGCGACAGAATGTATTGCACTTACTTCTAGTGATTCCTGCTCTCCCAATGCTGGAAGCAATGAAGGTAGCCGTTCCGCAAGCATAGTTTTACCAGTGCCTGGTGGCCCAATCATCAAGATGTGATGTCCACCCGTTGCTGCAACCTCCAACGCATACTTGGCTTCTAATTGCCCTGCAACTTCAGATAAATCTTTAAAATTATTATTCTGGACAAATGAAAACTGCTCAGTTATTTCCGCTCGCATCCCATTCCGTAACCAATTCAAAAGTTCTGAAATGTTTTCCATAGGAATTATTTCTAACCCTGAAACCAACCTTGCTTCACCTGCATTTGCTTTCGGTACAACCACTGTTTCAATATTGCTCTCCCTTAAAGAAATTAGCGCAGGTAAAACTCCGCGAGCTTCCCTGATTCGACCATCTAACGCTAACTCCCCAAAGAAAACCGATTTTTTTAATTGCTCTATTGGGATAACTTGTTGTGCAGCCAAGATCGCAACTGCGATTGGGAGATCAAAATTTGATCCGCTCTTAGGTAGCCAAGCAGGTGAAAGCGAAACGGTAACCTTCTTATTTGGCCAAATCTCTCGAGAATTTACTAACGCTGATCGAACTCGATCTCTCGATTCCATTAAGGCTAAGTCGGGTAAACCTAATAATGAATAATGTGGGAGACCATCTGAAATATCTACTTCTATCTGTACCAATGTTCCAGTTAATCCCATCAAGCTAACGCCATGCGTTACCCCAATTGTCATAAAACTGCTTCACGATAATCTATCTCCACCGCACCAGATGGCGCGATAATTACTGCAGCCGCATCAATTTGGTAATCTGCCCCAAATTTAGAATTTGAAACTAACCAGGCTAGAGCTAGTCGCTGTAATCGGTAAGCTTTTTCTGCGGTTATTGACTCCAATGGGTGTCCGAAAGCTAACGATGAACGAGATTTAACTTCTACAAAAGTGATTTTCCCAGCGGGAGATAATGCCACTAAATCAATTTCGCCTTCCTTTATTCGCCAGTTGCGCGCGAGAATTGCATAACCACTTTTCTTTAGATGATTAGCTACAAATGTTTCGCCAACTTCACCCATTAAAGCTGCTTGCTTGCTTTTTGCCATAATGCAAGGGTATGAATGCAACGGCCAAAATATTTTTAAACAAATACTAAATGTGGATTACTTGCCTTTGTTAATAAGTTCTGCAATATTTGCAAACGATTTGCGGTGTACATCAGCGGGTCCAAATTTTATAAGCGCAGCTGAATGTTTGGCTGTTATATAACCTTTATGAGACGAGAAGCCATATTCTGGATATTCAAAATCCAACTCGCGCATAATTCGATCTCTAGTGACTTTTGCCAGAATCGAAGCTGCACTTATAGAGAGCGCCACTTGATCGCCTTTCCAAACCGCCAGCGCAGGGATTGCCAATCCATCAATTTGATAACCATCAGTTAATACATATTCAGGTTTCATTTTTAGCCCAAGAACAGCTCTACGCATTCCTTCGATATTGGCTCGATGAACGCCACCATTATCTATTTCGTTAACCGATGCAGTTATTATCGAGTAGGCAAGAGAATTTTTAGTTATAAGTTCAAAAAGTTTCTCCCGTTGTCTTTCTGTAAGTTCCTTAGAATCTTGCACTTCAGCGAATTTTTCCGAAAGTGGACTCTCTAGTATTACTGCGGCTACTACAAGTGGACCGGCGCATGCACCTCTACCAGCCTCGTCAACGCCAGCGATATTTTTAAAGCCCGTGCTAATCAGCGAGGCCTCAATCATCTAAATCAAAGTTCTAAGATTTTTATTTTGTAGTTGTGACTTTAGATAAATCACTGCCTGCTTTTAAAAATTTTGCATGATTTAACGGCCAAATCACAAATGCAGCTCGTCCGGTAACCGCTGACAACGGCACCATGCCCTTATGTGGGTCGTCTGTGTGGTACCTGGAATCTGCACTGGCACTTCGATGATCGCCCATGACCCAAATAAATCCTTTAGGTACGGTAACTTCAAAATTATTATCACTTGGCCGATCGCCTTTAAAAATATAGGGTTCTTTAACAGAGGTGCCGTTAATCTTTAAGTGATGCGTTGCATCGCAACAAATAACGTGATCGCCGCCGACTCCAACCACTCGTTTTATCAAATATTGTTTTGCTGGGTTTGGCAAAATTCCAACAAATTCTAAAGTTGATTTCGCTTTACCAACAATGCCCGTTGCCGCGGGATCAGGCTCAGGTAACCAACCAGCAGGATCTCGGAAGACGACTACTTCGCCACGTTTTATTTCACCGAAAAAATTTGCGAATTTATTAACGCCAACGCGATCGTTTACTTGCAGAGTGTTTTCCATTGAACCAGAAGGGATGTAGAAAAACTGAATTAAAAAAGTTTTAACAACAATCGAGACTACAAGTGCAACAACAACTAGGAGTGGAAATTCTCCTAAAGAATTAAGCTTCCGTTGTTTGCGCATCTGAAGTTTCAACAACCGCCTCAGCTGGAGCTTCTGCTACAACTGGCTTCACTTCATCGAGGATTGATGTTGTGGTTGTTGAATAAGCGGCTGCTAAATCATCGCCACCGCGCTTCTCTTTGATCTTTGCTGCTTTACCGCGAAGATCTCTTAAGAAATAAAGTTTGGCGCGACGTACATCGCCTTTTCGAACTAATTCAATCTTTTCGATTACTGGAGCATGTACTGGGAAAATACGCTCTACGCCAACACCATAAGAAATCTTTCGAATATTAAAAGTCTCACGAACGCCTGAGCCTTGCCGGCCAATTACTACGCCTTGGAAAACCTGAATACGGCTCTTATTACCTTCGATAACTCGAACGTGAACTTTGAGTTCATCGCCTGCACGAAAGTTTGGGATATCGGAGCGGAGAGAAGCGGAATCGACCGCATCGAGCACGTTCATTATTTTTCCTAACGCTATTTCAGACTTTTTGAGGTGTAGCTAGTCGAGCTATCACCCGACAGACCCCGTATCTTGCCATAGCAAGCGGGAAAGTACTAAATCGCGAGCGCAGCCAGCAGCTCGCTATGGAGGGCAGGCCCAGCGGCTAGCACCATAGATTTTCCTGGTGCGCCACCATTCCTATCTGAGATAACTGCCCCGGCTTCCATCGCTATTAAACCGCCCGCGGCTAGATCCCATTCATTTAAACCTTCTTCAAAATATGCATCTACTGCGCCCATGGCTACATAACAAAGATCCACTGCAGCGGCACCATTTCTGCGAATATCGCGAATGATTGGAAGTAACTTAGCAATATCAGCGCTCTGCGAAATTCGAGCTGGGCGGTCATAACCAAAACCTGATGCTATTAATGCATTATCTAAAGTTACTGGGTTATTGCAATAAATTTTATATCCATTATAAAACGCACCGCCGCCGCGAGTTGCCCACCAAATTGAATTAGTTGTTGGAGAGAAAACCGTGCCTGCAATTACCCCAGTTTCATCCTTTACTCCAATACTTATATTCCAACCGGGTAGCCCATAAAAATAATTAACTGTGCCATCTATCGGATCGATTACCCAAGTAACGCCACTTTTACTTTCGCGATTCGCGCCTTCTTCTCCGATAATTCCATCATCAGGTCTGGCATCTAATAAAGATTTTACAATTAGCGCTTCACTTTGGGTATCCATCTGTGTAGCAAAATCCAATACAGATGACTTTTCTGATAAATCAAATACCGCTGGTCGTTGCATTAATAGCTCGCCGGCTTTTTTTGCTACTTCAATAGCTAAATTGCATAGAACTTGTAGGTCGCCATCAAATGCCATATCCCAATCTAACCACGGCTAGGCTATCCCCATGATCGCCCCTTACTTAGCTATATATAGAACTAAAGGTGCGTTTCGATTTTCTCTTGCTGCGTTCATTGCGAGAATGCCAATCTCAATGATGTCCATTGCAATTGTTTTTGTAGTTGTAGCAGAAACAGATTCTTACGCACTTGCTGGCACTTTCACCGCAATTGGGGCGCTCATGGCTGCTTTCGTAGCGCCGTTATGGTCACGCGCAGCTGATCGCTATGGGCAAGGTCGTATCCTCAAAATTGCAGTACCAATTCATCTCACCGCGCTCCTTGGATTCTTGACCGTAATTCGACTTGATGCCCCAAAATGGAGCTGGTTTCTATTATTAATTATTTTCGAAGGCGTATTCGTTGGAACTGGGCAAATGGTTAGGCGGCGTTGGTCATATGTGCTTAATGGTGATTCAAAATTAATGAATACTGCCTACTCGGTCGAATCGCTATTAGATGAAATCGTGTTCATGGTTGGGCCAATAATCACAACGTTATGTGCAACAAATATTGGACCAGCAGCCGGCATTTTAGCTGCCGCCATTTTTCTAGCTGTGGGCTCGATCCTATTCGTCGCGCAAAAAGAAACTGAGCCCACACCACATCCAAAAGTAAGAGGCGTAAAACACAAAAACCCAATTTTCACCGCAGAAGTTCAAGCAATATTTTTTCCTTTTATATTTACTGGTGCCTCATTTTCCGCAACTGGGTTAATCATTGTCGGCTACGCAGATCAATATGGTGCTAAATCACAGACTGGATTGCTCTACGCAATATGGGCGCTCGGCAGTTTGATTGCTGCATTTATTAACGGCGCACTACATTGGAAAATAACGGCCAACAGTCGATTTATATTTTTTACCGTTGCGCTGGCTATCTTCACGCTACCGCTCATTTTTGCTGCAAAAATTTTCCCAGGGAATTTCGTAACGTTATCGGTTGCGCTATTTCTAAACGGAATCTGCATTGCGCCACTAATTGTTGCTGGCTACACGGCAGCTGAAAACTTAGTCGAAGATAACCAAGTTACTGAAACCTTAGCTTGGATACTTTCCGGATTAATTCTCGGCGGCGCACTTCCTGGAGCAATTACCGGGCATATTATTGACACCACTGGCGCCCAAACTGCATTTATCGTGCCAGTGATTTCAATGGGAATTTCCATAATCACTTTGATTATTTACTTTAAAGTTTGGCTAAAACCCAGAATTAAATAAGCATTAAGGCACTCGCCAAGGGTGTTATCCCCGATTTAACCGTTGGAATGTGGCAATCTTTCCCCGTGAATTCAGATCAGCCAACCGACAGTAAAGATCTACGAGTCGTGGGCCGCTCAGATGATGGCAACCATCTGGAATTGAGTGACAATTCAGGTGGAACTTATTCAGTTCGTATTAGTGATTCACTTCGTGCGACTGTAAACCAAGCGCGGCTATCGGCTGTGCAAGAAGAAGCTCCAGAAGTAATGACTATTAAAGAGATCCAAGCGCGGTTACGCGCGGGCGAAAGTGCTGACGAAATATCTCGATTGGGAAATGTTTCAATGGAAAAGATTGAAAGATTTTCTGGACCGATTTTGCAAGAGCGTGCCTACATTATTGATTTGGCTCAAAAAACGCCATTACGCAAAGATTCACAGTCGCAGACACTCGCAGATTTAGTTCTTCATCGCCTAGCGCCACGTGGCGTCGACATGAATTTAGTTAATTGGAATACATCAAGAAGTGATGATGGCACCTGGAATATCAAATTAGATTATCCGAATCGAGATGGCGCTGGCACCGCTCTTTGGAGTTTTGATGCAACTCGCAGAACATTAACATCACAAGATGAAGGTGCAAGATGGATTGGCGGCGAAGAAAGTTTAGCTAAGCCAGCGCCACGTAACGAACATGGCATGATATTTCCGACTGGCGATACCTCAAGTTCGGAGCGACAAGCTCCAAGGTTGGTTGCAGTAAGAACCGACCCAATGCAAGTAGAAGATAACCCAATTGAAATTCCCAGTGCGCCAGCGCTTCAAGAAACTTTGGATATAGAACCTGAAGCAAGGCGTGATGGCGTAAAACGAAGAATTTCAATTCCATCTTGGGATGACATTATGTTCGGATCTAAACGCGATAAAGAAGAAGAATAAGTTAAATTTAATTCGCAATTCCGCTAAATAGCGGTATTTCTAATTCTGCTGCTGTAAGCCCACCGTGATGACCGACCATTGCTAGTTGTTGTTTTTCTTTATCAGGTTCAATCAATACCAAATCGCCGCTTGGCACTGCGATTACATCGCCCAACCGATCAAAACTATCTTCAGTAACTAAGGCTCCAAAAAGGCCGCTGTTAATGGCTTCTTCTTTAGAAAAAAGCTCAACTCTCTCCCCAAAATACTCTCGCCATTGTGATAACACTTCACTCTCTGTGCCGGCTTTAACATATAGGTGGCGAGCTCTTGGTTCACCGCCCAGAAGAGTTACATTTTCTAATAGCGAATTATCTTTACCTAAAACTGTAAAATCGTTTCGGTTTATCATGCCGTGATCTGCTGTTAACCATACCCTTGTGCCGGAAGGTAATCTTTCAAGTAATCCAGTTACCAACTCATTCGTTTTAGCTAGCGCAATTAACCATTTCTCGGAACCCATTCCATCGCTATGTGCAGCTTCATCTAAATCGTTAATGTAAACGTATGCAAATGATTTTGGTTTTGCTAACGCAATTGCTGCTTGTGTAATTAAATCTAGCAAACTATTAGCCCCGCGATATTGCGCACCTCTTAACGCAGCCTCTGTAAAACCACTATCTTGATATCTTTTTGAAGCTACATGCGAAACGGATAATCCAGCCGAAACACCTCTTTCAAAAAGCGTATCAACATTCTGCCATGTAACCGGGTCAACTCGTTCATCCCATCGGAGGGCATTAAGTAATCGCCCTGGAGTTCCACTTCTGGGAACTCGCATGGTGTAACCCAACATGCCGTGTTCTCCCGGATGAACTCCGGTACCTAAAGAAGTTAAATTTGTGACAGTTGTCGAAGGAAAATTCGATGAAAGTGTTTCGATAAATTTCATTTGATCTTTTATTGGAAGATATGAACCGAATTCTGCAATTGCGTTGCTCCCCATGCCATCAATTAATAATATGCATTCTCGCGCTGTCGGACTTTCCCCAAGCGAAAGCAGATCTTGCGTACCTGGTAAACCTAGACTTGAGAAAACTGACTGAGACAAGTCAGAGAGTAGGTGTGCCATAGCCGTATCTTTCCAGTAAAAATTGACGATAACCTTCATCCTTATGAGTACCTACTCCGCTGAGGTGAAGCGCGCGATTGCCAATAACTCCCCGATAGTTGCTTTGGAATCCACAATTATTAGCCACGGTCTGCCACGGCCGAAAAATTTAGAAGTTGCCATTGAAGTTGAAGCAATCGTCCGGGCAAATGGCGCAACACCAGCCACAATTGCGATGATCGACGGTGAAATTCATATTGGGTTAGAGCCAATTGAATTGGAACGAATTGCTAATGATGCAAACGTTGCAAAAGCTTCAACTAGAGACTTGGCTATTTTTTCCGCAAACAAGAAGAGCGCCGCTACAACAGTGGCCGCTACATCACATATTGCACATGTGGCCGGAATATCTTATTTCGCAACAGGTGGTCTTGGCGGCGTTCATCGAGATGCTCGTGATACTTGGGATGAGTCTGCAGATCTTGCTGCATTAGCAAATACACCAATTACCGTGGTCTGTGCTGGTGTGAAATCGATATTAGATGTGTCAGCAACTTTGGAAAGATTAGAAACATTAGGAATCGCAATCGTTGGATATAAGACCGATAGATTTCCGGGTTTTTACTTAATAGATTCTGGTTTTCCGCTTGAACATAAAGTAAATTCCATAACTGAAATTGTTGAAATATTAAAAAAGCGCAATCAATTTGAAACCGATAGATCTGCGCTTATAGTTGCGAATCCTGTAGGTACTGAAATGAACCGATCTCTCCACGATCAACTATTGAAATCTGGTTTGGAAAAAGCGGCTACGAACAATATAACTGGGAAAGCGGTCACACCTTTCTTACTTGAGTATTTTCATAGCGAAAGTAACGGTGAATCGCTTAATGTAAATATTGAAATCATAAAATCAAATGCAAAGCTCGCTGCTCAAATAGCTCTGGCTGCACAATAAAATGGGTCTAATCCTCTGCATCGGTGATGTGATGCTCGATGTGGTTGTGCGAATAAACTCTGAGATTAATTACGGTAGCGATACTCCAGCTAAAATATCAACACATGGCGGTGGCGCAGCGGCGAATGTTGCATCTTGGTTAGCTTATTCAAAGCGTGAAGTTCAACTTGTTTCTCGAGTTGGTGACGATCCGGCAGGTACTGCCGTAATGGCAGAGCTAGATAAATTAGGCGTGCGCCATGGAAATATCGTAATTCAAGGAGCGCAGACTGGGGTGGTTGCAGTGCTCGTAGATAAAACGGGCGAGCGAACTATGTTTCCGGAATCTGGAGCTAATTCTGGTCTTAACCTTTCTGATTTACCAACACTTGATGGCGTTTCTGCGGTTTACCTCTCTGGTTATTCATTATTGAATCCAGCATCTACAACTGGAGTTGTCGCAATGGTTAATGCAATTACTTCTGCAAAAATTCCAATTATTTTTGATCCGGCTTCAGTTGGAACTATGAACCATGTAGGTCTTTCGGCCGTAAAGAATATATTGCCGAGAATGGATGTTGTAATTTTAAATGAGGAGGAAGCCTTCTATTTAACCGGTAGAAGCGATATTCATTTAGCCCTTAAGGAATTGAATGAGTTAGTTCCAATAGTTGTAATCAAACGCGGCTCAGAAGGTGCGATGGCGATTGCACGCGAATCTGAAATTCTTGAAATTGCAGCAAAATCTGCAAATGTAATTGACACAACTGGAGCAGGTGATGCATTTGCTGCTGGCTTTATCGGGTCTTGGATGGAGAAATCTGATCTGTTGGCTGCAATCGGAAGCGCAATAGACCTCGCAACCCAATGTGTCGCAATTATCGGAGCAAGACCGCCCGTCAATCCCTAACTTTTCTACTTTTACTTGGCAGAATCACGCCCGTGAGTAAAAAGCCAGAAAGTAAAGCGAGTAAGAAAGCAGCGAAAGTTGTCGGCCCAAAGCCAGGTGAATATGCCGGCAAGGTTGTTGACATCGATGTCTCTTCTGAAATGTCAGAATCTTTTCTGGAGTACGCATACTCAGTAATTTATTCACGTGCACTTCCAGATGCTCGCGATGGTTTAAAGCCGGTGCACCGAAGAATTCTCCATCAGATGGCTGAGATGGGACTTCGTCCAGAGCGTGGCCACGTTAAGAGCGCACGCGTAGTTGGTGAAGTGATGGGTAAATTGCACCCACATGGCGATGGCGCAATTTATGACGCGCTAGTTCGGATGTCACAAAACTTTTCAATGCGATTACCGCTTATTGATGGCCATGGAAATTTCGGTTCGTTAGATGCTGGTCCAGCCGCAATGCGTTACACCGAAGCTCGATTAGCCAACGCAGCTATGTTGATGGTCGAAGAGGCCGACGAGAACACTGTTGATTTTGCATCCAATTACGATGGTCAATTATTAGAACCTCAAGTTCTGCCAGCAGCTTTCCCAAACCTATTAGTTAATGGAACTACCGGAATCGCGGTTGGCATGGCAACAAATATGGCGCCGCATAATTTAGGTGAAGTTATAGCTGCGACCAAGCATTTGATCGAAACTCCAAATGCCACTTTAAAACAATTAATGAAATTTATTCCTGGCCCTGACTTCCCTACTGGTGGCGAACTCGTTGGAAAAGAAGGCGTGCTGGAGGCTTATCAAACCGGAAAAGGTGCGTTTAAAGTTCGCGCTAAAGTTGAAATTAGCAAAGTTACTTCACGAAAAGTTGGCATTACCATCACCGAACTTCCGTTCAATATTGGCCCAGAAAAAGTTGTAGAGAAGGTCTCTGATTTAGTTAAAGCTAAGAAAATTCAAGGTATCTCGGACATTATTGATTTAACAGATGGCCAGCAAGGCACCAAAGTAGTAATTGAACTTAAAAATGGGTTTGAACCTGAGGATGTACTGGCAAATTTGTACCGGTTAACTCCGCTTGAAGATGCTTTCTCAATTAACGCAGTAGCACTTGTTGGTGGGAAACCGCGAACTCTTGGGTTAAAAGAATTTTTACAAGTTTTTATCAATCACCGTATTGAGGTTGTTACTCGTCGCTCTAATTTCCGAAAAGATAAGGCGACTGCCAGGTTAAATTTAGTAGATGGTCTCTTAAAGGCAATTATCGATATCGATAAGGTTATTAAAATTATCCGTGGCAGCGATGACGCTACTGAAGCGAAAGCTGCACTCATTAAAGGTTTCAAATTAAGCGATGAACAAGCAACTTACATTTTAGATATGCCGCTTCGACGTTTGACTAAAATGTCTAAGTTAGAGTTGGAAACTGAACAGAAAGAATTAAAGGCCACTATCGCCGCCCTGACCGCTCTATTAAAAAGCGACGAAGCGCTCCGCAAACAGGTAGCTGATGAACTGACTGAAGTTTCGAAAAAGTACGCAACTGAACGTCGTACAAAACTTATTGATTAAGCGTCGATCCGATCGCGATCGATATCTGCCGTTGAAATAAAGTCTTTTCTAGGTGCTACTTCATTACCCATCAAAAGTTCAAACATTTTCTCCGCTGCTGCCGCATCCTTAACGGTAATTCTGCGAAGCGTCCGATGGTTTGGATCCATAGTTGTCTCTCGAAGTTGATCTGAATCCATTTCACCAAGACCTTTATAACGCTGAATTGGTTCCTTCCAGCGTTTACCTTGTTTACCTAAATCAGTTAATAACTTCTTCATCTCATCATCGGAGTAAGTGTAAAAAACTTCGCCTTTTTTGCCGCCGCCGCCCAATACATCGATTCGGTGAAGTGGTGGAATTGCCGCGAACACTCGACCATCGTCGATTAGCGGTTTCATGTATCGATATAAAAGTGTCAGCAGTAAACATCGGATATGCGCGCCGTCGACATCAGCATCAGACATCAAGATTACTCGACCATAACGAGCATCATCAATTGTGAATGACTTACCAGAACCAGCACCGATAACTTGAATTATGGATGCGCACTCTGTGTTATCTAACATCTGTGAGAGCGAAGCTTTTTGTACGTTAAGAATTTTCCCTCGGATTGGCAGAATTGCTTGGTATTCAGAGTTACGCGCTGCTTTTGTAGTACCGAGCGCAGATTCACCTTCAACAATAAATAGTTCTGTTCTAGAAACATCCTCAGATCGACAATCTGAGAGTTTTGCCGGAAGCGAAGAACTTTCCAGCGCATTCTTCCGACGTTGCAGCTCTTTATGTGCTCGTGATGAGATTCGAGTGCGTGAGGCTGCCGCAACTTTTTCCAGAATTAATCGGCCATTAGCTTTGTCGATGCGCTTGGTAGTTGTAAAAAATTTCTTGAGTTCATCGCTCACTACAGTAGTAACAATCTTGGTTACTGCAGGAGTTCCTAATACTTCTTTAGTCTGACCCTCAAATTGTGGTTCTTGCATTCGTACCGTAACAACAGCAGTTAACCCTTCGAGAATGTCATCTTTAATTACATCTAATTCGTTCTTCTTTAACGTTCCAGTGGCTCGCAAAATATCGTTAAAAGTTTTAGTTAGTGCGCGCTCGAAACCTTGGACGTGGGTTCCGCCCTTGGGGGTAGTAATAATGTTTACAAATGAGCGCATTGTGGTCTCATAGCCATTGCCCCATTTAATTGCGACATCTACATCCATATCGCGTTCCACATCAGTTGGTTCTAAATGGCCCTTGTCATCTAGTACCGGAACGGTTTCTTGGTAATGACCACGACCTTGCAATCGAATTACATCGCCCACTGGATCATCGGGTTGCAAAAAGTGGCAATATTCCGAAATGCCGCCTTTGTGATAAAAAGTCTCACTTGTCTTATCTTTGCTTCGATTATCGTTAACGATGAGCGTAATTCCAGGGACCAAGTAAGAAGTTTGGCGAGCTCGAGCGTAAATCTCTTCAATGTCATGTTCGGCATCTTTTAGAAATATTTGGCGATCTGACCACCACTTAACTCTGGTTCCAGTTATTTTTGATGAAACTTTTCCAATAATTCGCAGCCCTGATTTTGGTTCGAATGGTGCATTAGGTCCATCACCATCAAAAATTCCAGCGACGCCGCGCTTAAAAGACATCCAATAAATTTTTGAATCACGATCAACTTCAACATCAAGACGTGATGCAAGCGCATTTACAACGGATGCACCAACTCCGTGCAATCCACCAGTAGCATTATAAGAACCGCCACCGAATTTTCCACCGGCATGCAGTTTAGTCATTACAACCTCAACGCCCGTTAAGCCAGTTTTTGGTTCTTTATCTACCGGAATTCCACGACCATCATCGTGTACTTCAATTGATCCATCTTTTTCTAAATTGATTTCAATTTTTTTACAATGACCAGCAAGTGATTCATCTACAGCATTATCAATAATTTCCCATAAGCAATGCATAAGACCGCGTCCGTCGGTAGAACCGATATACATTCCAGGGCGTTTACGTACGGCATCTAGCCCTTCAAGGACTGAAAGATCTTTTGCGGTGTACCCGTTTTCCGATGCAGATACCTCGGAAATACTTGAACTCGATTCGGTAGCCACGGAGGTGAAGAGTATCTGCGCAATTAAAAATGAGTTGTCATACGCGCCGAGTAGGCTGTGAAAATGTCGGTAATCTCATGAATTTTGACACGCCCGAGCGTAAAAAAGTAATTCGGCGAGCGGGGAATAAGACAATAGTGGTTTGATGTTCCACTAACAGCAATGAAGAAAGTACTAAACCTAGGCCAGAACGAGGAGAGCGTAATGACCGAACAAATGATTTTTGAACCAACTCCCCTTAATGCTATTGATCGTTGTGATCGTTGCGGAGCACAAGCATATGTTCGCGCCGTGCTTATTTCAGGTGGCGAATTATTATTTTGTGGCCATCACGGAAAAGAATATGCCGAAGGTTTGAAGAATGTTGCAGTCAAGATTCATGATGAAACTGCACGCCTTACCGAAGGGTCAACGGCTCAATAATTCGGTTAATCCGACTTGGTTTCTTGGTAACTCGCTCTTCAAAATCAGATAAATCTGTTAATTTTATAAGCGCATTAATTGCTAGGTATCTGATTGGTTCAAACTCCCAATTTCTAGAACTTCGATTTACAAAGCGCAGATTGCGAATATCTGAAGAAATATCTAACACTTCTGCAGCCATTGCTTTGCCAGCCAAATAGGTCAAAGTCATACCATCTCCGGCGTAACCACCTAACTCTCCATAACCGTGTTCGTTATCCCACCGAACATATGGTTCCCAATCGCGCGTGATTGCAATTGCACCGCCCCACGCATGTGTAAATCTGACTTCATTTAGCTGTGGAAACCAGCGCTTAATCATTTGCTGCAGCGCTTTATGTGTTTTAGCGGAGTTTTCAATTAGAGAACTTCGCTTAGACATAAATGGATAACGAGCTCCCCGACCACCCAGCGCTAAGCGATCATCTGATGTTCGTTGCGCATAATTAATCAAATGTGAACCTTCAGCAAAAGTTGCGCGTTCTATATTTCCAACATCTCGCCAAAATTGTTGCGGAAGTGGCTCAGTGGCCACCATTAATGAATAGAGTGGAATTTGCTCTCTAGGAGCAGCTCTAAATGCTTCGGTTGCATTTATTATCCGATCAGCAGTTACTAAATTACTTACCACTAATAATTTGCCCAATTCTGCAATGGCGGCAGGTGAATTCTCATAAATAGCTACACCTAGGCCAGCTAAGCGTTTTGCCAGAGCAGTTAATAACTCCATCGGATTAACAACTGCAGAAGATTGAGTATGCACTCCCCCAATCGCATCTGCAATCAAAATCTTTTCATCTAACTCTGATTTATTTAACCAACGATGGTCCATATCCTCGGCATTTTTTAATCGAGTTGCTTGCGCTAAATTCCTGGCCACGATAATTGATCCACCATTTACAAAGTTCGCACCAGGTGCAAATTCCTTGGCAAATTCGCCGATCTCAGTTATTGCTACTTTAAGCGCTGAAAAAATCGCATCGGTAGCGTTCTTTCCAATCCGTTTTGTTAGCGTACTTCTTGAAACTGGATAGTCTGCTGAGACCCAGCCACCATTTCTGCCACTCGCACCAAAACCGATATGGCGCGCTTCAAAAATTGCAATCTTTAATGTTGGGTTATTAGTAATTAAGTGGAATGCGCTCCATAAACCCGAAAAGCCACCACCGATAATCGCTACATCAAGTTCTAAATTTTCTGCTAACGCACCATATTTAGCGCGATTAGCAGAATCGGCCCAAAGCGAAGAATTTCGTTCGGGCCACATTATTAAAGCGCTGGCGCTTCAAACCCTGCAGCTTTGTGCGAACCATCGCACCAAGGTTTATCGTTTGAATGGCCGCATCGACAGAGTGAGAAATCCGTTTTAGATTCAATCACATTCCCATCTGCATCTACGATATCAACAGTTCCAGTTATCCGAATCGAACCGTTTTCTTTAACTCGCATCGTTACTTTCTCTGACATCACAGCTCCTAATCTAAGTAATCGCGTAGTACTTGGGATCTTGATGGATGGCGTAATTTAGACATCGTTTTAGATTCAATTTGGCGGATCCGTTCACGGGTAACGCCGTAAACTTTTCCAATCTCATCGAGCGTCTTTGGCTGACCATCAGTTAATCCGAATCGCATCGCAACTACGCCAGCTTCGCGTTCCGATAAAGTATCTAGAACTGAGTGCAACTGTTCTTGCAGGAGGGTAAAGGAAACCGCATCCGCCGGAACAATTGCCTCTGAATCTTCAATTAAGTCACCAAATTCAGAGTCGCCCTCTTCGCCCAGTGGGGTATGAAGTGAAATCGGTTCGCGACCATATTTTTGAACTTCAACAACTTTTTCGGGGGTCATATCGAGCTCTTTTGCGAGCTCTTCTGGGGTCGGTTCGCGTCCTAGATCTTGCAACATCTGGCGCTGAACTCGAGCAAGTTTATTAATAACTTCAACCATATGTACTGGGATACGAATAGTTCTAGCTTGGTCTGCCATGGCACGAGTTATTGCTTGGCGAATCCACCAAGTTGCATAGGTTGAGAACTTATAACCTTTTGTGTAATCGAACTTCTCTACCGCACGAATTAAACCTAAATTTCCCTCTTGAATTAGATCTAAGAAGAGCATGCCGCGACCGGTATACCGCTTTGCAAGCGAAACAACGAGGCGAAGGTTGGCTTCGAGCAAGTGGTTCTTTTTACGGCGCCCAATTGCAGCTAGTTCTTCAAGTTCTTTTTTGAGCCGCTTATCAATTTTCTCAGTTCGTGAAGCTAATTTAATTTCACCTTTTCCAGATTTAAGTGCTGCTTCAGCAAAAAGACCAGCCTCAATAGCCATGGCAAGTTCAACTTCAAGTTCAGCATTTAGTAGCGCCACTCGACCAATTTGCTTTAAATAATCTTTAACTGGGTCCGCAGTTGCGCCAGCAGTTAAAACGGTTTGAGGTGGTGCATCATCCTCTTCACTATCTTTAAGTGTGAACGCATTAACTTCGTTTGTAGATTCTTCAGTTAAATTAACAACTCTAACTTCGGCTTTATCAGGGTCTACTGGCTCTTCCGGCGTATCGGCTACTAGCGCATCTAAATCTTCGAGTTCGACTTCTTCTAATTCAACTTCTTCACCATCAATTTTTTCAACAATTTTTTTGCCAACTTTGGCTTCAGCG
>Ga0214919_10003772_pt1 | contig 22571 bp, 19 predicted proteins | sample LL1503_MetaG_FD_177994 | JGI IMG/M metagenome (GOLD analysis project Ga0214919, IMG submission 177994) | Freshwater microbial communities from Lake Lanier, Atlanta, Georgia, United States - LL-1503 | ecosystem: Environmental > Aquatic > Freshwater > Lake | place: USA: Georgia | collected... | reverse complement strand
TTTGCATTTCGGTGCAAAAATAGTAGCATTTTTCACCCCAGGCATGCTGTACTTCCTTTAAATGGTCATTTGCCTGTAATTCTTGATAGGCCTGCCATAGCTCAATGTTGTCACAATAAAGTTGTAGCGTATAAGTAGGTGATTGGTCGGCGTTCACCTTAATTTGATAAAATTTATTTTCTGTAAAACTTTGACTTGACATTAAGCTAGGAATAAAATTATTTTTCATCCATTCCAACCATTGAAATTCTAAAGCAGGATCTATTTGAAAACTAATATTATAAACCTTCATATACAATCATTTTATATTTTATTTTAATTCTAATACGATAGGGCAGTGATCACTATGTTTCACCATCGGTAGGATGGTAGCGGCTTTGATGGAACTTGCTAAAGCTTCTGTGGTGCATAAATAATCAATGCGCCAACCTTTATTTTGGAGTCTCACACTAGGAAATCTTTGTGTCCACCAGGAATAACCACCTGTGGTGGTTGGATTTATTTTTCTATAACTATCTACCCATCCATTTGCTAAAAATGAATCCATCCATGCCCTTTCCTCAGGTAAAAAACCAGAAGATTTTTTATTGCCTTTGGGATCATGAATATCTATTTCTTGGTGCGCAATATTATAGTCGCCTGCAAGAATAATTTTAGAACGTTTCTTTTGAAGCTTTTTTATATAGCTTTCAAATTCCTTCAACCACTGGTATTTATAGGTCTGTCTTTCATCGCCACTACTACCAGAGGGGAAATAGGCATTTACAATAGTAATGTCCCCTATATCTACTCTAATCACCCTGCCCTCAAAATCGCTCAGCTCAAATCCATTACCAGTTTGCACTAAATCGGGTTTGATTTTAGTAAAAACAGCTACACCACTATAGCCTTTTTTTTGAGCGGAAAACCAGCAAACATGATAGCCAAGTTGGGTGAATAAAGAAAGGTCAATATCGTCTTGAGTAGCCTTGGTTTCTTGCACGCAAAAAATATCTACGGGGTATTCGGTGAGCCATTCAATGAGCCCTTTTTTAATAGCGGCCCTAATTCCATTGACATTATAACTTACAATACGCATCTACTATTTTGTTTAGCTAGTTTGTTTTATCCAGGTTGTTGAAAAATTTCTGCATAGGCAATAAGTAATAATAAATTTTCTAATGCAGGCAGGGCAATTCTTTTTTCTACCATTTGTATAGGTTTTTTATTTCCACTAATGGCCATTACTATTTGTTTGTCTATAAGAACGGTAGTAATATTATTTTCATAATTAAGTTGAATGACAAATTCATGCTGCATTGCACTACCGCTAATAACTCTTGAATGTTTGATGGGCTGTTTTGCAAATAAAGTACCTAGGTTGGACAAATGGCTAGAATCATATCCGTTGTAGACTATATCAGGGTAATAAAATTTGTTTTCTTCTTTCACAAAATCATTCACTCTAAAATAACCAATACTATCTTTATCTTGAAAAATACGTTGTGTAGCTTCGGATAAAAATTGAATTGCTAATTTGGGGTTATTATCATTGAATACCGGCTCGAGATTAAATTCAATGTAGGAATCTAAAGAATAATCGATATTATTTTTAATATCTCTTAAGGGCTGCATAACTTGATAGTATTCATTTTTGCTAAACACCGGTCTCGTTTTTCTTATAATTTCTACAATGTCTTTGTAGGGGTTGTTTTCTGATTTATCCTTGTTGTTTATCTTTTTCAAAACAGCTGGAGGCATTCTTAATGCATGTAGTCCTGCATTGTCTACAAAAGAAATAAATTGCTTACTTGTATCAAATAAGACTCTAGGCATATTGTGTACAAAGGGCATCCAATAATTATCAGTAGCGTAGGCTGCTGGAATTTTGACATCTATAAAATCTATATCATCTCCATCCTCATCCAAATAGTTCATGGCCTTTGTAATGGCATTATACATTAGACTGGGCATACTAGCAGAAGATCTTATGGTATATCCTATTCCCAAGGATTCAATAGGGGTAAAGCCCAACATAATTGTTTTTTGAAAAACACGCTCTTGCTTTAGATTAAATATTGAACAGGCGATAAACCAAACGGAATGAATGCTGTCTTTTTTTTCTTTAGATAATTTGACTAAATCATTCTGGTATGCAAATTGAGGATCCATTTCATATATTTCTATATAGGCATGGTAAGGAACCTGCATACTATTAGACCAATCTATTTTTATTTTACCTGCCTGTGTTAGCTTAGTGAGTGATTTTGTAGTAGTAGTGTAGTTTTTTTCTCTTTGCATTTTTAAAGTGACAAAAAGACTCGTATCTAAAGTTTCTAAAATAGGATTGATGTTCGCTGGAATTTGCCAATAACTAGCCGTTGGGTTTAAATAAGAGTAGGCTTGTATTTGTTCCACTACAACTAGTGGCTTTGAAGTATTTTGAGACCATCCTTGGAAGGAGCATAGTAATGAAAAAAATAGAAATGAAATGGCAATCAAGGGCTTCATAGGTCGTATAAATGTTATGTCAAATTTAGCTTATTTAAAGTACTATGCTTCAATATTTATTCTAACTTCAATAATAGAATTTGTTAAAAATTCGAAGAACTTATGAAATCAACAGAAAAGCAAAGAATTATTCCGGCCTTTAAGCAGTATGACTTAGAGGGCCCTAAGCCCAGGGTGAATGAATTTTTATTTGCCCTTCAAATTTTCATACAATTTATTAAAGGGTTTAGAACCCTCCATTTTGTAGGCCCTAGTGTGACCGTTTTTGGTTCTGCAAGATTTGATGAAAATCATGTTTACTATAAAATGGCTAGAGAAATAGGAAAAAAAATTGCCGAACTAGGTTTTACCACCATGACAGGTGGGGGTCCTGGTATTATGGAAGCGGCCAATAGAGGCGCTTTTGAAAATGGAGGTACTTCTGTCGGATGTAATATTAAATTGCCTTTCGAACAAGCACCGAATCCCTACACACAAACTTCCATAACCTTTAGTTATTTTTTTATAAGAAAAGTATTGCTCGTAAAATATTCCTATGCTTTTATTATTATGCCTGGAGGCTTCGGCACACAGGATGAATTTTTTGAAACCTTAACCTTAGCACAAACCAAGGTCATTAATGATTTTCCTATTGTAGTCATGGGCAAAGAATACTATGCACCTTTTCATCATTGGATGGATCACATGATTGCAGAAGGCACTATTGCCGAGGGAGATAAAAAATTTATGTTATTCACCGATAGCGTGGACGAAGCTATGGAACATATAAGTAAATATGTACACAAGAATTACAAAGTGAAACCACGCAAACGTTTATGGTGGCTGTTTGAAAAAAATTAGTCAATCACAGGCTGTAACCATCTAGTGATATACTCTAAAGGTTTATCCTTTCTTTTGGTATAATCTAATACTTGGTCCTGACTAATTTTACCTAATCCAAAATATTGACTTTGTGGATTTGCAAAATACCAACCACAAACACTGGAAGCTGGATACATGGCTAAACTTTCAGTTAAACTAATGCCCGTATTTTTTTCAGCGTCTAATAAATTAAACAAAGTATACTTTTCAGTATGGTCGGGACAAGCAGGATAACCAGGTGCAGGACGTATACCTACATACTGCTCACTTATTAAAGATTCATTATTTAAAGTCTCATCTGCAGCATAACCCCAATATTCTTTTCTAGTTTTAGCATGTAAATATTCTGCAAAGGCTTCTGCTAATCTGTCGGCAAGTGCTTGTAAAATAATTTTATTATAGTCGTCTAAGTTCTCTTCAAATTTTTTGATATGTTTTTCAATACCATGAATAGTGACTGCAAAGGCGCCAATAAAATCTTTTTTGTTTTCAGTAGCTGGGCAAATAAAATCGGCTAGAGAATAATTGGGTTGACCTACTGTTTTCTTAGCTTGTTGTCTTAAAAAATGCAAGGCTATTTTTTCTTGACCATTTTCAATAAGTACATCATCGTTATTAGAACTAGCTGGCCAGAAACCCACAGCCCCTTTGGCGCTTAGCCATTGCTCTTCAATAATTTGAGTTAATAGTTTTTGCGCGTCAGCATATAATTTGGTAGCGACTTCACCTACTACCTTATCTGTTAAAATAGCAGGGAAATTTCCATGCAATTCCCATGCAATGAAAAAGGGTTTCCAATCGATATAGTCTACGAGTACCGATAAGTCGGTAATCTCAATGGCTTTATTACCTGTAAAACTAGGGGCTACCACTTTAAAGTTTTTCCAATCAATCAATGCTTTATTTTGCAAAGCATCTGCATAGCTAAGTGATTGCTTAGTTGTTTTTTTATTATCAAAATCGGACTTTAAACCTGCATAGGCTTTTTCTAATTCTAATAAAAAAGGCGCTTTTTGTTCTTTACTCAATAAAGAACCAGCCACCGTTACACTTCTTGAAGCGTCTAATACATGTATCACACCATCTCCATATTCAGGCGCAATTTTTACGGCCGTATGCATACGAGAGGTAGTAGCACCACCAATCATAAGTGGAATAGTCATGCCTCTGCGTTTCATTTCTTTAGCGATATACACCATCTCATCTAATGAAGGTGTAATTAAACCACTCAGTCCAATAATATCTACCTCTTGCTTTTGTGCTTCTGCTAAAATTTTATCGGCAGGCACCATCACGCCTAAATCAATAATTTCATAACCATTACAGCCGAGTACCACGCCCACAATATTTTTTCCAATATCATGCACATCGCCTTTCACGGTGGCCAGTAATATTTTAGCAGGTCCCTTGCTTGCGCCATTGGGGTTAATGGAAGCTAACTTTTTTCTTTCTTTCTCTGCTTCAATGTAAGGCGTTAAAACGGCTACACTTTTTTTCATTACCCTTGCACTTTTTACCACCTGCGGTAAAAACATTTTACCTGATCCAAATAAATCACCTACTTGGTTCATGCCCGCCATCAGTGGTCCTTCAATCACTTCTAATGGTTCGCTGTATTGTAATCTTGCTTCTTCTGTATCTGCATCAATAAAATCGGTAATTCCATTAATTAAAGAATGCGCTAATCTTTCTTCCACCGTACCTTCTCTCCAAGCGGCGCTTTTTACTTCTACTTTTCCTTTGGCTTTAACAGTATCGGCGTATTGAATTAAAGCTTCTGTAGCTTCGTTGTTGTCGTTGTTTCTATTTAAAATTACATCCTCACATAAATTTCTTAAGGTAGGTTCAATTTCATCATATACTTCCAATTGACCTGCGTTCACAATACCCATATCCATACCCGCTTTCACAGCATGAAATAAAAATACAGCATGAATGGCTTCACGCACGGCATCGTTTCCTCTAAAAGAAAAAGAAACGTTGGAAACACCACCACTTACTTTAGCAAGTGGCATTTGTTGTTTGATAACGCGGGTAGCTTCAATAAAATCGACGGCATAATTATTATGCTCTTCAATACCTGTAGCTACTGCAAAAATATTGGGATCAAAAATAATATCTTGAGGATCGAATCCCACTTGTTCTACTAATATTTTATACGCGCGCGCGCAAATTTCTATTTTACGATCCTTGGTATCGGCCTGTCCTACTTCATCAAAAGCCATTACAATGACAGCTGCACCAAATGCTTTACAAATATGTGCTTGTTCAATAAATTTGGCTTCTCCTTCCTTCATGGAAATAGAGTTCACAATACATTTTCCTTGCACACATTTTAAACCCGCTTCAATAATTTCAAACTTAGAACTATCAATCATGATAGGTATCTTGGCAATATCGGGTTCACTTTGTACTAAGTTTAAAAAAGTAGTCATGGCTTTCACACCTTCTAGTAAAGCGTCGTCCATGTTCACGTCAATAATTTGTGCACCACTTTCTACTTGTTGTCTTGCAACAGACAAAGCTTCTTCATATTGGTTCTCGCGAATAAGTCTTGCAAATTTTTTAGATCCCGTTACATTGGTTCTTTCACCAACGTTGACAAAATTAGTTTCAGGACGAATAATTAAAGGTTCTAATCCTGCTAATCTTAAATAAGGTTTAATATGTATTATTTCTTCACTCATAATTTAAATAGTTGGGTCTAGAATAGGAAGGGAACGGGGTGTAATATTTTTTACATTGTCTGCCATATGTTTGATATGGTCTGGGGTAGTACCGCAACAGCCACCAACAATATTTACAAATTTATTTTTCGCCCACTCTTCAATAAAATGTGCTGTTTGATGGGGTTCTTCATCATATTCTCCCATGGCATTCGGCAGTCCTGCATTAGGATAGGCCGATGTATAACAAGACGCGATTTGAGAAAGCTCTTCAATATGACTTCTCATTTCTTGTGCGCCTAAAGCACAGTTTAAACCTACACTTAAAGGTTTAGCATGTGCAATTGAAGTATAGAAGGCCGATAAGGTTTGACCACTTAAGGTTCTACCCGATGCATCGGTAATGGTGCCACTAATCATCATAGGTAATTCAGGCTTACCTTCTTTTCTAAAATATTCTTTCACTGCGAATATGGCGGCCTTCGCATTTAAAGTATCAAAAATGGTTTCAATTAAAATCACATCTACACCTCCGTCCACTAGTCCCTTAATTTGTTCTGTATAAGCTGTTACTACTTCATCAAATGTAACGGCGCGAAAACCTGGATTGTTTACATCGGGAGATAAGCTTAAAGTTTTATTCAAGGGCCCAATAGAACCTGCAATATATTTTTCTGTGGCGTTAGGATGTTTTGATTTGTATTGCTTAATGGCTTCTTGCACACATTTAGCAGCTGCCACATTTAATTCATAAGCCAATGATTGCATGTCATAGTCGGCCATGGCAATAGAAGTACTACTGAAAGTATTGGTTTCAATAATATCGGCACCTGCTTCTAAATATTGTAAATGAATACCCGTAATAATGGCGGGTTGTGTAATGCATAGTAAGTCGTTATTGCCTTTAAGATCAGAAGGCCAATCGGCAAATCTTGTACCGCGGTAATCGGCTTCCGTTAATTTATGGCGCTGAATCATGGTACCCATGGCACCATCAATGACCAATATTCTTTTTTTGAGCGTCTCTTGAATTGACATAAATAAATTTTTATGCATGTATCCAAAAGAAAAGAGAGTAACTAATAATACTATTAAAAAAGTGGGGGGTGTCAATAGTATCGTTTATTAGTTCTTTTTTTTCCTTTCGGAAAGCAGGTTGAACAATAAACAAATCCGCCTGCAATGCGGTGCAAAGTTAATACACTATTGCTTTCCAGCCAAATAATGGCCTTATTCTACAATTAAGCTTGATTATTCTTAATTATTGGTAGGTAGCTTTAATATCTACATTGATTTTATCGGCGACCATTTTAATGAGAATACCACCAATTTTAAAGTCTTTTAAGGTGACAGTAAACTTTGCAGTGGCGGTAGGGATACCATTTTTAATCTCAAGCATGCCGCTTGTTTGCATGGCTTTATTGACCCCGTGTACTTGCATGGAGCCAGTCACTGTGATAGGGTACTTGCCATCCTTGGTAAAATTCACGCTTGAAAAATTGGTGATTTTGCCATTAAAAAAGGCGCGAGGAAATTGATCGCTTTCTAAATATTCTTCATTGAAATGTTTTTGCATGCCTTCCATTTCAAATGTAAAGTCTTTGATAAGCATGATGAAACTTAGATCCCCATTGGATTGTAGACGACTCACTGCATTTTTATTCACTGCATCAATATCATTATCGTCCACTGCTATAAAATGTACTTCTGCATTACTAGTGCTATAATTTTTTTGTGCCCAGCTAGGGGTACTTACTATAAGGGCGAATAATAAAACGAATATAGCTTTCATACTTAATGTTTGAACATCAAAATTATAGATTTCTACTGAATTGGCCTATTTTATATACTGGTGTATAGGTTGGCGGTTGGAAATACTCTTGCCTAGGGTCATTTCATCGGCATATTCTAATTCCCCTCCAAAGGCAATACCTCTTGCAATAGTGGTAATCGTACAAGTGCTGGGTCCTAGCTTTTTTTGAATATAATATATAGTGGTATCGCCTTGAATATTGGGATTCAATGCAAAAACCAACTCTGTTACTTTATCTTTTTTGACTCTGTCAATCAACGCTTCAATAGTTAATTGCTCGGGACCAATACCATCTAATGGAGAAATAATACCACCTAGAACATGGTAAGTGCCATTAAATTGTTGTGTGTTTTCTATTGCTATGACGTCTCTAATATTTTCCACCACACAAATGGTATTTTTTTGTCTACCTGAATTCGCGCATATAGAACAAATTGTTCCATCACTAATATTGTAACACTTCTGACAGAACTGAATTTCTTTGCGCATTTTTTTGAGCACCTCACTAAAATTATTTGTTACGTCCTGCTCTTGTTTTAATAAATGCAATACCAATCGAAGTGCAGTTTTTTTACCAATGCCTGGTAGCTTGGCAAATTCAGCCACCGCGTTTTCTAATAAAGTAGAAGGTAATTGCATATTATTAAAGTGGCTATAAAATTACTTATTTAAAATCAAATTTATTTCATTCTCCCAATTGGCTCTAATATTCAACGGCATAGGAAACCATTTCACTATTTCTGGTTGTTGTTTTTTCTTGCCATAAAAAGCGCCAGTATCCCATTTACCATTTTTGTTATTATCTAATAATAATCTAAGGGTATATTCTCCAAGGGGTAACCTATCAATATTAATAAGCGCGCTAGTAATTGGGTAGCTAAATTTTATTTTATCGTCTTGTGTTAATTGCAGTATCGGATTTTTCAAATTATCAAAACCCTTGATGCGAATAAGCGCACTATTATAAGCCTCCTCACTTTTTGTAATAAAGTGCAGGGTATCTGTTTTTACTAAAATATTATTTAGTGAATCTTTAATAGATGCTTGAGGAATGATTAATCGGTACTTGGTGGAAAATTTCCAAGGATAAGCAACAGTAATAGTTTCAGGATGCGCGGTATCGATGCTTATACTAGCGGCTTCTAATTTTTTATTGAAAGTATCACATAATGCAATAGAGAAGCTATCATTAAAATGAATAGGCGTTTCAAAGCTTAAATGCAAGGGGTGCAAAATATCTTGTTCACTTCCGTCAAAGTCTTTACTGTATTTTAAAACAGGACCTGCTTTTTTAGTTGTTTTTACAGTGGTACTTGTCTTTCTTTTTTCTGGTTTTTTAGCTCCTTGAAAAGCATAAAGCGAAAGGGAGTCCTTAGTGGTTTCAATACGTATAGTGCTGTCTAAAAATGCAAATAGTTTTGTGCTATCGTCGTATTTTTTAGTATAATCGTTAGGGAGTACAAAAATATTGTAGCTGCCCTTTGGTAAAAAATTGAAACCGAATTGTCCTTTACCATTAAGCTTAGTATAATAATTAGGTCGCTCTTTAAAAATAGCTGAATCTTTTCCCGAAGGGTGAAGCACCACCACTAAACTACTGTCTACTCTTCCATTTTCTGCAAGTATTACTTTTCCATTTATTTTTCCGGTATCTAAACGCTCCCCAGTGCTAAATACATAGGTAAAGTTTTTTAAGATATTTCCTTCATTGACATCTTTAATGGCATTTCCAAATTGAATGCTATAAGTGGTATTGTCTAATAAGGTATCGGCAATTCTAATTCTAATACTATTTAAACGTGCATCAATCAGCGGCACATTTTTTAAAGTAGGAGAGATGATCAGGTTTTCTTGAATTGAAGTAGTGGTAATGTATTCGTTAAAGCCTACTAAAATTTCTTTAGGATGAACATTGGTTGCAGAATCAATGGGCCTTGCTGCAATTAAATAAGGAGGTAAACTATCTTTTGGTCCGCCACTGGGAGGTACAATATTGGCGCAACCTTCTAATTGCATAATGCTTGAAAGCGCCCATCCAGCCAAGACCAAAAATTTTAGAATTGAAAACTTCCTCATAGAATGCAAACTTAATTGATTTATTCTTCCTCTGATTCAGCGGCCGCTTTTATTTCATGCAGGGCCACTGCTAATTCGTTTGTTTTGACAAAATTACACCAATGACAATCCTCCTTGCCACAACCGGTGTAAAAGTCCTTGGCTTGTATTTTCTCCCAAACCATTTGTACTTGCTGACTTACGGTGGTGATATCGGCATCTGTGATAGGCACTACAATTTTTTCAAATTCCTTTTTTTTATTGGGCTCTATAAAGTCAAATTCAGCGGTAGTCACTTCCCAATTTTTTGGGTGATGGTTTAAAAGTATTTTATAAAAAACGGCCTGTCTCCAATAATCTCCTCCTAAAGGATTTTTTTCATTCGGTCCTTTTAATTTTTCTCTTGCGTTTTCTATATTACCTGTTTTGTAATCCACTACCACCACTTGCTTACCATTAAATTCAATTTTATCAATGGTACCTTTTAAAGGAATCTCTTTCACCACTATATTATTAATTCTAAATTCTGTAGACACTACTTTGTTCCATTCGTTTATATACCTATCATAATATTTAATAAGTACGGTTTCGCCTAATTCGGTTTTATCCTTGAACTCTTGTTGCGTAAAGGCTTCTCTATGCCTATTCATGTAATAGTTAAAATCTTGAATAAGGGTTTGTGTGTCAGGAAATTGATTATTGCCCGCTTCTTGCATTTTTTTAAATAGTTTATTCAAGGCGTCGTGTATGGCTGAACCAAAAGTGGTGGCCTCCGATTTTCCAGCAGGCACACGAATTAAACTATTGTAGTAAAAATGTAATGGACATTTTAAATAATTATTGAGTGCCGTTACATTCATTGAAAACTTTTCTAGTTTAGGATTGATAAAATCATCTTCTAGTTGTTGAATTTCTGGCATCGGTGCTGTTTGCAAACGAAGAAGTTTATAAGCAATTTTAATATCCTGCGCTAATTCTATTTTTTGAATGCTTGCCTCTTTACCTTCCAATACTTCAATAATAAACTGGCTAGGTTCCGCTTCCTTGCCATCTGCTTTATACTGACTATAGGAAATAGTTAAAAATTGTTTGGCCCTGGTAATAGCTACATAAAATAATCTTCTTAATTCTTCTTTATCATCGGCATGTTCTAAACTACTTAATACCGTATCGGGTAGGGTATAGCCCGCACTAGCTGTTCTTCTTTTCTTTTCCCAATACTGCGCATTGGTACCTGCTAAAAATACATATTGAAATTCCAATCCCTTACTGCCATGGGTGGTTAATAAATTTACGCCAGCCTCAGAGCCCGTAGTAATAGGAAGAGGTAAACGTATATCTTCTCTTCGCATGAGTTTTAGCATGTCTACCAAACTATTTAAATGTAGGGTTGGATGACGATGGGTTTCTTCTTTGATAAAATCGAAAAAGGTACTCACTAAGTTTAATTCATGGCTTTTATTAGGACCTGTTAATACATTTTGAATGATACCTGTTTTTTGTAAAACCTGTTCTACTAAATTCACTAAAGTCACATTGGCCACTTGCCCCATTAAGTCCTCTAATACCTGCATGGCCTTGGCCACTTCACTCATGCCCCCTTCACTAAACAAAGCAGTTTGTACGTCCTTGGTTTTATCAATTAATACTTTTCTAAAAGTATTTTCTGGGTGTGCGTATTTTAATTGATTCGCTTCTACGGTGAGTGTAGCAATGGTGATAGGGGAGATTTTCCACCAAGAAAAATGTAAAATTTCAAATAATATATTAGCCCCTTCATTGGGCTGGTCCCATTCGCAGGCTAAATAGTCTAATATTCTTATGATTTGTTGAATGAGTACCTGATCAAATAAATTAGCCGTTCTTTTACTAAATAAAGGAATATTTTTTTGTTGTAAAAAATGCGCAATCTCTTCTCCGTATTTATTTTCTTTATACAAAACCGCTATATCTTTTGGAGCAGTGCCTGCTTGAATCAATTGATTAATTTTTTCTGCAATGCCTATCATTTCTTCTTGTGGATCGTTATAAGCATAAATAGATGGAAGGATTTCAATATTTTTATTTTCTGGCAAAGAAGCAATTAAATTTTTGGAGAGCCCCTCCATTTTATTAATAAGCCTTTCTTGGTTATTATTAATTAATAAAGTAGAGGCATTTAAAATAGGTTGAGTAGACCTATAATTATTTTCAAGTACAATGGTGGTAATGTCTTGATGGTACTGCTTTTGGTAGTGCAACATATTTTCTACATTGGCACCTTGGAATCTGAAAATACTCTGGTCATCATCACCTACTACAAATAAATTGGGTTGCTCCCAATAATTCACCAGTAATTGTACCAGTTCATTTTGCGTCCCACTGGTATCTTGGTATTCATCTACTAAAATGTACAAATATTTTTCTTGATACTGCGCGAGTAAGTTTTTATTTTCTTTAAAAGCAGTAATCACCCAATTAATCATATCATCAAAATCATACCTGCTATGTGATTTCATCAATGTTTGATAGGCATCAAAAGCAAGTACGGCTGCTTTTAATTTTTCCATTTTTTCCATGGCAGCGTCTACAAGTCCTTGCTTCAAGCTACCAGCTTCAAACTGCTTATACTTTCTCCTATATACAAATTCATCTCTAGTAGGAATTTCTGTTATATAGCAGTTAATTTGCTCTACTAAATAAGTACTGGTCCAACCTTCTTTTTTCATGGCGCTAAATAACCTGCTTAGGTTATTCATTTCATAGTACACATCGCCACGGTATCTTTTTAGAGGATTGTTTTTATCAAATTGATCGATTAGTTTTTTAAGCAGTTCAATTTTTTCTAATTCAGATATGGGGTCTAGGCTGGGCTTTTCAAATAAGTATAAATTATCTTGAATGATATCGTTACAAAAAGAATGGAAAGTAGCAATATTCACTTTGTAAGCACTGGCCCCAATAAAACCGACTAATCTTTTGCGCATGGCAATGGCACCGGCATCGGTATAGGTTAAACATAATATATTTTCAGGAGCAGTATCGGTTTCTAAAAGTATTTTACCAATACGGGCTCCAAGTATTTGGGTCTTGCCTGTACCAGGTCCTGCAATGACCATCACGGGACCATCAATCGTATCCACGGCCAGTTTTTGTTGGGCATTTAAGTTCTCGTAAATGGTTTCAAATGCCTTTAATTGGGCGGCCTTAGTTATCATAGGATAAAATTAATGGCTTTAGGGTGAATTATTACAACAAAAACAAGACTTAGTTGTTGTTATAGTATGTCAAAAGTATATAGCCTCCATACCGAGCAGTTTATTCCTATTTCCCTGCAAGAAGCTTGGGAGTTTTTTAGTAGCCCAGCCAATCTTGCTAAGATTACCCCTGAAAAAATGGGTTTTAATATTATTAGTAAATACCATGGTGCTAAAATGTACCCTGGCCAAATTATAGAATATACTGTCAAGCCTCTCTTAGGCATACCACTTTATTGGATGACAGAAATTACCCATGTGAAGGAAGGCGCCTATTTTGTAGACGAACAGCGCTTTGGTCCTTATACCATGTGGCACCATCAGCATCATTTTACCGAAGTAAAAGGGGGTGTAAAAATGGAGGATATTGTGCATTATAAAATTCCTTTGGGCTTTTTAGGGGATATCGCCCAGGTAATTTTGGTCAAAAAGCAGCTAGAAGGAATTTTTGATTTTCGCTTCAAAGCGGTGGAAGCAAAATGGGGAGTTTATAAGCCTTTATAAAAATAGTTGGGGGTATTTCTAAAATACTTAGCCTAATTGGCTGTTTCTAATTATTATTTTTATAAACTTTGTCCTCAATTCACTCTGATTCATGGCACATACCACCAATGGGCATACCCACAAATTCTCAGTTGCAGGCTTATTAGTTACATTAGGAATTATTTACGGAGATATTGGAACTTCCCCTTTATATGTATTTAGTACTATTATCAATCATAAAGTTGTTACAGAACAATTAATCTACGGTGCTATTTCTTGTGTTTTTTGGACCCTTACTTTACAAACCACTTTTAAATATGTATTATTAACGCTTCGTGCTGACAACAGGGGTGAGGGTGGAATTTTTTCTTTGTTTGCTTTAATTCGTCGTTATGTAAAATGGATTTATATTCCCGCTATTATTGGGGCTGCCATGTTACTTGCCGATGGAATGATTACACCACCCGTTTCTGTGTCTTCGGCTATTGAAGGACTAGCGGGTATTAAAGGCTTAGAAAAAATTATTGTACCAGGTAATGACTTAACGGTAGGTATTGTACTTACTATTATTTCTTTACTTTTTTTCTTTCAACGTTTTGGTACAAAAATTATTGGGTTTGCTTTTGGCCCCATTATGTTGATATGGTTTTCCATGATTTTAATTTTAGGATTGATTCAGGTAGTGGGTAATATCTCTATTTTAAAATCACTGAATCCTTATTATGGACTTGATTTATTAATTAACTACCCGAAAGGCTTTTGGTTATTGGGCGCGGTTTTTTTATGTACTACTGGAGCCGAGGCTTTATACAGTGATTTAGGTCATTGCGGCCGTAAAAATATTCAGGTAAGCTGGATGTTTGTAAAATTCGCTTTAGTGATGAGCTATATGGGACAAGGTGCTTGGTTATTGAATCATGTGGGTACTTTATCAAATGGCATTAACCCGTTTTTTGAAATTATGCCTCATTGGTTTAAATTAATTGGCATTGGTATTGCCACTATTGCAACTATTATTGCCAGCCAGGCTTTAATTAGTGGTTCGTTTACTTTAATTAACGAGGCCATTAGTTTAAACTTTTGGCCACGTGTCACAGTTAAATTCCCAACAGACCAAAAAGGTCAAATTTATATTCCTAGTTTAAACTTAATTCTTTGGGTAGGCTGTGTGACCATGCTGCTTTATTTTAGAAAGAGTGAACACATGCTGGCGGCTTATGGTTTCTCTATTATTGTGACCATGATTATGACTACTGTTTTAATTAATTTTTACATGTTAAATGTTAAAAGATGGAGTCAGTGGATAGTAACAATTATTATTTTAATTTTTACTATTGTTGAAGTTTCCTTTTTCGTTGCTAACGTAGTGAAAATTCACGAAGCAATGATCACTTTTATATTTTCTTTCAGCATGATTTTTGTAATGATGATTTGGCATAGAGCAAGAAAAATTACCAACCGTTATTTGGACTTTGTAAAATTGAAGGACTACCTAGAACCACTTACTGAATTAAGTAGCGATAAGGATATACCTAAATATGCAACGCACTTGGTGTATTTGACCAAGGCCAATAACCACAGAGAGATTGAACACCGCATTATTGATTCTATATTAAATAGAAAACCAAAACGTGCCGATATTTATTGGTTTTTACATATTGACAGAACCGATTCTCCTTATGGAATGGAATATTCAATACGTGAATTAGTAGATGATAAAGTAATGCGTGTCGATTTTAAATTAGGCTTTAGAATTCAACCTCGCGTAAACCTATGTTTTAAAAAGGTGATGCAGGAATTGAATGAATCTCAGGAATTGGGTATTTATAGTAAATATGAGTCTTTAAAAAGTAAGGACTTTCATACCGATATTACTTATGTAATTATTGAAAGCTTCTTCTCTATTGAAAATGAATTATCTATTAGAGAAGACTTTATTATGGATGTATACTTTAATATAAAGCAATTATCACAAAGCGATCAAAAAGCCTTTGGACTAGACAATGATATGACAGTAGTGGAACATGTTCCATTAATCATTAAAGCCAATGAACAGTCTTTATTAAAGCGCGTCTACGATTAGTTTAATATTAGTTAAGCGCTACTAAACTACTTAATTGATTTTGTTTTCCTATAGCTACTAGCCAATATTGCGTGTTCGTTTTTTTCTGAATACCTAAGGCATTTAGATTTAACATTTTACTATCGGGCATTAGAATAGCAGCCACCGAAAATTGATTATTCGTACTTTCTAATACTGCATATTGTTTAATGCTGCTGATTGACTTCACCTGTATTTGATAGCTATTCGTACTTTGCTTATTTACCAGGGGCGTTTCTACTTTATATTGCACTAGCCAAGGCATAGTAGGCATTAGGGCTGGCTTTTGATAATAGTTTTGTTGAAGGCTATCGTTCCAATTATTCATATTGTTTTTAAAGCTAGTACTACTATAATAAGCGCTGCCACTAGTATTCTTTAAACTACGCACTCTTTTTATTTGATAAGGAAGTTCGTCTTTATCTCTCCAAGCTGCATTAGTCCCTGCTTTATAGATACCATGACCTATGTATAAATTTTTTCCAAAACTATTTTGATTCCACCAATCAATAATGGTATCGTAATTTGCAAGTGGATGCCCATGCTCCCAATAAATTTGAGGTGCTATATAATCTACCCAACCCTTTTCTAACCATAATAATATATCGGCATATAAGTCATCGTAATTGGTTTGACCCGCCTTGGTTTCACTGCCTCTTGCATCTTTTGACTTATTGCGCCAAATACCAAAGGGACTAATACCAAACTGAACGCCTGGTTTTATTTGGTGAATGCTTGCGTATAATTGTTTAACAATGGTATCGCAATTACTTCTTCTCCAATCTTCTTTAGATAAACCTCTTTTATTTTCTTGATAGGTTTTTTCATCGGGAAATTCTTTTCCTGCAATACGGTAGGGATAAAAATAATCATCCATATGAATGGCATCAATATCATACCTGCTTACTAAGTCTCTTACAATACGGTTAGTGTGTTGCCATACTTGCGGAAGACCTGGATTAAAATATTTTTTATCTCCATAGGTTAAAAACCATTCAGGATGAATTTTACTTATATGACTAGGCGCTACACTTGATCTTTTTACATTGAATACAGCACGGTAAGGATTTATCCAAGCATGAAATTCCATACCTCTTTTATGCGTTTCATGAATCATGAATTCTAATGGGTCATAAAAAGGGCTAGGAGGTAGGCCCTGCGTGCCCATAAGGTATTCACTCCAAGGCTCTAAGGTAGAAGGATAAAATGCATCACCTGAAGGACGCACTTGCATAATAATAGCGTTCATGCCATTTTTTTGATGTCTATCAAGTATGGCTATAAATTCTTCTTTCTGTGTTTGATTGGATAATCCTCTTTTACTAGGCCAGTCTATATTTTCAACAGTGGCAACCCATACGCCTCTAAATTCAAAAACATTTTTATCGTTTACTGTGGGTTGTGCTTTTGTAAAAATAAAAAATCCTATAAATAGGATACTTAATGTAAATCGCATGGTGGCTTATTTAATTTATATAGTATGGCTATGCTCTCTAAGTTTATCTAAAATCTGATTCATTGCTTGGGCTTCTTTTTCACTCACGCCTTTTAAGATGGAATCAATATGGTCGTTTAAACTATCTAATTTTTCTAATAATTGTAAACCTTTTTTAGAAACAGTAATATCTACTAATCTTTTATCTTTTAGGCAGGCCGTTTTTTCTACTAGGCCCTTTACAATTAAGCGGTCTACAATTCTACTGGTATCGCTCATCTTGTCTAACATGCGCTCTCTAATTTTTAAAGTACTTAAAGGAGCATCGCTGCCTCTTAAAATTCTTAAAATATTATATTGTTGTTGGGTAATATCTTCTGTTGCTAAAATTTGTCCCATCTTTTCATTTAACCAGTTGGCAGTATAAATGATATTGATACCCATTTTTTGAAATTCATTTCTGAAATTCGTTTGTTGTATATCTTTTTCAATACCCATTTATATTGATTTCGCTTTTGGTTGAATATAATTCTTCACCATATTAAAAAAAGGCAAGGCTAGTAAGGCTCCTATGGCATCTGCTAACATATCAATTACATCAAAACTTCTTGAAGGAACGAAATACTTTTGGTAATATTCCATGCCAATGCCATATAAAATACAAGCAATTAAAGATACTGCCTTTGTTCTTATGGACTGGAAGGAAATATTTGAATACTGTTCAAAATGAAAAAATATAGATAAGGCTAAGCTTCCGAATAATCCCATATGTACTACTTTGTCTGCATAAGGCAAGTTTAATATAAGTGATATCCAACTTGTGCCTTGAATATCACTTCCTGGCATGCGCAATAAAATAAATATGAGTACAAATTCAAAAATGACCCAAACTAAAGTTTTAAATGAATTTGTCATAATGGATTAATGAACCAACTGACTATAAGCCTCACTGGTTAATAAAGCTTCTACATCAGCAGTATTTACTACAGTTACTTTCACCATCCATCCTGCACCATAAGGGTCGGTATTCACTAATTCGGGTTGTGCAGTTAAAGCAGGGTTTACTTCTAAGATAGTACCCGATACTGGTAAAAATAAATCACTCACTGTTTTTACAGCTTCTACTGTTCCAAATACGGCTTCAGCGGAAAGCATTTTTCCTACAGTATTAATATCAATGTATACAATATCCCCAAGTTCGCCTTGTGCGAAATCGGTAATACCAATAGTGGCAGTATTGCCTTCTAATTTAATCCATTCGTGGTCCTTTGTGTAACGTAAGTCGGCTGGGAATTGCATAGTTTATTTTTTATTGATGCAAAGATTCATAAAAAACACTAAAAAAACAATGCGCTAGAAGCTATTGTTTTCAAAATAGAGTAATATATGGTCTTTTAAAAATCCTTCTTGTTCTATGAGGTCCATGGTTGGTAGGCCCTTTAATTGCTTAAAATGAGGCCAACCCTCTTCGTCCAGGCCTTCCAGTATATAATAGCCACTGCTTGCAAGTATTTTACATATAGCCACATGCATGAGGTCCTGCTTCTGTTCCTTGCTAATTTTTTCTATTAAAAAGCCAGTTTCTTGAAGCCCAATGAGAAATAAAATAGATTCAACGTCGGGTTTCTTTCCGAAGCGGTCCATCAGTTTTTTCTCTAAATCCCACCACCTGGTCTGAAAATCGTCATTTATAGAGGCCATATCCTTTTTTCAATTTATGGGGCAAAGGTAGGGGATATCTAGGCGTAGTACAATGCTTTGATTATCTTTGCTAAAATTTGACCCGATGTTACAAGTGAGTTTTTTACGCCAAAACAAAGAAATAGCTAAGCAGAAATTGGCTATTAAGCATTTTGCTAATTTGGATTTGGTAGATACTGTGATTGCCATGGATGATGAAAGAAAGCAATTACAAGCTTCTTTTGATGAGATGCAAGCGAAGGTGAATGCGGCTTCCAAAGAAATTGGGGGGTTGATGGCAAAGGGTGAAAAAGAGCAGGCAGAAAACTTGAAAAATGAAGTAGCGGGTTTAAAGACTCAATTAGATCCCCTTAAAATAAAGATGGCCGAGGTAGAATTACAATTGCAAAACACCATTGTTCAATTTCCTAACCTACCACATGATTTAGTACCCAAAGGAAAAACGCCTGAAGAGAATGAGCTTGTGAAGCAAGGGGGGGAAACTCCCAAATTACATGCAGGCGCTCAAGCACATTGGGATTTAATTAGCAAATATAATTTAGTCGATTTTGAAACGGGCTCTAAAATTACAGGCAGTGGTTTTCCTTTATATATTGGCAAGGGTGCGAAATTTCAAAGAGCCTTGGTGCAATATTTTTTAGATTTTAATATTGCTGCAGGCTATACAGAATATTTACCTCCTTTTATGGTGAATGAAGCTTCTGCTTTTGCCACTGGTCAACTGCCCGATAAAGAAGGACAGATGTATCATGCCACTGCAGATAATTTTTATTTAATTCCAACAGCAGAAGTACCTGTGACCAATATTTATAGAGATGTGGTTTTAAAAGAAGCAGACTTGCCACTACAAATGACAGCCTATTCTCCTTGTTTTAGAAGAGAGGCGGGGAGTTTTGGAAAAGACGTGCGTGGATTAAATAGAGTGCATCAATTTGAGAAAGTTGAAATTATACAAATTGTACATCCCGAAAAAAGTGATGAAGTATTAAATGAAATGGTTGCCCACGTTGAAAAATTATTAGTAAGCCTAGGTTTACAATACCGTATTTTAAGATTATGTGGAGGTGATATGGGATTTGCTTCTGCTATTACTTATGATTTTGAAGTGTATAGTGCAGCTCAAGAAAGATGGCTAGAAGTAAGTAGTGTTTCTAATTTCCAAGCATACCAAACCTATAGAATGAAATGTCGTTTCAAGGATGCAGCTGGTAAAATTCAGTTTGCGCATTCCTTAAATGGTAGTTCATTGGCCCTTCCTAGAATTTTTGCAGCCATTGTAGAAAACTACCAAACTGAAGCGGGTATTGCCCTTCCGAAGGTATTGCAATCTTATTTTGGTGCTGAAAATTTAGTATAAACTTTAGTAGACTTAGTTAAATACCGTATAATTAAAAAGCCCCCGATATATCGGGGGCTTTTTTTTCACCAAAATTCAACAAAACCAAATCAAAAACTTTTTATAAAGGACCTATTTTAAAAATTGCTAAATCTTAAACCAATGGAATAGGGAAATAATGAAAAATGACTTTGGTTTTTATCAAATAAATTAATAGAACCAAAAGAGCCATATAGTCTTATACCACCTATGCCTAATTCACCAATAGTAGCAAACCTAAAATTATTTAACTCAAAATTGCCATCATATTTTTGCTTGCCTCTTTCAGCACTAATTTGTTTGTTTCTAGCATCTACTAAATAACCCGCACTTAAACCTATACTTGCATAAAAACCTTTACGGTTATAGGGGTTGGGTTGAAAGTTTAATTGAACAGGCACTGTTAAGTATTTAACGAATAGTTTATTTTTTGTAAAATTCACGTCGTCCATAAATACAGTTTTGCCCGGCTCGTTTCTAAAGCTTACAGGTTGTTCAAACCTGAAATTGAACATTTCAAAACCCACTCCATATTTTAAATTTATTTTATGTTGGTATACATTTAATTTTTGTTGTACAATCCAAATATTAAAATTACTTGACTTGCGGTTATCTAATTTTAAACTACCTGAATTCACCCAATACTTATTATAGGGTAGGCCTGGATACATCATTAAATAAGCCATTTGTGCCGACTCGTCTCTATAATTTGCATAACCTAAATCAAAAGAGAACCAATTAGTAGTTACATTTTTTAATTTTTTAGGTGCACGCTCAATGCTAATATGGGTATTATCAAAATCGCCATCTTCAATCATTGATTCCCAATCTTTCTTATTATTACTGTCTTGTGATTTAATAATATTTAACCTTCCTAGTCTAACAGTATCATCATTCACCGACAAGAAAGTATCTTTTTTGATTCTGCCATTGGTGATATTTAAAGTAGTGCCATATAGCCTATTTCTTTTTCTATGATAATAACTATTATTATCATAGTCATTATTGCGACTACCTTGCTTTTTGATAATGAGCATATCGCCTATTCTAATAGTATCATTTGCCTTGAAGCTACTATCAGCTACTAATTTAATACTAGGGTTGGTTCTTGAACTATCGTTTTGTGCAAAACTTTGAAGGCTTAATAACATCATTAAACATAATGTTAGAGTAGTAATTGTTTTTTTCATATTTATTTTTCTTTTTCTATTTTATTTCTTTTAAGTAAGGCTGAAACTCTTCTAGTAATACCTCTGAAAGCTGCGCCATCAATTTCTAGCATACCAATATTAATGGTTCTGTCTTCCTCTTCTGTATCAATTTCTTTATAAGTAGTGGGCATGACATTGGTATTTTTAGTCTCTTCGTTTGAGGCTGTTTCCATAGAGTTTGATACTATCTGAGCTTCATGATTTTTCACTATTGAAGTTGACTGGCTTTCAATTGAACTAATAATTTCTGAGTTGATAAGGTTTGAAGCGCTATGCACTTCTATATCTATTTTGCTAGTGGTAGATGATTCATTCAGGCTATTATGAGTAGCATTACTATTTTTTAAAGAGGCATCCAGCGCTTTGCTAGGTAATATTGTATTCTGGGTCTGTTTTGAATTGGTAGAAGAGATATTAGTAGAAACAAATGAGGCTTTTTCTTTTATTACTGTATTTGTTTTAAATAATTGAATGCCAATAAATAAAATAAGCATGGCTGCAATGGCAAAAGAAGCCCTCATTATATTTGGGGTAAATATTATTTTACGAACGGGCGCTTCTTTTCTATACAATGAATTTTTAAAATCGGCATCTAGTTTGGCATCCATTTCAGGGAAACGGTATAAAAATATTTTATCCTCCATTTCAACACTTGGAGCCTGTAGTTTTGTTTTTTCAAAAACAGCTAAAGCGGCTGCATATTTGGGTTCATTTAAGACAAAAGCTTCTACGGCTGCTCTTTCGGTAGCATTTAATTCATTGTCAATGTAAGACATGAAATATGTTTCGTAGTTGTTTTCGTTAATCATTATTAAGCACTCATTTTTTCAAGATGAGTTAATTTATTTTTTAAAATTAACCTAGCTCTATGCAAATACACTTTTACCTGGGATTCTGATAATTGCATAATTTCACCAATTTCTTGGTAAGAATAACCTTCGTAATCTTTTAATAGAATTAGAGATTTCTGTGTGGGGTTCAAATTATTAATGGCTGCAAGTAACAATTGCTTTAATTCTGAACTGCCCTGGGAAATAGCATTGGCATTTTCATCAAAGCTATCGGTCATGATTATCTTAGATTCTTTTCTAAGTTGGTCAATCATTAAATGATAGGCCACTGTAAATAAATAGGACTTGGCTTT
>Ga0214919_10003771_pt1 | contig 22578 bp, 19 predicted proteins | sample LL1503_MetaG_FD_177994 | JGI IMG/M metagenome (GOLD analysis project Ga0214919, IMG submission 177994) | Freshwater microbial communities from Lake Lanier, Atlanta, Georgia, United States - LL-1503 | ecosystem: Environmental > Aquatic > Freshwater > Lake | place: USA: Georgia | collected... | reverse complement strand
TTCATCAATTGTTATTATGATCCGAAACCCAGGTTTGATTTGATTCCTTCACATCTTCTCAAAATAAATGAAGCACTTTCCGGACCCATATGGGTAAAAGGTAAAGCCGCATTAATTGACTGTGAGCATCGCAGTTTCCATCTTCTTGCCATTAATAAAAATAATGCCAAAATAAGAATATCTCCTCTAATTTTGTTTTCCCAATAGATAATAAGAGAGAAACAATGAACCCGAAAAGAAAAGTAATTGGAGAAGGAGCGTATGGGTGCGTTCATAAACCAAGCATTCATTGCAAAACTGGTGTACCTCATGGTTTTGACTACAGCAAATATGTCTCCAAAATAATGAAAACAAAAGAAGCCGAATCCGAGTTATCAGAATTTATGGTCATTGGCTCATACGATAAAAAGAATGAGTTTCATTTAGGCGCCCCAGTTATGTGTCAACCAGATCTAGATGACCCCATTTTATACGAAGATATTTCCGAGTGTAAACACATCAAAGCCTCGGATGTAAAAAGAAGGCCGAGAGATTATAAATTACTTTTACTAGAATATGGTGGTCCAGATTTAAAAGCATTATGCAATACTGAATTAAACAAATATCTAAAAACAAATAAAGATAAAAAAACCGATGCTTTTTGGTTAGAAGTGCATCGTCTTATTAAAGGACTCCAATTTTTCAAAAAAAACGGTATTGTACATAACGATATCAAACCACAAAATATTCTATTTAACACTAAAACAGGTGAACTCAAATACATTGATTTTGGGCTAATGCGTAAAAAAGATGTAATTGTTCAAGCCAGTAAGAAAAACGATAATTTTCTAGGTATTTTCCATTGGTCTTATCCATTTGATTGTGGATTCATGGAAAAGAAATTATATCAAAAATATCTATCTTCAACCAAGATAAAGAGAGAAATATATAGGACCCAATTAAGCAATTTAATTGTTACCAAGTTGGATAAAAAGGCGAACACATTAGAATTGCCTATTCGGCATCCAGATGCGTTTAACATCTTATTTGCTTATATAAATCCCGAAGGAGTTGAGCCTGTCTCGGCAAAGAAATACGGATACATACAGCATTTTTTTGACGGCTTTAACGAGTTAATTGATAACAATTCCTATGCCGCTGTTTTAGATAAGATCACTGATTCTATTGATGTGTTTGGCTTAGGTTTTACATTGCAATATATTTTGAACTGTTTCATGCGGCAAAATGCGGTTTCCAATGATATGTTTACGCGTTTATCCAGTTTCTTTCACAAAATGTATGACTTCAATCCGAATACAAGAGAGACCGATATTGATGTATTGTTGAACGAATATGAAACCATTTTGTTAGAGACGGGTATTTTAATGCGTTTGAAAAAGAATTTCAAGGATAACACTCTTACCAATAGGTTACCAGTTTCCAAAACAACTCTTAGCCATATGATGAGAGAAGACCGCGCATCGGCATCCAAGTCATTATCTGCGTCTTTAGAGCATATCGCCAATTTAGATCCGAATGTGTTTGCTATTGCTATTAAAAGCAAAAGCAAAGGTAGGAAAATCAAAGGCAACCGTAAAACTAGAAAACGAAGATAGATAATTTATTAAAATTATTATTTATTATTTTATTATTTTATTATTTTATTATTTTATTATTTTATTATTTTATTATTTTATTATTTACCATAATAAAACAATATCGCCTTATTACAATAATGAAGTCATCTCGTGTTCGTGCAAATATTTATAACCGTTTTTCTTTATTAAGAGACAATTTATGGTATAAAATGAATTATTATTTTAGTTGTTTCACTAAAAAAGCACATTTAGATGAAGATATTGAATCAGAATCAATCATTTTTGAAAATGATAATTATTAGATATAACAGAATATATAGAATAGAATCGGTAGAATAGAATAGATAGAGTAGATAAAAATTGAAAACTATTTAGAGGCATATTTTATTAGTATTATAACAATTTATGAACCTTTTATTAACAACAATGGAATCAAGTGCTGCAAAACCAACATTCATTTTCATTGACGGTAGTTATTACAACTTTTACCGTTATCATTCTCTCCTCACTTGGTGGAAGAATGCCTTTCCAGAAATGCTTTCCGAAATAGAGGAACCATTTCAAAACGAACAATTTGTCTCCAAATTCAGAAAACTATTTACTGAAAACATTCGCTTGCTACCAAAGAAATTAAAAATAGATAAATCTATTAATCCTATTATTATTGTTGGGAAGGACTGCAAAAGAGAGAACATCTGGCGAACCGAATTGTTTCCTGCTTACAAGGGCACTCGTGACAATTCGCCTGAATCCGGTTTCAAAGGGGGTCCATTCTTTAAGATGGTTTACGAAGACAATCTATTTATTGAGGGTGGTGCGAGAGCGATTCTCAAGCATCCAAAGTTGGAAGCAGATGATTGTATTGCCATTTCTGTGAAACTACTTCTAGAAAAGTACCCAGATTGCTCCATTTACATTATTACCAGCGACAAGGATTATTTGCAAATTGCCGAGCCAAGAGTGCAATTATATAATTTAGCATTTAAGAAATTGACAGAACAAAAGAGCAGCACTAATAATGCCAGTTGCGACCTGTTTTGCAAGGTGGTTACAGGCGACACAAGCGACAATATACCTCCTGTCATGCCTGGTTGCGGACCTAAAACCGCTCTTAAATATTTTGAGAATAGAGAGGCATTTCTTAATAAATTGGACACTAATTCAGAATTTCAAAAACAATATGATCTCAATAGCACTTTAGTTGACTTTAATAATATTCCTGAGCATTTGGTCAAGGAGTTTCTTTCGTCTGGCAACCAATCTTAGATAAATAAATAAAAATTATAAAGAGTAATATATTTATAACATAATAAATATATTATTTATAATATATTGTAATGCATCCATTTACTTCTTATCTAAAATATTTAATACACGAATGTTATGAAGAAGATTATGACCCATACTACGCCGAAACCTGGCTTGATAATTATTGTTATGAATATACCTTTGCAGAATGGTATTTTTTATATAGAAGAAAAATAAAATCAAACCATTATAAGCATACACCTACAAAATTAAAAATAGGGGTTTAAATGATTGTCATTTTTAAATTTAAAAAGAAAAAGAATTGATATATAATTTTTATTATATAATAAAGATCAAATATTATATAATATACAAAATACAATGGAAGTATACACTCACAATTTAAAAATCATTTTAGTAGATAGCAATGGAAATATTATATCAGACAATGATTTTCTGGACGAAATTAAAAATACTTTATGTCAGGCAAATACAACAAAAGTCAAATGGAATGGTAAAAATATAGATACAACAATTCAATGGCGCAGAAAAGAACTAAACAATATAGAAAAACAGTTTATGGGGGATTTATTTTCAAATTCTGCATACAATTTTGATAGTATAATTTTAAATCATACAAGCCAAATCATTTCAAAAATAAATAATACAACTAATTATAATATTAAATTTTATATATCCAGAGTTATTGGAGACCCAACTATTTGTAGAGATTCATATGGTGTAATATAATATAATTTTAAAATGTTTAAAAACATTGTAAAAAAGTGGTAAAAAAGAATTGATTTTTTATTTTTTATAATAAATTTATTTTATTATTTATTTGTATTACTTATTTATAATATCTATTTTTAATATCTATATAAAAAATGTTTACTTATAATTATTATCCGACTTCTTTAAATATACCATATTACAATGGCAAAATCTATAAAATCATTCCAAATGATGTAAAAGAGTTAAATGATATATACATTGGTTCCACAATTTTGTCATTAAAGGAAGAAATGGAAGAACAAATTGATAACTATTACAGAATAATCAAGAAAATAAGATTCGGATCCGAAGATTTATTTATTAAATATGGAGTAGATAATTGTAAAATTGAGTTAATAGAGGAATTCAAATGCAATTCTATTGACGCACTTTTGAAACGGGAAGGGGAGGTGATGAGGCAAATCAAAGGCATAAAATTATAAAAATGTTTAAAGGTTTGTTTAAAGAACAAATGTATTATAGATAAAAACTTAAATATATTTTTTTATCTATTATAATGGACATAACCGCTTCTCTCTATAATTTATTACCTGATAACAAATTAATTCAATATCATTTATTTATTTTAGATCCTTTAACTGTCATTATTAAACTGGCGATCCTTAGTAACAAACCACTTGGAACCAAATTATGCATCACAGATAATATTATTTCGTTTCAAGAGCCCGGTCCTTTCCAGGCAATTTGTCGCTATTGGTTTAGTACAAATAAGACGGACTTGCAGTATCTATATAATCCCATTGAATTAGCATGCAGCCATTATCTGTCAGAAAAAATGGTTGAAAAACATGCGAAATTAAAGGATCTATTTCGCAGTGCACAGCATGGCATTTTGAAATTGACGGAAACATATAAAAACAGTTCTATTATTCGGTTATGTTTGAATTATTATTATACATTGATTTCAAATCATTTAGATGATGATATTTTTGTAGAGACGCTGTTTCGTAAGGATACGATGACGCCCTTCTATACACCAGATTTGATTGCTTCTCTTAACAAACTGTGGACAAATGAACGCATAGAAATTGTACTGAATATGACCACTTATTTGAATAATAATGATACAGCGGATTCAGATGTGAAGTCATTAGAGAACATTATTAACAACATAGATTTGCAGACACAGGGCGTTTTGTCGTGTGTTTAATTTTTAACGTCTTCTTTTGGATTTATTTCTTCTTGTTTTTCTTCTTTTAGTTTTAGTTTTGGATTTTTTAGATTTTCTTCTTTTGGTTCCGCCTGCAGTAACTTCTTCAACAATATATAACTCCTTTTCTAAGTTAATTAAACTTCCATTTCTATCCAATTTTAATAAATTATCTAAAGTACGCACTGGATCACTTCCTTGTTCGGCGTATACAAATGCAGAATATCTGTATATCATTGTTTTAGCAATCGCTATAAATTTATTCTGGTCTGTTCGTGCCTTTTTTACATCAATAGATTGACCAGTAATAGAACATGCAATTCCACATTCTGCTGAATCTAATACTTCATTTGCAATTTGTTCTCTAATGGCTTCATAATTATTAGGAAACTTATATATTGAATCTAGAAGTGGTTTTTGTTTTGATTGAAAAAAATTTATTAATTTATTAAATAGTTCATTTTGATTATCATTACAGTAAAAACTAATTATTGAATAAAATGGCCAATGCGGTTCAATAAATTTTATAATAAATATAACACCATCTTTTTCATATACATTTTGTTGAGTAGGAAAACCGGCTGCAAAATGTTGTAATTCACCATAAAAAGGTTCACCAGTTTGTCCAACCATTGATGCTGTAAACATTCTATTTTTTCCATTTGGTGTTGCTATTAGAAATTGTTTACATGATGGAAGACAATTTGGATTTGTTATAGGTGGTATATTATTTTCTGATTGTCCTAGTGGATAAGCAGTCCTTATCTTTGAAAGTGTTTCATTCTTCTTGCCTTTTCTAACCTGAATAGTTGTTTCAGTTCTTCTTCCGCGACTTTCATCATAATCTATACCTTTTTTTTGTGTTTTTTTTAATGCATCAGACATTTTTATATATTATATTCACATAAATCTTATAAATCAAAAAATAAATGATAATCCAAAAAAATCTATAACCAATATATAATAAATAATGTCGGATAAAAAAAATCCATTTCGCTTTAAAGATCTTGAAACAAATGGTGAAAATAATAACATAAAAAATCCGTTTACATTCAAACCTAAACAGATACCTCCTATAGAACCGGTGAGCCCTACTCCAAGGGTTAGCCAAATCCAAGAAGCCGATTTGGAACCGGTCTCTAAGACAAACGAACCCGAACATTTGTCTAAATTGGAATCCATTGAAAACGCCAAAACCTGGGAAAACGAAATCACCTTAGAAACATTCGGCAACTGGATTAATGTTTCCGCCTACAAAATTGAATGCCTGGATTTAGCAATAAAAACATACAGGTCTCGTCTGCAAAAATTCATTCTACTCAGTCTCATTCTGTCTACCGTATCTGGAACCATAAGCGTCGCACAATTTGGAAACTACGGGTCCTCGTTAAAGGTTTTCCTAAATACCGCGCTTACTATTTCCAGTTTTGTAGTCGCCCTTTTAACTGGTGCCGTCAAAACACTCAAGTTGCAGGAAAATTTGGAAGAATATATCCATCTGAAACAGCGATGGGTCTCATTAACCGCCAAAATCACAAATGAAATATATTTACCTAAACGTTTACGACGTAATGCCGAAGTCATGATTGGCGAAAACAAGAGTCTATTTCTAGATCTCCTAAAGATAGACATTTATATTCCGAATCATATGTCCGTTTTGGCTGCCAAACATTTAGACAAAGGCGACGACATTGAAAGCCAATACTACAAATACAGAGACAATATCATCAAAAATGAAAAGAATATGAACTCTGGCTGCATGCGATGGTATTCGTTTTTCTATGATTGCTGCAAATGCTGCTACAGTGACGAATTGTCTAAAAAAATAGAAGACAATAATAATCTCGCTAAAACCATTAAATACAGCCAAAAGGAGAATTCATCATCTTACAAGCGCAAGGCATATCAATACACACTACCTTCTATCATGCTTAACAATGTGAAGCATGAATGTGAAGATTTGAAAAATGAAAATAAAAAAACTGAGGAAACACAGACGGAACCTCTTTCAGAACTTATAACAACTGTTCCTAACACGCCTCTTCCTAGTTCTGGTTCTAGTTCAGTAATAGGGACCATTACCGATACCATCAAGTCTGTTCGCAATTCTTTGCCTAAATCTAAGTCATCGGATTCTTCTTTAAGTGCCGGATCCGGACCCGAAACGTCGCTAAATATGACGAGAAAAAAATCTGGTGATTTGAACGCAATGGCTTCGCAAACTGAAGAAAAGGTTTGAAACCGTTTTCTCTAAATATATTATATAGAAAATGTCAGAAGCAATGACAGAAGAAATTATTTTAAGCATCGTCATTAATGGTCACGGATGCGAAAGTTTTACAAGACCATGGCCAGAAGACACTGAAATCGCACAATTCTTTAAAAACAATGTTCGCGTATACAGCGTGGCATGTGTTCCCGATATTCCTTCTTTATTAAGCCATCAAGATGAACAATTAATAATGCGAGATATAAGTAGTCAGTTTGATTTATCCGAGAAAGAAACCAAAGAAGTATTAGATACTTTCAAAGAAAGTTATCGTGGATCCTATATTAGAAAAATTAATACATTAGAAGAAACACAAAGGGATAATCCTACAATAAAAAACCCTAAATTTCAACGAGCGAAGCAACCTACGTATCTTGACAGGTCATCAAATTTAATTACTTATTTGGCAAATAAAACATATGATTTTGATGATGAAACAATTAGAGGTACAATAAATGGCATTTCAGTTAGCGATATCAGAATTAAGAGTACGGATGAAAATGGTATCATCACATATAGACCTATTCGTTTTTCAAAAAAGAATCCGGCAATGCATAATTTAATTTATAAAGATGGCGTGGAAACAATTCTGGAAATCTTCCAGAATAAATTGGATATTTCACGTAATTTAGAAGATATTTTTGATATTTTAAGGTTTAATAATGAGGAAGACAGATTACGTAGTATTACTTTACAAGATTTATTTGAGTTTTTCAAGGAGTTAAATATATCTTATGTTAATATTTTTGATTTAACATGTCGGGCGTGCAGAACCGGGATGTTGGACCCGGTTGAAATAGAACGCATTTATGATTATCAATCAAGTTTTAATGAAAAACCACTGGCTTTTGGCAAGCGATTAAAAAAGAGAAGTGAGAAAAAGAGATTAAACAAAAGGAGTATTAATAAAAAAAGGCAAAGCAATAATAAGACCAGAGTTAAATTCATAAAAAATACAAATAAAAATAAGACTAGGGGGTAAGCATATAAAAACTAAAAATACTATATATTTTAAAACGTAAATAAAATAGTTTTTAAATATATAGTATTTATAATATAAAATGTCAACTACGATTCCATACCAACTTTCTAGAAATACATTATTAGAATTATACAATAACAATAGTATTTTATCAAAAAATAGACTCGCTAATAAAGCAATAAATGATATAAAATATGGAGTATTACAAATAAATAATTTAGGAGTAAATAAAATTTATGTTTATGAGTATAAATTTAGTTTAGATGATATTAACACAGTAAATAATGATTATTTTGAAAATATTTTATTGAAACTACCGGATATTTTTTATGACAGCACTATTACATATAAAGTTATAAAAACAAATGAAACTGTTTTATTACATTTAGATCATAGATTATATGGAGAGAACTCTGATTATCGTGAAGTTTTGGACAATATAAACAGTTATAGTTATAATTCAAACAATTATGCATATGAGCCAAACAAAAGCATAACAACTGATGATAATGGAATCAGAAGTATTCAAGTTTCCATAAAAATTGATTGGTCTGGTTCATTGATCTCATAAAATTAAAATTAATGATTTATTAAAGGATTTAATTCATAATATAAATATTTTTATATAATATGAATAATAACATTTTTACCATACGTAAATTACAAGAAATGAAACGTATGTACGATGATTATAATACTATTATCAATGATGAAGTAAATAAAATTATATTAAGTCTATTAGGAAATTATTTTCTAGGAAATAACTTATTCGTTTATCAATATAATTTTACACCTATAAGCGGAAATGTAGATTACTTTTCCGCTTTATTAAGTAAGTTAGCAAGTGTATTTAGTGATAGTTTTATTTATTATAATAGAAATAGTACATCTCTGACATTTAATAGTATTACCAGTGTTAGATACATTTCTAGTTCTGATACATATGCTGCATCACTGGTAGCAATTAACAATGTTTTATTTATTTCAAAAACTTCATTATCTGGAACATTTACATTTACAGGTACTCCTTTTGTAAAAACTTCACTTAAACCAATATTTAATCCTATAAATAATATACCACCATCTTCATTAACTATAGAAACATTAGATAAATTAAAAGAGGATAATGACAATAGAGCGATGTATATTGAATTAAATAAATTAAAAAAGATAATAATAGGACAACAAATTTTAGGAATTTCTGAAGGTGTTTATAATTATACTAGCATACCTAATAATGATTACTTTTCCTCTTTATTAAATAAGTTAGCAACTATGTTTCCTGATAAAAAATTTTATTATATTAGAGACAGTGGTCGCAATGCGTCTAGTATATCAGATGTAAATAACGAATCTATTTTATATAATTCCTTAACAGATTCTTATATTCCTTCATCCAGTTCAGTCATTAATAATATATTCTTTACAGATAGAGTTTTATTTTCACCATACGGAACATTATCATTCACATATTTTGACACGAATCCTACAGATAATGAGTATATTTTAAACCATTTACCAATAGTAACCGTACCTGATGTTTTTGTAATAGATGGTAATCCAACTATTACATCAGTTAGCGAGTCATTTAATGGTCAACCTGGATATAGTGTTACTGTAACAATTAACACCCATTATTTTTTTAAAAATACTGATTCTGATTTTGGTCTAACATTTAATGTACCCGATTCTATGTTTAGGATTACATATAATGAAGATAATAATGGAGAAAATGACTTTTTTTATAATGAAAACATACTAAATATAAATATAACACAAATAACCAATATTCCATTATCTAAGAATGGAAGTCAATTCGCATATTTACATAATTTATCTATTGTTCCAGGTCAAAATCCAATTATTTTACCAAATACATATTTAAATAATTGTTTTTTTACTTGTTATAATTTCAATTCTGATATTAGTGGATGGAACATATCAAATGTTACAAATATGAGTAGTATGTTTGCTGGGGCAACTAATTTTAATCAACCGATTGGAACGTGGGATACAAGTAATGTTACAAATATGAGTAATATGTTTGATGGTGCAACTAATTTTAATCAACCAATTGGAACCTGGGATACAAGTAATGTTATTTATATGTCTGGTATGTTTTCTAGGACGACTAATTTTAATCAACCAATTGGAAATTGGGATACAATTAATGTTATGTATATGATTAGTATGTTCGCCAGGACAGAAAAGTTTAATCAACCGATTGGAACCTGGGATACAAGTAATGTTACAAATATTGATAATATATTTAAAAATGCTAGTAAGTTTAACAATGGAGATGTTGATGGGGGAACTAGTAAAAAAATGAGTTGGGAATTTAATTTAATACCAAGCAAGTTCGACTGGAATACAAATTCAGCATTAACACGAGAAAATGCTCCAGACACTTTATTGCCATATTTTTAAAGTATATGCAATTATATTTATTACCATTATATTTATTATATATAATAAATATAATTATGAGTCAACCACTTCCTGTATATAATTCATCTGCATTAGCAGAAATATATAGTTTTTATGCTGACATTGAAACATCTGGAGATAAACCTGTTTATAAAGAACTTAACAAAATAGTAAATTCGATAATTAATGCAAATTATTTAGGTAACAAATCTTACACACATGAATACATATATACATATAATAGCAATTCTGGCAATAACGACTATTTCGTAAAATTACTTCAAAAATTATACTATATTTTTCCCGATAGTTTTCTTTTTTTTAAAACATTTTATTCTACTAATTATTTGGAATACAAAAAAACAGATACTATATCATATAGTCCATCGGTTGGAACATCTATTACTAATTCTATCATTATTGATTGGACTTCACCAAATTATTATAATGGTCAAATAACGTTTTCTTATAGTTATGCAACTATAACTACTGCATATATTGAGTCAATTAAAACAAATTTGCCTTTTGTTTTTTATTCTGAGGTATTTGAGTTATCCAAGCAACCTTTTGTAACCGTTAATAATTCCCTTATTACTGTTGTCATTTATGTTTATACTTATCCTGGTGCGAATATTAGTAATATTGACTTTGGACTCACATTTAAAAATGTAAATACATTTTATGGCGCTGCCAATATTAATATAACACAGTTGCAAAATATACCCTTATCTAAAAGTGGTTATCAGTTTGCAAATTTAACTAATTTATCTATTGTACCAGGACAAAATCCTGTTATATATCCAACAACTTCATTAAATAATTGTTTTCAATCGTCTACTAATTTCAATTCAGATATTAGTGGTTGGACTACAACCAATGTCACAAATATGTCATATATGTTTAATAATGCATCAACATTTACTCAAAATATTAACAGTTGGTCTATAGGTAATGTTACAGATATGTCTTATATGTTTTTTGGTGAATCTACATTTAATAGTGACAATTTAACTTGGATCATTAATCCTTCTACAAATATAACAAATATGTTTAACCCTTTACCAATAACAAACGGAATATTTAGTTTCAATTACGCATTACCTAGTCCCAGCACTACTGTAGCCAATGTGAAAACTAATTTGCCATTTATATGGTTAACAAGAACATTTGAACTTGATGGAGATCCAGTTATTGTTATTAATTCAGTAACTTCTATTGTTACAGTTACATTAAGTACAAAACTATTTACCAGTTCTCCAAATTTAAACACTACTGATTTTGATTTTGGGCTTACGTTTAAAAATGTTAACTCATTTTATGGATCCAGAAATGTAAATATAACCCGGATAGAAGAAATACCTTTATCTAAAACTGGTTATCAGTTTGCCAGTTTAAGTAATTTATCTATTGTACAAGGTCAAAATCCAAGTATTTTACCTAATACATATTTAAATCATTGTTTTTTTAATTGTAGTAATTTTAATTCCAATATAAACAGTTGGAACACCTCAAATGTTACAAATATGTCTTTTATGTTTCAAAATGCATCTTTATTTAATCAAAATATAAGTGGCTGGGACATAAGTAATGTATTTGATATGTCTTATATGTTTAATAGTGCATCATCTTTTAATCAAAATATAAGTGGCTGGAACACAACTAATGTTCAAGATATATCCTTTATGTTTTATAATGCGTCTTTGTTTAATCAAAATATAAGTGGCTGGAATATAACTAATGTAACAAATGATTTTGCTAAAAATAACACAATTACAACATATTACGGAACTTTTAAATTTAATTATACATTATCTGGTGTTGTAAATTCTGTAACTGCATTATCAAAATTACCTTTTTTATTCGCATCTGGTATTTTTGAACAAAATGGTGCTGCAATTATAAATATTAGTGGAAATACCGCTAATATTACTGTAAATGTTAAACTATATAATGCATTAATAAATAGTAATACAAACATAGGTTTGACCTTTGCAAATGTTTATTCCTTTTATTCTTCTGCAACATCCATAAATATAACTGAAATGAAAAATATACCTTTATCTAAAACTGGTTCACAATTTTTATATTTACAAAATTTATCTATTTCAAATAATTGTTTGCCTATTATATTATCAAATACATCTTTAGATCAATGTTTTGTTGATTGTCGCAATTTCAATTCAAATATAAGTAGATGGAATACAAATAATGTTGTTAATATGAATAATATGTTTTCGGGTGCATCTAATTTTGATCAACCGATTGGAAACTGGAACACTTCAAATGTTACTATTATGTATAGTTTGTTTGCGTCTGCCTCCATTTTTAATCAACCAATTGGAAACTGGAATACATCAAATGTTACTGATATGTCTGCTATGTTTTCTCAAGCAGAAAAGTTTAATCAGCCGATTGGATCCTGGAACACCTCAAATGTTACTAATATGACAAATATGTTTGAACAAACCACTAATTTTAACCAGCCAATTGGATCATGGAACACTTCAAATGTTACTAGTATGGTTTGTATGTTTGTCTCATCACAAAATTTTAATCAGCCGATTGGATCCTGGAACACCTCAAATGTTTTATATATGGAAAGTATGTTTCAACAAACAACTAGTTTTAATCAACCGATTGGAAACTGGAATACTTCAAATGTTAGGGCTCTGCCCCAAATGTTTTATCAAGCAACTGCGTTTAATAATGGTAATATAAAAATGTTGTGGACTTTTAATACTACACCACAAAGTAGCGATTGGCACACAGATTCCCCATTAACACTAGCAAATGCACCTGATACCCCCCTTTTACCTTTTTAAAGTTCTATTTCTTTTTTTTAAAGAATGTTTTTTAAGTGTTTTTTTACCACCTCTTCTTCTTTCTTCTCTTCTTCCTTCTTCTCTTCTTCCTTCTTCTCTTCTTCCTTCTTCTCTTCTTCCTTCATTCATTTCGTTAAGATCTCTTCCTTCTCTTCTTCCTTCGTTAAGATCTCTTCTTTCATTATTCCTTCCTTCTATAGGTTCCTTTCTTATATCCTTGTTTTGCGCCTGATACTCGTAAGCCTCATCTAGTACACCCGGTCTATATTCAAATCCAAATATATCCGCCCACGCCTCTCGTATTCTTTCAAAAGTTGATTGACATTTAACAGAATATTTTTGTATTGTATTTATTTGGGTTCCAGGAAATAATTCTAATTCAATTTCTATATAATACGACAATTTAGATTTACGCTCTCTGTCTATATTATACTGCATATTGTGGTTATAATCTATTTGCAATTGGCTTGAATTTGGATACATGTTTTGATTTCCTTGGATATAAGGACCAGGATTATACCCCTGAAATCCTTGATTATATCCTTGATTATACCCCTGAAATCCTCGGTTATAACCTGGATTATAAGGTCCCTGATTATAAGATCCATAATTAAAATTCTGATATGGTCGCTGATAAAATGTTTCCGGATAATTTCTAGTTCCTGAATCATAAGGTGAATTCATTGGATTCATAAAATCTGCATCATTTAATTGTTCTGTTCTGATAGTTTCATAATCTAACGCCCTTTGACTTGGGTTTGGAATAGCACCACCTTTTTTATTGACTGTTTCATTTTTTGGAAATAAACTATTTAGATATGCCTCTGCATCAAATGGGATATCATCTTCTACTACTACTTCATCCAAAGCAGCCAAATTCACTTCACCCAATTGTTTGGGCGTTAAAGAACATGTTAATGAACCTGGTTCTTTTACCAAATCATTATAATTTTTATTTGCATCTTGTATTATTGTTTCCAATGTTGGATCCTTTATATTTGTTTGACACCATCCAGAGAAAAATATAGGTTGCTGTCTTTTTGATTTTTGACTTGAATTGTATTCCAAATATGGCGCGACCGCTTTCTCCATTAGATCTCTTAAACTTGAAGTATAACTATGTCTTTGTTTAATTCCATTTTGTCTATTATCACTGAGTTTTATACTACATATTAATTTATCATATTCAGGTTTAAATGTGTTATATGCAGCGAATGCCTGTAGCAAAATACTATTATTTATCTTTTCAGGAGTGTTTTTAATTTGTTCACTCCATTTAATAAATTCTTCAAATGGATCTATTTCTGTTGAATGTAATTTTTTATTAATTTCCTTTATTAAATCATTAATTTTTTCATTGTCCTTTTTTATACCATCTTGAATATCTATCAACTTACTTTTGGTTGGTTGATCAATGCATGATGATATAGTATCTGCTAAATGACTTGTTAGAGACTGATATTCATCAATAAATCCTTCACATTCAGTCTTAAATTGTTCTAATTGATCTAATTGATCTATTTTTATTGATGCACCATTTTCTATAGATTTTAGTACATTATTCACTTCAATATTAAAATTTGCATTTTTGTCCAAATGTTCAAGTAATATTTCTCTATACATTTCTACTGTTTTTGCATTTTTTTCTGGATTACATATTTCTTGTTCATCTTTTTGATTTTTAATCATTGCATCATATTTGACTCTATCTTCACTTCTTTTTTTTAATTCAGCATCTACTTCTGCTTGTGTTTGTACTATAATTTTTGCATTCTTTAGTTCATTCATTATTGCAGTTACGTTCAATCTGGAAATATAAAAATTACAATGAGCCTGAAATATTCTTTTGAAATGGATTAATTGCGTATATTCTATTTCTCTTTCATAATCATAATCATCGTAATCTGCTTTATGTTCTTCTGGATCATCCTTTTCCCTTTTTTCTATATCATCCTGGTTTAAGATATAATTTTCAAACTCATCATCTTTTTCATTTTCATAAATAAAATTTTTGGATCCAGACATTTTCATAAATTGATAACCATTTGTCTTGGTTTTAAATAGAAATATATTATGTTCATAAACTGGATCAACATTTTTACTATATTCATATTTATGAGTTGTTTCTAGACAATCAATAGTTAGAACTCTTTGTTCAAAACCATCTACCATTTTAAACACATAAATATTTATTTTCAAAACATCCGCTATTTTTTTTATAATTTCGGATATTGTCTTTGTTTGATCATTTTTATCTCCTGCCTTTTCTTCTTGTTCTTTCTTTTCTTCTTGTTCTTTCTTTTCTTCTTGTTCTTTCTTTTCTTCTTGTTCTTCTAAAAAATGCTCTCTAACTAATCTACTCATCAACATTTGTGTAAATCTATTTTTACCGGTTGTTTCATCAGGTTCAGTATATATATTAATTGTATCAGCATCTTCTACATCTAATTGACCATTCAATGCAGTAATAATTGCTTTATATAATCCAAAGGTAGTTATTATATTTGGATCCAGTTTACTACCTTTGTTTTCATCAATATATTGATTTTTATAAATAACAAATGTCTCATCATTATCCGGTATTATTTTAAATGCACCTATGTCTTTCAACATTCCATCATAATTATTTTGAAACTCTATGGTATTTGGCATATCAATCAAAGGATTTGAATTTAAATCACCATCTAATGCAACTGAAGTCACATCAATCATACTATTTAATTTTGAAACATTCTTACTCAGAGTAGCAACAGGACCAGATACATGTGATCCTGATCCTAATTTAAACCCAGGAGTAGTGCCTGATCCTGGTGCTGAAGTAGATGCTGAACTAGTATCAGTTAACTCATTATATTTGCCTTCCAAACCAGTTTTACTTATTACCGGATAAAGTATATGTCCAACGTCTTCGCATCTGGAAATAGAACGTTCTTTTAATGTTTTTATATGAATTAATTTACGACTTTGTCTATCAACCTTGTCTTCATGTTCATTTATGTATCTTTCTAAACTTGTAATATCATATTCTGTAGGTGTTATAGGTTGTTTTTTTAATAATTGATTCACATCCCAAAAAATAGAATCTGGTATAACCAAGTTATCTAAAGTTTTCAATATTAGTTTTTTATCATAATAATTAAATAAAAAGGCATGGTATTTATATTGATTATGTAAAAATATAACATCTACATTAACTATATTTTCCTTAGAAATATAAAAATGTTCTTCTCTTAAACATCTAATTTGCATTATTTGTGTATACAAAATAACAGCATCAAATAAGTCAGATTTTTGAACCATTTCTGAAATAATTAAATCCAAATATTCGTTTTGATATTTATTGTACTTTTTAAAAGTATGTCCATTTTTGTCTACTAGTTTCCATTTTTGTTTATTAGGTTTATTAGTAACTAAATTATGTGCTTTTACAATTTTATCATCTATTACTTCAAACATTTCCTGAAATAACTCAGCAGGACCCTCTTCTCCTGCCGCAACTGTTATTTGCTTTTTTAAACGGTTTACATTAGAGAGTTTCTTATTGTCAACTAAATATTTTACTACATTTTCAACGTCCTCAACAAAACTGGGGTTTATTGCGGGGTTTGTTTTAAACGCATCAATTGTATCAGTTATAATGTCATATTCAGTGACCTTATTTTGAAAAAATAGAGGGAAATTATTTGATAATGTTTGTATAGATGCCAAATAAATGGTCCAAATAAATGAATCATTTAAACATTTTGATGTCAATAGCACATCAATATACATTTTATACTGCTCTCTTTCTATAGTTAAAAGAAGTGGATTGTTATAATATTCTTGAAACTGATCATTTAGATTTTTAATAGAATAAATATTTACTCCCTCTTTTTCTAACTTTTCACTTTTATCCTTTATGCTCTTAATATTATTAAAAAAAGATTGTGATGTATTATTTGTGATATTACCTCTGCCAACCAATAATTTAAAACAATCAATGTCATTATTTATACATTTTACAATTAAACTGTCTGCGTCTAGCAATACATTTGCACCAGTTATTTCGTTATAATTTTGTTTTATATTAGTTAATAATTCTATTAAATTTTCAAAATATGAATTTTGTTCATTTAAATATACGAAAAAAATTTTAAAACATTCTGTCATTAATATTATTATTTTTTGTTTTAGAACATTATAAGTTTCTAATTCTTGTTTAATTTCAGTTTTCAAATTTTGTATTCTTTCTTGATCTGGTGAATCCATTGATTCTGCTTCTGTTAATATAAAATATAACCCTCCCTGGTTAATACCAGTTCCGCGAAAAATATTTTCATACGTAAACAAATATAACTTTTTTATTTGTTCATTAAATGTTGTTTCTAATTTAAACCATGTGATTATATCATTTAACAATTTATTTTTTAGTAATTTTAACTTGGATTTGCCATTTATGTATTTTGAAAAAATCTCAGTAAAGCCACCTTGTTTTTGAGAAAAAACTTTTATCTGAGTTGGTGTTGTTAATAATGATAATGTTATTGGGTCTATTGGTAACATAAATGATTCTGTAAAATTAATAGGTTCATTGTCTACATATTTACGTAAAAAATCTTGGCCTTGAACATTTGATATTGCTTGATTTACTTCTTCTCTCTCAATCAATTTGGTTTGTAATTCAGCGGCAGTTAAATCCTGTGTTATTAATACTGATTCATTTTCCTTTGATATGTTTGAAGCAGAAAAAAGACCTTGTTTCAAATCCGATTCTATTTCATTTAACTCGTCATCTGCCTCTTTTATCGCTCTTGATGAAAAAAATGACATCAATTTGTTAATTGGTTTTTTATCTAATTCCCATTCTCCCTTTTTCCAATGTGTGCCAACAATAGTATAAGGCTTGTTTCCCAAATAAAATAAATTATTTGTCTTAAAAAGAGTGTCCAATGTTAGTTGTATGTTATTATCTATTAACCCTTCATCAGTTGCCTCTTTTAGTGTAGATCTCTGCTTTTGCATGTATAAAAAACTACTTAGAATACGGTTTTTCATTCCTTCAAACTGGTTGGCTTCAAAGAATTGAGTAAATTTGGCGTCTTTTGGTGCGTAGGAAGGGATGTCCATTAAAGGCCAGTAATAATATTTAATTAGAGGGTCAAAATAGAGTGATTGACTTTTAGAATTGGGAACTGACATGGATGGAGAGTAATTCAATTTGTAATGATTTGGTATTCTGGTTTTTATAAAAATAATTAGAGAATTAGGAATAGGTGCCTTTTTATCTGGTTCTTTATCTGGTTCTTTATTTGGATTTGGATTTGGATTTGGGTTTGGATTTGGGTTTGGTTTTGGGTTTGGGTTTGGTTTTGGTTTTGGATTTTGAAATCCAGAAAACGCTCTTGCTTTACTTGAAGGTGTTGATGATCTTCCTGGTTTTATGGTTGACCGTGATTCCTTTATTTGGTTTTTCTCTTCCTTTGATTTATTATAATTTTCCATATTCATAACACGGTCTTCTTCATACATAATACTTATAATTACAAAAGATTTTTAAATTATTATAGTTAAAGTATAATAATTTACAATAAGGTTAAATTAAAAGGCTCAATGGTTAAAGAATATTAATTATAAACATTTGGATCGTTTACAATGTAATCGTGAAACACAGTAAACGAATGCTTTTGCCTTTTCTGTTCCTTGTCTCGTTTTGCCTTTTCTAAAATAGTAATCGCATTATTTATCTCGTCTTCAGAAACGTCATTGTCACGATTTGTGTCTACTAATTTATGCAATATTCTGTATTTATGCGGCACCATACAATAAGGGCTCTCTTCATTAAACAAATGATCTGAAAGCACAGTAAACACCGCTGTTAAAATCAATGCTGTATATATGTCACGTGTACCCATCCATGCCATAGAGAAAACTAATATTTGTTTTGTCACGTTCATCTTTAAATATTCCTCTGTAGATTTACTAAATTGTATCGCAATAAATTTGGACCCTACGTTTAGCAAAATCATTACTATACCTGCGAAAAACTTGCTGTTATTTAAAAACATTATATGATCATGTATAAAGCCGGGTGCCTTGGTTATAATGCTTGCCATTGCTGTTTACTATAATAAAATAATATTAAAAATTTTACTTATTGTTTTATTCCTTTTATTCCTTTTATTTATTATAGAAATGGTTTAATTACTTCATTTTGCGCCTTATTAATAAAAGAATCCTTTGTTTTTTGAAGATTTTCCATATTTTGTCTAGTTTCTCTTGCAAATTTATTTTTAATTTTTGACAAAAAACTTTCTTTTATCGGTTGATTATAGTTAAAAAAATAAAAGTTACCTAGACCCAAGATAATTAAAACGATAATCCAAAACATTTTGATTTTGTTCATTTTAAATAGTCTTATACTCATATTAATTGTATTTTATACTATATCAACACAAAATACAATATCCCGTAAAAATTATTTTTCCAAAATTTAATTTTAATTTTAAATTTCAGAATACATCAAAGAAAATCCGTCTTTAGAAGTAACAGATGTATCTGGTTTCACATCATCTGATTTGAAATCATCCTTAGACACAGGAACTGTAGAAGAATCTAATGATTGAATAGATTCTGATGCTATAATAGGATCACCTCCACCAACAAGGTCTTCTTCCTTATCTTCTTTTTTTGATGTATTGTCTTTTATTGGTTCTTCTTTTTTCACTGGATCCATAGAATCAGCCATATTTTCATTCCCTTCTATCAAATACTTATTTGAAACAACTATTAGGCACAATGCAACCAATAATCCTAAAGTTGTGTTATGACAGGTAAAAAAAATTACTATACCCAATAGAACAATTCTCCCTAAAATGGTATCATAAATATTGTTAATCATTCCCGGACTTACGGCAACAATAACAACAAGCATCAAAAATAAACCAATGAGTCCGTGAATTTTCTGCATTTCAATATCTATATAAACATACATATATAATTATTTCAGTCTGTTTTTCAAATAATTATCTTATTTTTTATTAAGAGGAATGTCTTTAGCAATAACAGCAGCATCATTTGAAAATGAATATAATGACAGTAATAATTATAATAATATTTCAGAAACACCTGTAAATAGAAAACGAACCGCTTTACAGAATAACCATAATAGAACCCAAAAACGTGTTCTTAGTGATTTTAATCCCGAAAAAGTGAATTCTGTGTTAGAATCTATCCACAGCACTATGGATGTTACTGGTGAGTTAGCAGATTATAATCCACGTGATATTGCCAATACGCTTCAAAAGGTTCTACCAATTAATCCATTGAAGCCTCCTGAGAGTGCTAAATCTGGTTTCAAAGATAACAATAAAGAAGGCATGACTAATATTAATAACAACGGATCTGGATCTAGCAATAGCAACTCGTCTGTTCCTCAGCCCCTACATAATGATTCTATGGACTTACAAGAGTTGAACCAAGCCTTCTTAAATGATGCTCAAGTTAGAGAATATTACAGAAAATTATCCCCTACATACAATCCAAACAAGCCGTTAACTAATACCGGATCTACAAAAGGATCTGGAGACATCAAAATATCCGACTATTCTCATAATGGCAACAATGATGTTTTGCTAAATAAGTTGAATTACATGATTAATTTACTAGAGAATCAACAAGATGAACGCACTAATAATGTAACCGAAGAAGTTGTATTATACTCCTTTTTAGGTGTGTTTATTATTTTTGTGGTGGATAGTTTTGCACGGGTTGGGAAGTATGTTAGATAAGTAAAAGAGAGACAGACATAATGAGAAACATATAGTTAAAAAGTTGCTATTTTTCAAGTTAGTTATATTTATTTATATATTTTCTTAATACATAAATAAATGATGCATTTAAATACTCCTATCCAATACGGCTTAACAAAATCAGTTGCACTATTTACGAACGCACGAGATGAGTCTCATATAAAAGAATGGGCTGCACATCATTTACTGATTGGTTTTGATCATATCGTTATTTTTGATCACAAATCGCGGATACCTTTGTCCAATGTGTTTCAGAATTTTGATAAAAGGGTTATTACTATTCCTTATAATGGCGAAAACCCAGTGAAACTGAAATTAATGAATAAGGCAATCCTCATGGCGAGAAAATTAAATGTAGATTGGTTTATATATTTAGACGCAGACGAGTTCATCATTATAAATAATAACTTTAAAGGAATCAAGGCATTACTCAATAAATATAAGGATGCTGAATCCTTGGCTCTAAATTGGCTAATGTTTGGAACAAATAATTTGGTAAAGGAACCAAAAGGTCTTATATTAGATAATTATACAAAATCCGAATTAATATTAGATAAACAAGTAAAATCATTTGTTAGACCATTTGCTGCTGTAAATGCGTTAACGCCGCATTACTATGTGGTTCAAGATAAAGGACGTATGTTTGCACTAAATAAAATTTTAGATGGATCCGAACCATACAGTTTCAATACTTGCAATGTTCCTTATCACGAAATGAGTGCATTTATTGCACATTATTTATATCAATCCGAAGAAACATATATTAAACGAAAAGTGAATTTACCTGCAGATGATAGTGGTCAATATAGAGGGAATATAATTGATCAAATACATCATTTACATAATGGATATGAAAACACATTTCCGAAATTAAAATATGCAGAAAATGTGAATAAGTTTTTGCAGCAATATTCTTAACAAATAATGAACACATTTTCTGATTTAAAGGTATTATATGCAAAATTATAGAAAAAATACGCTGTCGGAGAGACTACTATCGGATGTGTCTTTCTCTCTATGTTTCGGATGATACAACCATTATCGCTTGTATCTTCTACGGTTAAATAATGAAACTGTTTGTTTTCTGGTCTTTCAATAATAGACCAAAGAGAGACCTTAAAGCCTCTAATAAATTCTTCTTCTTGCATTTTATTTGTATTGTATATGGATGAAATGCAGCAAATGACTTCCTTGTCTTTCTCTATATAGGTGCATGATTTTTTGAATATATATGCGGCTTCTATGTTGCCGTCTATCAAAATCATAGATATAAACATGTTTTTGCTGCTAATTAGTTCCATTAGATTGCTCATATCAGGTAACACTGTTAAAGACCATTTACCATCTTTTTCCTTTTCTCGTTCTTTTTCCTTTATAAAGTTAAATAAGTAATACATATTTTGTTTGTCTCCTTGTAATAAGGTCATCTTTGGATCTAGTGGCTGCGGGCAATTCCAGTTCCGCATATTGAAGCAATAAGATTTGTATACCGTAAGCGGTACGATTCCAGTTAGATCATCT
>Ga0214919_10003769_pt1 | contig 22584 bp, 25 predicted proteins | sample LL1503_MetaG_FD_177994 | JGI IMG/M metagenome (GOLD analysis project Ga0214919, IMG submission 177994) | Freshwater microbial communities from Lake Lanier, Atlanta, Georgia, United States - LL-1503 | ecosystem: Environmental > Aquatic > Freshwater > Lake | place: USA: Georgia | collected... | reverse complement strand
TGTTTTACACCACAGGCCGCCTGACTAGCGAGATGATCATCAAGTCCGCGCAAATGGGCGTGCCGGTGGTGATCTCGCGCAGCGGCATCACGCAAATGGGCCACCAGGTCGCCCAGCGCCTGAACCTATGCGCCATAGGCCGCGCCACCAACAAGCGCTTTTTGTGTTTTAGCGCACCAGAGCGGCTGCTGCTGGAGACGGGGCTGGCGGGGGCGCGGTTGAAGGTGGCTTGACGCGGTAGCGCGAGGGAGGTCTGCAGCTCGCTCAGCGCCTAGCCCACCTGCGCAACACCAGTGCCAGCACCACGCCGACCAAAACGGCGGCCACCAAGTCCACCAGCACCGTCAGCGCAAAAGTCACCAGTAGCACCAGCACCTCCGTGCGTGAGGGGCCACGGGCGATGTGGAAAAAGTGGTTCAGATCGCTCATGTTGTAAGCCACCACAAACAAGATAGCCGCTAAGGCCCCCAAGGGAATTTGTCCAGCCAGCGGTGCCAAAAAGAGCAGGGTGGCCACCAAGGTCAGGCAATGGGTAATACCGGCTATCGGATTGGTGCCGCCGTTGCGGATATTGGTGGCGGTGCGAGCGATGGCGCCGGTGGCGGCAAAGCCGCCAAACAGGGGCGCGACGATGTTGGCAATGCCTTGGCCGATCAGCTCTTGGTTGGAGTCGTGCGTCAGCCCAGCCATGCCGTCGGCCACCACGGCGGACAACAAGGATTCGATAGCACCCAACAAGGCAATCGATACCGCAGGCTCTATCAGCGGTACCAGGCCTGCGGATGTGATGGCGGGCCATTGCACGCTGGGCAGACCTTGCGGGATACCGCCAAAAGCGTTGCCGATGGTGGCGACCCCATCCCATTGAAAAATGGCCTGCAGCACCGTGGCCACCACCATAGCCACTAGCGGCCCGGGCACGCGCTGCATGTGCGGCAGCTTGGGCGCATACCGCACCAGCGCCAGGCTCAGCAGCGACAAGCCCAGAGTCGCTGTATGCCATTGCGGTAGCACCTGCACCAGGGCCAAAAATTTCTCGTGGAAATGCACGCCTTGCGTAGCGGGCAGCCCTAAAAAATACTTCCACTGCCCCACAAAAATAATCACGCCAATGCCGGTGGTAAACCCGGCGATCACCGGCGCGGGAATGAGCTTGATCACCCCACCCAAGCGCAGCAGGCCCATGAGCGTCAGCATGACACCGGCCATGAGCGTGGCGATTTGCAAACCGACGATGCCATGGGTGGCGGTGATGCCACTCAAGATGGCGATAAAAGCGCCGGTCGGCCCGGCAATCTGCACGCGGCTGCCGCCCAGCACACTGACCAAAAAACCGGCCACGATGGCGGTGTAAATGCCTTGTTCGGGCCGCGCGCCGGACGCGATGGCAAAGGCCATGGCCAGCGGCAGCGCCACCACCCCCACCACCACACCGGCCACGATATTGGGCAGCCAGCTGGCTTTGCCATACAGACCGGCGGCGCGGGATTCGAGCAGGGCAATCATGGGCGGGGCGGGCTTTCACGGTGGGCCGCGCCGGGACAGCCCGACGGCAGCCAACCATTATGCGCCGCGCTTTGCGGGGGTGGGCTGCGCCGGTTTAGGCGCTCGCCGCGCGGTAAAAATGCTTGGCGTAAATCATCCAGCGGCCCTCGTGCTTCATGAGATTGAGGTGGTCTTCCATGATGCTGTCAAACAGGCGCAAGCGCACTTTCACGACGGCCATGGTGGGCGACAAAAAGTCCACCAGCAGCACTTGCTCGGTGCGCGGCGCGCCTTTGGACGCTGGCGACTGGCGGCCCTGCACCATGCTACGGTAGGCGGCAAAGGGGCGCACTACCAGCGCGTCATCCTGCTGCGAATAGAGCACGCAGTCCTTGTGGAAAACGCGGTCAAACAAATCCATATCCTGGGTTTGCAGCACCTCAAAATAGTCCTTCAAAAATGCGCGAATTTCATCGATTAACATAGCTTCTCCTTCGGTAATTGCAGGCTTGTGCACTGGCAAAGCTCCAGACGGTGGAGTTGCTAAAAAGTGTAGGCAAGGGCCTTGCAAGCATGTGCGAATGTTTTTGCTGCGAACGTCGAATTTAATTTTCCAAATCGTTTTTTCATTCCTACATTGCTAATTGCATGACCTCCAGCCGCACGCCCCCACTGCCCGCCTTGCGTGCTTTTGCCGCCCTGGTGCGCCTGGGTTCGGTCGCGGCAGCGGCGCAAGAACTCAGCCTGACGCCTGGCGCAGTTACCCACCAAATCCGCGCGCTGGAAAGCTTTTTGAATGTAAGTCTGGTGCAGCGCGATAGCCGCAGCCTGGTGCTGACCGAGGAAGGCCGTATCTACGGCTACCAGGTGCGCCAGGCGCTGGAGGTGATCGCGCAGGCCTCGGACCGTTTGCTGCGTCCGCGCCGCAGCAGCCGGGTACGCGCGCTGCGGGTGGCGGTGTTGCCTTCGTTTGCGCATGGTTGGCTCATTGCGCGCCTGCCGCGCTTTTACCGCCTGCACCCGGATGTTCAATTGCACTTGCAAGCCTCGATGGACTTTGCGCAGCCCGATCAGCAGCGACTCGATTGCGCCATCCGTTTCGGCCACGGCCATTGGCCGGAGTTTGTGGTGCGGCCTTTGATGCCCGACCAATTGGTGCTGCTGGCGTCGCCCGCGCTTTTGGGCAAAAAGCCCCCTAGCAAATTAGAACAAGTCTTGCGCCTGCCGCAACTGCAAGCCAGTGAAAACTGGTCCGCCTGGTTGGCCACCATACCCGATGCGCCCCTGCAAGTGCAGCGCCCGCCCGCGCGCTTGGAATTTACCGACTCCACCCATTTGTTGGAGGCCGCCCGCGCCGGCCTGGGCGTGGCCTTGACCCGCCGCTCGATTGCCGATGCGCTGCTGCACAAGGGCGAATTGCAAAGCGCGCATCCGCATCGCTGCGCGCATTCGTCCGCCTACTACGCGCTGGTGCCTGCGGGCACGCGCCCATTGGAAGTGACCGAGCAATTTTTAGCCTGGCTGCAAGTGGAGTGCGCGCGGTATGCCAAGGCCGGTTAGCCATAGTTTGCTAATCAAATAGACAATGGTTATTCCACATTGATGCTATGCTTGGGGGTCACCATATTGGTGCGCTTGTGTGTTGGGTCTAGATAGTCAAAAGCACCGCTGAGCAACAAAGGCGAATCAGCGGCGGGCAAATTTGCACGTACTTGGTACGCAGAATGCGGATGGCCTTGGTTCTGCAAAGGCACGCCAATTGCGTACTTTTTGTGGGCTATCGCATATTCATTTTTTAGAGGCTACCAGAAAGGTGGCCCATGTTTTCGCTGTCACACTACTTAAGGGGGTTTTATGGTCAATCAGAATTTGTCTGAAGATGAAAAAGTCTTGCATGAGATGGGCTATGCCCAAGAGCTATCGCGACGTATGGGGGGTTTTCAAAACTTTGCCATTTCGTTTTCCATTATTTGCATTTTGTCGGGTGGGTTTGGCTCGTTCCCCATCGCCTTGTCCACCGGCGGCGGTTTCTCCTTAACCGTGGGTTGGCTGGTGGGCGGCACTTTTGCATTGGTGGTGGCTGCCGGCTTGGGGCAGATTGCCTCGGCGTACCCCACTGCGGGAGGTCTCTACCACTGGTCCTCTATTTTGGGTGGGCGCTTTTGGGGATGGGCTACTGCCTACGTTAACTTGTTGGGCTTGTTATTTGTCGTGCCTGCCGTGAACGTGTTTTTGTACACCATCACCAAGGATTTGTGGTTTGGGGCCGTCATGGGCGTAGATGTCAGCACCTGGACGACTACGACCCAAATCGTGGCGGTGGCGGCTATTACGGCGGCCCAGGCCTTGCTCAACCATTTCGGCATCCGCCTGACCACCATCATGACCGACTTCGCCGGTTATTTGATATTTGTGGTGACGGTGATGCTGATCATCATGTTCATGATGGCAGCCCCTTCCATGGACTTTGCCAAGGCCTTCGCCTTTACCAATTTCACGGGCGCTGCGGGCGGCGATGTTGCGCCCGAGTCGAGCCCTTTTATGGCTTTTGTTATCGGTTTGCTTTACCCCTTGTTCACCATTACTGGCTTTGATGCATCGGCCCATACGTCCGAAGAAACCAAAGACGCGCGTAACACCGTGCACCGGGGCATGTTGCACGCGGTCGGCTGGTCGCTGCTGTTTGGCTTTGCCTTGATTTTGTCCATGATTTTTGCCGTGCCGGATATGGCCGTTGCCGCTAAAACCGGCTGGGCCTCTTTTAACAATTTGTTTATCGCTGCCATCCTGGGTAGCGCTTTGGGCAAGCTGCTGCTGCTGGCCGTCATCGTGTCCAACTTTTTGTGCGCGCTGGCCGCAGTCACTTCTACATCCCGGATGATTTACGCTTTTGCGCGCGACGATGGTCTGCCCTTTTCCGGCCTGCTTAAAAGTGTCAGCGCGCAATACCGAACGCCGGTGGCTGCAATTTGGGCCACAGCGATTCTGACTAGCCTGCTGACTGCCATCACCACGCCGCTGGGCGCGTTTGCAGCCTTGTCCACCGGCAGCGCCATGTATTTGTACATCTCGTACGGCATGCCCATCATGGCGGGCTTTTTTGTCGAAGGCAAAAGCTGGAACACCTTTGGTCCCTTTCGCCTGGGCGCCTTGTCCAAACCATTTGCCCTCATCGTCATGCTGGGGACGGTGGTGGTGACCATAGCCGGCCATGTGTTTGTACCCAGCGTCCAAGCGGATGCGGCGGCGGGTACCGGCTTTGTGCCCGGTCTCCTCTACTATTCCTTGGGCTTTGTCGTTTTGCTGGCTGTGTTGTGGTTTGGCGTGGAGAACAAGCGCTTCAAAGGCCCGCCCGTGGGCGACGAAATCGCCAAACGTCAAGACGCTATCGCGGCGCAAGAAAAGGCACTGGCGGGATAAGTTTTGCGCGCATTGGTGTAGGGGTGCGAGGCGCCTTAGCGATGTGCTGATGCAGTTACCACCTTCCAATGCCTGAAAAGGAGTACGTCATGGACCAGCGTTTAGCAGGGCACAGCGCATTAATCTCCGGAGGCGCTACCGGTTGTGGCGGTGCAGCGGCGCGCTTGTTTGCCGCCCAGGGTGCGCGGGTCACCATCGTGGATATCCAGGAGGAAGTGGGTGCAGCCCTGGCGACGGACTTACGCGGTCTGGGCTTGCAGGCCAGCTTTGTGAAAGCGGATGTGTCCGACCGAGCCCAAGTAAAGGCCGCAGTCGCGCACGCCAACCATACCTTTGGCCCACCCACCTTGCTGTTCAACCATGCGGGAACCATCGTGGTCAAACCGTTTTTGGAGACCACCGACCAGGATTACGACTACCTGATGGACATCAACGTGCGCTCTATGTTCATGATGACCCGCGCAGTCTTGCCCGGCATGTTGGCAGCGGGAGGTGGGCGCATTGTGTGCACATCGTCCATTTCTGCGGTGGCGGCAACGCCTATGGAAGTACTGTACAACCTGACCAAGGGCGCAGTGCATATGTTCGCCCGCGCCATCGCCGTGGAGTTTCGCGACCGCAATATCCGCTGCAACGCAGTCTGCCCTGGCTTTATCGAAACACCGCACGGCCAGCGTGAAGTGCAGGCCCTGACCCACTATGGCGTAGATGCCAGTGATGCGGCCATCCGCGCCATGCAAGGGCGCATGTGCCTACCCGAGGAAGTTGCCAATGCGGCTTTGTTTTTGCTGAGCGACGAAGCTAGTTTTGTCAATGGGACGCATTTGTTTGTAGATAACGGATTTACCGCGATGTAAGTCTGCGGGCGCACTTTAGGGAGTACGACATGGATTTTGAAAAAGGCGGCCTGTGGCGCAATTGGATTGGTAACCAGTCTTGCATTGCCCGTTACAAAGCGGCGCCCACGCAAGAGGCGCAACTGTGTGAAATGGTGGCCGAAGCAGACCGGCTGGATCTGAACGTGCGGGTGGCAGGCTCTGGCCACAGCTTTACGCCCGTGGTCGGCACCGGTGGCTTGTTACTGTCGCTGGCTCAGATGCAGGGCGTAAGCCATGTCGACCCTGCTCAAAAGCGCGTCACGGTGGCTGCGGGTACCCGCATCCATGACTTGGCGATCCAACTCAAAGCGCATGGCTTTTCATTGCTCAACCAAGGCGACATCGATTCGCAAGCAGTGGCGGGGGCCTTCACCACGGGTACGCACGGCACGGGCAGTACGCTGGGTTGTTTGGCTACCGCCATTGTTGGCCTGCGTTTGGTGCAGCCTGACGGTAGTGTTGTGGTGGTTGACGACAGCGACGCAGACATGTTGCATGCAGCGCAGGTTACGATAGGAACGCTGGGCGTCATTTCAGAACTGACGCTGCAAGTAACGGATGCTTACCAACTGCACGAACATTTGTGGCGCGATGACTTTGAAACCTGCATGGAGCGCCATGATGAACTGGCCGCTAAGCACCGGCACTTTGGTTTCTTTTGGTGCCCCACAGCGCAAAGCCGCCACCTTTATTGCTTGGCCGATACTGCCGATGCGCCACGTACCACGACCAAGAAAACCGCTGATGTCTGCGAGATGAAAGTCATAGACATCAGCGACCAGCCGGCGATGCATACCCCCTTCGAAAAAATCGCTTATTCCAGCGATATTTACCCCATCGAATACATCCCCAACTTCCATGAGCTCGAATACGCAGTGCCGGTACAACACGGTAAAGATGCGGTGCGGGCGGTGCGCGACTTGATGTTGAACAAGCACACTAACTGCCTGTTTCCCATTGAATACCGATTTACAGCCGGTGACCCTGCTTGGATCAGCCCGTTTTACCAACAAGACAGTATTACCTTATCGGTATCGGGCCAGCCTGGTGTGGACTATTGGGACTACTTGCGTGACGTGGACGCGATATTGCGGCGCTATAAGGCTCGCCCACACTGGGGGAAAATGCATTTTTTAGATACGGACGACGTTACGGCCCTGTATCCGCGCGCCGAGGATTTTCGCGCCTTGCGTAGAAAGCTGGACCCGAAAGGGCGGTTTTTGAACGATCACGTGCGCATGTTGCTGGGTTAACACATCCTTTCTTCGCTTTCAAAGCCCCGGCTATAACCTTAGGCAAAAACAGTCGTTGGCTTTTGCCCAAAAAATCCTAAGATCACCCCAGATCGCTTCGTTAGCGAACCGGGGCACCGATTTAGCCTTATCTCCCCGGTTTGTATTCAATTGCGAGGTGTCTACAGCCTAATTTGTCCAACCCAAGGAGACCCCATGAAAATCGAAACTCTGGCCGTACACGCCGGCTACAAGCCTGATCCCGTGACCAAAGCGGTGGTTCCCCCGATTTACCAGACCGTAGCCTACGCATTTGACAGTGCCCAGCACGGCGCAGACTTGTTTGACCTGAAAGTGGCGGGCAACATCTACACCCGCATCATGAACCCCACGCAATCGGTGCTGGAAGAGCGGGTCGCAGCGCTGGAAGGGGGTCTGGCCGCACTGGCAGTGGCCTCGGGCCAATCGGCCATTACCTACGCGATCCAGACAATTGCCGAGGCGGGCGACAACATCGTGTCCTCCAGCGCTTTGTATGGCGGCACCTACAACTTGTTTGCCCACACCTTTCCGCAGTTCGGTATCACCACACGTTTTGGCGACTACCGCGACCCCTCGAGTTTTGCCGCCTTGATTGACGAAAAAACCAAGGCGATTTTTGTGGAGTCCTTGGGTAACCCGCAGGGCAATATCACTGATATTGCCGCTATGGCCGCCATTGCACACGCGCACGGCATCCCGCTGATTGTTGACAACACCGTACCCAGCCCTTATCTGTGCCGCCCGATTGAGCACGGCGCCGATATCGTGGTGCAGTCGCTTACCAAATACCTGGGTGGCCATGGCAATAGCCTTGGCGGCGCCATCATCGACTCGGGCAAATTTCCCTGGGCCGAACACAAGGCCCGTTTCAAACGCCTTAACGAACCTGACGTGAGCTACCACGGCGTGGTGTACACCGAAGCCCTGGGTGCTGCAGCCTACATTGGTCGCGCTCGCGTCGTACCCCTGCGCAATACGGGAGCGGCCATCTCACCCTTTAATTCTTTTTTAATTCTGCAAGGCATCGAAACCCTGGCGTTGCGCATGGACCGCATCTGCGACAACGCCTTGGCCGTGGCCCATCACCTCAAGCAAAACGCCAAAGTCAAGTGGGTCAACTACGCCGGCCTGAGCGAGCACCCAGACCATGCCTTGGCCCAGAAATACATGGACGGTAGGGCCTCAGGACTGCTCACCTTCGGTGTGCAAGGTGGCCGTGAGGGTGGGGCGCGCTTTCTCGATGCGCTCCAACTCTTTACTCGCCTGGTCAATATTGGTGACGTGCGCTCGCTGGCTACCCATCCTGCCTCGACCACGCACCGCCAGTTATCACCCGAGGAGTTGGCCCAGTCTGGCGTCAGTGAAGACACGGTGCGCTTGTGCGTAGGTATCGAGCATATTGACGACCTGAAAGATGACCTGAATCAGGCGCTGGCTGCGGTGTAGTCTCGGGCCACTTGGCGCTATATTCCAACCCCTTACAGGAGACGAATATGAAATCACGCGCCGCAGTGGCTTTTGGGGCGAATCAGCCTTTGCAAGTGGTAGAGATCGATGTCGCGCCGCCTCGCGCGGGTGAGGTGCTGGTGCGCATCACCCATACCGGCGTGTGCCATACCGATGCCTACACCTTGTCTGGCGAGGACCCCGAGGGCTTATTCCCGGCAGTGCTGGGCCACGAGGGCGCGGGCATCGTGGTGGAAGTGGGCGAGGGCGTGACCAGCGTCGCGCCCGGCGACCATGTGATTCCGCTCTACACCGCCGAATGCCGCATGTGCAAATTTTGTTTATCGGGCAAAACCAATTTGTGCCAAGCGGTGCGCGCCACGCAGGGGCGGGGTGTGATGCCCGACGGCACTTCCCGCCTGAGCTACCAGGGCCAGCCGCTCTTCCATTACATGGGCACCAGCACCTTTAGCGAATACACCGTGGTGGCCGAGGTGTCGCTCGCCAAAATCAACCCTGCCGCCGATCCGCAAAAAGTTTGTTTACTGGGCTGCGGCGTCACCACCGGCCTGGGCGCGGTCAGCAACACGGCCAAAGTCAAAGCCGGTGACACGGTAGCCGTTTTTGGTCTGGGCGGCATCGGCCTGGCTGTCGTGCAGGGTGCGCGCTTGGCCGGGGCAGGGCGCATCATTGGCATCGACACCAACCCCGGCAAGTTTGATCTGGCCTGCACCATGGGCGCTACCGAATGCATCAACCCGCGCGACTTTGACAAGCCGATTCAAGAGGTCATCGTCGGCATGACCGACGGCGGTGTCGATTTCAGCTTTGAGTGCATTGGCAATGTACAAGTCATGCGCGCGGCGCTGGAGTGCTGCCATAAAGGCTGGGGCGAGAGCATCATCATCGGCGTGGCTGGGGCGGGCCAAGAAATCAGTACCCGCCCGTTTCAGCTCGTTACGGGCCGCGTCTGGCGCGGCAGTGCTTTTGGCGGCGTCAAAGGCCGCACCCAATTGCCCGGCATGGTGGAGCAAGCCATGCGCGGCGAGATCGCGCTAGACCCTTTTGTTACCCACACCATGCCGCTAGAGCGGATAAATGAGGCCTTTGATTTGATGCATGAAGGCAAGTCCATTCGCACGGTGATTCATTTTTAATCGCTGTACTGCGCGGCACACCCATCCAGTCAAGCAAGTTCAGTAGAAGGTCCAATTCGTCATTGCGAGCGGAGCGAAGCAATCTAGGTTTGCTTTTGAATCACGCGCCCATGTATCGCGGAGGCAATGGATGAAACCGTTTGGCAACCCATGCCCACTACTTTCATGCAGCTTTCCTACCTGCACATAAACCCCGCCACCCGCCGCGTATCGCTCAACGCGCGCGACCCGGCGTTTTACCGCGATCCCAACGCCGCCTATGCCGCCCTGCACGCGCAGTGCCCGCTGTTTTACTGGCAAGAGCAGGCGCAGTGGTTTTGCTGTGGCTATGCGCAGGTCAACAGCCTGCTGCGCGACAAGCGCTTTGGCAGGCAAATATTGCATGTGGCCACGCGCCAGGAACTGGGCCTGCCCGCACCCGCACCCGCACCACACTTGCGCGACTTTGATCGGGCCGAACACTGGTCGCTGCTGTCGCTAGAGCCGCCAGAGCACACGCGCTTGCGCACCATGGTCAACCGCGCATTTGTGTCCGGGCAGATAGCGCGCTTTCGCCCGCAAATCGCCACGCTGGCGCATACGCTGATCGACGGCTTTGCCGCCCAAGGCCAGGCTGAATTACTTAGCGCTTTTGCGGACATCATTCCTGTGACCATCATCGCCCGCCTGCTGGGCGTGCACGAGGCCATGGGCCCGCAGTTGCTGCGCTGGTCGCACGACTATGTGCGCATGTACATGTTTGGCCGTACGCAGGCCGACGAGTTGGCCGCCAACCAAGCGGCAGCCGAATTTGCCGCCTATGTGCGCGGCCTGATCGCCCAGCGCCGCTGCCAGCCGCAAGACGACCTTATTAGCAGCATGGTCCGCAGCGACCGCGCTGGCCCGCCCATGACGGACGAGGAACTCGTCTCTACCATCATCGTGCTGCTCAACGCCGGCCACGAAGCCACGGTGCACCAGATCGGCAACGCCGTCACCACCATCCTGAACAGCGGCTTAGACCCCGCCACCTTGTTTGCCGACGAAGCCGCTACCGCGGCCACGGTGGAAGAGTGCTTGCGCATCTGCGCCCCGGTCCATATTTTTTCGCGCTACGCGTTGCAAGACGTGCAATTGGCCGAGGGCGTGCACCTCCAAAAAGGCCAAAGCATCGGCCTGATCCTGGCCGCCGCCAACCTAGACCCGCTGCAATTTACCGAGCCCCTGCGCTTTTGGCCGCAGCGCGACCAAGGCACCAACCTGTCCTTTGGCGCGGGCATCCACTTTTGCATAGGCGCGCCGCTGGCGCGGCTGGAACTGCAAATCGCGCTGCCCATCCTGTTCGCCCGCTTGCCGGGCTTGCGATTGGCGAGAAGGCCGGTGGTGAAAGATGTGTACCACTTCCATGGGCTGGAGCGGGTGGAGGTGGTTTGGGGGTGAGGGCAGAGCGTAAACTTGGCGGACGCAAAACAAACCCTGCCAAGCCCTCATGATCTCAGTGCGCCAACTTGACCCATCGACCCAAGATGCCGTTCGCCGCTTTATGGCCTTGGCGCAGAGCCCTTTCTCTCCCCGGGCGGTTATCGTTTTTGGCAGTCGCGCCCTGGGCACGCATCGGGCCGACAGTGACGCGGATGTAGCTTTGCTGTTAGCGGGTGCGCCCGCCAGTTTTGTTGCTACCAAGTTGGCAATGTCTGATTTGGCGTTTGACGTGTTGCTGGAAACCGGTATCAATATTTCTCCATTGCCAGTTTGGATAGAGCAATGGGAGCATCCAGGCCAATATCACACCCCCGCTTTGCTGCACAACATTGCGCGAGACGGAATCTGGGTATGAAATAAGCGCGTGCAGCGGCAGCACTGCTGAAAAAGGCGCAAACCGCGTGCGACTCCGCGCAGGCGCTAATTGACTTGGGTGATTGCGATGGCGCCTGCAATCGTGCTTATTACGCGATGTTTGACGCCGCCCGCGCCGCACTCATTCTGAAAATACCGCATGAGGCCGCTACCTATGCCAAAACGCATCGCGGGCTGATCAATGTGTTCAGCGCCCAAATGGTAAAGAGTGGGTTGGTATCCGTCGCACTAGGCCGCTTATTGAAGCGCGCAGAAGAAATCCGTCACATAGCCGACTACAACGATGAGTCGGTCGGGCTCGAAGATGCCCGAGAAATTGTTGCCAATGCCGCTACTTTTGTCGTGGCCATTGACCAGACATTCTTTGCCTAAACGCAGCTTCCAAACCCGCCATCCGCATTTGCATATGCGCGCTGCTGGCGAGGATGGAGGTGGTTTGGGGGCAGGGTAAAGCAGGTTCTGCGAGTTGAAAATGGATATACGATGATGTATATCTTTTGGAGTCAACATGCACCTTCAAATTGCCAAGTGGGGAAACAGCCTTGCGGTGCGCATCCCCGCCGCCTATGTGCGCCAAAGTGGCCTGAAGGAAGGCGACCAATTGTTAGCCCAACTGGGCACTGACGGCGCATTGCACCTTAGCGCGCCCTTGCGCTGGAACCGCAAAGCCTTTGCCCAAGAACTGGCGCGCGACACCCAAGATATGCCGCTGGGTAGCCCGGTGGTGGAGCAACTGAGGCAAGAGGCGCGTTATTGATGCTGTATGGCGATACCAGCGTGCTGGTCGCGCTATGTACCCATGAAGCCCAAACTACCCAAGTGCACAAATGGTATGCGGCCTGTACCGACGACATCGCAAGTGCCGCCTGGTCCGTAACCGAATTTGCCAGCGCCCTGGGCATCAAGCAGCGGACCGGGCAATTAACACCGGTACAAGCGCAGACCGCTTGGTCGCAGTTTGAACGCATCTGCGCCAATGACTTGCAATTGCTTCCGGTGGAACCGGGCCATTTTCACCAAGCCGCCACGCTCTGCAAGGATGCCAGTGCTGCCTTAGGCGCCGGTGACGCGCTGCACCTGGCCTGCGCCATCGAAGCCCGTGCCAAAGGCCTCATCACGCTAGACAGCGTCATGGCGAAAAATGCCAAGCGCTTGAAGCTAAAAACTGTGACGCTGTAGGCGCGCTCAGCCCAGCGCTTCCAGGCCCTTGTGGCCTGATTGATTCAGCAACTTAAGTGGCGTGCGAGGGCGCTTGTTGCCCATTTCCCATTTAAGCATGGTGGACGGGCTGGTGTTCAGAACTGCTGCTAGTCCTGCTTGATTGAGTGGGAGAGTGGGGCGCAACCAAGGTGTGTTGAGCATGAACCTGTTTTATCAGGTGCCCGCCTCGTCAGAAAGTGACTTGGTAGCGCCTTTTCTGAGCCAATAAAAATTGTGTTCAATTCCGTATATATATCCAAAACTGAGTGCAAAATTAGTGCCCGTTCTGCCTTGAAACCCGCAAGGCAAAGAAACCCCTTGCAAGCACTCAGGCACCCATGGATATACCTAGTCAAAGCAAACAAGAACGCTTTACCCTTCGCGCCTACCTGCGCACCCCCATCATCATGCAGGGCTACCTGACCCTTGATGCCCTCTTGATGGCTGAGCTGGTATGTGGAGATGTAAGCCACCTGCTGCATTGCCAGGACGGCCTTTACTACGCCAGCGCCGCATTCCCGGTCGATGTGATCGGGACCCAAACTTACTCCTTTGTCGCCAGTATGCGCCCCACCACCATGGGGCCAGTGTGGGCCGAAAGCCTGGCGCCAAATAGCGCCAAAAAATTGTCCATTGGCGAAAGCCGCCAACGCGAATACGGCAATATCACCAACCGCTACCTGGCTACCGCTTGCAAGGCGGTCGAGTGGTATGCCACCGGCGACGCAAGCGCCGTGTACGAAATCTTGCGCGATACCGCATTCCTGGGTAAACGACGGGCAACTGGCATGGGCGAAGTCGCCCAGTGGGAGCTTGAGGCTGGCGAACTAGACGGCATCGTGGGCTACTTGGGTGAGCCTTTGCGGCCCGTGCCCGTGGAGCTTTGGCCGTATGGTGGCGATTGGCCGGTGATCGAAGCAGCTTGGCGCCCCGAGTATTGGGCTACCCGCAACCGCAGCGCCTGTGTCGCGCCGGAGTTGCGTGCATGAACGGCGCTGAATTTTTCATGGACTACGCCGGTAAATATCTTTTACCGCCCGCCGATCGAACCGAGGACGCGATAGCTGATGCCGAGCGCGTACTCAATATGTCACTTGCGCAATACACACCAGGGAAAAAACTACGCCTCTCCTCCTGTTGGATGGTCATCACGGACAGCGCGGTATTCACTACCTTTAAGGCCCACCCCGACACGGGGTTTCATGTATGCCCCGGCGCCGAATTCAAGCCCCAAGTCAAAGCCGCCGCCGCCATGGGCAGGCCCTTTATGGTTTTAGAACTGGGTAAGCGCAGCACCTGGGCTCGCGACTTGTTTGTGAGCTATGACGCGCGAGCAGTGCGGCTGTGCGGCCAGGGCATTACTGCAACCGTCAACATCAAGGAGGACAAAAAATGGACATCGTGATCGACAAGCCCGCCATGCTCAATGGATATGCGCTGCACCGAATCGTGGAGCAACATCAGCAGGGCAATCCAGCCCTTTGGGCAGACGAGGGCGCGCACCTGCGCATTCGCCCGCAAGACGCGGTGGTGCCAGCCTATACCCAAGGCCATTTATTGGTATTTACCGTTATTGCCTGTGTGGCGCTGCGGGATGGCCGTAAGCACCGCTACCTGCCGGTGTCAGACTGGCGCGGGCGGCGCGCATGGTTTGATAACGAGGCTAGCAAACACGGCTTCCAGATTCTGGGCGTCCACGTCAAAGGCGCAATGCGAAAAGTCCAAACCCATGACGGGCGCTGCTTCTCCCTGGACGCTACCGAATTCACCGGCTTGCTACGTGTGACCGACAGCCAAGCGTTTGCCCGATGTTTGCAAAAAGGCGTGGGCCGCGTGGGTAAGGCCTTCGGCCTGGGCATGCTGATCGTGCGTTGACGTACACCGCAGCTCACCGTAAATCCAATTCTCAAAAAACAAGGAGTCCCTGTGACCAACATCTTCGCCCACATCGAAATCAAAACGATCAACCCACTCAGTTTCAGCCACCATGGTGTTCGCAAAAGGGCCGACGGCAGCGTCCCGCTGCCCACGATGATTCGCGGTATCAATGAAAGCGGCGAACCTCTGCGTACCGTCTATTGGCCTGCTGCTGCTTTGCGGGGCGCGCTGCGCCACGGCGCAGCCTTGGCCACTATGCAGCAAAGCAGCAAAGCAACCCTCAAGGACGCCTACCTTTTGGCGCTTGGGCAGGACCTAGACCGCGAAGAATCCGAAGCACGGGAAAAACTAGAGGCGCAAACCACTGGGAAAAAGGCAGATAAAAAGCTGCAAGACGTATTGGCCACTGCCGCTGATCGCGCGCGCGTGCATCCGATCTTGGATTTGTTTGGCACTTGGAAAATGCCCAGCCGACTGCAAGTGTCCAACCTGCTGCCCGCGCACAATGTCGTGCCTGATCGCTTTTCCTTCATTCGCCGCGACCTCGATAGCAACCCTGAATTGTTTGATCTGCTGTCGCCAGGGGAACAACAGGCTTTCTTTGACCGCCAACAGCGCCAAGCGGAGGCATCGCGCATTGGCGACCAGTTGGATACCTTGGATGAGGCTATCAAAGCCGCAGGCAAAGCCAAAGACGCAGCGCTCAAGGCCGAGTTGCAGGCTAAACGCAAGGCCTTGGACGACCTCAAGGTGGATGCCAAAGGCGATGACCAATCGGGCAATAGCAAACACCTGCTCACGGTGGAATGCATACCGGCCGGCTTGATTTTGCAAGGCAAGTTGGTTTTGCAGCGCGCTAAGCCGCGCGATATCGACATCCTCTTGAATGGCCTGGATGCCATCAGCCGCACGCCCTTGTTTGGCGCACACACGGCGCGTGGATTCGGAGAGATCGAGGCGACGGCTCGGTTTACCGATGGCGCGGGCGATGTTTTGTGCGTAGTGCAGATAGGGGGCTACCAAGCGGCCCGGCAGGAATGGACCGAAACTGGCATGGCATTTAAAAACACGGTGCCACTGGCGTGATTTTTTTACACCCAAAACCGGGGAACGCTTTGCAAATCAATGACCTGTCTTCGGTCAGGTCCAGCCGCCCCTTATCGGGGTGGTTACTAGAACCTTGGTGGTGGACGCGTACATCGATTACATGGTCCAGCCGCCCCTTATCGGGGTGGTTACTAGAACACAAAGTCAGCTCATACGCGGCCTGGCGCAGGTCCAGCCGCCCCTTATCGGGGTGGTTACTAGAACGCGTTTTTGTCGTTGGAAAAGTGGTAGCCAGGTCCAGCCGCCCCTTATCGGGGTGGTTACTAGAACCGAGCTGTACGGCACGGCGCAGCAACACGGGGTCCAGCCGCCCCTTATCGGGGTGGTTACTAGAACTTCTCGACGCGTATCGCCACATGCGCAAACGTTCCAGCCGCCCCTTATCGGGGTGGTTACTAGAACCTCGAAACGCGGCAAGACGTAGGGGAGGCTGTTCCAGCCGCCACTTATCGGGGTGGTTAATAGAACATGTCCTCTGCTGTCTTGAGTGCATGGCACGGTCCAGCCGCCCCTTATCGGGGTGGTTACTAGAACCATCCAAGCCACAGGTTATCGCCCATTTTTGGTCCAGCCGCCCCTTATCGGGGTGGTTACTAGAACTAAGTGCCTGGTGTGACCGCCGTGTCTGCAGGTCCAGCCGCCCCTTATCGGGGTGGTTATTGAAAATTGAATCGAAGGGAGCTAATGTTTCGCAGTAAAGAACAAGCCGCCTACGCCGCGCTCATAGAAAAGGCGATTGCGCGGCCCGGGCCGCCCTTGCTCGCCGGGGCGGCGGCAGGCCTGGGCAAGACGCATGGTTTTTCTTTCCCCTTGCTGCAGTCGGGCAAGCGCGTGGCCATTGCATTTAGTACGCGCGCCTTGATTACGCAGTACCTGGGTAGCGATGCCCTGCAAGCAGCCATGCAAATTGCACCGCAAACCCCCGTTGCAGAACTACTGAGTCGGCGCGCGTTTGCAACTGCCAGCGATTACCAGGCGCACCGACATCAGGCTTTGCAAGCGCAAGTGCTTTTGATTACGCATGCCGCTGCTTTGGTAGACGCTCGTAGCCCTGCCTACGCCGACTTGCGTTCGCGCGATGTGCTGCTATTTGACGAGGCCGATTTATTGGCCGATGCCGCGCAACTGCGCAGTACGTTTCAAATCAGCCCTCAGGTCTTGAAAGAATGTGATGCGCCGGTTGGGCAAGCAACCGACACGGTGAGCCTGCGCGCGATTGCCGAGTTGGTCAAACGCAAAGCGGCGGAGCCAGAGGATCGCGAGGCGGCTGCCGCCATGTTGTACGCGCTGGACACGCCCCGCTGGTACAAGCGCGTGGGCTGGAGCGAGCAAGGCGAATTGGTGCTGATGCATGCCATGCCAGGGCGGATGCTGGGACCGCTGCTGGCAGATGCCAAGCGCGTCATTTTTACAAGTGGCACTTTGCAAGTGAACGGTAGCTTTGATCACTTCGTGCGTGCGCTAGGCATAAAGCAGATAGACCCTGCCAGTCGCCATATTGACCCGGTGCAGCACGGCAGCTTGGACATATTTGTTGCCGATAGCGCCTTGACGCGGCAGGCGCAAGCCCAGCGCATTGCCCAAGCCCCGCGCCCGGCGCTAGTGCTGACTACCAGCCACGCCGCCACCAAAGAACTGGTGCAGCTGCTGCCCGATGCAGTGGAGCGCGGTGAAGACGAGCCCTTGGCCCAAGCGCTCGCGCGCTGCGGGCAGGGCAGCGTATTGATATCGGCGGGCGCATGGAGCGGACTGGACGAGCCACGCTTGCGCTGGGCCACGGTGGCGATCCCCGATGTGCCTTACGGGGTTCCAAACCAAGTATCCGGGCGGGCGGTAAGCCACTACATAGACAGTGTGGTTTGCGCGGTGCGGCGTACCAACCAGGGCTTGCACCGGGGCTTGCGCAGCCCAGAAGCGCAGTGCAAGCTGCTTTTGCTGGATGCCCGTTTCAATCGGCAGGAGTTAAAGGCCGCCATTCCATCGCGTTTTCTGTCGCCTGACGGGTCTTTGCCCAGCATCTATGAAGGCATCGCCCGCCAAATGACACAGCGCGAGCGCCACGTCCGGGCCGCCGCTCTCAAGCACTATGGCCCCCATTGCATGTGGCCCGGTTGCAATGAAACGCAAGAACACCGACTACAAGCCCACCACGAAGATCAGATAGCGCACGGCGAAAGATTTACCCGCTTGCAAGACGTGAAGATTTATTGCGCACACCACCATTTGGATGTGCACCATGCGATGCGGCTTACTAGATGACATACAGGAATTTTTGAATTTTATGGTTCAGTCGCTCTACAAATACTGCATATTTGACTTGGAAGACCAACGGTCGGAGAAACAGCTTTCGACGCCAATGCTTTGGTTCTCATCGCCTGAAAGCCTCAATGACCCGTTTGAATGCAAGCCGAAATTTACATTCGAAGGTACCGCCAAAGAAGAGGTGAAGCTACTTGTGGATTATTTGCGTAGGACATCTCAAACAAAAGGCCTAATTGATTTATTACAGGAAGCGTTAGCTATTCAGCAGGGCGGATATTTTTCAAAAATGAAGGAACAATTTGAGAAAGATATTCTGAAAAAAATTGAAAAAGAAATTGGTATCTGCTGCCTTTCTGAAAGGAACAATAGTATCTTGATGTGGTCCCATTACGCAAAGGACCATACTGGTTATTGTGTGGAATTTGAAGCCAGTGAAACGACACCCTTCTTTGGTGCTGCGCAGAAAGTCGAATACGATCACTCCTATCCAATGGTGGATTTTTTTAACACACCCCACGAAAAGCAAGTAGATCTCATATTTCTTACGAAATATATTTGCTGGAAATATGAAGCCGAATGGCGAATCTGTGATTACGTTTCTGGCCCTGGCCTAAGGGAATATCCCGCAGAGTTAATGCGTAGCGTTACTTTTGGCGTACGCATGCTGCGGGAACATCGAGAGCAGATAAAAAACTGGCTAAGCAGACGAGGGCACCCTGTAGCGTTTTATCAGGCTTTTTGCGATGCTGATCAATTCAAGATCATCATGAAACCGGCTGATTTTTGCTAAATGGTTTCATCCCCTTCTCCCTCCCCATCTTCCTCCCCGACGGCGACCCCGACGGCCTGCGCACCGTGGTTCGCACCAACTGGAACGGCAAGGCGCTGGTGTTTCCGCGTGCGGCCTGGGCGCAGCCCAGCGTGGCCACCCGGCCCGAGTTGCAGCAAACCGGCGTGTACCTGCTGCTGGGGCCGCGTGAAGATGGCGAGGGTGAGCGGCTCTACATTGGCGAGGGCGACCCGATCAAGCCGCGCCTGGCCTCACACCACAGCGGCACCCATCAAAAGGATTTCTGGACGCGGGCGATCTGTTTTGTCTCCATGGGGCGTGCGCTCAAAGTGTTGCAGGCGGATTCGTGACGAGTGTGTTGGCACACTCACGTCATTTCGGTTAAAGTAATGATTCCTTACTTTCGGATAGGTGCCATGCTTGCCAAAATCACTGCCAAAAACCAGCTCACCCTGCCCAAGAGCCTGACGCAGGCCGTGGGTGCGACCGAATATTTTGATGTCGAGGCCCGTGACGGGCAGCTCATCCTGACGCCCGTGCGCATTCAGCGCGGCGATGCGGTGCGCGCTAAATTGGCCGAGTTGGATTTGACCGACGCAGACTTGGCCGCCGCTGTGGCTTGGGGCAGAGCGCCTGCGCTGGCCTCTGCCATGGTCAACGAGCCTGCTGCGGCTTATGACCTGACGCCCGCCAAGCCCAAGAAGGCGGCTGCCAAAAAGACCAAGCCCACAGCATGAGCGCCGCTGTTCGCGCGGTGCTGGACACCAACGTGGTCTTGTCTGCGCTGGTGTTTCGTGGCGGTGCAGCCGGGCAGGTGCGGCAAGCTTGGCAGCGTGGGCTGGTCGTGCCGCTGGCCAGCACAGCCACAGTGCAAGAGCTGGTGCGTGTGTTGGCTTACCCCAAGTTTCGTTTGTCCAAAGCCGAACAAGACGAGTTGCTGGCCGACTACTTGCCATATGCCGAAACCGTACGGATTCCACAGCCACCTCCCACGGTGCCCTATTGCCGCGATGTACTGGATGTGCCTTTCATGCACTTGGCGGTGGCAGGCAAAGCGCAGGTGCTGGTGACTGGCGACCGCGATTTGCTGGCCGTTGCCGCCGAGTTTGAGCGGCAGAGTTTGTGCCCCATTTTGACCTTAGATGCGTTTTGCAAGATGAATGTATTCGCTATTCGCGAATAGCGAATGCATCGGCTATGTCAAAGTTGTCTTGGATGAATGTTCTGGATTTTGCTTCATTTGAAGCCAAAATTGCTTCCTGGCCAAGGTTTCTGGAGCCCTCATAATCGCCACTGCACCCCACCAGTTTTTGCAGCCGCCACGGGGCACGCATAAAAACCAAACCTTTCAAACCCTATCCCCCTTATGAAAATCAACACCGGCCGCCCCGTCACCATGGGCCCTTCCTGCATGGTCACCTGCCCGCATTCTTTGGCTTCCGCAGCGGGCGTGGACGTGTTGCGCGCTGGCGGCTCGGCGGTGGATGCTGCTATCGCCACTACCGCCGCCTTGGCGGTGCTCTACCCGCATATGACCGGCGTGGGCGGCGATGCGTTTTGGCTGATTTATGACGCCAAGACCAAGGCGGTGCGCTACCTGGACGGCGGCGGGCGCGCGGCGGCCAGCGCCACGGTGGATTGGTACAAAAGCCAAGGCCACACGGAAATCCCGTTTCGCGGCATCCTGCCCGCCACCACCACCACACCCGGTGCGGTAGCCAGCTGGGCCGAGGCGCATTCCGCTTACGGCAAGCTGCCCATGGCGCGCAATCTGCAAAGCGCCATCGGCTATGCGCGCGACGGTGCTCCCGTGACGGCCCGCTTGTCTGGCTTTATCGAAGCCACCGCCACAGACCTGGCGCCGCACGCCGAGACCATGGCTATCTTTATGCCCGACGGCACCACCCCGCGCCCTGGCGCGCTCTTACGCAATCCGGGTCTCGCCAAGACTTTGCAAGCGATTGCCGACCGTGGCCGTGCCGGTTTTTACGAAGGCGAAGTAGGGCGCGAGCTAGCCCGCTTTTCCAAGGAAAAAGGCGGTTTGTTTACCGAGGCCGATCTGGCCGCGCAAACCGCACGCTGGGGCGAGCCCATCAGCGGTACTTACCGGGGCGTCAAGATTTTTGAAACGCCTGCGCCTACCCAGGGCTTTACCGTGCTGGAAATGCTCAACCTGCTAGAGCCGCTGGAGCTGCACAAGCGCCCGCACCTTGGCGCAGACCATGTGCATTTGCTGGTGCAGTCCAAGCAGATCGCCTACCACGACCGCGACCGCCACCTGGCCGATCCGGCCTTTGCTGACGTGCCGATGGAGCGACTCATCTCCAAAGCCTATGCCGAAGAGCGCCGCAGCCTGATGGACCCGGCGCGCGCCTTGCCCTGGGACAAAGTACCGTCCTACGGCAGCCTGAGCGGCGATACCGTGTTTATTGCCACCGTGGACGCCGAGGGCAATGCCGTGGCGCTGATTCACAGCCTGTACGGCGTGTTTGGCTCGGGCGTGGTGGCGGGTAAAACCGGCGTGGTGCTGCAAAACCGCAGCGCTTATTTCAACCTGGACCCGAACCACCCCAACCACCTGCAACCGGGCAAAACGCCGCTGCACACGCTAATTGCATCCATCGCCTTCAAAGACGACAAGCTCTGGGGCGTGGTCGGCTGCATGGGCGCGGACGGGCAGCCGCAAATTCATTTGCAAACCTATATCAACCTGATTGACCACGGCTGCGATATCCAGGAAGCCCTGGAGGCGCCGCGCTGGCTGTCTGGCCGCTTTGGCCTGCTGGAGTCGCGCGACACACTGCACATCGAGGCGCGCTTTCCCGCCGAGACCATTGCCGAGCTAGACCGGCGCGGCCACTTGCTCAACCGCTGGGGCGACTGGAACGAATTCGCCGGCCACGCGCACGGCATCATGATCGACCCGCAAACCGGCATGCGCTACGGCGGCTCCGACCCGCGCTCGGATGGCGCGGCTATCGGTTTTTAGGCGGGACGCCCAGGCTTCTAAGGCTGGGCGCGCCTAGTCGCTTGGGGCGGGCGGGGAGTGCTCTACGCAGTCTTTACATCAAGCCCACTGCACCGGCTGATTCGCCGCGTACCAAGCGTCTAGCTTCGGTTCGATGGCTTTCTCGATATTGGCGCGCTTGATTTTCATGGTCGGCGTGAGCATGCCGTTTTCGATTTGCCAGGGCTGATCGGCCACCACCAGGAATTTGAGGCGTTCGTAGTCCGATAACTGGCTGTTCACTTCGGCCAGCAAGGTGGTCAGTGCGCTTTGCACTTCGGCGCGCACTGCCGCGTCTTTCTGGCGCGGGCGCAGGTCTTCGGCCAGCACCACCATGGCAAAGGCTGCTTCATGGCTGGAGCCACCCACTAGCGAAATTTCCACCATGGGGTGGTTGTTAATCATGTTTTCTATGGGGGCGGGGGCGACGTATTTGCCTTTGCTGGTTTTAAACAGCTCTTTCATGCGGCCGGTGATTTTGAGCTGACCGTCGGGCAGTTGCGAGCCCAGGTCGCCGGTGCGGAAATAGCCGTCTTCGGTAAAGGACTCGGCATCCAGATCCGGGCGCTTGTAGTAGCCCACCAACTGGCCGGGCGACTTGATCAGGATTTCACCTTCGGGACTGATGCGCGCCTGCACCCCCGCGTAGGGCACGCCGACATATCCAGGCTCGTTAAATTCGGCGGTGGCGCTGTGCGAATAGGCAAAGTCCTCGGTCATGGCATAGCCTTCGATCAGGTTCAGGCCCAGGCTGCGGTACCAACGGATCAGGTCCGCCGGTAACGGCGCCGAGCCGCTGCCAGCCAACTCGGCCTGGTCTAGGCCCAGCCCGACCAGAATCTTG
>Ga0214919_10003768_pt1 | contig 22585 bp, 29 predicted proteins | sample LL1503_MetaG_FD_177994 | JGI IMG/M metagenome (GOLD analysis project Ga0214919, IMG submission 177994) | Freshwater microbial communities from Lake Lanier, Atlanta, Georgia, United States - LL-1503 | ecosystem: Environmental > Aquatic > Freshwater > Lake | place: USA: Georgia | collected... | reverse complement strand
AAAAAAATGAAAAAAAAAATATAAATGAAAAAATATATAAACATATTAACTGTAAAGAAGATGATATAGAATGTATTAATAAAACAAAAGAAAAAATAAAAAAAGAATATGAAGAGTTAATACGAAAAGAAAAAGAAGAAAAACAACAAAGAATATCACGACAAGAAACGAATACCAATATTTTACTAGTAGACAACCAAAAAAACGAATATACAGAGCTTGGAGAGTTATTACAAAAACTTCTGGATTATTGCACAGTTAATGACCAAACCAAATCTTTTTTTAGAAAGAAACTAACATTTAAAGAACTTTATAATTTATTAACAACAGACAAACCTGAAGAATTATTTCAATTATGCCGCACTTTTGAAAAGTACGAAAAACTGATATATGGTGAACTTGTTAACTTAGCAAAAACAAATAAGAATATTTTAAATGAGTCTGCAGTATACGTATTATCCAAATTAATGGATTGGAGAAATGAAAATGTTAATAATTTAAGCAAATCGACTCCAGAGTTTACAGCTAGATTAGATGAGGATAATGAAATACTTCAAACAACCACTTTTAAAGTTATGACACATATTAATCCAGTTGTTCAGCATTATATAACAAGATCTAATCGTAAAAAATAATATTTCATAATAATATGAAAAGTCTAATCGTAAAAAATAATATTTCATAATAATATGAAAAGTAGAAAAACGCAAAGACGGTCAAGAAGGACGAGGCGAGCAAAACAAAGGTTGTCAAAACGAAGATTTGCAAGGCAAATTGGTGGCGAAATCAAAGATTTTTTAGATGATGAGTGTACGAAAGGTAAAAGTAGGTTTCAGCGTTTATGGAATTATCGAACACTTAGTAAGTGTAAAAATAACAGATATGCTATACTTAGAAAAATACAAGGAAATTTAAATAAATTATCTATATATGAAGATGAATGTAAGAGAGGTAATTTAGACCCCAACGAACCCCAAGAAAATTTTAATAAATATCGTAAATTTCGTAAATGTGTTACAGAAAAAGTAGAAAAAGAAGAAAAAGAAAAAAACGCCTCCCTGTTAAACTATGATTTTTATGGGGATGCGAACCGCGTAATCAGAGAAGGAGAAGACAAAGTTTTAAAAGACAAAGACAGATTAAGAGCCTATAACGCATTAAAGGAATCAATAGAACAAAAAAATCAGGTTTCACCGGAATCTTTAAATTTGCCATCTCATGTAAATGATTTTAATTATGACAACGTTGTTAATGATGATGTTAATGTTGATGATATAACGCGGATTTCCAATAATAAAATGAAAGATTGGATAACCGTATTTAAAGGTAACGATAATGCTGCAAATGAATTAGATAACAAATTTAAATACGAATTCGGTAAAAACTTCATAAATTGTGGAGTTTGGGATGATATTAAAAACAAATTGTTAAGTGCTTATTATCATGATGCATATAATAGAATAAAAGATTTAAATATTTATAATGAAACAGTTAAGGATGAAGTATATAGTAAAAAATTAAGAGAGTTGTTACTTAAATATAATAAACAAAATCTTGAAAATACGGGTCCCCTAAATTGTGCTATTATTACTGAAATGATTCTTTTTTTAAAGGAAAGAGTTTTGAATCTTACTACAGACGATGATCATGATGACAGAATATTCTATGAATAGTACTCCTTAATCCCTTATTCTGTACACATAAATTTGGTTGAATCACAAAAGCATTGATTCTTCCTTCATCAATCCGTTTTTTATATTGATTATCAATAGCCATTTCCATTGTCGTTAATGTTTCAATAATCTTGTGAACATTTTCATTCTTAAATAGAAGAGCATGCGTTCCCCATAATGCGCCCCGGGGTGGCATATAAATATTATTTTTTACACGCGCGCCTCTTGCATTTTGCAAATTCCCTAAAAAAACCATATCAAACTCTTCCCGAGTAATTTTTTCTATCTTTTCATGCAACCCTTCTTCAAATTTAACATCATCTTCAAAAATAACAGAATATCCGGGTTTATCTTTTATCTCTTTCAAAAGGCTATAATGCGACAAATAACACCCGAGCTCACCCGTATTCCGGAATCCGCTTTCCACAAAAGTAATCTCCGGAAATTTATCGGAAATTTCTGCGCCAGTAATTTCAACGCCATTAAAAATATTTACATCCAAGCTTTTTTGAACACGCTCTATATTTTTCAATCTTTCAATGTGTTTTTGGCAATGAATAATGTAATAAGAAATCATTACATTATTTTAATAAAAAAATTGAAAAATATTTTGTATATAAAAATAAATTATATTTGAAGGTCATGTCAAGAACACGTCAAGGAACCGATTACAAGAGAGAATGCGTCTCGTGCGTGGAGATGAAAACAATGGAGAGTGCACCAGGAGACCGTGAGATAACTGAGCCTTGTTTGATTGAACCGGATGAATTTTGTGAACCGATAAAAACTGTATTTAGGCAAATCAAACCCAAGATTAAAACAGTTGTCTTTGATTTACTGAAAAATGAAGAATTTATCATTGAGCCTTGGGTTCCCGGGAAAAAAGAAGTATTCAGGCTGACGACTGAGATTGGTAAGCGGTATGAATATGCAGAATACACAGAAAAAACGGAGTCCCCCATAAAGTATTTTGCGCCTACACAAGATGTCAAAATCGTCGGGACATTGGTAAAAATTAAAGAGGGTGGATTTGGTGACGGGGGGTGGCGTATAGACGTTTTTGACAACGACGGAGAAACAACGGAAGTTAAGTATAGTTATGAAGGACGCACATGTTTTAATGAGCTATAACTGAATCAAACATTTCATTTCCTCAACTATTTTGGGTTTTCGTTTCTTTGCCTTTCTATGCTCAAACCCATATTCTCTCTCGTGTTCAATTAATTTCCAGAAATCACGAATATCGTAAATAGCGCATTCAAACCATAAATTATTTCGTAAAACTAAAACACAGCTTAATTCTTCCAATTTCCAATAAATGTTTTGTATCCATATTAAATCTTGATTCATCATTTCTTGTTCCCAAATATCAAACTCTTCTTTATCCATATCAAGGGGTTTGTATATGTAAACAGGAGTCCCATTCTTTTGAGAAAAATACATGATAATCCCTTTTTGAGCTCCGTTTGTAAATAAAAAAGTTCCGTCATTTAAAAAATCGGATTCGCTTTCATATTCCTTAAATTTAGTTTCCAAAAAATCACATTCATTCAAGTTGCATACTTCCATTTGCAATTGCATTTGCACCCAGTATTCTGTTTTAGGTATACCATTAATTTCGCGATTCACGATATTTTTTATTTCCAGCAATCGCCCATATCTATCCGACGTTTCATCCGAATTAATTCCATCCGGGGATGCTCCTAGAAAAGAATAAGTTGGGTGTTTTAAACAACCGAATTCTTCCACTTTTGTATTGTACATTTTTTCATATAACATCACGGAAACGCGTTCAAACTTTTGTCCCCAATGCATGGCTGTCCCCACATTAATGTTTTTGAAATCGTCGTCTCTCACAATGGTGATTTTCTGATTATATGCAAGACATTTTTCGTATATCAATTGGTTTTTGGAAGAATCCGTGTCAAATATTTTATATGCATTACTTGCGGTAATTAAATTATTGCGCAATTGATACCATTCTTCCGTTCTTTGTTCTGGTTGTGGGATATTCCTTAAAATATTCATTTGGGTTGAAATGACTTCCTTCTCCTCTTCTGTTCGAGGTTTAATAATTTTGGAAGTAGAAAAAGAACGCGGTGGTATACAAACTTCGTAAAATATTTCAAGCGCGTAATTTACCAATGGTTCCATATTTTCTTTGTACTCGGTTGGTTCTTCGCCAATCATTTCAACCAATTCATTAATGTAGTCATCTATGTTTTTAAGAAACATTTCGTCAAAATGTGGATTTGGAAAATCGTATATATGATGCAACGAAAAATCATACATTATAAGTAACAAATTTTCAACAAAATCCTCACATTCTTTTACAGTGAAGAAGTGGCTCATATTTATATTATATTAATATTTTAATTTTAAATGTATACATAAAGCTATTTTTTAGGCAATGCTTTCAATGTACTCATTTTTGTATTCATATTTTTTAATGTAAAATTTTTATGCTCTGATTTTAAAAATACTAGTCCCGGTATTTCTTTAATGACGCCATTTACTTTATCATATGCAATGTCCTTTACCTTGTGAATTTTTTTTTTGTCAATCGCGTCTTTCAAAAATACTTGTAATTCTTCCGTTTCTTTTTCCGTTAAAGATTTTTCGGTCTTATATACTTCTATATAGTCGGATATTTTTTTATACTTGGTCGTCTTATCAAGTTTATTCCATGGTTCATTTTGATTTACAGACCGCTCGTTTTCCAAAAACAGGTCCAAATTATTAATATTTGAATTCTCCGTGTTTTTCAAGATGGCCGCAGTCTTATATTTAATATTTTTAATTTCATTCACTTCCGAGTTTTTTACCCTTGCCGGTGGCATTTCTTTAAACGATTCCATTTATATATATAAAGTAAATAAAGTTTAATTCCTTTTTATTATTATATATGGAAAAAACAATAAATTTTTTTGGTAAAAACAATCGTTATCAAATGAAAAAAGTAATCAAACCAGATGAACCAAAAGAAAAAAAGAATATGGAAAAAATAAATACAGATTTTTTTCATGTTGAAAAACAACAATTGGATATTTGTGACCCTTTTACAGATAGTTACGAGTTAATGAGTAAAAGCATTAATGCCAAAATAGAAAGTTACAAACATCAAGATAAATTAAAAAACCGGTTTACGGAAGAATACGTTACCAAAGAGGATGTCATTGAAATGCTTAGAAAATCTCCTTACTGTTATTATTGTGAAAAAGAATTGTTAATCATTTACTTATTAAAACGCGAACCTATGCAATGGACATTGGACCGCATAAGTAATGATTTGGCTCACGAAAAAACAAATGTTGTATTGTCTTGTTTAAAATGTAATCTGGAGCGAAGATGTAAAAGCAAGGACAAATTCTTTTTTACAAAACAAATGAAAATATCCAAGATGGATACTTAGACGCGGGCGAATATATGTTATCATATATTAATATATATTCGCCCGCAAAAGGGTTTAAAGATATTTTGACAGAGTAATATATAAGATGAGTCTTCCGCAACCGTTTCCAATTGATTCTACTGGCACGCTTTACTACAACAATAAGGATTTGTTTGAATACAAGAAAACATTTTACTGTGGAATTATAAAGTTCCCAAAGAATATTGTTGATAAAAAACAGATACCAAAGGAAGATTATGTGTATGCGAATTTGAAAGCAGGTATGTGGAATCCATGTGGGTCGGATTCTAAAAAGTCTCAATTATTGATTTCGGCAAAATGGGTAAACCATCATATTTTAGATATAGACCGGGGAGTTGAGATGACACAACTTTCTCCGGAAATGGCATTACAAATTCAAGAGCTGAAAGAAAATGAATTGCGAGAAGCTCCGCCATTACTTTTGTTGAATGAAGATGAAAAGTTCCGAGACGATGAAGGCAATGTAGCTGAAATTGAGACAAGGGGCGAAAAAAGCGAGGGTGGTATTCTCTTTAGGGTAAAAGATGTAATGGTTGCTTTTAAGATGCCTAATTTAAACCATACATTACGCGACGAAAGAGGCTGTTATGAAAAAAATGTTGATTACAAAATTTTTATTCACCCGAAAGGGGGAGATTCCCCCTTTGAGGTGAATAAAAAAGAATTGTTTTTGACTTATTCGGGTATAATTCGCGTTTTGATGAATTCGCGGACAGGAATAGCTGACAAGTTTAAAAAATGGGCCATGGAAACATTGTTTGTTGTGCAATTGGGAAGCAGAGATGAAAAACTTGGTCATGTGGCAAATCTTTTTAAAATTACTACCAAGTCACTAAGAGCTCTTTTTTCAACACACGCCAAAGTGATGCCATGTATTTACTTGATATATGTAGGTAAAGCAGGAAAAATACGCGAATCTCTGCAAATAGAGACGAATCTTCCAGATGAAGCTAGTGTATATAAATACGGGTTTTCCAAAAATTTTGCAAAACGAATCGGAAATCACGAACTGGGGTTTGGAAAGTTGCCTGGGGTTGATATTAAACTAACTTCTTTTCAAGTGATTGATCCTTTGTATGTAGGAAAAGCAGAACAAGATGTAAGTAACGTATGCGACTTGTATGGCGTAAAATTGAATATTGGAATACGATGTGATGGATACACTGAATTCATTTCTTTGAATTCAAACCAACTGGAAGATATGAAAAAGAGATTTGGTTATATTGGCAAAGAGTATGAAGGACATAGTGCTCAGTTAAAGGAAGAGTTGGAAAGCTACAAACAAGAAATAAAAGAGTTGAGTAATGCTCTTGAAAGAAAGAATATAGAAATACAGAGTTTGAATGAAACCCATGCATTAGAAATGAAAAATAATGATGAAAAACACGAACTAGAAGTAAAAAATCTTCATGAAACATATGGGCTGAGATTGCAATTGAAAGATTCTGAAAATGAAAAAAATGTCATGATAATTCAACTAAAAAATATGGAACTGAAATTAAAGGATTCAGAGATTGAAAAACTCCGTGTTATATAAAAAATAATATAAAGAAACCATGACCTTTAAATAGTATGAATTCGTGTTCAATAACTCAGAATAAATTAATTCTTGAAAAACTTATGCAGTTTTATGTTGATAATGATAATCTCAAAAAAATGTTGTCTATTATAGCAGGCGACTCTAAGATTTCATTGCGCATAATAGATTGGTTTACTACAAATTATGCTAAGAAATATTATGTGATAATAGACAACGGTGTGCGCTTTAAGGTTTATGATGATTATAAGTTAATGTTAAAAGCTTATTCTAAACAGAGGTTTGACCCGTTTTGTAGATGGGAACGAATAACAATTCCCTATAAAACAAAAGACGGTGATGGTATTGAAACAACGATTGGTCAATTGAATTTTTTCAAATGGGCATTGGAAAATAAAATTATTGATTATATTGAAAGTCATTATGAAAGTATTGAGAACGATATGAATGCAAGAAATAGCACATCAAGGAAGAAGATTGAAGTCAAAAAGAATGACAGTCGTAAAAAACGAGAAGAATTGTCTATCTCAGCCACAAAAAGCATTAAGAAGGAAACAGTGGAAATTTCGTTAACGTTTAACGCGTAATCTTGTTTTGCGCTTGCGCCTTCCTCCACGGGTACGTTTAATATAATTTTTGGCGACTTTGTACAAATTGTTGTCTAATGATTGCAAAAACCCTTTTATACGTTTCATACTTTCAATATAGAATTCAATATTATCAATATTAACTTTTCCTGTGTAGCCTGGGTATCTTTTAGACATTTAATTAATAATGCTTTATTAGTATCTACGCCATAACCATCATTAAATGTGTGACAACACTCTGTGAGTTTTTTTAGTTTTTCTTTATCAAGTGGTGACCCTCCAAAATAATAATTTATAAATTTATCTAAAGTGACATGATTATTCATTCTACATCGTTGTTTAGTGTTAATAAACCAATTTTTATGAGTTATTCTCCTAGAACAGTAATTATCAAGTTTTGTATCTAATAATGATTTGCATTCATAAATAATTTCAACCAATTCTTTTATAATATTTTCCTCGGGGAATGGTATAGTGTCGTAATATTCATTTTCGTCAACGTCTTCCATAATTTAAGTTTTCAAAAAATAAATATAAATAAAAAAAATTGAAAAAATAAAATTTTTGAAAAATTTAGTACAACTGAAAATCGGCACAACATGCAAACTTTAGCGAACTTGAGACTTTTGGCGGAATTGATGGCAGACGGCGAGTTTGAAGGCGGAACTTTGGATGGGAATCCAAATTTGGAGCTCGTAATGGGGAGAATTTTGGATAATGGTAACAAAAAAATGGGACTTGAATTGGAGCGCGTCGTTAAAACAAGAATAAGGGCAGAAAAAAAAGCGGAAAAAGAGGCGGAAAAGGAAGAAGCGGCACGAGTGAAAGCAGAAAAAAAGGCAGCAAAAGAAGAGGCGGCGCGTATAAAGGCAGAAGAAAGAGGAGCAAGAGAAGAAGCGAGAAGGCGCGCGTTAGAAGAATCAATGCAATTACACAGGTTGAGAGTGGAAAGGTATCAAAGGCAACGCGAATATGACGAAATCATAGCATCAAATAATTATGTAGAATTTGCGAGGTTTGAACATAGACTTATCATGGAAGGAGCAAGAGACGAATTTTTACGAATGATGCGTGCAACAGAACGTAGGCTTTTGACGGAAAGATTGCCTAAAACAGAGACCAAGAGGGAGAGGCGCGAAAAATTGAAGACGGCCAGAAAGGATGGTATAAAAGAATGCGGTGTTTGTTATAATTCAAAATTGTGTGTTTTGAATTATAAATGCGAGCATTCTTTCTGCAAGGATTGTTTGGTAAGTTGGACAAAAGGATGTCCAATATGTAGGTCGTCGTAATTATTTAAATAGAATAGTTTTAAAATATAATGGGTAATTTAAATTCAATCCGTAGAATTAATTTTGAAGATATGCAAAAGGCCATAAAAAATGAATATTTGATTATTAATACATTGCCTTTAGATATGCAGCATTGTTTAATAATTAATTCTGTTGAAGCTTCTTTAGAAGAAGAAAAAATAAATTCATGTATTAAAATGGGGAGGGATGCGAATATTATTATTTATGGAAAAAATGCAAATGATGAAAAAATTTATATGAAATACAAACAACTTTATGCTTTTGGATTTAAAAACATTTATATTTATATTGGCGGTTTATTTGAATGGTTATTGTTGCAAGATATTTATGGCAACGAAGAATTTCCAACAACAAAAATAGAACCGGATATGTTAAAATATAGGCCCAACTCAATTTTATAATGATATAATTTATGTATATGTTCCGTTTACAAAAACCAAAAATAAAAACAAAAAGAAGAAGACTTGTTTATAACCCACATGCTAATAAACAAATGGAAGATTACGAATCCGGATTTTCATTTCCAGAACGTATTATAAGGGTTAGCTATGAAGAATTTTCGTTTGATAATATATGAAAGCAATTTCAAAAACTTTTTCAAAAATAAAAAAGTTTTTTAATTTAACAAAGCGCAAACATGGGCGCAAATATAGACGTAGACGTACCCGCAGACAAAGAGGAGGCTGAGGAATGGCGAATACAGTACCACATGTATAGAGAGCATATTGTATAAACAGGAATGACTGATATTTATTTATTACGATAATTGTTTATAGCGTCGCTTTTTTGCTTTTGTTTTTCTCTTGCTTCGTCTTTTACTTTTGTTTTTTCTCTTGTTTTTACTTTTGTTTTTACTTTTGTTTTTTCTCTTGCTTCGTCTTTTACTTTTGTTTTTTTTAATTCCACGAGAAAAATCTTCCTCGTCATCTTCCTGTATCGGAAATGATTCCTCGTCATCTACCTGTATCGGAAATGGGTGATTTTCTACTACAGTACCTTCTAAAAGCATATCTTCGGGTTCGATTAAATGTTGATCCAAAAACTTATAAAATAAATCAGGTTCATTTTTAGATTCTTCCGACCTCCATTCTGTATCCCCAACAATAATATGATGTAAACAGTTACCATTTGTCAAAAATCTAGAGTCGTCAAATCTAGACGCATCAAATTGAACTTCAAATTTTCTAGGCATAGGTGGATCATAATAATATTTTACACAACCAATATGCCTATCATTACCACCAACATTTTCTCCGTAATAGATTCCATCATAAAATGGCATTAATATGTAATTTGTTGGTTGAAATAAAAAATCCCCAATTTCAGCTTTTCGCCAATCTGTTAAAAAATCATTCAATTTTTCTACTAAATAATCAAAAATTCCTACTTCAACAATTTCTGGAAATAATGTTGCAAAAATGGTTTCTAGAGTTATTGTTGTACATATATCTCCATAACCATCCCTTCCTACCTCCATTGTTTCTGGCAATAGTGTAGTTCCCCATTGTTCTGTGTCATAAAAAACATCTTCTCCAAAAATTTCAGGGTTTTCTAAAAAAGTGGCTTGAATAAGGTCGGGATTTATTGTTAAGTCGGGGTTGGCCACACAATTCTTGGCGATTTGAATGATATTCCTACCAAACATATTATATATAGAAACCTTTATTGGTAAATCTAAAATTACTGGATTATTTAATCGCAGACTAGTAATTGGACCAGGCTCTAATGTGCTTCGGCGAACTGTTGCTATGTTTGCATAACCATATACACCAGAACCATTACAATGTGTTTCAAGACATACTAAATCGTCTTCAACATTTTTATAAATAAATTCTGCAAAACCTAGATTGCTCCTTGAACTTGACACATGTCCGTTATTATGAAATATAATCCTTTGATTAGTTGTAGGCTTTATTACATCGTCAAAAGGTCCAACACTCATACCATCCACATAGTCATACTCATACTCATCTGTAATTACTATCACATTTTGCTCATCCGAATAATCCTCATGATCCCCATGAACCAACTGAACCTCATGCACTCCATCTCCATATCCATCTCCATAACCTCCAAAACCATCATCTTCATAATATTCATCACCCACTTTCTCTTCCATATATTTAGATAATAGAATTATTTGCTAATTCATCAGCCCTTTTATTTTTATCTCTATATATATGTTGAAATGTTATTTTCATGTTACTTGAATATTCTTTTGCAAGATTATACAATGTTAATAAGCCAGTTGCTTTTACTTTGTATTCGCCGTTCATTTGCTTTATAACGAGCATGCTATCTCCGTACACATTCAAATCATGAATACCCATTTCCTTTGCCTTTTTTAATCCTAAAAGTAATCCCGAATATTCGGCAAAATTATTTGTCTGTTTTCCCAAAAATTTACTTTCAGAATAAATCTCTAAATCATTTTCATAAATAACAAATCCCGCCCCGGATTTACCAGGATTACCTTTTGAACAACCATCAAAATATAATGAGTGCATTTTACATGTTTTATACCATTACATTTAAATTGTTTTATACAAAAACCCGAGGACAATTTCACGCGTAGTCTTTAACCATCCTTCCAATATATCCGGGTTCTTGTAAATGTCGCCATTTGCATCAAAGACTGCCTTGTGGGGTAATTCTGCCAACATTTCCTTGTGGTATTCCTCGCATTTTTGTAAATATTCCAAGGAAATCACTTCGCCGACACGCCCTCTAGTGAGAACTCTTTCGTGTGATTTTTCTGGGGCGGTTTGAAGCATTATTACGCTGTCAAGTTGTCTGATGGAAAATTCATCAAACCACTTTAAATAAATCTGAAATTCAACATCTTCCATGTTTCCCTCGTCGTAAAGCATCTTGGCAAAAACAAACTTGTCTGTGTAAATGCTCCGCTCTGTGATAATGACCTTATGGTCATCTTCGCTTTTAATTTCCGCTTTCAATGATTCCAACATTTTTCGGAGATTGCTCAGCCGCGAAACATATGCCATCATTTGGAATGCAAACGAATATTTTTTAGGATTACTGTAAAATTTCTGCAGCATGGACACGCCATATTTATCTTTGACGCTCTCCCATATTTCAACCGGCTCGTCCAAGAATACAACACTGGAATTTTGACTGAACATCGTTTTTAATTCTTCCAAAAAGGTACTCTTTCCTGCGCCGATGTTTCCTTCAATAGATATGATGCTTATAGACATGTTTCCTTTTATGAGGGTATTTAAGTCTTTAAAACAATTTTCAATTTTTTAATTTTTCATTTCAACCACTTATAAAATTGAAAAAACAAGACGGCAATAAAATTTATTTTTATATATTTTGTAAATCATTTAAAATTAATTTATAATTAATAACATGACATGGACTTGACCCAAAAGAAACTTTCTAAATTTGAATGGGAATCTATTGAAATACCTGAAAATGAAAAGGAGCAAAAAATTTTGAAAATGATTATGGATGGTTACACTGATTTGAATATTAGTATTAATCAGACGACAACCGTATTGTCTTTTTTGAAAATAAACACGGATTTATTGTCACTTGAGTACCGGAATTTTATTGAAGTATATATTTTTGAAAATTATTTCATAAAATACATTAAAAAATTAAAGGCTTTTTTCAAAGAGACGGACGAAGAATATCGTTTTTTAGATTCAATTAACCCTAAAACAAAAATGAAATTAAAAAGAGCAGATGAAATTAGATTTCAAAAAAGCGAAATAAAATCAGACCATTTGGAATTTCTTTTATTGGACGAACTAGTAAATTTTTTGGATACAAAAAATGAAATTCATTATTTTACTGTATTCAAATTGTCAAAGAACAGGATGAAAGTGAATAAATATGTAAATGATATTATTTCCTATTTTTTACATTCAAAAGAAGTAGATATTAAGAATATTGTGTATCAGTCAAACACATTTATTGAGAAAAACGAAATTCTTTCAAAATACTCGGATATTACTTTATACGACCACCAAAAACAAATATTCAATTATTCGCAAAATCAAACCCCTAAATTAATTTTTTACATTGCCCCCACAGGGACAGGAAAAACATTAACACCTATTGCATTGAGTCAGAATTATAGGATTATTTTTGTTTGTGCGGCCAGGCACATTGGTCTTTCTTTTGCAAAAGCGTGTATCACAATGGGTAAAAAAATTGCATTTGCATTTGGGTGCGAAACAACCGGCGATATTCGTTTACACTATTCGGCTGCTAAAAAATATACAAAAGATACGAGGTCGGGTGGAATTTTTAAAGTGGATAATTCTTTGGGAGAAAAAGTGGAAATTATTATAAGCGACATTCAATCTTATTTACCTTCAATGAATTACATGATTGCTTTTAATTCTCCCGATAAAATAATGACATACTGGGATGAACCAACAATCACTCTTGATTGCGATGAACACCCTCTTCATCAAATCATACACCAAAATTGGTGTGAAAATCTCATCCCAAATATTGTTTTATCTTCCGCGACTCTCCCAAAGCCAACTGAAATTACAGAAACGATAAATGATTTCAGACTTAGATTTAGCGGAGATATAAATACAATTACAAGTTACGATTGTAAAAAAACAATACCTTTGGTGGATCATAACGGATATATCATTTTGCCGCATCTTTTGTCAAATGAGTATAATAGAATTAGAGAATCTGTCGCTCATTGTAATGAAAATTTAACACTATTACGTTATTTTGATTTAAAACAGGTTTCACAGTTTATCCGATACATAGAAGATAATGATTTTATCCCGTTGAAGTACAGAACAGAACGCCATTTTACAACATTGGATGATGTAAATGTGAAAAATATTAAAATGCATTATTTGCGAGTATTGAATAATATACCGGAAGATGCATGGGAAACAATCTGTCGTGCAAACCGACCGCAGTTGTATGTTCCTAGAGAAAGTAACAAACCATTTGGAATTTTTATTACAACAAGCGATGCTTATACCCTTACAGATGGACCAACCATATTTTTAACAGAAAATGTAGAAAAAATAGCACAGTTTTATATCCAACAAACAAATATTCCAAAGAAAATAATGGATGATATTGTAAAAACAATTGAATACAATAATGAGATTAATCTTAAGATAAGTGAAGTGGAGAAAAAAATAGAAGATATACAAAATAGAAACATGGATGAAGGAAAACCTGAACCTGAAAAACAAAAATCGGATGAAAGATTAAAGGGTATGAGCGTATGCAAGCAAGAACTCGCGTCACTGCAGCAACGGATAAAACCGGTGTATTTGAATAATATATTTATACCCAACAAATTTGAACATATAAATAAATGGGCAAAAGATATGGAAACAAAAAAATGTTTTACAAGCAATATTGAAGAAGTGACTATTATTAGAATTATGTCATTAAACGTAGAATATAATTGGAAAGTATTGCTGCTTATTGGAATAGGTGTATTTGCAACTCACAATGACCCAGATTATACTGAAATAATGAAACAGCTTGCAACCGAACAAAAACTATTTTTAATTATTGCTGACAGTGATTATATTTATGGAACAAATTATCAGTTTTGTCATGGATATTTAAGCAAAGATTTATTGATGACGCAAGATAAAACAATACAAGCCATGGGGCGGATTGGAAGAAATGCAATGAATTCTGAATACAGCATTCGGTTTCGTAAACAAGAACAGATTGACACACTTTTTTATCCAGCTTTACATCGCCCCGAAGTGGAAAACATGCGCAAGCTTTTTCAATCGCCCGACGACTTATGCTCTATTTGTTATGTAAATCGTGTGCGGAATATACGCTTGTATAATTGCGAACATGTATTTTGCGAATCTTGTAATTTAGTATGGAACCATAGCTGTGCATTATGCCGCGAACCCGCTTTATAACGCATGTTGTCTACACAATGCGCAATTAAGTCTCCATCTTGAAGTGCACTGGTTGCAGAATACATGAGAACATGCGTATAAACATACATCATTTACATTCTGTTCTTGGCAAATTGAACAAACCTCGGGAGTTGTTAAAACAACTGGCAGCCGGCTCATGTCTATTTCACTTAAACGTCTTGCTTCTTCTCGCGTTCCATTGCGGACCTCTTCCAATTCTTCCTTTTTGATATATTGAATAGAATCCCCAAAAACTTTTATATATTCTTTGTCATTTCCCACTAAGACAATAATTCGGGCGTAAAAATGACATTTGAACCAGTCTTCTTGTTCGCCCAATTCTTCTCTGACATAATCATTCACCCGTGTTGCTGTTTCAGGAATTTTTAGTCCTAGTTCTGAATAAGGTAATCCGCGGTTTAGCACAATTTCAATCCTGGTTGCGTCTCTCACATCAAAATTCTGTCTTATTTCTTGTTGCACTGTCTGCACAAAACGCGTCAATGTGTGATTTATGTTTGTTACAATACATAAACTTCTGTATCCATAGGCGACTTTTACGTTTACGACGGGGCTCATCATTTTATGATACTTATTTATTGTGTTTTTTAAAATCAATTTTTTTGCGTTTTCCGTGTTTCGTGTTTTTGCTCTTATGTTTGCGTTTATATTTGCGTTTAGTCTTTCCTAAACCGGTAACATAATAAAAATAAAATATTTATTTTAAACCAATTATATTTTTTTATAATTGTAAATTTTTTATTTTTTATAAATTTATCGTGATTGCGATTCAGCAAAATTAATTACTGTATGCTAGACCACCCATACCACTCATGATACGAAGAATGTTGTAGTTGGTTGCATAGACACGAACCTTGGCGGTTTTGGTACCTTCAACGGTTGCGTTAGAAAGGACCAATTGAAGAGTTGCGTTATCAATTCTGGAAAAGTTGCAAGTTCCGGAAGGTTGGTGTTCCTCTGGGCGAAGAGCAAAAGAATAGACATTAATGCCTTCATCTGGAGTGCGAGTATGGCATTGGTAAGGAGTAACCCAAGAAAAGTAAGAACCTTCGCGTTCAGAGAATCGGTCCTGTCCGTTAAGCTGAAGCTTTGCAGTAACAACTGGGTTAAGACCCCAACAGTGAAGGTTGAGGGAAGTCTCGCACAATACAAATGTTCCGGCATCAGAAACAGATGAGTTGTTGTTTCTTGAAACGGCGGGGTTGGCGGGACCATAACCGGCATAAGGGTCAACAACTGAATTCAACAAATTGTTGATTTGACCTTGACTTGAGTTAATAACATTACTCAAATCTGGATTGCCGCCCATCTGGGGTTCATAGTACGGATTGTTAGGACCATGCCAGTAACCAGTAAAGTCGGAATTAGGGTCAATCTGAGCATCAAGAGCACCAGCATCGTCAAACAGGCCTCGTGCGTCAATGTAACCATATTCACCAGATAGTTCAGATGGACCGCCAAAAGCATGAATGGCATTTGGAAGAGCATCAATTGCATCGGTGTAGTTAAATGGTTGTGCGCCAAGAACCTTGTAGAGTAGAGCATCGCAAACAAGAGATGAACAGTAATCCACGTTCTGGTCAGGTTGAACTACCCAAATAAGTTCCTTGACTGGGTGATTGAAATTCAACTTAATTTTATTGGAAGAAGAACCGACAGACTCGTCGCCAGTGAATTGGAGCTGAGAAATCAAATACTCGTGAGGGTTTTGTGCCATACGTCTACGTTCGTCAGTATCCAAGAATACATAGTCAACATAGATAGAAGCAGCGACAAGAGATTGATTGTAGGCAATAGAAGCAGGGACTGGACGACCAGGAGCATATTGACCATGAGGAGCACCTGGTTGAGGAGTAGTCAAATTAGGATTGGCATTGTATTGACCAGTTGCACTGTAAGTGTTTGCATTGCAGTTAAGAGTAGTAACTGCCCACAAACATTCATCAATAGGACGAATATCAAGAGTAATCTTAACCTCGTGGTATTGGAGGGCAATGAGAGGGAGGGCAAGACCGGGATTTGTACAAAACCAGAATTGTAGAGGAATATATAGAGTATACTCGGGGAGAGCATTTCTTGGGGCGCACACTTGTCTTGGAGCCAAAGAGTCACAAGGGCCATCAATCTCTGCAAAAGATGGGTCGGTAATAAAAGTAAGCTGTGTAATGTTACCAATCATCTTAAAGTAACCAGGAGTTTGCTCGCTGGTCATCGTAAGCTGATTCCAGATATGCATCCAGTCTCCGTATTGTCTGTCAATGCGTTGACCTCCAATATCAACTTCTACCTGAGCAATAAGCTGCTCACCAGGATAATCAAGCCATCTGGCGTAAACAGTTGAAGTTCCACCAACAGCATTGTAACCAGTTCCCATAAGTTGGTTAATCTCGGGGAGGGTAACTTGAAGGTAAGTTCTGTATGCCAAGTCGCCATTTCTACTGATAGTACATTGTACACGTCTTCCGAAATCGGCTTGTCCATTAAAAGTTTGTTCAATGGATTCAATTGCAAAGTTGGTATAACGTCTGTATGTTACCTTCCAAAAAGTAATTTGAGGGTTGCCTGTTAAATAAACATCTTGAGCTCCATAAGCGACTAGTTGCATTAAACCACCACCCATTTTATAATATCCCTAAAGAAAAAAATTTTTGTAATTTTAATTTAATTGTAAAATAATATAATTATCCGATTATTTGGAATGTTGAATATTTAGTATATCAATATGCGTGTTAATAAACTCTTGCAAATAAGAATCCGAGAAATATTCTTTTTTTTCTTCATGATTTTTTTTAAAAATATAAGACTTGTCTTCTTTTTTTATTTTCCATCCATCTTCTAATGCATTGTAAATAAAAATCATCTTTTGAATTTGCAAACTGTCTATATTCAAATTAGTTGTTTGGCCATCAGAATTTATTACTAATCGCAAATCCATACGAAATAGTGAGAAAGATAATTTAATTTTATTACTTATAATTTTTAATATAAAAATATAATAAATAATTAATTTATGACGGGTTTTAAACCAAAAACAAATAAAAAAATTAAAATTTTTAAAAATGAACAAATAACTATAGATCGCAAACACATGGAATTCCTGGAAGAGTTTGAAAAAAACGATAAAGAAATAATTCCAAAAATAAAATGTAAAATACTAAAGTTAAAAAAAGAGTTGGAAGAAAAAAAAGAGGAAGAGAAAATGGATATTAGGGATGAAATTGATAAATATATCAAAAAAATTAAAGAATTGAAAAGATATAAAAAAAAATATTTTCTAGATAATTCAAAATATATTTATGAATATTTTGAAAATAAACAAAAAATATCCAATGAACCAAGTGATGTAAAAAACGATACTTTGTACAATTTTTTTAAATTAGAAACGCCTCTACAAAAGACAGATAAGAATAATATTATACAAAAATATCTACAAAACATCAATACCGAATATATGGATATAAATACTTTTATTTGTCAAAAAGATATATGTAATTATTGTTCTAAAGGTGAAATGATACCCGTGGAAGATGAGGGATTATTATTATGCAATAATTGTTTCAAAAGTATTCCTTATTTAATTGAAAACGAGAAACCTTCCTATAAAGAACCCCCAAAGGAAATATGTTTTTATGCATATAAAAAAATAAATCATTTTAAAGAAATTTTAGCCCAATTTCAAGGCAAAGAATCCACTCAAATTGCGGATGAAATTATACAAAATATTCTTCTACAAATTAAACGAGAAAGAATTACTTTAAAGCAAATGAGTTATACAAAGACAAAAGAGATTTTGAAAAAATTGGGGTACAACAAATATTATGAACATATTGCTTTTATTAAAAATAAATTGGGGATCCCCCCTTTAATCATTAGCCCAGAGATGGAAGAATTATTGTGCAATCTTTTTATGGAATTGCAAGTTCCTTATGCAAAATTTTGTCCAGATTATCGTGTGAATTTTTTGAATTATTATTATATTTTATTTAAATTATGTGAGCTTCTTGGAGAAAAAACATATCTAAATGAAATACCCATGTTGAAAGACCGGGAGAAATTGATTGAACAGGATGATATATGGAAGAAAATGTGCGGGGCATTAAACTGGGATTTTATTCCGACAATATGTTAATTGATATTTTTATATATGTTTAAATATGCAAAAAAATAATTTTTATACATATATGATACCAAAAGTGATATATATGTGTCATAAAAAATTGGACCAAATAAAAATTTATTCTAAAAATTGGAAAAGATTGAATCCAGAATACGAAATTAAATTGTACGACGACGAAATGTGCAAAGAATCGTTGTCGTATTCTCCTTTACATCTTGCTATTTTTAATTTCCTGAAAGACGGACCCATTAAGGCCGATTTTTGGAGAGTTTGTATTTTGAATAGATTTGGTGGGTTATATGTAGATGCAGATATAAATCCTCTTGTACCTTTAAGAGAATATATTGATAATGACGATTTTGTCACATGTATATCAGAAAACTTTTCAAAAAATAGACAGGAATTTCAATTAAACCCACATTTTATAATGTGTGCTAGAGCCAATCCAATATTGCAAAATACAATAGATAAATATGTAAAAAAATACACAAACCAAGTTCCTTATGATTATTGGGATTGGAGCATTTGCAATTTAATGACAATAGGTGGCATTGAAGAAAAAAAATCGCAAATATTATATTTGAATGGTAAAAAACATAAATTTTTATACGAAAAAGATTTTAATAACTGCGAATATAATGGTAAAGTTGTATTAAAAAATAGATATGATAATTATAAAAATCATAATTTTGAACAAAGTTATTTTTATTTGTCTGTTTTGTTTGTTTTGTTTGTTTTATTTTTTGGTTTTATTTTCGCTTACCTTTTGCGTCATTATAAGCTTTTTAATGGATTGTTCGCGAGTTAAACCACTTAAATCTAGCAACGCCTTTCGGGCAAACATTTTGAAATCTTCCCTTTCTTCCAGGACATTAAATTTACAATCCCCCTGGAAATCCAACAATATTAGCACCAATACCAAAACCTGCGCCGGTTCTTGCACTTACACCCATACTTGGAAGATAAGTATCTAATATACTAAATGTTGCAGCGGCAACCAATGCCAAAAGAGCAATTTCTTCAATATTCATACTCTTTTTAGGTATAGCATATGCAGCAATGGCAACCATTAAACCCTCAATCAAATATTTGATAATTCTCCTAATTATTTCTTTCACATCAAAAAAATGGTTAAGCATATAAAATACAAATATATTTTTTTTAAAATTATTTTATTAAAATACTTAAATACGACTTTTGTATTATTTTATGAGTAAATTTGAACGAAAACTTAAAAAAGGTAAACCTAATCCAAAATATATTGATTTACTGGAAGAAGACAAGCCTATATCTGGACAAAAATTTGTATGTGTTTCTTTTATTTCTCCCGAAAAAATTCTTAAACAAAAGGAAGCGTTTTTCTTCCAAGAGTTTTTAAAACGCTGGGAATTTAATAAATCTATGGAAAAATTTGTACAATTCCTTAATTTTATTTCTTTTAAATATTCTCTCACATTTGATGATATAACAAATGATTTCCAAGAGTTTATGGAGGAAGAAAGAGAAAATCTAAAGGATAATTCATTTGAAAATGACTACAAGACATTTATTGATAAATGCGAAGAGGATTTGGAGACAGCGTTTAATAAACAACACGAGTTTCAAACATGCACCAGAGGGCTTAAAATTCGTGGTTCTTATTCAACACAGGAAGAAGCAGAATTGAGATGCAAACTATTGCGCGAAGTTGACCCGAACCACGATATTTTAGTAGGGCCAGTTGGAGTTTGGATGCCATGGGACCCTGAAGCATATAAGACAGGTAAGGTAGAATATTTGGAAGAAGAACTGAACCAGTTAATGTGTGAAAAAAACAAAAACGAGTCTTTTGCGAAATCAACTTTTGAAAAACGAATTAAAGAGACAAAACAAAAAGCAATGGAGGATAATGCAGCCAAGGCCGAAAAATCCGGGAATAAATTGACGCAAACTTTGGACGATAATGGAAATCTAGTAGGTATAAATAATCTTAATACTCAGGAAAAAGAATTGCCCGACAATGTCACAACGGAAGATATACGAAACACATTATTTGAAGGTGAAAATATAGTATTGGATAAAAATACCGACCATGGTGCAAGAGCGCTTGTTGGCGACCCATTCAATTTAAAATAACTTAAAAATATTTTTGATTATTAAACATGGGATGTCAACATCTTTTCTTTATGTAATAACTTTTTGGGCTTCGCTTCAAACTGATAATTTGTTGTGGAAAATTTTGAATGCATGTTTAATAGTAACAAGTTATTTTTGCGATATAAATAATAATAAATACTATGACGAAATAGACTATTTATGTATATTATTTATTTCTTTATGTTACTTGAATTTCTTGGTGGCAAATAACATTTTAGTGATATCAGCGTTATATGAATGGTATTCAAAACAAACGTTGACTGTTACCAAAAATATTGCCTTTGGGATTGCATTGATAAAATGTATCATTCAATGTTTTATGAAAGATACATTTGTATTTTTAACATTGGTATGTTTTTCAATAATAGGAGTAACCGTTTATAAAATAAGATTGGTTCACTGCGAAAGACAGTTTGACATTATTTTTTACAATTTATTGACTTTGGTGTGGAGAGTATGTTCCCTTTTTATTTTAATCAGTGCGTCTTATTCTCTTGAAAATTAAAAAAATCCTTTAAATTCCAATTGTTTTGTATGCGATGGCATAGAAGGATAATCCAAAGGAGTAGCTATAGTAGTTGTATCTTTTAAGTATCTTAGATATCCTTGGGCTTCTTCAAAAACTTTGTTTGAACAATACGATATAACCCGTGAATTTAATTTCTCTACTTGTTCTCTTATATTATCTGGTAAATTAGTAGAGTAAGAAGTAAATATTCCCCGCATGATAACAATCAATTGGTCTGTATCTTGATTGTCTATTAAATATTTCCCATTTGATTTTTGATACACTCCTGCTCTTATTCCGTTTTGGATTATCCCTATATTTTCTTTGGAAAAGAAAACTTCTGAAACGAGATTTTCTCCCCATATTCCTTTTAATGGATTGCGAATTGTAGTAATTTGATTTACAGGAATTCTATCATATAAATTAAATAAATTGTTTGTATTGGGTTGAACAATTCTATTCATTATAAATAAAAAAGAAAATTATTATAAAATATTATTATATGTCTTTTGGAACAGCACAAAAAATTATTTTATTTATTGCTATCATTTTATTGATAATTATTTTTGTGGTAGTCATATGGACATTTGTAAGTGCATATAACAATAGTCCATGGCCGCCTACATCCCAAACGTGTCCAGATTATTGGCCGGAAGGAGCCCCCGGAACATGTATGAATACAAAAGGTTTAGGAACTTGTGAAAAAATTTCTATTGATTTTTCTAATGTTTCTGCTTGCGATAAATATAATTGGTCAATTGGGTCAACTGTTTCAGGACTTACAGGTTGCGGCGAAGTTCAATGGGATGGAATAAATTATGGATACGGTCAGTATACTCCATGTGATTCGGGTTACAATCCCTACATGCCTTCCTTTTAATATAATTATAATATATGACCAAATTTGGGGATATGCAATTTTATATACTTATTTCTACAGGTATTATTTTTTTGACATTTTGCGTAGTATTATTATTTACTTATGCAAATCAAAGTGAAACATGGAGAACTCCTCCCATGAGTTGTCCTGATTATTGGGTAGAAGAAGCTGGGCAATGTTACAATATTAAAGGTCTTGGAAAATGTAGTTCACAAAATATTGGAGAATTTTCGGAATCGGATGTTGTATTTAATAAAGTGGATAAAAACAAACATTATTTTATGGATTTTAATAATTTAAAAGGAGGCAATACAATGTGTAATAAACAAAAGTGGGCAAATCAATGTGGAATTTCATGGGATGGAATAACATATGGTTTTGGAAAAAAAAATCCTTGTTAATATAGGAACCATATTAAAAACTTTTCGTAAAAGAATTAAAACAAGATATAAATAGTAAATATTCAATAAAGTA
>Ga0214919_10003766_pt1 | contig 22597 bp, 24 predicted proteins | sample LL1503_MetaG_FD_177994 | JGI IMG/M metagenome (GOLD analysis project Ga0214919, IMG submission 177994) | Freshwater microbial communities from Lake Lanier, Atlanta, Georgia, United States - LL-1503 | ecosystem: Environmental > Aquatic > Freshwater > Lake | place: USA: Georgia | collected... | reverse complement strand
CTTTACCGCAGACATCAGTTGGATGGATGCACGGGAAATGGCTAAACGAATGGGCGTGCGTTACGATGAAATGTCGATTGCGCCCTTGTTTGATGGATTCAAACAAACGCTTGCTGGACAATTTGCGGGTTTGGCAGAAGACACCACTGAAGAAAACATCCAAGCCCGTATCCGAGGCACCTTGTTGATGGCGATGTCGAACAAAACCGGTGCCATTGTCTTGACAACGGGCAATAAAAGCGAAATGGCCACCGGATATTGCACTTTGTATGGCGATATGGCCGGTGGCTTTGCTGTGATCAAAGATGTGGTTAAAACGCTGGTTTTCAGGCTGTCTTATTGGCGCAATGAAAATGATCCTTATGGGACATGCGCCCAGCCCATACCAGAGCGGATCATCACCCGCCCACCCAGCGCCGAATTGAGACCGGATCAAAAAGATCAGGACAGCCTGCCGGCATACGAAGTACTTGATGCCATCATTGCCCGATATATGGAAAATGACGAAGGCATTGAGGCCTTGGTGGCGGATGGATTTGATCGTTCCGATGTCGAAAAAGTAACGCGTCTCATCAAACTTAACGAATACAAACGGCGCCAAGCGCCCGTGGGAATTCGTGTGACGCACCGCAGCTTTGGCAAGGATTGGCGTTATCCTATGACCAACAAATTTCGCGCTTAAATTTCATTTTCAGAGAGAAATCCACATGAAGCAAATCACCGCCATTATCAAGCCGTTTAAATTGGAAGAAGTTCGCGAAGCCCTGGCGGAATGCGGTGTGACGGGTTTGACCGTGACCGAAGTTAAAGGCTTTGGGCGGCAAAAAGGACACACAGAGTTGTACCGTGGTGCTGAGTATGTTGTCGATTTTTTACCTAAAGTCAAAATCGAAGTGGCGGTTAAGGATGAAGATGTCGACCGCTGCATGGATTCAATTGTGAAGGCCGCACGCACCGGAAAAATAGGCGACGGTAAAATTTTCATTACCAACGTGGAGCGCGTAGTCCGCATTCGCACAGGTGAGCTGGACAACTCGGCGATTTAAATCACGGGCCTAAATCGCCTCACCCTGGACGCTGTAGTGCAGTCCGGCGGACTGCACCAATTGAGTCAGCAGCCTCGGGGCTTGAGTGTCTACACTGATCAACTCCATTTGCCAATCACCCATGAACTGGTGGGTGACAACGCTTTTCAGGAACGTCAGTAAGCCATCGTAATACCCGTTCAGGTTGAGTAAGCCGACGGGTTTGTTGTGGTACCCCAGCTGGCGCCAAGTCCAGACTTCAAAAAATTCTTCAAATGTTCCAATGCCACCGGGCAGTGCAACAAATGCATCTGAACGTTCGGCCATCATGCGTTTGCGCTCATGCATGGTGTCAACAACGTGCAACTCAGTGCAATCCTGGTGGGCCCATTCGTTCTCTACCAAGGCTTTAGGTATGATGCCCACGACGCGGCCACCTGCAGCCAGTGTGGCATCCGCCACAATGCCCATCAATCCATTGCGTCCTCCCCCATAAACCAGTTGACCCCCGTGATGTCCGATCCATCGGCCGACTTCTCGTGCGGTTTCTGCAAAGGCAGAGTCATTGCCGGCTTTGGCACCGCAATAAACACAAACAGAAAAAGCAGGGGGTGATTTCAATGTTGTAAAGGGCATGGTTCATTTGGCAGATACATAATCAATCACCATGTTAGTGGGGATTTGTGACGCCTGTGCGGTCGTCCTGTATCAAGTAGGTCCGCGCCCAGACATCGTGCCAAAACTGACCATGTATTTGCAAACGGCTCAGAATCGCCCAGACAGCAATCCAACCCAACATGAGAATCAAAATTTGTATTGCAGGAATATCAAATGCGTTGGCCATGGTGATAGGCGGTAAGAACCAAAACCAACTCAAAAAGTATCGAATTAATGCATGCATTTGAGACAAGGCTCGGCCTTTTTGATCGACAACCCGGATGCGCCAGGTTTTCATCGCCAATGTTTGCCCTTTGGACCAAAACCAACTGAAATAGATGCCTAAAACCAAGAAAATAAAGGCTTGCAAACCATGCCTATTGTCCAACGCATTTCGGGTTTGGCTGAGTGTACTGAAGAGGTAGCCAGTGATGAATACCACCCCGAATAGAAGCATGCCTTCGTACAGCCAGCAAGCCATTCTGCGTGACAAGGACGGGGCTTTTAGGGTCTGAAGTGTGGTGCCTGTACCACCGACATCGCCAAGATCTTTTGTCACGCGGCAGGCACGCCCGCTTTGGATGACACAGGTTTATTGGTTGGCAGTAAAGTTTTTTGATCCAAATCTTTGACCCCTGGTGTTTTACCTTTTGTAGGCGGTAGTCCAGGGGGTGAATGGACATGAGAAAGTTTGTCCGAAGTGACTGATTTTTGTGCGGGGGCGGCACCCCAAACAGGAGGTGGCAGGGAATCACTCAGTTTTCTTTTTTCTTCATCGGACAAGGCTTGATAAGCTTCCCACTGCGCTTTCTTTTCCACCTGAGGCATTTTGTTGGATTCACCAAAATTCAAGCGTGCTTGAATCCTTTGTTGTGGCGTCAGTGTTGCCCATTCAGCCATACGACTGTGCATGGTGATTTGCTCTGATTCAGGCAAGGCAGCGAAGTTTTTTGATATTGCCAGCCATTTTTTTCGCTGAGCTTCGCTCAATTCTGACCACAGTGAAGACAAAGGAGCCAATGCACGTTGTTGACTCGCAGTTAATTCAAACCAAGAGGCTTTTTTTGGATCTGAGAGCTTATTGTTGGTGTTGATTTGAGCGAGTGAGGTTGCATCAGATGACTTGCGCGCTTCAGTACTTCCAATCTGAGGAGTTTGTGCCATTACGCAAACGCACAACGGGCAAACAGCCAAAAGGCTAAGGCATCTGCTGATCATCGTTTTTGTGGGGACTGCGAACACGTCAACGTGCCTCCGGCTGTTCAGTTTGGTTTACTTTTAAAAACTGTAAAAAACCAGGGTCGGTGTAGGCGTGAGGGGGCAGTTCATCCAGTAGAAGAGCGGAGTCAACCTCAGCAATTTCAATGGCGCTGTTTTCAGACTGAATACTCTGTACCGCAATTAATCCAATAATCAATGCAATAAGAGGTAGAAAAGAAGCCAATCTGTTCCATCGGCCTTCCCCGCCCCATCCTAAAGTTGCTTGACCCGCAGACAAGGACATATCTGAAATGGGTGTTCTCAATAGTTCAGGTTTTCGAGCAGCGAGGGCTTGCATTCTGGCCGCCCTCAGGCGCTCAGTAATATCATAGGACAATGGGGGTAGTTCACTGTCTAGCCGTGCGGCAAAGGCTCTGCCCCATGCGTCTATTTGTTTTTCGGCGGTTAAAAATTGATTTTTCATAGTTGTAAACCCTTGGCTTTGAGCGATTTGCTCAAAGCGTGAACGGCGCGAGAACAATGTGTTTTGACACTCCCTTCAGAACAGCCCATCGCAGCGGCTGTTTCTGAAACGTCCATCTCTTCCCAATAACGCAACAGGAAGGCTTCTCGTTGACGTGCGGGCAAATCTTGAATTTCAGCTTCAATTTGTATAAAGATTTGCTTTCGCCGAATCTGATCCTCCGCGCTTTCTCCCATTTCGGCTTCTGAGGCGCCATTGAATGTTTCAAGCAGATCGAAGTCTTCTGAATCATAGTCAGCGCCAAAGTCACTCAAATTAGAAAACAACGCATTTCGAGTTTTCCGACGACGGAACCAGTCAAGCATCGTGTTTGAAAGGATGCGTTGAAAAAGCAAGGGCAGTTCGGCTAAGGGTTTGTCGCCGTAATGAGTCGCCAGTTTGATCATGCTGTCTTGCATGATGTCCAGCGCAGCTTCTTCATCTCTGACATGGTAGAGCGTTCGCTTGAAAGCGCGCTTTTCCGTGTTTTTGAGAAAATCTGAAAGTTCTTTTTCTGTAGCCAACTGACTGTAGCACCCGGGTTGGTGGGTGACATCTCCTGTATTTGAACTGAATTATCGCATTCATCTTCTCAAAATTAGCTCTCGCAAAAAGAGGGGCAAGTCGGTGCGATAATAATGGGTTGCAATTGAAAAAAAGCAAACGGGTCACCGTCCGGCGCTGTTACATGTGGCGCTCATGTCTGTGGTCCAAAGTCCTGATGCGGCTTCAAAAGAGTCCTGCAAAGGGGCACCCAAGGTTTTTCGTTAGAGAAATTCACAAAGGTTGAATATGGAAACTTCTAAAGCCGAATCGGCATCGATATCTGCCACTGCAGGTCAATCTGTACCTGAGCTTCGTGGTGCAGAAATTTTGGTCAAAGCATTGCAAGCCGAGAACGTCAAGTTCATTTGGGGTTACCCAGGTGGTGCCGTCTTGCACATCTATGATGCCCTGTACAAGCAAGAAACAATGCAGCATATATTGGTTCGGCACGAACAAGCCGCGGTTCATGCCGCTGATGGATTTGCCCGTGCAACAGGTGAGGTGGGGGTCGCACTCGTGACCTCTGGGCCCGGGCTGACCAATGCGGTGACTGGGATTGCAACCGCTTACATGGACAGCATTCCCATGGTGATCATCAGTGGGCAAGTGCCCACAGCTGCCATTGGCCTTGACGCTTTCCAGGAGTGCGATACCGTGGGTATCACCCGCCCTATCGTCAAACACAATTTTTTGGTCAAAGATGCACGTGACATGGCGCAGGTCATGAAAAAGGCATTCCACATCGCTCGCAGTGGTCGTCCCGGCCCCGTGGTTGTCGACGTCCCGAAAGATGTGTCTTTCAATAAAACACCTTATTCGGGTTACCCTGAAACGGTGCACATGCGTTCTTACAACCCTGTGCGCAAGGGGCATAGCGGTCAAATTCGCAAAGCCTTGCAATTGCTCATGGCCGCTAAACGTCCCTACATTTATACCGGTGGTGGCGTACTGTTGAGTAATGCTTCGCTAGAGTTGCGGGTCTTGGTGGATATGTTGGGCTTCCCATGCACCAACACCTTGATGGGACTGGGGGCTTATCCTGCGACCGATCCCAAGTTTTTGGGAATGTTGGGCATGCATGGCACCTTGGAAGCCAATAATGCGATGCAAAACTGTGATGTACTTTTGGCTGTTGGTGCACGGTTTGATGACCGGGTGATTGGTAATCCCAAGCACTTTGCACAAGTCGAGCGCAAAATTATTCACGTTGACATTGATCCTTCGAGCATTTCCAAGCGGGTCAAGGTCGATGTGCCGATTGTGGGTGACGTCAAAGATGTGCTGCAGGAATTGATTGCCATGATCAGGGAGTCTACAGTCAAACCAGATCCGCAAATGTTGAGTTCATGGTGGGCAATGATCGAAAGTTGGCGTGCCCGCGATTGCATGAAATATGACAACACTAACTTAGAAGTGATCAAACCCCAACGTGTGATTGAAACGTTGTGGGAATTGACCCAAGATGCGGATGCATACATCACATCTGATGTGGGTCAGCACCAAATGTGGGCTGCTCAGTATTACAAGTTCAATGAGCCCAGGCGATGGATCAATTCAGGCGGCTTAGGGACCATGGGGGTGGGCATCCCCTATGCCATGGGCATCAAACTGGCCAAACCGGACAGCGAAGTGTTCTGTGTCACGGGCGAAGGTTCTGTGCAGATGTGCATCCAAGAGTTGTCCACTTGCTTGCAGTACAACACGCCAATCATCATCTTGGCATTGAACAACCGATACCTTGGCATGGTACGTCAATGGCAAGAGATTGAGTACTCAAGCCGCTACAGCCACAGTTACATGGACGCTTTACCCGACTTTGTCAAATTGGCCGAAGCCTATGGTCATGTGGGAATCTTGGTGGAACGTCCGCAGGATGTAGAGCCTGCTTTGCGGGAAGCTCGAAGGCTGAAAGATCGGACTGTTTTTCTAGACATCCGTACCGACCCCACAGAAAACGTGTTCCCGATGGTTCGCGCCGGCAAAGGCATCACCGAAATGATCATGGGTGCTGAAGACCTTTGAGGTTTTTCACCCTGAAACTCTATTTTTGAAGATTCTATTGACCGCCAAGCTTGCACATTACCGTGTGCGGGGGAGGGCGGCGAAAAGAGGAATTGCATATGAAACATATTATTGCCGTCTTACTTGAAAATGAACCAGGCGCCCTCTCAAGGGTGGTGGGACTTTTTTCTGCACGCGGCTACAACATCGAGTCTTTGACTGTCGCGCCAACTGAAGATCCCAGTCTGTCGCGCATGACGATTCAAACCACGGGTTCAGACGATGTGATTGAACAAATCACCAAGCATTTGAACCGTTTGATTGAGGTTGTCAAAGTGGTGGATTTGACCGAAGGCGCTTACACCGAGCGTGAGCTGATGTTGGTGAAAGTGCGTGCGGTTGGCAAAGAACGCGAGGAGATGAAGCGTCTGGCTGATATATTCCGCGGCCGCATCATCGATGTCACGGACAAGAGCTACACCATTGAGCTGACGGGTGATTTGACCAAAAACGATGCCTTTCTGGAGGCTCTCGACCGAAGTGCCATTCTTGAAACTGTGCGGACAGGTGCGTGCGGTATAGGACGGGGCGAAAGAATTTTGCGTGTTTGAATTTTAAATTTTTGTAGGAGAAAATCATGAAAGTGTATTACGACAAGGACTGTGACCTGAGCGTCATCAAAGGCAAAACCGTGGCCATCATTGGTTATGGTTCGCAAGGGCACGCCCATGCACAAAATTTGAACGACAGCGGCGTCAAAGTCGTGGTCGGTCTGCGCAAGGGAGGCGCCTCTTGGGACAAAGTTGGCAAAGCCGGTTTGAACGTGATGGAAGTCAATGACGCCGTTAAGGCAGCAGATGTAGTCATGATCTTGTTGCCTGACGAAATGATCGCCGAGGTCTACACCAACAACGTGGCCCCTTACATCAAGCAAGGTGCTTCACTGGCCTTTGCCCACGGCTTCAACGTGCATTACAACCAGGTGGTACCCCGCGAAGACTTGGACGTGTGGATGGTGGCACCTAAGGCCCCTGGCCACACTGTGCGTAACACCTACACCCAAGGCGGCGGTGTGCCTCATTTGGTGGCGATTCACCAGGACCAGAGTGGCAAAGCCCGCGCATTGGCGCTGAGCTACGCCATGGCCAATGGTGGCGGCAAGGCCGGCATCATCGAGACCAACTTCAAAGAAGAGACCGAAACCGACCTGTTCGGTGAGCAAGCTGTTCTTTGCGGAGGCGCTGTTGAACTGATCAAGATGGGTTATGAGACCCTTGTCGAAGCCGGTTACGCCCCTGAAATGGCTTACTTTGAGTGCTTGCACGAGTTGAAGCTGATTGTGGACCTGATCTACGAAGGTGGTATCGGCAACATGAACTATTCCATCTCGAACAACGCCGAGTATGGTGAATATGTGACAGGTCCTGAAATCATCAACGAGGAATCACGTGTCGCGATGCGCAACGCTTTGAAGCGCATTCAGACGGGTGAATACGCGAAGATGTTCATCTTGGAGGGGCGGACCAACTACCCAAGCATGACGGCACGTCGTCGTTTGAATTCAGAACACTCCATTGAAGTTGTGGGCGCTCAACTGCGCGCTATGATGCCTTGGATTGCCAAGAACAAACTGGTAGACAAAACCCGCAACTGATGCCGGTGACTCTCAGAACAAAGGCCACCACGGTGGCCTTTGTTATTGATACAAGAGGATGAGAGTGGCATAAACTTAAGCGGCAAGGTCTTTTCACTCGGGGAAACCCAAGATCTATCAACCCACCGAATGTGAGCTATGCGAGACGAAAATGAAAACGTTGAGGATTCAGGGCTGACGCGCTTACAGCGAAAGCCGCGCAAGGGCATTTATATACTGCCAAATATGATCACATTGGCGGCCTTGTTTGGTGGATTTTATGCCATTGTGATGGCGATGAATGGTCGTTTTGATTTGGCCGCAGCAGGTGTTTTTTGCGCCATGATTCTGGATGGTTTGGATGGCCGTGTGGCGCGCATGACGAATACCCAGAGTGCCTTTGGCGAGCAAATGGACTCACTGTCAGACATGGTCTCCTTTGGTGCGGCACCAGCACTCATTGCGTATGAATGGGCATTGAAGGGATTGGGTCGCTGGGGTTGGATTGCCGCTTTTGTTTACTGCGCCTGTGCTGCGCTACGTCTGGCGCGTTTCAATGTCAATACCGCTGTTGTAGATAAACGCTTTTTCCAGGGCCTTCCCTCCCCAGCGGCGGCTGCTTTGGTGACCGGCTTTATCTGGATCATGACGGAACTGGATTACACGGGACCGTCTGTGGCCTGGCCCATGCTGATCATTGCCATGTTTGCTGGCTTGACCATGGTGACCAATGTTCCTTTTTACAGCTTTAAGGATGTCCATATGAAGAAAAGTGTGCCCTTTGCTGCGATCGTATTGATTGCCTTGGGGATTGCCGTTGTGAATATCCACCCCCCTACTGTATTGTTCGGATTATTTGTAATTTATGGATTGAGTGGCTATGTGTTGTACGCCTTGAGAAAAGCCAAAGGCCAGCAAACCAGTATGATCAGTACATCCACCAAAGAGCCCGATGAACGCGGACTGCATCAAGAGTGATTCATCGTTCTTAAAAAATGTGCTAAAGTCATGTACATGACCTTGACAACGCTGAACCTAACGCTGCTATCGCCCAACGGGCGGGATATGTAGCGCACGCGATCATTTTCCCTGAAGGCCCGTTTGCACACCCGCAACGGGCCTTTTGCTTTTATGTTTTGAAGTTGCGGTTTTCATCATTGGAGAAATTAAATGGCTGATAAATTAATCATTTTCGACACGACTTTGCGAGACGGTGAGCAGTCTCCCGGGGCTTCAATGACCCGCGATGAGAAACTGCGCATTGCCCGTCAACTTGAGCGGCTGCGCGTGGATGTGATCGAGGCTGGCTTTGCCGCCAGCTCGAACGGCGACTTTGAATGTGTCAAGGCCATTGCGGCGGCCATCAAGGATTCGACCATTTGCTCACTGTCGCGCGCCAATGACCGTGACATTGCGCGTTCGGCAGAGGCGCTGGCCGGCGCTGCCAATGGACGGATTCATATTTTCCTGGCGACCAGTGCGCTGCACATGGAAAAGAAGTTGCGCATGACGCCTGATCAGGTGTTTGAACAAGCCAAACAATCGGTTCGCTATGGGCGAAACTTGATGGGCGACATTGAATTCAGCCCTGAAGACGGCTACCGCAGTGACATGGACTTTTTGTGCCGCGTCTTAGAAGCGGTCATCGATGAAGGTGCTTCCACCATCAACGTGCCCGATACCGTTGGTTATGCCGTGCCTGAGCTGTACGGTGAATTCATCAAAACCTTGCGTGAGCGCATTCCCAACAGCGACAAAGCGATTTGGTCTGTGCACTGCCACAACGATTTGGGCATGGCTGTGGCCAATTCTTTGGCGGGTGTGAAAATCGGCGGCGCGCGCCAGGTGGAATGCACCATCAACGGACTGGGCGAGCGGGCCGGCAATTGCTCCTTGGAGGAAGTGGTCATGGCAGTCAAAACCCGAAGAGATTACTTCGGTCTGGATCTGAGTATTGATACGAAACACATTTTGGCAGCCAGTAGGATGGTCAGCCAAACTACAGGCTTTGTGGTTCAACCCAATAAAGCCGTGGTAGGCGCCAACGCTTTTGCACACGCTTCCGGTATTCACCAGGATGGCGTTCTGAAGGCACGCGATACCTACGAGATCATGCGCGCCGAGGATGTTGGCTGGACAGCCAATAAAATCGTGTTGGGTAAACTCAGTGGGCGCAACGCTTTCAAACAACGTTTGCAGGATTTAGGGATATCGATGGAGAGTGAATCGGAGTTGAACTCTGCATTTGCACGCTTCAAAGAACTGGCCGATCGCAAGAGCGATATTTTCGACGAAGATATTCTGGCCTTGGTGAGCGACGAGAGTGTGGCATCCGATCATGAAAAGTTCGGCTTTGTCTCCTTGTCTCAACACAGTGAAACAGGGGAACGTCCTCAGGCCTCTGTGGTTTTCACAATCGCGGGTAAGGAAATTCGCAGTTCTTCTGACGGCAATGGCCCTGTTGACGCTTCACTCAAAGCAATCGAGTCGCAAGTCAAGAGCGGCGCCGAAATGGTGCTTTATTCGGTGAATGCCATCAGCGGATCAACTGAAAGCCAGGGTGAAGTTACTGTACGTTTGCAAAACAGTGGCCGTGTTGTCAATGGCGTGGGGTCAGACCCGGATATTGTTGTGGCTTCTGCTAAAGCCTATTTGAGTGCTTTGAATAAATTGCAGAGCAAAGCGGACCGGGTCGCCGCGCAGGGCTAAAGTAATTCCAAATTACTCTTAAGTAGCTTCAATAAAGTCACGCAAGTGTTTGATCTTGCGTGACATTTTATTATTAGGTACACTGTTGACTGATTTAATTTTTGTGACGCAACTACGTATGCTTTTTGTCTCATTGCGAAACGCTTTGCCATCTTTAAAGACGGCAGTTCTATTACTTGTCATTCCATGTTTGGTAATTTTTGTGCCTCAGGTGCAGGCCAAGCAGAAATCCCAAGCGAATGGGCAGAAAAAAATAGCCATCGCGGTCAAGTCAAAGCCTGTAGCCGCAAAATCACGTACGGGTCCGCGCGCGCGCCGGGCGGTTGCCTTGGCTGAAGTACCCGCTAAGGCATCGTTTGGCCAATTGGCCGGGCTTCACTCTGCGTCTGATCCTTTGGATTTGCGATCCAGTGTCGCATTGGTGGTGGACCAGGACACCCAGGAAGTGCTGTTCCGCAAAAACGATCAAGCCATTTTGCCTATTGCTTCCCTCACTAAATTGATGACGGGCTTGGTCATGGCAGAAGCTAAATTGCCCTTGCATGAAATGATTACTATTTCGCAAGAAGATGTTGATACTGAAAAAGGCAGTACGTCTCGATTGGCCGTTGGCACCCATCTGTCACGTGGTGATTTATTGCATCTTGCCTTGATGTCCAGCGAAAATCGTGCAGCTCATGCTTTGGGGCGCACCTTTCCAGGTGGCCTCAATGCTTTTGTTTATCGCATGAATGAGCGTGCTCAATCTCTGGGCATGCGTGACACGCGATATGTGGAGCCTACAGGCTTGTCCAGTCGCAATCAATCCAGTGCCAATGATTTGGCCTTGTTGGTTGGTGCAGCTTACAAAGAATCCATGCTGCGTGAACTGTCTACCTCACACGGCCGAGAGGTGGATGTGGGGCGTCGAACATTGCAGTACAACAACACCAACAGATTAGTCAAAAACCCAGATTGGGAAATTGGTCTTCAAAAGACGGGCTATATTTCCGAAGCAGGCCAATGTTTGGTCATGCAAACCAAAGTCGCTGGACGCAAACTGATCATGGTGTTTTTGGATTCAGCTGGCAAACTCAGTCGCATTGGAGATGCCGAGCGTGTGCGTAAATGGCTTGAAACATCGCCTATTTCAAGAGCCGGGGCCTCTACCCGCAGTCACAACGGCTGAGGCTTGGCTATTTCAATTAACTTTGTGACCCAGGGCATTTGAAATTTCGTCCGCTGTGGCCTGCAGTTTGGACAGCCACCCTTCATCCATGCGATCGGCGGGGGCTGAAATCGATAAACCCGCCAGCAGCTTGCCTTGGTCATCGTATATGCCCGCTGCAATACATCGCACGCCGAGTTCCAATTCTTCATTGTCGCGGGCAATCCCATACTGACGCACTTTGGACAGCTCCCTTTCAAGCACGGGCAGCTGAGTGATGCTGTTGCGTGTATGGCCTGATAAGCCTGTGCGCGTCGCATAATTTCGCACTCTAAGTGGATCGTCGATGGAGAGAAACAACTTGCCTACCGAGGTCAAATGCAAAGGGGCACGCCCACCAATCGCGCGAACAACTTGCATACCTGAGCGTTCGCTGAAAGCGCGCTCAACATAGACAATTTCATCGCCCTGACGCATGCTCAGGTTGACCGGTTGTTGGATTTGTTTGTGCAGTTCGCGCATGGGGGTCATGGCTGCATCGCGCACATTCAATCGGGCTTTCACCAAATTACCTAATTCCAGCAGACGCATACCCAAACGGTATGAACCTGCCTCAGGACGGTCCACATAACGACCGATTGTCAAATCATTCAGAATTCGATGCGTGGTCGAAGGATGTAAGCCTGTTTTTTCACTGATTTCTTTCAGAGAAATAGGCTCCTCGCGAGATGCCAAAACATCCATGAGCGCAAACAAACGTTCGATGACCTGGACGGTTGGTGTCGCTGTGGCTGCGCGGTCGTGTTTGCTCATGGGTGTACTGCTTGTAGAGAATTCATTCTACAGCGAGGGATCAAAAAAACAGTTGAAAGGCTCACAACGTAAACGGTAACGTCTCGTAAGGGAACCATTGACCGTCGCGAAAGACTTCGCAGGGGGAAAAGCGTTGTTTGTAATTCATCTTTGGACTTTCCTTGATCCAGTAGCCCAAATAAACGTAAGGCAGCCCAAGTTGACGGGCTTGCTCAATTTGCCATAAAACTCCGTAGGTACCGTAGGATGCATGGAGATCGGGCTCATAAAAAGTATAAACAGCCGACAAACCATCGCTGAGCACATCGACAATACTGACCATTTTCAAGATACCTTCAGGGTGAATTTCGCTTTGCGATCGGTACTCGATCAAGCGTGAGTTCACCCTACTTTGCAACAAAAATTGTTTGTATTGCTCCACACTGTCCTGGTCCATCCCCCCTCCCGCGTGTCGGCTGTTTTGATAGCGCAGGTACAACTCGTAATGTTCAGCTTCAAAGCAAAGACTGGAAATGGTGACTTTCAACGAGACATGTTGACGCCATGCACGTTGTTGGCTTTTGTTCGCTTGAAATGTTTCAGTGGCAACCCGAAGGGGTACACACGCGTGACAGCCATCGCAATAAGGACGGTAAGTGAAGACGCCGCTTCGGCGAAAACCTCGACTCACAAGGTCAGAGTAGACTTCGTTGTGGATCAAATGGCTTGGTGTGGCCACCTGAGAGCGCGCCACCCGACCGGGTAAGTAGCTACAAGGGTAGGAGGCCGTTGCATAAAATTGCAGCGACTCAAAGGGAAGATCTTTTAAATGCGTCATTGTTCTATGGTCTTGAGCGCGGCCCAGTCGATTGTTTGAATTGACCAATCAGGGCTGGTGCTCAACATATTGCGTTTGATTCGTGTCAAAAAATCACATCGGGGCATTTCGTTCGCACCAAGCGAAGCCAAGTGTTGCGTGTTTTGTTGGCAGTCAATCACATCGACATCATGCCGTAAACAGACATGCACCAATGAACTCAGTGCTATTTTGGAGCCATCCTTTATACGGGTGAACATGGACTCACCGAAAACGGCTTTGCCCAAACAGACAAAATAAAGCCCAGCCACTAACTCGCCTTCCAGCCAGACTTCTACACTGTGTGCAAAACCGGCTCGGTGTAGTTCCTTGTAAGCCTTCACCATGGCTGGAACAATCCATGTACCTGCTTGTTTTTTACGTGGAGCCTCGGCACAATTCTCAATGACTTGATCAAAATCACGGTCAAAGCTCAATTCAAAAGAAGGTGTAGATCGATAGTGCCGCAATGTTTTTAACAGCGAACGGTGCAGCTTGAATTGATGGGTTTGCAAAACCATTCGAGGTGCCGGACTCCACCACAAGATGGGCTGCCCCTGACTGAACCAAGGGAAAATGCCTTGCGAATACGCGGACACCAGGCGCGTCAAGCTGAGATCCCCCCCCGCGGCAAGAAGGCCTGGTGCGCCCGTGTCACTTTTCCATGCCTGTGTAACAGAAGGGAAAGGGGTCTCGAGTTCGAGCCATTGCAAGTGTGGATTAAGGTGTGCTCCTGACATGACTAGATTACACAACAAAGCAACTTGAGTTGTTGTCACTTATTGCGCATTTCCGTTTATCCTATTGGACATGAAACTCTACAACTACTTTCGCTCATCTGCGTCCTTTCGGGTCCGGATTGCTTTGAACCTTAAGGGCTTGGCGTACGAGTACATACCTGTCCACATTGCCAAGGGAGAGCACAAGCTGCCCGCCTATATGGCCGTTTCTGCCGATCTTTTGGTCCCAACGCTTGAAATAGATGGACGTCGCCTCAGTCAATCGATGGCCATCATCGAATACCTCGACGAAATGCATCCTGACCCGGCCTTGATTCCATCTGATCCTTTTGAACGCGCCCAAGTTCGAGCGCTGTCCCAATCGATCGCCTGTGAGATTCATCCCATCAATAATTTGCGCGTCTTGAAATACTTGTCTTCTGAACTCAAGGTCAGTGAAGAAGACAAAAACACGTGGTATCGCCATTGGGTAAGAAGCGGTCTTGAAGCTTTTGAGCGTCAGTTGGCATTGTTGCCCGATGCCCCATTCTGTTTTGGCACCACCCCGTCACTGGCCGACTGCTGTATGGTTCCACAAATTTTCAATGCTCAGCGATTTAAAGTTAATTTGGAGGGATTGCCCAGAACCATGGCTGCATTTGATGCCTGCATGCAATTGGAGGCGTTCAAACGGGCGCAGCCTTCGGCTTGTCCGGACAACGAAACTTGATGTCAGGGCCATCAGGGTCCAATTGGACAGTGCCTGATTGGCCCGCAGCGGGTCATGTTAAAGCCCTTTGTTCAACGCGGCTCGGTGGTGTATCCATGGCACCTTATGGCACATTCAATGTGGGTGACCATGTTGGAGATGTTCCTGAACTTGTGGAAAAAAACCGCCATTTGCTGGCGCATAAAACCGGGGCAAAACCAGTTTTTTTGCAACAAGTTCACGGCGTTGACCTTTTGGATCTTTCCGCGCAGACGCCCAATGGGTTGATTGCAGATGCCTGTTGGACCCAACAGTCTGGCGTGGCTTGCACGATCATGGTCGCCGACTGTTTGCCCATCTTGATGACAGACAGCAATGGGCAATGGGTTGCCGCCGCACATGCCGGTTGGCGGGGTCTGGCGGGTCAAAGGGGCCGAGGTGTACTGGAAACAAGCATTGAGCGTTGTCGACGTGCCATGGAGGGTGAAATTCATGGCGCAAACAATATATTGGTTTGGCTAGGGCCCTGCATTGGCCCTGATGCTTTTGAAGTCGGCGATGAAGTCAAGGCCGCATTTTGTGATGATTACCCCAATGACGCCATTGCATTTCAACTGAAACCAAATGGCCGTTATTTCGCGGATTTGGCGCTGTTAGCGCGCCTTCGTTTGCAGCGTTCAGGTGTGGCCGCAATTTTTGGAAATGACAGTTCGTCAGCTTGGTGTACGCATACTCAGGAATCATTGTTTTTTTCGCATCGGCGGGACGCGGCTGTTTGGGGGAACACGGGCCGTATGGCCGCTTGCATCTGGCTCGACAGGTAAAGCGCTGTCTGAATCTTCGGTGTTCTTAGGTGTCGCCCAAGCCGCTTCTTTGGCCTTTCGCGCTTTGTTCCTTTTTGGCGCACCCATGAGGTAAACCATGAGTGCAGTTGGAAGGATTCCGTAAAGAATGAAGGTCACAATAGCGCCCAACAGGGTTCCGTTGGTGTTGTTGGCTTCGGCCACGCTCATCATCAATGTGACGTATATCCAAGCAATAACGATGATGTACATGGTGTTGCTTATAGTAAAATATGAATTATTTAATTTAAAAAAAATTAAATTTAAAAATGAAAGAGAGACATTCGGATGACCGTTAACACGCCTGATTTTTGGTCCAAAATCAACGAGGATTTTCAAAACAAATTGACCCAAAGTTGGGGCCAAGCCTTGCAAGCCTTCCAAACGATGGACTTGGGAGGTATTGTGCCCCCTGATTCGTCTTCCAAACAGGCAGCGCAGTCTCAATTGAAATTTGAGCCCGAAAAATTGCAAAAAATCCAAATGCAATATTTGGAAGAGGCAGCAGCATTGTGGAATGGTGGCCTGAGCGGCAAGCCTGAGCTGAAAGACCGTCGATTTTCCGCAGAGGCTTGGACCAGCAATCCCGTGGCTTCATTCACGGCGGGCACTTATTTACTCAATTCCCGAACATTGATGGGCTTGGCCAATGCTGTGGATGCGGACGAGCAGACTCAAAACAGAATCCGTTTTGCCGTAGAACAATGGGTGGCCGCAACAGCCCCCAGTAATTTTTTGGCTTTCAATGCAGATGCCCAAAAGAAAGCCATCGATACCCAAGGTGAAAGCCTGGCCAAAGGCTTGCAAAACCTGCTGCATGATATGAAGCAAGGCCATGTCTCGATGACTGATGAGAGTCAGTTCGAAGTGGGAAAAAACGTGGCTACGACAGAAGGCGCCGTGGTCTTTGAGAACGCGTATTTTCAACTGATTGAATACAAGCCACTCACCCCCAAGGTCTATGAAAAGCCGTTCTTGTTGGTGCCCCCTTGCATCAACAAGTTTTATATCTTGGACCTGCAGCCCAACAACTCCTTCATCCGTTATGCGGTAAGCCAAGGCCATCGCACCTTTGTCGTGAGTTGGCGCAATCCGGATGAGTCCATGGGCCAAAAATCATGGGATGACTACATCGAAAATGGGCCCATTCAAGCCATAGAGACTGTCCGCGAACTCACGGGAGCCAAAGAAATCAATGGATTGGGTTTTTGTGTCGGCGGCACGATGCTGAGCAATGCATTGGCTGTGCTGGCTGCACGTGGCGAAAAACCGGTTGCGAGTGCCACTTTTTTGACCACCTTGATTGATTTCACCGACACCGGCATTCTGGATGTGTTCATTGATGAAAATTTTGTCAAGTTTCGCGAAGTGCAGATGGGTCAGGGCGGCTTGCTCAAAGGCCAGGACTTGGCGTCTACCTTCAGCTTCTTGCGGCCCAACGACTTGGTTTGGAACTATGTGGTGGGCAATTACCTCAAAGGCGAATCGCCACCCCCCTTCGACTTACTCTACTGGAACAGCGATTCTACCAATTTGCCGGGACCTTTTTACGCTTGGTATCTGCGCAACACCTACTTGGAAAATCGATTGGTCAAGCCAGGTGAAGCGACCGTCTGCGGAGAAAAGATAGACCTTCGCAAAGTCAAGTTACCGGTCTACATTTATGGTTCACGTGAAGACCATATTGTCCCGATAGGGGGGGCCTATGCTTCAACCCAGTACCTGCCGGGTCAAAAGCGTTTCGTCATGGGGGCATCGGGCCATATTGCCGGTGTCATCAATGCGCCATCGGCCCATAAACGCAGCCACTGGCTGCGTGAAGACGCCAAGTTTCCAGCCGACGTGAATGAATGGATCCAAGGCGCCAAGGAGCTCCCCGGTAGTTGGTGGACCGATTGGTCAGACTGGCTCAAAAAGCATGCTGGCAAGCAAATTGCTGCACCCAAAACCTATGGCAAGGGTGCGCGCTTTAAGACCATTGAAGCTGCTCCTGGGCGTTACGTTAAAGCCCGAGCGTGAATTTTTTAAAACCGACAGGAGACCTTTGTGAATAAAGACATTGTTATCGTTTCTGCAGCCCGCACGGCTGTGGGTAAATTTGGCGGCTCACTGGCCAAAATTTCAGCACCAGAATTGGGGGCCATTGTGATTCGCGAGGCGATTGCACGCGCAGGCCTCAAGCCTGATCAAATTGGAGAAGTCATCATGGGGCAAGTGTTGACTGCCGGTGCGGGTCAAAACCCTGCCCGTCAAGCCATGATGAAGGCGGGCGTGGCCCAAGAAACGCCAGCATTGACCATCAACGCCGTTTGTGGTTCAGGTCTGAAGGCCGTCATGCTGGCGGCCCAAGCTGTGGCTTGGGGTGACAGCGAAATCGTGGTCGCAGGGGGTCAGGAAAATATGAGTGCGTCACCCCATGCCCTGGTGGGATCGCGAGATGGCATGCGCATGGGCAACTGGAACATGGTTGACACCATGATCGTGGATGGACTTTGGGATGTTTACAACCAATATCACATGGGCATCACGGCAGAAAATGTGGCCAAAGAACACGGCATTACCCGACAAATGCAAGACGAGTTGGCATTGGCCAGCCAGCGCAAAGCTTCTACCGCCTTGCAAGAAGGGCGTTTCAAGCAAGAAATTGTTCCGATCTCGATTCCCCAGCGTAAAGGTGACCCCCTGATTTTTGACACCGACGAATATGTGAACCAAAAAACAAATGCAGAAGCTTTGGCCGGCTTACGACCTGCCTTTGACAAGGCAGGCAGCGTCACGGCTGGCAATGCTTCAGGCATCAATGACGGTGCCGCCGCAGTGGTCGTCATGTCCGCCGCCAAAGCCGCTGAGCTCGGTCTCAAACCGCTCGCCCGCATTGCCGCCTTCGGCACCAGCGGGCTGGACCCCGCCACCATGGGCATGGGTCCCGTCCCTGCCTCTCGCAAAGCTTTGGCTCGCGCGGGTTGGAGCTTTGGCGATATCGACCTGTTTGAATTGAATGAAGCCTTTGCCGCTCAAGCCTGTGCAGTGAACAAAGCGCTGGGCATTGATCCTTTGAAGGTCAACGTCAATGGCGGCGCTATTGCAATTGGTCACCCTATTGGTGCATCCGGTTGCCGCATTTTGGTGTCTTTGTTGCACGAAATGCAGCGTCGTGATGCCAAAAAAGGTTTGGCTGCGCTGTGTATTGGTGGCGGCATGGGCGTTTCATTGGCACTAGAGCGTCTTTGATTTTTTAACATTTTTTTTATAACTCAACTCATTATTCAGGAGACAACCCCATGAGTCAAAAAGTAGCGTACGTCACCGGCGGTATGGGCGGTATCGGAACCGCCATTTGCCAACGCCTTCACCAAGAAGGTTTCAAGGTCATTGCCGGTTGCGGCCCCACCCGTGATTTCACCAAATGGCTGGACGAACAAACATCTCAAGGCTATACCTTCTATGCTTCTGTCGGCAACGTGGGCGATTGGGACTCCACTGTGGAAGCATTTTCAAAAACCAAGGCTGAACATGGGCCCATCGATATACTGGTCAATAACGCCGGTATCACCAAGGACCGCATGTTCTTGAAGATGTCACGTGAAGACTGGAGTGCTGTCATGAGTACGAACCTGGACTCCATGTTCAATGTGACCAAGCAGGTGGTGCCCGATATGGTTGAACGTGGTTGGGGCCGAATCATCAACATCTCCTCGGTAAACGGTGCAAAAGGCCAAGCCGGTCAAACCAACTATTCGGCTGCCAAAGCCGGTATGCACGGTTTCTCCATGGCTCTGGCGCAAGAGATGGCCACCAAAGGCGTGACGGTCAATACCGTGAGTCCGGGCTACATTGGCACCGACATGGTCAACGCGATTCGTCCTGACGTGTTGGAAAAAATCGTGGCCACTGTGCCAGTGAAGCGATTGGGTAAGCCCAGCGAAATCGCTTCCATCATTGCCTGGTTGGCCAGCGAAGAGGGCGGTTATGCGACGGGCGCTGACTTCTCGGTCAACGGTGGATTGCACATGGGTTAAGTCGATTCAGACTTGCGTTTTAAACCCCGCCATGTGCGGGGTTTGTCTTTTCTGGCCAGACAAATCCAAACGATCTCCCTGGCTGGGATAATCCTTTCATGTTCGAAGTTAACTCACCAGTGTCAACGCCGTCCTCCAACCCATGGCGCTTATCGGTTGCACCCATGATGGATTGGACGGATCGGCATTGCCGATTTTTCCATCGACTGCTGACACGCCACACACTTTTGTACACCGAGATGGTGACCACCGGAGCACTTCGCCACGGAAGCGTAGAACGGCATTTGCGCCTCAATGCTGAAGAGCATCCTGTTGCCCTCCAACTGGGGGGGAGTGACACCGCCGATCTGGCGCATGCGGCCAAACTAGGGCAAGACTGGGGCTACGACGAAATCAACCTCAACTGCGGTTGTCCCTCAGACAGAGTTCAGCGCGGGGCGTTTGGTGCCTGTTTAATGAACGAGCCTTTCACAGTGGCCGATGGCGTGAAAGCCATGTTGGATGTGACCGGCTTACCCGTGACAGTCAAGCACCGCATAGGCATTGACCGGAATGAAAGCTATGAGTTTGTGCGTGATTTTGTGGGCACCGTCAGTGATGCGGGTTGCCGCGTGTTCATGGTGCATGCCCGTAATGCATGGTTGGATGGACTGAGCCCCAAAGAAAACCGCGAAATCCCGCCCCTGCGTTATGAACTGGCGTACCAACTCAAAAAAGATTTTCCCACCTTGACCATTGTCGTCAACGGAGGCATCAAAACCAATGACGACATTGCAATGCATTTGCAACATGCAGACGGCGTGATGATGGGTCGCGAAGCCTATTACAACCCTTGGCTTCTGACCACTTGGGACGCCACATTTTGGGGTGACAGCCATGTGGCGCCCCATCGCGATGAGGTTGAGGCATCGATGGTTAATTACATGGAGCGAGCCTTTGATGAAGATGGTTGTCCTTGGTATGCCATCGCCCGCCACATGTTGGGCCTTCACCATGGTCAGCGGGGTGGTCGGTTATGGCGTCAGGTCTGGAGTAACCACAAACTCAAGCCTTTGCCTCCCCGAGAGGTGTTGGCCATTGCACGCGAAGCTTTGGCGCGCGGTGCCGAAAAGCCGGTAAATGCCGGCTGAATTGCTGCGCCAACAGGCGCCTGTCCGCTTGGCATTGCTGTTGGTATGGATCGCCCCATTGCTTTCGACAGTGAACCAAATCGCGGCGCGAATTGCCCCCGGAGTCGTTGCGCCACATGTCTTGGCCTTGGGGCGTTGGGGCATCGCGGGCTTGATACTGACTTGGTTGGCCCGTCGTGAACTTTGGCTTATGCGCGAGCACATTTGCCGCACGTGGTATCAATCGCTGGTGTTGGGCGGCTGTGGGATGTGGATTTGCGGTGCCTGGGTGTACCTGGCGGGTGAGAGCACCAGCGCCATGAACATATCACTCATTTATGCATCCTCCCCCGTGATGATCGCGGTCGGTTCAGTCTTGTGGCTCGGTGAGCACTTCACCAAACGTCAAATAATCGGTGTAGTGCTGTCCATGGCTGGCGTGACGCATGTGGTGGTGCGAGGCCACTGGTCCGCACTTGCGCAGGTGGAGCTGGTGGCGGGCGATCTATGGATATTGGCTGCGGCTATTGCTTGGGCTGCCTACGCATTGCTGCAAAAACATTGGCACAGTCCATTGAGCGCCACGGCACGATTAGCCACGATTTGCATGGGGGGTGTCGTGGTGTTACTGCCATTTACGATGTGGGAGTTGAGCTTATCGACAACGCCGGACTTGGGCCGGCAGGCCTACTTTTTGATTGGTTTAACCGCATTGGTGCCAGGTTTGGGTGCTTATTGGATTTACGGATGGACTCAAAAAATACTGGGTACCAGTCGCGTGGCAGTAACACTCTATTTAGGGCCTTTGTACGCGGGCTTGGCCGCTTGGTTGCTGCTCAATGAGCCCTTGAGTTGGCACCATTTGGCCGGAGGTCTTCTGATCTTGTCAGGTGTTGGCTTGGTGATGGTCACTCAGAAAAAATCAGAGCGGGATCATACTAAATAAGCAAATCTTTATTGCGCAGCTTGCAAGCCATTCATAAAGTGATTTGACATCTTTTGCGCTGCAAGCTCGGGTTGGCGTGATGACAAGGCCTGAACGATTTCTCTGTGCTCACTTAATGACTGTTCAATGCGACCTTCCTTCAGCAAAGAGTGGTGGCGATTGAGCTTCATCACTTTGCGAAGATCGGCCACCATTTGACCTCGCCACCGGTTGTCAGCGATCTGAAGCAAAAGCATATGGAAGGCCTCGTTGACTTCAAAGAAGCGGTCTCGATGTGTCACCGCCTCTTCAAGCTCCTGTTGCAAGGCCTGGATCTGGGCCATTTGAACTTCGTTTGCATTGGCCGCGACTACACGGGCGGCATCGGATTCGAGCAAAGCCAGCAGGTGGTACACATCACGAAGGTCTTTCTCGGACACCTCGGTTACGTAGGCACCTCGGCGAACCTTCATGGTCACCAAACCTTCAGCCGCCAACACCTTCAAGGCTTCGCGTAAAGGGGTGCGACTGATTCCCAAAGCCTCGGCAATACGCAATTCGTCGATCCAACTGCCTGCTTCCAGTTCCCGAGCAAAGATGCGTTGGCGCAGAAGTTCCGCCACTTCTTCATAGAGTGCACGAGGGGCTAATGAAAGGGCGGGCATGGTTTGGATCAAGGCGTTTAAGGGCAGTACCGGTGCAGTTTTTGTAGGGGTTTGTATTTTCTGATTGTAAGCCGGTTAAAATATTTTGCATCAATAATTATGAATCATGACTTTTTGTAAGCAGATCGAGGTGAGCGTCATCCAGAATCTGCTCCAAGTCCTTTTTGTCTCGAAAGCGGTCAGCCATGTCGTCCAAATCCTTTGAATTCAACGCTTCCAACTTGGAAGCCTGGCAAAAAGCAGCGGTCAAGTCTGCCCCTGGCGGTGACGTGAACGCCTTGAATTGGAAAACCCCCGACGGCATCATCGTCAAGCCCCTTTACACAGCCGCTGACACCAACAACTTGCCTTACGCCAACACGCTGCCTGGGTTTGAGCCGTTCCTGCGCGGGCCTCAGGCCACCATGTATGCGGTGCGCCCCTGGACGATCCGCCAATATGCCGGTTTTTCCACCGCCGAAGAGTCGAACGCTTTTTACCGCAAGGCGCTGGCCGCTGGCGGGCAGGGCGTGTCGGTCGC
>Ga0214919_10003762_pt1 | contig 22602 bp, 28 predicted proteins | sample LL1503_MetaG_FD_177994 | JGI IMG/M metagenome (GOLD analysis project Ga0214919, IMG submission 177994) | Freshwater microbial communities from Lake Lanier, Atlanta, Georgia, United States - LL-1503 | ecosystem: Environmental > Aquatic > Freshwater > Lake | place: USA: Georgia | collected... | reverse complement strand
GGACCTTGAGGACCTTGAGGACCTTGAACTCCTGGAGCACCTGGAGCACCTGGAGCACCTGGAGCACCTGGAGCACCTGGAGCACCTGGAGCACATGAACTACAAGACCCTCCACACGATCCTCCACAAGAATAGTATTTATTATCAGAATACTCATTTGTTTTAGAACAACGAGGTGTTATGTATCCATAATTATCTATATTCATATAATATAATTACATAAAATTATTATAAATTATATTTATTATGCTGAAACATCTTTAAAATTAAAACTTTCATAAAGTAGCTCAACTTCTAAAGTAAAACTAAAATCCATATTATTTAAATCAATTACGTTTCCAAATTTATCCATAATTTTAATATACAATTTCCGCAATGTAACCGGACCATTGTACACTCTTTTTTTTGCTAATAAATTATTATTTTCATCAATAATAAAAGATAATTTACCATTAATCATCGGAATTTTAGCTAAAATATTTTCATCCATAATACTTTTATCAAAACCTACAATATTATTACTATTGTTATTGTATTGATAATCGTTTAATCCAAAATAAATATATTTATCTCCACAAGCATCAAACAAACCTTCTGATTGTATTTTTACAGATACATTTAAATAAGATGACAAACGAAACCCTAATAACCATCCTACGGTGTTCATTGGATTTTCATTTATATCGTATAAAAAACATAATGAAAAACTAAATACGGTTATAGAAGGGTTGTCTAAAACTTCAAAAGTAGATTTAAAACTGTTATTATCTATAGAAAAATGAATATATTTTAAATAAGTATCTGTTTTTGACTGAGAAAAATACGTAGTGTTTAAAAATTGTTGCAAACTATCACTATCGTAATTTCCATCAGGAATAGTAATAGTATACGTTGTTACAGTATTATCAATATTTACTTCAATATTAAACACGTTGTTTTTTTGTTTATGAGAAAACAAATACCACGCATTTGGTATTTCTATAGAAACAAGTCTTAATGAAACTACATTTTTTATATCGCTTGGTATAACATATTGAAAATCACACGAACTACTGTTAAAGTAATTATGTCTAAAACAACTATTTAAATGAATATTTTGAAGTGTTGTAAGTCTTTTTAAACTATTTAAATTTCCTGGCGCAACATTATTAGGAAAAGAATTAATAATGAAATTTGTATTATTTTTATTATTTAAATTTACGCTTGGTTTTGTATCTAAATTAAAAGTACTATCATTTAAATCATTTGTTTTAAACATATAAGTATATTAATATTAATATTATATTTATATTATAAAAATGAAAAGTAATAATTTATCTTTAACAGGAAAAACATATAATAATTTTATTAATTTATCAGGAAAGCCAAAATTAAGTCAAAATAATAATTTATTTGAAATAACACAAATAAAAATATACATTTTAAATAATTTAATATTTCCATTAATATCAAATCAATGGGACATATTAGAAGAAAATATTATTTTTGTAGATAAAATAAAAACAAAATTAGATTATTATTATAAAATATATAATTTAGAAGATATAGTAATTTATAAAGATATTATTAAAGCAATAGAACTTTTTTTAAATCAGCATCAACAGTTAAATCATTTAGAAAAAAAATTATATGGAGAAGAAAAAGCATTATCAACCATTATTTATAAAACAGCAATGATAAAATTAAAACCAGAATATGAAATATATAATTTAATTTTTGGACGACCAGAAAAAATAAAAAATCAAATATATGATGAACATATTATAAATGATATTTCTAATTTATTATTTATTAATGATATAAATTTTAATAAAATTAAAAATTATATTAACAATAAATATAATATATAATTATATGACCGATTGTAGTAGTTGTAATATTGTATTAGATGTTGCTGTAATAGGTAAAGAAATATTACCAATAGAACTAATGTCAAATAGTCATATTATATTATTAGATGAAATACCGATATCAGAAAACACATTTAAAAATATATTTTATCCATATGGAGAAACATTTGGAATAGATAAAAACATTATAAACAGTAACAATTTAATAAATTACATAACATTTTTACCACCATGGAGAACTGTAAATAATGAACCGTTTTCTTTAAATAATACAATTATATCAAATATAGAAACAGATTTAAATGTTTCTCGCAGTTGTTTTACAATTTGTTCTTTACTCGATTTAACAAAAGAATTATGTAATATTAATTCATTATGTGATATTAATTGTTGCAGCGTAGTTTGCGCGTTAACATGGGGTGATATTATGAACATTTTAAAAAACGACTATTTTATTAAAGATAATACAACAATAAAAATGTATTTAGTAATAAATGTATTGTTTAAATCGCCAAATACTTGTGTGTTACCTACAATTGTTAAATTTAAATATGTAGTAGATATTTACGTAAGTAATAATTAATTTTTTTGTAAAAAATAAAAAATAATGTATAATTATAATGTCTTCTTCTGGATTTAGTGGTACTGGTTTAGCGTCTATTCCTGACTTTGCAAACGTTAGTCTTCCTACGGCGCTTCAGCCCGTTCCCATAGCTGTTATAAAAAATACATATGATTCATCAAACCCTACGGCAAAACTAGTTACTTCCAAAATAAATAGTGTTTATATTGATTTGCCCGTTCCAGTTGATTCTTCGTTAAACACAACTTCTTCTATTATAGATGCTTCTGGTAACATTACTGAATTTGATTTTTTCCATAGTTTTTACAGTCCTGGAGGAACTTTTGGATTAAATGCTGCTAATTATAATACCCCTATTAACATTTTAGGAAATTATCTTATTCATTCAACAGATGGACCATATAATTTTAATTTGTATCAGTCTATGATTGAGTCTTACTGTAAATTAAATAGTTTGTCATTTAGTGATATTGATACATCTACTTTAATTATATTGCGTAAAGAATGTAGTTCATTCCAAGCATTGACAAATTTCCACGGGTCTGCGTATGGTTTATCATTTAATGAAGTAATCAGTCTATTAGTAACAGAAGGAGTTCTAAAAGAAGTTGGTGTATCTGTGATTGTTCCATTACAGCTTGAGTTAGTTGTTTATAGTGGTATTTTAGACATGGAGTTACATATAAATATTATATACAAAGTTAGTATGTCTTTGAAAAATCCTATTCAATTACCTTACAGCCCGTTTAGTGATTTAGTTGCACTTAAATAAACATTCAAACCTCTCCTCCTAGATTAGGTATTATTTAAATAATTACTCTTGTATAAGAATAGTTTCTTTAATATATAATATAATATATATATTATATATGTGTAGTCGTCGTGTGTTTGCAAATTCAAACTGCAATAATTTTATAGATTACAATAATTCAAAAAATGGAAATCAAATATACAAAAATATACAATCAAAAGGAAATAATGTAAATGATAGAAATTATCTTGTAAGAAATAATGAATTAATAAACATTTTAAATTACGAAATGTATTTAACATTAACAAAAGATTATTATAAAAGATTAGAGTTAAATGATTGTAATTTGTCTCCTTTGTCTATAAATGAATCAAAAAAAAGTGTATTAAATAATACAGTGCCAACAAATAACAACAATAACAATGATGATTGTAAAAAATGTAGTAATAATGATTGTAATTGTAATAACAACAATAATGGTAATAATAGCAGTAATTGTACGGTTTTTCCTAAACTTGGTTGTGATGAATTAAAAAATGTGTTGTATCCTTATGGAAACTATAAAGGTAGTTGTAAATCATATGGATACGTTTATCCTTCAAAAATGAGAACAGATGTTTGTAAAAATCCGGATACTCAACAAAACAGTAACAATTATCTAGATCATAAACCGTGTTATGTTAGTTCGTGTTACGGAACAGTGCAATATGATAATGGTTCATGTGCAAGTTCTTCAAGTTGCTGTAAAAATGTTACACAACCCGCAAATTTAAAACCATTATTTATTTCTGCAAACACAACTCCTTGTGGGACTTCATGTAAAAAAAGCTAATATAAAAAAGTGTCTATTTCTTTTTTTATTTTTTTTAAATCATTTTCTTGAATTTCGTCTTCATAACTATAAATCTCCAAATCATAAACATATAAATTTTCTTTATTATAAGAACAGATGAAGTCAAATGTTTTATCTTTTACTTTAAAACATTTTATGCAAATAAATTTATAATTAGTAATATTTTCAATTAAATAATCATTAAAATTAACAAATTCTTCTATACAATTATTATCATAATATTGAATAAATAAAAATATTTTTAAATCATTGGATGATATTGTTTCTTTAAACCTATTTACATATTTATTATATTTTATAAATTGTTCTTCTTCTAGAAGATTGTAATGACGCCACATATGAAAATTATTATAATCACATAATTCATTTTTTATTAACAAATGGTTTGTTATGTTTTTACTGTTTAATATATCATTATTATACAACATATTATAAGACGCATTTTTATCCCAACAAGGATTATTTGATTTGATATTTTCTTTATTTAATAAAAATTCAAAATCATTAGTTATAACATTTTTTATAAATGTTAAAGAAGAAAACATCCAATCAAATGGGGTTGTCTTTGAAATGTATTTCATTTTATTTATTGCCTTTTTTGTAATACAATAAGGTCCTAAACTAATTATAGAGTAATTCATATTAGACTTAATGTAGTTTTACTTTAAGTAATAATATTATTAAAGAATAAAATTGAGATCAAATAAAGAAATAAAGAAATAGTAATATATTATACAATGGTGAAAAACGCAGGTGGAAATAAAGCAAAAGGATTTGCCCGAAAAAGCTTTGGTAGAAGCAGTAATTCATTACGACTATCAGAAGATGATGCTGAAAAATATGTACAAGTAACAAAAATGTTAGGTAATGCGATGTGTCGTGTAATTGATTTAGATGGGAAAGAAATGTTATGTCATATTCGTGGTAAATTTTCTGGAAGAGGAAAAAGAGATAATTTTATAGGTATTTCTTCATGGTTGTTAGTTGGTTTGAGAGAATGGGAAACAGAAGATAAATCAAAAGGAAAATTATTAAATTGCGATGTTTTAAATGTGTATAATGAAAATGATAAAATGCGTTTAAAAAATACAATTGTTAGTATAAATTGGAATATCTTTTTGTCAAATGATACCAAAATGTATCAGTCAGGAGATGCAGAAACAGAACATTCATCATTAGAATTTATAGATGAAAAAACACAAGAATACCAAGAATTAATAGCAAGCCAGTTAATGCCTACAAAAACAGAGGGCGATTTATTTGAAATGGATGAAAAAGACGATGATATAAATATTGATGATATTTAAATATTTATATAATATATGATAATAGAAAAGATTGAGCATTTATCATCAAGATATTTGCGTTTTCGTGTTTATTTAAGTACATACGAATATTATGACATAGGAACAAAAAATAAAAAAACATATATAGATGGAGCAAGTCAAGAAGAGAAAGAAAAATATTGGAATAAACAATTAAATAAATATGCTGAAAATCTTTTTTTATCATCATTTACACCATCGCATGTTTTGTTTACTTGTTATTTATTATGGGGTAAATACCGAAATATTAATGAAAATAAAAATTGGTTGAATAATATATTATGTAAAATAACACATTTTCCTGAGAATTATAGTTGGAGTTCACGGTATTTAAATACTTATTCAATATATAATTTTTATAAAAATAAAAAGGGCGTTTGAAATGTTTTAAATGTTTTAAATGTTTTAAAGAAAATTGAAACAAAATAAAAATAATATAATAAACATAAACAACTATATTATACCAAAATGTTTAAAACAAATTCCCGATTTGCTGCTTTAATGGAAAATAGTTCTGCATCAAGTAATCAAAATAATTATTCTAGATCGAGAGATAGAATGTATAATAGAAATTTGAGGCAATCCTCTTTTACAGAGACTTCTCCTCTTTTAAAAAAAAATGTTGTTCAAGAAATGAGTTTTCCTGAATTGGAAACAACCAAATCAATGAAGGATAAAGAAAATATCAATTCAAAAAATTTCGCACAAATTGTAAAAACGGTTCCAAAAGCGTGTGATACAAAAACAGATATTATTCCTGATGGTTGGGTTAGAATAACAAGAGAAAAACAAATGCAAAATATAAATGTAAGTTATGGTGATAATTATAGTTCACAAATCCCAAAAAATCAAGAAATTTCACAAGAATTATCTGAAGAGAAAAAAAAAGAAGATATTCTTCATTTAATGAAGAGTTTAAGTTATTTACATTATACAAGAACAAAAGAATACATTGATATGTGGGGAATAGATGAATGGGAAGAACAATTTATGTTTAAAACCGACTATGGATACTCAAGTGAGACTGATACAGAAGAAGAGAACAGTAATGATGATGTCTGGTGAGTTAAATATTGCATAATAATATTATAATATTATATTATTATGATTGATGATAATATAATAGTAGATAAAAATATAGATATAGACGATTTAGATGAAGATGTTATTTTAAATGATGATTGGTTAAAAGATACAGAACAAACAAATGAGTTATATAAAGATTATTATAAAGATGATGTTTATTATGTTAATACCTTTTTTATTTATGTCAACAAAGATAATGAAATTGAAAAAATAAAATCAGACCATTATTTTTTACAAGAAAAAAATAATTTGTTAAGAAACGATATAATAGAATTATTGAAACATAATATAACAAATAATAACATTCGGTACAATTTGTTATCTATATTAAAATATAATATAGATTTAGATACAGATGATATAAAACATTTTTTAACTTCAACAAATGAAGACAATAACTTTTTATTAAGTATAAAATATATTTCAGATATATGTTTTGAACCAACGATCCATATGTTTCAAGATTTAAATGATATAATTTTTATTTTAAAAGAAAATGTATTATCAAAAAAAAATAAAATAACTTCAACAAAAAAAGTTATAATAAAAAAAAACACAATTAAAAAAACAAAAAAACACAACTCATTTCATGTACAATATAATATATAAAATATACTTAAAGATATTACAATAATATTATTAGATCTTGTAAAATGTCTATGTTAATAGCAGCATTAGATACTGAACAACCCATTACACAAAAAGGAGAAAACCAACATTATGAATATGTTTGGGCAGAAGACGCAAAAGAAAAAATAGTTCAATTTCATTTTCAAGTAACTAGAACAAATGAAGATGGATTAGAACGTTTAAAACATGTTTTAAATGGGTTGTTAAAAAATTTGGTAGAATTAAAAGAAACAGATAAATCTAGTGCGGTGTATTATTTGTCTATTTTGTATAGAATGATTGGCATGACCCGTGATATTATTGATGGTAAGGGAGAATGTTCTTTAACATACATGATGATTTTATCATGGTATACGTTTTTTCCTTCATTAGCTTGTTTTGCAATTCAAACGTTGGTTCAGTTAGATGACAAGCATCCTTATGGTTCGTGGAAAGACATTAAATATTTTTGTAAATATTGTAAACTACAAAAGTTACAAGTGCATCATCCATTAATTCAATATTGTATTGAATTGTTAAACAAACAATTGAAAAAGGATACGGTGACTATGTTAGAAAATCCAAAAGCGCAAATTAGTCTTGCTGGAAAATGGGTAGCTAGAGAAAATTCTAGTTTTGGATGGTTATATGAAAAATTTGCTGTTCATTATTTTGCGGATTACATGCGAACAACGAATTCAAATAATCGCAAAAAGGCCATTTTGAAATGCAAGACCGAATATCGTAAAGTATGTTCTGCTTTAAACAAACATATTGATACATTACAAATTAAGCAATGTGATAAAAGATGGGCCGAAATTAATTTTGATAATGTAACATCTGTTTCAATGATAAAACAGAAAGATGCTTTTATGAATAAAAAGTCAAAAGATGATGAAGATAGAATTGAATGTGCCGTTCTGTTTAAACAATATATTGAAAATCAATTTAAAGAAAAAAAAGAGATAAAAGGTGCTCGCATAGGAATGGCAGATTTTACAAAGCAAGCTCTTTTGTTGATTAGTAAAACGGATTGTCAATTAGATAAAGATGTATTAAACTCACAATGGAGGGATAATTTGAGTAAATTACCTGCTTTAGGAAAAATGATTGCAATGGTGGATGTTTCTGGGTCAATGGAAGGGGACCCAATGCTTGTTGCAATCGCGTTAGGTCTTCAAATTGCGGAAAAATCTGTGTTAGGAAAACGTGTAATGACTTTTTCGGAAAAACCAACATGGGTAGATTTAGAGCCTTATCCCGATTTTGTTTCTCAAGTAAAGGTTTTGCAAAAATCTCACTGGGGTATGAATACAAATTTTCATTTAGCTTTAGACACAATTTTAAATGTTATTGTTAAAAATAAATTTCCAGCAAGTGAAGTAGAAGATCTTGTGTTAGTTATTTTGTCAGATATGCAAATGGATCGTGGGGATAATTGTGATAAAGATACATTATACAGCATAATGAAAAAAAAGTATGCCGATGCTGGAATAAAAATTTGTGGAGAGCCGTATAATCCTCCTCATATTCTTTTTTGGAATTTGCGAAGTACTTCAGGATTTCCATCTTTATCAAGTGACAAAAACACTTCTATGATGTCAGGGTTTAGTCCTGCTTTGTTAAAGATTTTCTGTGAAAAAGGGATTGATGCATTGCAAACGTTTAGTCCATGGGGAATATTAGAAGAGAGTTTGAAAAATGAAAGATATCAAATTTTGCATGATAAAATAATCGAAGTTCTTTAAGTTCAAAATGAATATATTATATGTTGTATTATTTATTTAAAAATAGTCGCACATTTTCGGCATAATTGTTTTTAAGTGTTTCATTTGTTATTTCATTATGGTGTTTATGAATATCATTATCTTTTTGTCTCATAGTATTTGTATCATCTGACGGTAATAATATTTTTCTTTTTGTGTAGGTTTCTTCTGATTGATATACATAATGGGCGATGTATGCAGGAGCTGTCCAATGAAGACCATTATAATCATTAAAACAAAAATGAGGACTGATCATTTGTTTGTTAAATACGTTGCCCATTTTTAATGAATTATAAATAACAAAAAAATGTGGATTTGTTACATTTTGCACTTTATTAGGTCTAACAAATGATTTTACATGTTTATTTATTATTTCATCTGATTTTGTATAGTTTTCTAATAATAATCCAGATGGATCGTTTATTAAATAGTTGCTACCAAACATTAGCCAATTAATGGCAACAGAGTCGAAATGGGGAAAAAAAGATAACATTTGTTTTACTCCTTTCCATTTGTTTAAACACAAAAATTCATCTGCATCTAAATATAACATCCATGTTGCATTATACCGTTTTGCTAATTTTACAGCTAATTTCATACATGTAATTTTTATAGGTCCATCCATTTCACATTGAAATACTTTTATTCTGTTATCAAAACTGTATAAAATGTGATTAATAGGTATTTTTGATTTATGGTCAAATATTATTATATTATCAAATCCAATTAATAAATGATGAGCGGCCCATTCTTTTATATTGTTTTCATCGCGCGCATTTGTAAATAAAATTGTTTTCATATATATTGTCTATTTTATCTTCCAGTAAAAACTTTTACTACTTTTTTAATTTTTTCTTTTTTTTTAATAGTATTTTCATATTCTTTAAATGTGATACCAAAATTATAATTAAATATATTTCCTAAAATAGATTTTTGTGATAGATTTCCGAATTCTAAATAAAATATTACTGCAAAAATTCTCTCTAATGAGCATCTATCTTCTCTTGTTTTCACTATTGGTATTAAGTTTGGAATATTATATTTTTCCATAATTCTACATAAAAAACTATGTTTAATAAATGTTTGGACACCAAAACAACCTATAATGTTTACGTTTGATAAAATATGTGTAATTACTTTTTTATTATTTAACCCATTTGCTATTCGAATATTATTTTCATAATGTATTTTTAAATATTCAGAAGGAAAGTGCCATAAAGAAATAACAGGGGTTATTATGTTTTCAAATAAAATTTTATGATGAAAAAAAACACTATCGTGAACAATAACCGCTTTTTCAAACCACTTGTTTTCTGAGTAATAAATATAAGGTAATAATTCTCCTCTTTTATGATATTTTGATTGAATAATTAAAATGTTTTTATACTCAAAATCTGGTTTAATAAAAGTAGCATTACTATTATCATCTATAATAACAATTTTTTTACTAGGATAAAATCGTTTAATTAATTTAACACATTTATTCCAATATTTATTTGTTTCTTCAGAATTTACATGGCGTGTTATAATAAAACCATAATTATCAATTATATTTGTGTTATCGTTTTCTGTAGTCATTATTATAATATAATAAAATATTAAATTGAAATATAAAATACATACATTTATATTTCAATACTGTTTGTTGTTTAAATGTTCTCCGTAGTTACAAGTCGGTTTACAACTGAAACTTTGGAAAAAAATTATAGTTATAGAAATAAAAATAAATTAATTTGTATTTATAATAGTCCTACTAAATTATCACCAAAAATAAATTATGATACTCATGTTTTTGTTGTTGAAATGAATAATTCATTAAACAAAATAGAAGGGATTGGAATGATTAAAAACAAACCGGATCCTAAAAACTATTATAAAGTTTATGAAACTGGCAACATTAATAGATACACATACATTGGAACTGATTACATAACTCGAGATGATATATTATGTGTTAATTCAGAATTGGTATTTATTCTTGATAAAATTTTGTTTACTGGATACACACATTCAAAACGCGGATCGGGATTAACATTAATCCCAGAAAAATTATTACAAAAATCTATTTTAGAAGGGGTAAATATTAAAATGAAAATAAAAGAACTATTTATTACTTTAGAGAGAAAATAAAATAAAAGAATAATTATACAATTTCATATGACAGATATAAATACAAATGTATCTAATTATACTTATGAAGAATTAATGGCTATTATAGATGTTTCTAATCCATTCAACAAAGATGATATATTAAACAATACAACTCAACTGATAAACAAATTTAAACACAAAACCCCCTCATTGTCAAAATTTTTTCAAGATATTCAAAATGTTTTATTAAATGAAGATGATGATGATGAAGAAAATGATGATTATGAGGATGATGATGAAGAAAATGAAGGAGATATCCAAGAAGGATTTACTTCTAAAGAACATTTAAAAGATAAATTAAAAGATAAATTAACAGATCAGGTAGATCAAAAAGATACTATAGTTGATGAAAAAACAACAAATAATACTGCTACGTATAATTTGCCAATTAAAAAAGATATGTTAAATCCTAATTTAAAAAATACAATAACGAGATATATTAATTTAGATAGTCAATTTAGACCGTATATGCAAGGATCCGATAATTGTTCAACAAATTATACAGTAGATTTATCTGATACATTAAAAGATACAATTAGTTTAGGATTGTATTCTTTTCAAATCCCATTTAGTTGGTACGCAATTGATGAAGCTTATGGTAATACCTGTTTTTGGATAATTGATAATAATACACAAAATGCTATTCCTATAACTATTTTACCTGGAAATTATACATCATCAACATTTCAAACCCAGTTAAATAATTCTTTTTTATTGGCGGGATTTACATTTCCTTCTTATAATGTTAATAACACAGTTATACCAATTAATTCGCCAGTGTATTATAATAGTATTAATGGATTAATAACATTATTTTTGCATAATGGGGTTTTTAATGACCCTGTTAGTAAACTACATTCATTTACAATAACAACCGAAACCAAAATTATTTTTTATGATTTTACTGGAATTTTACAAGCAAATGTTTCTTGTAAAAGTAGTATTAATCATTATTTTAATAATACATTAGGATGGATAATGGGCTACAAAATACCTTATATTAACGTTAATCCTAATGGAAACACCGCTTCTGCTATTTTAGATTTAAATGGAACAAAATATCTTATTTTATCAATTGATGATTACAACCAAAATCATGTAAATGATGGATTAGTTTCTATTACACAATATTCAAAAACATTAAAAATGCCATCGTATTATTCTACAGATATACCTTTTGTATGTCATAAAAAAGCAAATAATTTATCTCAATTAATAAGTACAATAAATACAAATAATAATCAAGAAGGTTTATTAATAGCAAGTAAATATGAAAATGATTACACTTCTACGCAAGTTGTTTTACCAAGTAATCCTAGAACATTAACACAAAGTCAATTATATACAATTAATTCAATTAATAATAATAATAACAATTTGACTAATTTTTTAGCCAAAGCCCCGACCTCATCAGATATAATTGGAATTTTACCCGTCAAATCATCTACAGGGGTTCCAACAGGTTCTTTATTAGTAGAACTAAGTGGTTCTTTACAAACGATTAAAAGAACGTATTTTGGTCCAGTAAACATAGATAGAATGTCTATAAAATTGTTAAATGATAAAGGACACATATTAAATTTAAATGGAAATGAATGGTGTTTTACTCTTGTGTGTGAATGTTTGTATCAATATTAATATTATAATATTATATGATTATTGAAATACTTTTAAACATTTTAAACACATTTGGAGAAAACGGAAATATTGTTTTAATAATTCTCTCTATCTTTTTTTTATGGGAAAAACAGAAATTATTGTTTTATTATATTGTTGGATATTTTATAAATAAATTAATAAACATAATATTAAAAGGTTTTTTAAAACAGGCAAGACCAACAGAAGATATGCGATTGTTCCCTGTGGCTTTAAGTAGTAAAAAAGGATTTATATATAAAAATGGGATGCCTTTTGAAATATTTGGGATGCCTTCAGGACATGCACAAAGTTGTATGTATTCAACCATATTTATTTATTTTGCTTTGAGAAAAAATATTATTTTGTATTTGTATTTGTTAGTCTCTTTTATCATTATTTTACAAAGAATAATAAATAATTATCATACATTTTTACAAGTAGGAATAGGATGTATCATCGGGGGGTTGTTTGGATATTTTATGTATAGACTTGCTAGAGAGAATATAAAAGGATTTATACAAGAAAGATTGGATGATTTTGGACCGTTGTATAATTAATAATATTTTTTAATTATATGTCTAAGAATTGTTTAATAAAAAAAGGTTTTTATCCAAGTTTTAAACCTGTTGTTTATTCTGTATCAAATATAAATAATACTATTTATGTAAATGGTTTTAATTTTTTACACAGCTCACAAGGAACGACTAGTATAAAAATGAATGAATTTTCAAATATGCCTATTTCTTTTTATAGTTCAACAAACATTTCTTTTGTTAGTCCATTTAGTATTGATAATACAAATATATCAAAAAAAATTACTATTTCAGTGACAAATGTGTATAATGGAAATTTTAGTCCTTCTATAAATACTTCAGAAATGGGACAGTGTATTGTTTCAGATATTTTTGAATGTTATTTTACTCTATAATAAATTAGTAATTGATAACATTCTCGAAAATTCCATTTCAATGGGGTGTCATCATAATTATTAGAACCTTCAAAACTCCAATTTATATCACTGTTTATATTTTGTTTCCATTTTAAATTAACTAAACGATGAAAACTCATCCCATCGTATCCCATTTCGGTTTTTTCGCATGTAATGGTTGCGCAAAAATGTTGTTTGGATGTATCTCTTACTACTGCACTATCTATTTTATAGTTTGCTTGTTTTTTGTGTGTTTTGAATTGAATAGGTTTTTGTGTATTTTCAAAAGCAAAATCATCGTATATTTCTAGCACAATAATATGAGGTATGTAAGATATTTCATTAAATGTTTCTTCTATTTTTTCTCTCCAATTGTTTTGAACATTTCTTATAAATAATAATTGGAGAGAATTATTATTCAAATAATTAATTATAGAAATATAATATAATAATGGATTACCTGCATTTTTAACATCTTTGATGTATATATGTGTTTTTTTATAACTGTCTGGTATTCCTTTGTATATTGAATGAATAATATGATTTGTGTCTAATTGATAAGAATATTTATTGCCTGTAAGGCACGAATCTATGCCAAAATTTAGTAATGCAAAAGCATCTCTTAATTTTGTAGGAATAGAGGTATTATTTTTTTGTTTGCCTTCGATCATTAATTGTCTAAAAAAATGGAAAAAAAGTCGACCTTTGTCGCTAACAAAAAAGATAACAAACATAGCATTAAACCAGCAATTTGATTCTAATTGTATAGGTGGGATTATTTTTGCTGGGTCAATATGTTTATTTTTGGATAAACTAGATAACAATAATTTTTTTGCTTCTTTTGTATAATAATAATAACAATTTCCATCATTTAATCCTATTTGTAACGGTTCTTTAAATTCAAAAGCTTTTTCATTATTACAATCTAATAATTCGTCTCTAGTTGCTGAATATAAACTAACTAAATCTTTATTAATTGTTGGTACATAAGAATGAGAATGCAATCCTTTTGCTATAGCATTACTTACTTTGCGAATTGTTAAAGGAGTTTTGCTGAGAATTTTTATGTTTTTTGTTGTTTTTTTTTTATTTTTTGAATTACGTTTGTTTTTTTTTGTTTTCATATAATATTCAACAATATTTTAATATTATATTAATTATATGGGGGCAGGTATATTACCAACTACAATACATAAAAATAAATTATATTTTTTGTTTGGAAAAGAAAATAAATATGAAAAAATATCCCCAGGATTTGCTGATTTTGGAGGAGGAACTGATAATAATGAAAATTATTTACAAACGGCAGCTCGTGAAGGATCCGAAGAATTAACCGGCTATTTAGGAAACGCAAACGATATTCGTAAATTATTGACAAAAAAGGGTACATATAATATTGATTATACAACAAACAAATATGGAACCTATAGAAGTCATATTTTCCCATTTGAGTATAATGAAATGTTACCATATTATTTTAATAATAATCAACAATTTATTCAAAATAAATTGAACAAAAAAATAATAACATCAACAAAAATATTTGAAAAAGTAGAAATGAAGTGGTTTTGTGTGGATGAATTAGAAAAAAAAAAGAACCGTTTTCGTCGTCATTTTATACCGTTAATAGATATAATAGTAAATAAAAAGGAAGATATTATGAAATTTATAAAAAAACACAAAAAATCAATATCAACAAAAAAGTATTTGTTTAAAAATAATAAACATAAAAAAACGAAAAGAATATAATATATTATTAGGTTGTAATAATAAATGCAAAAATAAATGCAAAAATAAATGCAAAAATAAATATAATAAAATATTTTATATATAATGAAATTAAATTTTGCAATGGTGTTTACATTTTTAGTTAGTTTTATAGTTCAATATTGTTTTTTACCACCGTTAATAGTAAACAGTTTAACAGATATAAAAAATACTGTAGATAAAGCATATATTGCAAGTATTGTCAGTTTGTTTATGGTGGCAACAGAAGTATTTATACATGATTATAAATATAATGTGTTATCTTTGAATATTTATATAGGAATAGTTGTATTACTAATTATATTTATTTATTTTTATAGAAATCAAATAGGTATAACAGAAAAACAATATTTAGACTCATTAATAGAAAGTAAATCAAATGAAATGTTTATAAGTAAAAAAATTGTAAAAAACAGTTATAATTTTAATGTAATTAAAACAGCAAAAGATACTATTGAAAACAATAAAAATGATATTTGGTTAATAAAACAATTAAGAAAGAAATTATAAATAAAAACAATTTAAAGCCGTTCATAATACATTTTAGCATCATCTATTTCAAAATGTATTTCTGCTGCTTCAGACCATTTTTCATATGGAATTGCTTTACTTGTGGACTGTTTAAGTGAAAAAAGTTGTTTAAGAGCGTCCATTCTTCTCTCTAATGGTATTTTTTGAAGAGAAATTTTGCGAGAAAGTTGTTTCCACCGCCATTCAAATTGTAAAGCGGCGGACCAATCAGGAAATCCTGAAATATAACAAGCTCTCGTCCATATTTCTCCTTTAGATACTTTGCTGGTTGTTGCCCATGCTCCTCCTGCTAACTCCCCATTATGTTGCCTAAGTCTTTTATCTACATTTTTTGTAGCTCCGACATAAGTTGATCCATTGGTAGAAATAAGTAAATAAACAAAAGACATTATAATAATTAATTATTAATAAATTGCATAAAATGTGTATAATTATTTAATCCACAAGGAGTATTACCAAATAAATCGCCACTTGGATCATAAATATAATTATTGTTATTTGGAGTTATACTTGCTGGAATAGAAAATGGAGAGAAGTTTTCTTGCAAAACAGGGAGGTTCTTTAAGTTCAATTGAGTAATTAAATTAATATTTAAGTTCGTTTTATTAAAATTATTATGTGAAAAATGTTGTAAATATCTGGATTTGTTGTATAATAATAAGTCATTTTGTGAATGTATTTTTTTGTTAATAGAACATTTTTTTGTATGACAAAATGTGGTTTTTGCTGTTTTATTTTTAATATAATCTCCGGCTGTTTCATTATTTTTCAAATTTCCAAATGTCATATTTGCAGAATATAAAGCCATTATAAAGTTAATTTATAATAAAAATATAAAAATATATAATATGAAGTTTGATTTAAACGTAGATAGTTACACAATAAATGATTTAGCTAAAGTATTTAATTTACCTGATAATTATGATAAAAATATTTTAGAACAAAATGAAATAATTTGGTATCAAAAAATATTAAATAATTCAAAATATGATATAACTACAAAACAAAATTTATATAATTTTTTGAAAAAAGCAAAACAAAAAATATTAACTATATTAGAACCTCAAGATGAAATAAATTCTCTCTATACAAACACTATACTATCTAGCGGAGAGCATATGGTTCAAATAAAACCAAAAGAAAACAATTTGGATACAACTGTGCAGGAATTTACATCAGATATAATAAATCCAATAAAAAAAACAATTATAAAGAAAGTTTTAACAATAGATACAAGATTTAGAGAGAATTATTATGCAACTCAGTCAACTAATTTTAATTTTTTTCTACCGATTAATTTTAATGATATTGTACAAATGCAATTAGCTTCTTTTGAAATCCCAACTAGTTATTATGCTATATCAAAACAATTAGGGAATAATTTTTTTACTATAATAATAAATGATGAACCGGCTGTTATAGAAATAGAGTCAGGAAATTATACTTCATCAGGTATTATTGATGCGATTAATTATGAGCTTTCATTAAAACAAGGCTTGTTTGCAAATGTATCCTTTTCACTTAATTTACAAGTATCTAGTTTTGGAGATCATGGTTCTCGTGGAAATACTGGTTCTGGTAAAACATATGTTGGAGTAGATAGTAGTTGTAATTCGATTACTAGTATAGCATTAAATTTTCAATTAGATCGTTCTGGAGAGAATGATTTAAAAACACAATTGCCTTTAAAATTTGGATGGATACTTGGGTTTCGAAATGGTCAATATATAAATAATTTAAATTATATATCAGAAGGTATATTAGATGTTAGTGGTCCTAAATATTTATACTTGGTAGTTGATGATTATAATAATAATGTAAATAATAATCATTATACGGCATTTAATTCATCTTTATTAAATAAAAACGTTTTATCACGTATTACATTAAATACCCCATCGTATAATATATTGGAAACAAACACTTGTTTGTCTAGTATTCCAAGAGAATATTTTGGACCAGTAAATATTAAAAATTTAGGTGTTCAATTGTTAGATGAATATGGTAGAATAATTGATTTAAATAATATGGATTATAGTTTTACATTATTGTTAACCATGAATTATAATATATAAATTATTTTCTCTTAAATAATTCATTTGTATTTTTTAATACAAATTGATATTTTGCATTTTTTTCTTTTCCATAACATTTTTTATCCGCGCATTTTCTAGTTCCTGTTTTACATTTTTTATTTGTTGCTAATCTAGATCTTTTTGTAGATATACATGTTTTTGTAGCAAAACAACGACGACTACCTTTTTTGCATTTTTTCATATAATATACTATAATATACTATAATATATTTATATAAATTGAAAGTGTATCACAAAATAATACGAATTACGAATTTTCTAAACTATTACAAATTTTTGCAATAATGTTCCTTTAATATAATATTTTGCCAGTTTTAATTCTTCGTTATTAATTTTATTTACGTTGTTTACTCCTACTCTTTCTTTTTCCTTTTCCTTTTCTCTTTTTTGTTTTTCCTTTTCCTTTTCTCTTTTTTGTTTTTTTTTTTATTTTTCTATATCCCCCTCCATGTGTCAAATTATTTATTTTAGTTTGTACTTGTTGCCAAACTTCCTCAGCACTATCAAATGGCATATATCCACTTGACGACATATATGGTTTAGCATAAAATTTATTATTATCATTATCATAATAAACTCGAAAACCCGTTGTAAAACCACTATCTCTAATAATTTCAGTAAAATCAAATCTTAGTGATGAAGCAGAACTATTAGCACTAGTATTTTTCAAGTTATCTAAAAAAGTTATTAAATCTTCTTTTGTGCTGAAAGTAAAAACTTGAAATGGTGTTGAGAAAATTGACATATATCAACAAAAGAAATTAAATTAATATAAAGTGTATGACAAAATAATACGAATTACGAATTTTCTAAACTATTACAAATTTTTGCAATAGTTTTAACAGGCGGAATATTTTTTCCTACAACGGCTACACACATCCTTCGTAAGCAAAAATATTTTTGTATACATTCACGTACATCTTTTGTTGTAATATGTTTAAAATAAACATCATACAATTGAGAATAAGGAACAATTTTTTTTGGATTTAAGTAAAGTAAACACATAGTAGCATTGTATTCGCTTTGTTTGTTTATATCTTGCAAATCAAATAATAATGTTCCTTTAATATAATGTTTTGCCAGTTTTAATTCTTCATTTGATATTCCAGATTTGTTTAAGTTGTTTAATTCTTTTATAATTAAAGGCAGAACTCCTTTTTTAATAAAATTTTCTGAATGAAATTTAGTGTTAATTGTAAAATTACCAGAGCATTCATTATAATTTGTAGAAGCGTTGACATAATAAACAAGCCCATGTTTTTGACGTAACAGTTGGGTTAATCTGCCGCCTAATTTGTTTGTTAATACAACAGATAATAAATTAAGTGTATATTTATCTTTTTCATAATATTGTTTACATGTTTGAAAAGAGACATTTAAATAAATATCATTTAACTGTTTTATTTCTTTTATTTTATATTTTACACCATTTATAAAAGGAGAAGAAATTAACAAAGGGATCATTTCATTATGTAATGATGCAACTTTTTCTTGATTAGTATGAAAATAACTATGATGAACCATATTTAAAACATCTTTAAAAGATTTATTTGTTATAATACTTAAAACCATATTTGATGGAACAAAATGTGTTTTATAAAACTCAATAATTTTTTTATAATTAAAAAACGGTTTATGATAAGAAATGTCGTCTACAGGTAATGCAAAAGGGGTATTTTCATATAATAATTCATTTGTTATATTATTTAAAATGCTACTTGGATTGTCAGTATTTGTTATATTTTCTTCGATGACAACTTTTTCTTCTTTTTTTAAATTGCTATGTTCAAAAATAGAATGTAATAATTGTTCCGATAAATATTGAATACTTTTATGTAAAAAAGTATCTTGTGTTTTAATGTAAAATAGAGTAAATCGTTGAGTACTAATTGCATTATAGTCAAAAGCATAATCTTCATATTTGATTAATAATTTATTGTAATCGTGATGTTGTTTCGTTCCTTTAAAACACATATGTTCAATAAAATGAGTAGCACCATGTAAATTATCAGGGCAGTGTACACTACCAACATTGCAAAATACTTGAACGGAACTAATAGGAAGAGATGTTATTGGTTTTTCGTAAATAATTTGAAACCCGTTAGGTAAAGTAGTATGTTTTATGAAATTCATTTATAATAGTAAATTATAAAATTTAATTTGGTGTCAAAAAAAGATTTTATATAATAATTGTATAAGATGGGCACTATAATTTTAGGTTTATTTTTGCATGGAGGAGAAGTAGATCGAGGCGTCTCTCATGAATTAAGATTAAACCCAGATGTAAATTTATTTAAAATTACTTATGCTAATAGATCGAGTAGTTGTAAATTAAGTATAACTGATGAAGATGAAATAGAAGGGTTTTTACGTCCAACAATAAGAACTATGATAGATTTTGTGAAGGTTCGTCCTAGAGAAGAAGAAAGATATTTTGAAGTAATAAATCAGACATTAAAAAAGCCGTTATTAGATATATTTCGACCTGATGCTGAAAAGTATTTGGAGAAACATAAAACATCAATAGAAGATCAAGCCGTCGAAAAAACTAGAAGAAGAAAAGAAACAGATAAATGGATGGCTAAGCCAGAAGCAGAAGCTTATTTGTCAGAAGAGTTTAGCAAATTAAGTATAGACCCATTTGATGCATTTGTAAACCACATGTCAAGACTATCAATAACAGATCAAGAAATGGCAGATTATCATCCGCCAGAATATCCACCTTTACCAAAAATCGAGCCTGCATGTAAAACTTATGCTGCTTATGCAGGAGATTGTAGTGAATTGTTTGAGTTTAGTGCAAATCAAGATATACGTAATAAAGCATTTAGTGGTTATGATGAAAAACGCAAAGATTACCCAATAATAGTATTGCATGATTCAGTAAATCCTAAAAAAAACGGTAAACGTTTATTCATTCAAGATATGTCATTACAAGAAATATATGATAGTTTTAGGGAGTTAGGACATCATAAAAATATTGTAATTTATGATTTTACGTGTGATGAACAATCTTTACCTCTTTCTTTTTCAAGAAAAAGAGGAGGAAAAAAACATAAAACAAGAAGAAGTAAAAAAAAAGGAAAAAAAACAAGAAGAAAAATTAGTAAACGTTTTAAAAAATATGCTTGAAAATACTTTTTTAAGTAGTTAAATAATATATAATAAATCCAGGGAATTTCTCTCTAAAAATATTTTTGTTTGTATTTTTTTATGAGAACGTTGTCGTGATCATCCTATAAAAATATAAAAACTAATATTTTTAGATGTAAGACAAAATAAAAACAAAAAAGCAATAAAAACAAAAAATTTACATTGAATAAGTGTTTTTGTTTTTTTTGTTTTTTTTATTTTTTTTTGTTTTTTTTATTTTTTTTTTTTTTTTTTTTTTTTTTTGTTTTTTTTATTTTTTTTGTTTTTTTTGTTTTTTTTGTTTTTTTTAGTTTACCACCTCTTTCACCCTTTGGATAGTTTATTGATGGTGTATCACACGAAAAGTCATAACAAACTATATGAGTAAATCCTTTTTCCGTGCATATTTTACATATATCTCCTAAAGTAATAACCTTAATTATTTTTCCTTCATCTTCAAGTTCCCCAATTTCATCAATAAAACTTTCCCATTTTGTCATATTAGTTGTTGTTTCTCCCGTATCTTCAGTTGAATATAATACCCTAATTGGTAATAAATATGGATATAACGGTTCATCGCTGTTTAAACTAAAAAGTTTGTCATGTGTTGTACCGGTTGAAGTAAATTCAAATATTCCGCTAAAATCACCATCTAAAACACTTTTTGTTGTTTGTAAAACACTTCGTGTTGTTGATGCTTTGGGAGCCAGAGCAGCCATGTCTTGCAATGGTTGTTTAATTCTTGAAAGTACTGAAAGACCTATTTCAGAAAAAATTTTATGTAATTCACTTTCTTTTTCTGTTTTTGTAAGATCGTGTTGTCGTGTGTTTTTGCTAAAAAATTTTTTTAAGAATGTTTCTAGTGTATGTGATAATGTATTACACTGAGTTATAGAAAATTCACAACATTCTCCTTTAAGTGGATATGTATTTTTATAAATATTTATATCGGTTAATAGATCTCCTTTATTTTCTAGTGCATGTGTAAATATTCCTAAAAAAATAATTTTTCGTTCGGGAGAAGTTGCAGAGCTTGCAGAGCTTGCAGAGCTTGCAGAGGTTGCAGATCTTGCAGATTTTGCAGAGGTTGCTGCTGGTTTCATATAAATTTATAATTATTTTAATTTTATAAAAAATATATGTATTATTAAATTCTTAGTATTTCTTTTAAAAAAATTAGAGTAAAATTTTTTTTTAATTAAGAATTATATGTTTTAGAGTAGTTCTTTAAGTTGTAATTATGTAATAAATTTGGTATAATAAATGGGGAATATTATTTCTTTCTCTCTAAAATAATTTTGAAAAAGAGAATTAACATTTAATGCATTTGTTACAGATTTTAAATTTTGAGTAACTTTATAAAAATTATAAATATTACAAGTTCTTAGAATTTCTTTTAAAAATATTTATAATTTTTTATAAAGTTATAAATATTTAAAGATAAATTATGGGAAACAAAATTAGAGAGAAAATCGCGACATGTTCTTTAAGTAGTTAAATAATATAATAAATCCCGGGGGGGGGGGGGTAAATTCT
>Ga0214919_10003761_pt1 | contig 22606 bp, 16 predicted proteins | sample LL1503_MetaG_FD_177994 | JGI IMG/M metagenome (GOLD analysis project Ga0214919, IMG submission 177994) | Freshwater microbial communities from Lake Lanier, Atlanta, Georgia, United States - LL-1503 | ecosystem: Environmental > Aquatic > Freshwater > Lake | place: USA: Georgia | collected... | reverse complement strand
GAGGAAAGAGAGAAGATCCGACAGAAGGAATCTGAAGAAAGAGAGAAGATCCGTGAAAAGGAGAAAGCAGAGGAAAGAGAGAAGGCTCGTCAGAAGGAGAAAGCAGAGGAAAGAGAGAAGGCTCGTCAGAAGGAGAAAGCAGAGGAAAGAGAGAAGGCTCGTCAGAAAGAGAAAGATGAAGAAAGAGAGAAGGCTCGTCAAAAGGAATACGAGGAAAGAGAAAAACAATATATCTTAGATAAAGAAAATATACGTAAGGCCGCTAAAAATAAACCTTCCAAAGAAACAAAAGATATAGTTGATCATGCTATGTCAATGGAGTCCAAAGATCCATTAGCTTACTTTCGATCATTTTCAAAAAAACCTGCTGATTTTCGAAAACTTTATGGATCTTCTGATTCTGATAAGAGCACTTATTCATCTTCTACCTCACAAAGTGAAAGTTCTGACGATTTCCCTAGTCCAAATACTCCTATAAATAAACGTGGAAGTGAAAATAACCACAAAGATTTGTTTGATAAGGTTAATGAACTTCAGCGAAGATTACATGAAATGGAAGTAAAAAATCGAAAGTTGAAAGCAATGATTACATAGATATTATTCTATTTCTAATGAATTGGAAATAGAATTACTTTCTTAATTTTTTACATACTAGAATAATAGATAATAGACAAGTTAAAAATATTAGTATAATAATTAATAATGGAAAACGAGTTTGTTTGTTTATTTTATTAGACGATAAATACTTATTTCTACCATCTAGAGTTGCATCTCGTCCAGCAATAAATTCTCCCCATTTTGGTAGGTTTTCCCACTCGACTGGTGGAGTTAAAATAATCCAAGGCATTTCTGCAATAATTCTTCTTGTATACCCAGTCTCAATATCTATTCCACCGCCAGCACTTTCTAATGAATATATTTTATCTCTTATAGCTTTCATTTTTTTATTTTCATCAAGGAGTTCATGATCTTCAATAATATAGTTAATTGGATAAAAATAATCAGGTATCATACCTATACAATTAGCTTCTATTTCACACATATTATCACCTCTAGTTATACGAAAATACCCACCATCTCCCCACTCAGTACCCCAGCTATTTCTGACAAGCCAGAACTTTTTTGATCTTTCTATACCCCATCCAACTATTACGACTGCATGACCCCCAACCGTTTCTCCTTTACCATCCCATTCATATATTTTTTTTGTATCAAAAGTGTAAAAATCAGGATATGTTTTTATTCCAGTCGCAACAGGTCCCCACTTATAAATATTTTCACGTATGTTTCTTTCACTCCCTCCATCTTTCTCAATTCCTGGTATCGAATAATAATGGAATGCTTTATAAAATCGAGAAGGTGTTCCACCCTCAAATCCTATTTTATGATCAATGTAAAAATCAGAGCACATATCTCCGAGAAGCCCTGTTACAGTTGAACATAGAGGTAGTTGTTCAGCACTTTTAAAAGATCCAATATCTTGATAATTTACATGTAACCCAAGTTTACTTGAATACGGTAAACATGAATCTGTTGGAGTTCCAATTTCGTACAAATATCGACACGCATCAACTAGACTATTTCCGTAACACGCTGAATTATAAAGTGCCTTCGTATTAATTTCTGATACTTTTGTAATATCATCTTCTGGATGATCTAATTCTAACTCTTTTCCTACAAAATCACATAATATCAATTTCGTTGGTGATAGAACAACATTCATCATACCACATGATTGTATGTTAAAGCGATCTGATAACATTCCAGTAGAAGCAAAAGCCCAGCAGCTACCACAGTTTTCTTGATTCATTGGAGGAGTTAAAAGCCCTATCCACGCCTTTCTACCATCAAAGTTTTCTGGAACATCAACATGCCTAGATTTCATATGAAGTATAGAAATATTGGTAAAGTCCTTACTAAGCTTATCGTCATCGTGACGCAATACAGTATTCACTGGAAGACTATTAATCTTGTCACGCAACTGCACGCTCAGAGTTTCCATTTACAACTCCACAATATTCTTTATCTAATTCTAAACTATTTATACAAAAACAAGCTAAAGTCGTAAATAATGATTATAAAGATGGATTATTTGACAGATAAAAGGCGATTTGAATTAAATAGAATAAGAGAAGAAATAAGACGTGAAAAGAATTATATTGAAAATGACATTGCTGTAATTGAAAGAATGAGGAAATTTAACGACTCTTGGTCAAGAGACCAAGTAGATAGTAGAAGAATAAAAAATTCATTACGTGAATTAGAAATCTCACAGTTGCAAAAAAGAGCAGAATGTGTTGAAAAAGGAGAACTTGATAATCAGTTGGAAGTAGTAGTGAAAGATGACAGAAAACACGAAAAAGCCCACACTCAACCAATTCCAAAGAAAGCTCATATTAGTGATAGTTCTTCTAGAAGGTATGATAATAATATGAAACGAGAGATTGAAAAAGGTTGGCAGTATTTTGTCAAGACAAGAGACACTATACCAGAATATATGCGTAAAAAACTTAAAAATATGCCGAACAACAAGGGATATATATGGAAAAGTATTTACTGTTATGGTGAGCGCCCTTCTGTAAAGGGAGAATCAGTTATTTTATTTGAAACACAAAAGGATGGTATACTTGTTATTCATGAAACAACAGACACAGACTATAAAATTTGGTATAAAAAGGGTACATCTAAAAAAATACTACAATCTTGTACTCCTCGACGCAAAATAAGTTCGGTTGTTTCTTCTCTAGGTAGTTACATAAAATAAAGACTTATTTTATAAAACAGCCTAAAGATTTAATCTCCGTAAAATAAAATGGCGCAGTACAAGACATTCTCTACAATGGCAAGTGATCCTAAACCAAAAAATACAAATGTATTTCCCGAAGTCATATCTGTTGATTCTGTAAAAAGCCGAAATGATTTAATTACTAAAAATAGTGTGGTTGTAATTTACTATTATGCAACATGGTGTTCACCTTGTAAAGATTTTTCTGAAAAATATAATGAGATCGCTCATTTTTATGCTGGTAAAGGAATCCTCTTAGTTAAAGAAGATGTAGATTTAGATATTAATAATAAAGGAGAGAACGTCAATGCGGTACCATGCTTCCACTTTTATAAAAATGGAGTTTTTCAAGAAAAAATGACTCTTACAGGTGTAGACGAGGAGGCTTTTACGAAAAATATGCAGAATCTTATTTAAATTCTTTGACTATAAAATTAATCATAATCGAACAAGCTGATTATGATTAAAATAATTAAATCATTTTTTAATATTTATGAGAAAGATAATCGTTAAAAAATGGGGGGCCAAGGATATTTTTTAACATCCTTAAAATATTCCATAATAGCCTCTTTCAACTGGTTCTTAGTATATAATTTTTCAGTAGAAATTGTATGCTTGTGGCAATACTCTTTTATATCTTTTTTACTTCTAAGTAAATTGAGGTATACAAATCGTTTATTTTCGGGTGGAATAATAAGAGGAGCATCTTCTTTTATCTTCTCTTTGGGTGCCTTTTTATTATCTACTGCAGTAGAAACTATTTTATTAGGAGATTGAGAAAGTCTTTGACTTTCAACGTATTCAACTATAAATTTAGTAGCATCAATTTTATTTCCTCCCTCAATTGATTTTTTGCAGAAAGGATAAAGCCATTCCAAAACTTCCATATTGACATCAGAAATAAGAGATTTATATTTTTTTAAATTTTTACATATTTTAAACAGAAGTTCGTAATCTTCCGAATCTCCAGGACCTGATTTAGGGTCAATAACTGAATTTTCTATTTTAAATGAAGAAGAATAACGTACCGGAGGTCTCTTTGATACTCCGCTTGGAGGAGACCTTGTGGATACTCCACTTGTAGAAGCTTCCGATCGAGGAGGAGGCCTTGTGGATACTCCACTTGTAGAAGCTTCCGATCGAGGAGGAGGCCTTGTGGACACTCCACTTGTAGAAGCTTCCGATCGAGGAGGAGGCCTTGTGGATACTCCACTTGTAGAAGCTTCCGATCGAGGAGGAGGCCTTGTGGATACTCCACTTGTAGAAGCTTCCGATCGAGGAGGAGGCCTTATGGATACTCCACTTGTAGAAGGTTCCGATCGAGGAGGAGGCCTTGTGGACACTCCACTTGTAGAAGGTTCTGAACGAAGAGGAGGCCTTGTGGACACTCCACTTGTAGAAGGTTCTGAACGAGGAGGTCTCTTTGATACTCCACTTGTAGAAGGTTCTGAACGAGGAGGTCTGTTTGATACTCCACTTGTAGAAGGTTCCGAACCCGGAGGTCTTTTTGGGGTTATACTAGAAGGCTCTTCTTCCTGTTCTTCTTCTTGTAAAGGTGATTTTTCTAAATCACCCCAATCCCAGTCTTCATCTGTACTATTAATAATCCGCTCAAATTTTTGAAATAATAAACCTGTATAAATAGCTCCTGGGTCAACATTTTGCTTCTTTGCCCAGGATACAACAAGTCGAGGATCAATATAATTAGTAAGAGACGTGTTAATAGCTACAGATAAAACGTTCTCTTTTGCACTTATACTCTTTGATAATCTATTGATCGTTTTTTCATCTGTGGCTTCTTCTAACTTTGATTTCATCTTTAATATAGATTCCTTTGTTTTTTGATTTGGTGTACGTGTATGGTTCAGAGCCTCTGCAACTTTTATATTTGCCTTGTTAAATTCCGATTTAATCGCTGTTTTTGATTTTAAGGTTGCTGGTATTATGAGATGGTGTAGAGCATTATACATTATTTCACTTGCCAATCTAGTTCGAAATACTTTTGCTGTAAACGACTTGTCAAATTGATCAAGATATCTGTTTATGGATCCACTTGAAATGTCAAATATTTTATCTTCAGGATCTTTTCCATCTGTTAATTTAGTAAAATTTTCGTATATAATTGATGGTACATAATGAACCTGATTATACTCAATACTATCTTTTCCCAAAAAATTAAATTGCAAACTACTTGGTGGCTTAAAAATCACATTTTTTACTAAAATTGTTGTAGCTCCTACAGTCTCAGCTTCATCTTCTTCTTTCGGATTGCCAACACGAATACCAAAAAAATCGATCAAATAAAGTACTGTACCAAGCTGTTTTTTAGTACTATTGCTTCCGCTGGCATCCCTCATGTAAGTAAATCTAATAGTATCTATTTGACTATGTAATTTTCTAGCTTTCTCGTACTTAATAAGATCAGAATCAGCTTTAAAAGCACTTTTTCCTGATAAATAAATATATTTTAAATCACCTGTAACACTATCTCTCCAGCTAGCTAACCAGACATGAGAGTAATCATGAATTATAGGATGAGCCCACGTGTGACCTTCAGGAGGGTCAGGTACTTTATCTGTTTCTCCACAATTAATAGTAACATCTTTTGGACGAATTGGCTTTTTGATTCTTCCCAGACGTCCTGAGTCTCCGCGACCTATAAAAATTCCAGATGCTTCCATCTTAAAATTACCGATCTTTTGCAGACGAATCCCGTTAACAGTTGCATAACCATATTTACCATCTATTTCTATTGATTTTTCTTTTGCTTTTTGTTTCTCTATTGGAGTAATAGATTTTTTATCTTGTGTATTAGCTTTAATTTTTTCAACCAGGTCTGTCCAATCAATATCATCGATTGATTTAAAAATTCTCTTTGCCTCTGTTCCAAGGTAGTTTTGAAAATCATTCCAAAAGTTCTTATTAAATGTATCTCTTGCATTTTTTTGATTTGGCTTTTCATTTACATTAGGTTTGGTGTAGCATACTGAACTAGTTTCATCTGTTATTATTCTTTCTGCATAAAAACCAGCAATTTTTTCTTCGTTTGGACGCAAAATGTATACCTTATTGGTTGTTTTGTTTCTTAATGAGGCTCCTAGAGGAACGTAAGGCTCCATTATTTCAGTAAAGTATGGCCCATTATGAACTAAGCTCTCCCATTTTACTCCTTCTTTTCCACCAAAAGATATTGCTGGTTTATCATCAAATTCATACGGTTCTAGAGAAATGTTATTCCATGTTAAGTCGGATTCTGTCAATTTAGCAGTTATCTCTTTAATCTTCTCATTTGCTTTTGCACTTGAACCAACTAATTGAATACACACACTATTTTCTACAGTTATATAAACAGTCATTAATTTATCTTTTAATTCTTGCGCTCTATCAATATATATTTCTCGAATGAAATTTTTTAATTCATCCATATCAAAATCGTTTCCATCTAATTTGGTGATACGAAAACAATATTTTTTTGACATTTCTTCATAGACAAGATAAAAGATAAAAACTGTTAGAATATATAAATTATTTATTATAAATATTTTATAATAAATGCATCATAATCCGTCCAATAGATTATGATTAATTTTAGATGAGATCTTGAATACTAAAAAGTATGTACATACGTTTTTCTATTTTGGTTTAAATTTCATAGGTTTACCCGATTCATAAATCTTTAATTTTCCTAATGAAGTCATTGTTTGATAATAAGATGCATTATCTGTTTTATTCTTTATTACTTGTGTTTTCAATGCATTATGTGCATCAATTACATTATCTATTTTTTCTGGCATACCATCTATTAATGGATTTGTATCATATAATTCAGGTGAACCATACTCATATCGAACAACACCTGTTTTTAGCTCCTCCGCTTCGCTTAATAATTCATTTGCATACTTAGATCTATCAAAGATAGTCTGCAATAAAGGATTTGACAATTTGTGTGATAAACTAGGACGTTTCAATAGTTTTTTGACTCTATATAATAATAATAAATCATGTGTTATATTACGAAAACTTGAATCAATATAATGACCAATACCGTACTTACTTGTATCAAAATTTGAGAATCCTTGATCTTCTCCACAATAATTTAGAGGAAGACCATTTTTACCTCCTCCGTTACATTCTCGAATATTTTCACAGATAGTTTCATATATAGAATTTGAGTTGCCTGTTATTTCTTTATTAGAAGTATCGTTAAAAAAAGAACGTCCATAATCAATAATCTTGGCCATATATCTACATTTAAACTTTACAGGAGGTATTGTTTTATCAATAAACTTGTATTTATAATCAATATATTTTCCAACAACTGGTTCGTATATTAGAGTATTTAGCAAGTGAAAATCATAATGTGTGAATGTTTCAGCTAAAGTTGATAATGGCATGTATATCTGATATAAGACATTTAATAAGTCATGATATGGAAAATCTACATCTGTAGAAGATATTATCATAGAATGTAAGCTTTTTGCATTATTAATATGCTGAGTTAAAATTGCTAAATATTGTGAATTTTCACACGCGAATTTAAAAAGAGACTCTATTTCTGTACAGTCTCTCTCAACAGGAGGTAATTTATGTTTGTCATTAACACAAAAATTACCTCCTGTTGATACTTGTGTTTCAACGTATTTTTGTAACGCAACTTGTCCAATTTCAAGAGAAGATTTTAATATTTCGATAGTTGTTTTCCCGCTTTTTTTGCTCATAAAATCCCAATCAGTATCCGTGTTATATATGTACCATCCATATGTTTCAATAAAACAAGGAAACACAAGACATTGTTTGTTTATATATTGACCTACTAGATACTCAAACAAAAGATTGTCACTATCTTGTTTAGTTGTTGATTTCAAAATTGCCTTTGCTTTATATCCATCACGCTCATATTTTATTTGATTAACAAAACCATTATTACTTGCGCTGCCAAAACTCTTTACTGGAGATATTGCGTATTTTAAATCTACAAAGTCATTAAAATGTCTTTTTATTCTTTTTGTTTCTTTTCCAAAAGCTAAACAAACTCCTGAGTCAGAACATTCGTTTTTCAAAAAAAGACCTCTTTTACGTAAAATATTCTTCAATCCTTTCGAAAAAAATTCTTCCGTTCCCGGAGAAAAACGGGAACCCCTAATACCGAGAGATCTGTCAAATGTACTAAAAGTAGGAACATTCTGATCTTTTTTATCACTCCACAATGTTCCATTATTGACTTCTTTTACTATTTTACCTGATAATAAAGCAATTCCTTTATTGGCATTTTCATCTTTGATTGAATACGCAACAAGAGTATCACTTGGCACGTTTTGAAATTTAAAATCATCAATTAAAATAGTTCTTGGATCTACAGAAATCCATTTATTAAAAAATTTAAGATGTATTGGTTCTGTATTTGTATATTCTAGCATTTTATTATATATAAATTTATTATCTGTAAAAATAAATTTAGAGAACAGTTTTAATTTTAAATTTGAAATTTTACATCGTGTAACTGAAAAATATTTAGAACATGACAAGACAACTCACAGATGATGAAATTGAAAACATGCTTTTATTTATTAAACCTCAACAGGGTATTCCAAAAGATTCTGCGATGAGCGTTGTAAATATTCAGAAAGATAAACTTCGAGTACAATTAAGAACGCAAAAAGTATATCCAGCAATCATACCAGCTCTGAAAGATGAGATTGAAAAAAATTATTATAAATCACTTATTGAACCAGGAGATAGCGTAGGTGTTATATGCGCTCAAAGCATTGGTGAAAAACAAACACAGACTACCCTTAATTCTGTTGATTGGACCGAGAAGCTTTTATATACTAAAAATAGTAAAACAGTTGTTGAGCCAATCGGTAAAATGATTGATAGACTTTTGTCATTGAATACAGAAAGCATTACAAAAATTGAAGAAAATAGAACTGAATATCTCCCTCTTCCTGAAGGATATATGATACCATCTTGTGATGAAAATGGTAACACAAACTGGTACCGCATCGAGGCAGTCACAAGACACTTGCCTGTTGGAAAACTCGTACGTGTCGTGACTCAAAGCGGTAGAACAGTTACAGCAAGTAAATCAAAATCTTTTCTTGTTTGGGATGGTACAAAGTTTGAAGGTGTTCTTGGTTCTGATGTAAAAGTAGGTGATATTCTTCCAACAACAACAAGTTTGCGCAAACCAACTGTCGAACATTCATACTTTGATATGGAAACAATATTTCCAAAAAATAAATATCTCTACACAACCGAGCTTATCAAGGCACGAAATCATCGCTTCTCCGGAAAGCAAGGTTGGTTAGATACTAACGGTGTTCACTTTACAGTTCCTTACACACGTCCTGATGTTTGTTTTGGTAGACGTAAAAGTTACTTTCTTTCGTGTGAACCTGGATTGATATATATTCACACTTCCAATTCTTTTGTATCTCATATTCCAGATAAAATCCCTCTTGATAATGATTTTGGGTTTCTAGTTGGTATTTATCTTGCAGAAGGATGCTGTACCAAGACTTTCATATGTATTAGCAATAATGATGAAGTAATTCGAAAACGTGTAACAGATTGGTGTGATAGATATGGAGTCACATATCATCTTGTTACAAGCCAAGGTAAAAATGTTAGAAAAGGAACAAGTAATGATTTGAAGATTCATTCAACTCTTCTTGCACGTATGTTCAAAATTATTTGCGACACTGGTTCTGCAAACAAGCGAGTTCCAGAATTTTCGTATACAGCTCCTGAAGAATTCATCAAAGGTTTGATTGATGGATATTGGAGTGGTGATGGAACAGTTAGTAAAGAAGATGGTTCTGTTGTTGTTGGTTCTATATCTGAAGATCTAATTTTGGGAATATCTTTTCTTCTTTCCTATTTTGGAATTTTTGGAAGCTTGAGAAATAATCTACAAAAGAAGAATAATGTAGGAAGTAAAAATATTAAGAGAATGTATAGATTAAATATACGTAATAGTTTTGTTCAAAGATTTGCTATATTTATCCGGCTAACAGAATACAATAAACAAGAAAAATTGAATACTGTTACATTATTTAAAAAGTACAAATATAATCTTGGGAAATCCCAAACCGAGTTTCCTGTACGTGATGTTTATTTTGACGAAGTCTTGTCGGTAGAATATGTAGACGGGACAACAGAGTATGTTTACGATCTAACCGTAGAGGTCACGAGGAATTTTCAGCTGTTAAATGGAGTATCGGTTCGAGATACTTTTCATAAATGTGGGCAATCCGAGAAGACAATGACGGCCGGAGTTCCGCGTTTTCAAGAGTTGTTAAATGCCACGAAGAATCCGCGAATTGTTAATCATAAAATCTTTTTACAAACAGGAAATACTTCAATTCAAGATATGAGAAAAATAGTTGGATCAACTATTGTTGGAATGACAATGGCTGACATTTCAAAGAATATTTCAGTCGAGATAGACAAAAAAGCTGAATCATGGTATGAAGCATATAAGATATTATTTTCAGATGAATTTTCTGCACATAAGAATTGTATTAGTTTCAAGTTGGACATGAAAAAATTATTTGAATTTAAGCTCACGATGCAACAGATATCAGATCACATTCAAGAAGAATATTCAGATTTATATTGTGTGTTTTCTCCGCCTGCAGAAGGTCAACTTGATGTCTTTGTAGATACTAAGAATATTCGTCTACCAGAAAACAGATTGTTATTTGTTGATCAGAATAACGCAATAATGGTGTATCTTGAAGAAGTAGTTCAAGCTACATTGGAGCAAGTTTATATTTGTGGTATACCTGCTATTTCAGAAGTTTTCTATCTGAAAGAAGGAAATGAGTGGATAGTTGAAACAAATGGATTTTGTAGTAAAACAATTTCAAAGCAGTATTCATCTTTCAAAAGGCTTTTAGGACATCCTCATGTAGATTATACACGTACAGTGTCTAATAATGTGTGGGATATTTATGAAGTATTGGACATTGAAGCAGCTCGTCAATTCTTAATAGAAGAGTTTATGAGTATTATGGAAGGTATTAATATGTGTCATGCTATGATTTTGGTTGATCGTATGACTCATAATGGTACAATTTCTTCTATCACTAGATATACAATGAAAAAAGAAGAGTCGGGTCCAATGGGAAAAGCATCTTTTGAAGAAACTATGGATAATTTTTTGAATGCGGCTGCAGAAGGTGACAAAGAGCCAACAGAGGGTGTTTCGGCTTCTATTATTTGTGGAAAGAGAGCTTCTATTGGAACGGGTATGATAAAACTAAGCATTGATATTTCAATGTTGCCAAAGAAGGTAAGTACGAAGATTGTTTCTTCGACTATTCCTCCAAATGTTATGCATTCTGTTATAGAAAAAAGTTCTCTTATTATTGGGTGTGATGATGAATTACCAGCTTTTGATGATACCAACTAAAGTTGATTAAAAAATAATATATTTTTGATATAAAAATATCAAAAATGAACACGTGTGCTCTTTTTTAATCTTGAATTTTTACTTCAATTTCTTTTCTCGATAAAAATCAAATGACGCATAACGATATTACAAAACTTGCATATGAAAGAATAACTGACCGATACTACAAAGCCACATATTTAGGGTTAGAATGTATTATGGATACCACAAATGGATATGTTAACGGTACAAAACTTTGTTCCATAGAGAAAGATAGATCAAAAAGTTTTATTTTTTATATAAAAAGCACCAAATATAAAATCCTTAAGACTTATTATATGACAAACATAAGCGATTTTTCTTCAGATCTTACTATAAAAGTTACCAGCGGTCCAAAAGAGATACGTGGAACGTATTTACATCCTATTCTTTTTTTAGATTTGGCTATTTGGATATCACCATCGGCTTATACAAAAGCAACAAGAATAATATCAGACGCATTAGTGAGAGAAAGCAATAGTGAAGATAAAATAGACATGCTTGAAAAGAAACTTGAAGATGCTCTTGCAAAAAGAGAGGAGGCTGAAAGGAAGGCCGAAGTGATAATGGTAAAAATTGTTTTACAAAATGAAAAGACATATGCAAAAATTGATAAAGCATCAAGGGATTCAGAAGAAGCTATATCTAAGGTTAAATTATCTCTAAAACGTGTAGAGACAAAAGTTGAGAAATTAAACTACGAAGAGGATAAACCAGATGTGAGTTCAAAAATTTCACATAATTGTTGGTGGCCAAGTAGAAATATTTTAGCTTTTTATTCGAAAAAATCATAACTTTTCAACCTTTTCTTTCTCTACTTTCGGCATTATTTTTTCTGCATGTTTTTGCCAAACTAAACCATAATCAAAAGTACATTCATGTGAATGCATGTGATTCGGACAGTAAATATTTTTACATCTGCATGTGTGAACACTCACCATAAGAGGATGTATTTTGTTTTTACACGAAACGCAATTAACCATTTTCTCATATATAAGATTTCATTTTTCTATAAATTCAGAAAAATAAAATAGTATTATAACTTTCTTGACTTATAAATAAAATGGAAGAAAATAAGACTAAAAAACGAGTTTTATATGGAGTTATTGGTTTACTTGTACTTAGTGGTATAGCAGTTGCTGCATATTATATATGGAAGTATTTTCACCATAAAAATTGTTGCGGGGATGTTTGCAACTGCCCAGATGGACAAAATTGTGTTAATAAAAAGTGTATACTAAAAGATAATATGCAATGGTCATCTTCGACATATACAGCATTGAAATCTAAAATAGTATCTGCTCCTGCAGTCAGCAAAATTACTGATCAAGCCGTTATAAGCTGTATAACTAACAATCTTATCACAAAGTATTCTACACCCGATAAAGCCAATTCAGACGTTAATTTTATGACTGAACTTCAAAAAATAATAGATGGTTGTACTTCAAATACTATTGCAGACCCAGGAATACCTTCTTATTGCAAGGCAATATGTGGTACAGACAAATGTCATATCTCTGATGGATGTGGCGGTACTTGTAATTGTTCTGATCAAACAATGTGCGATAATGGTACATGCAAACCTCCTCCTGATCATTGGACAGATTTGGCGTATAATGAGTTTAAAAATAGTGTTAGTGACGGCTTAAAAGATGTAAACCCACCTGTTTCCCAGGAAGTGATAAATTGCACTGTAAATAGCGTAGTAAAATATTATCCAAATCCGAGAGATATTACTAACGATAAAAATACATCTGATAATATACAAAAATATGTAGGAGTGTGTCTGAATAATCCTTCTGTTGACCCAGGAAAACCAAATTTCGACGGAACTACACCTACACCTACACCGACTCAGAAAAAGCACACAGGAGGAAAAGTTCCAGTTGTGCCTACAGATGCATCACCTAGTGTTTTTAAACAATGTGTCAAAAAGGCTATACACTCTACAGCTGAAAATTGTAAGTCTAGTATTAATAATTGCGCTGCTAAATCTAGTCTTTGTACCGATAGTAATTGTAAGGATAACGTTGATAAGTTAGCAGATAACTACTGTTCTAGTATTCACTATCCTCCTAAAAAGACAAGAGGTGGAGGTGGACAACCAAGCAATCCGGATTCTATAGGAACAAGATCTTTTTGCTATTCTAGCGATGGAAATTGCGACGACTTTTCATGTAAGACCGTTGAAAGTCCGTCACAGGTCCCTTCTGGAGTACAATCGGAGGAATCTACTAATTGCTCAAGTGGTTGCCCAGACTATTTGTGTCACGCTCGACAAGCTATGCATGCCATTTTTTAAAAAGTAATGATATTGTAAAAATAAAATTGAATTATTTACGATTATCTATCTATATAGATAGAAAATCATGCCGACCACACTTTATATAGAAGAATACTCACCCAAATCTTTTGTTGTTCGTGGTGAAACCAGAGAATATAAGGATTCTCTCAAGGCACTTGGGGGAAAGTGGAATAGCAGTCTGACTGACAAACAATCTGGTGACAAGTTCGGTGCTTGGCTTTTTTGGGGAGAAAAGCGAAAAGAAATCAACGAATGGATTGAGAAAGGTTGCAAGGTTGTGAATGATTCTTCACAACCTAATAGTTCTGAAAGAACACAAAGATCATCTACATTTAGCTCAGAATGTTACAATAGAGATCCAAATGCTTCGTTAGAAGCAAAGATAGATGCTCTTACAAAGATGGTTGAAAATATTTGCCGACACCACAAAATAGAATCTTTTTCTGAAGATAAACGACGTGTGAAGGCGCCAATGTTATTGGATTCTGATGTAGAATCTGATGATGATGATGTACCTCCTGTTAAGCCTAAGAGACTTTTAGGAAAATAATTATACTTTCTTCATTTCATTAGAATATGAAGAAAAATAAATTTTATAATACTTTTATTATTTATTAAGGTTAAATAAAGAATGTCAAATGAAGGAAACAAAGGTATCACACTTTTCTGTGTCATGATGATAGTAGTTATGTTATTTCTAGGGTTTGTAGGAATTATTGTTTCTAGTTTAACCAGAAAAGGTTATAATGAAATTTTCAAAGTAACTGACGTGGAAGGATTCCGAAAACATTTTGTTGTTGATAATCCGAATGGTGATGGTACTGATCCAACACAGAGCATGGTAGATTATTCTTACATATTCCCACGTGACGGTGATGGAAAGATGATTCCGAATGTGAATGGTGATACAACATGGCAAGATATTTCTGAAAATCAATCTTTAATTACTGATGATGAAGGCGGTGGAATAATAATTAAACTTTCTGATAGTGTTGAGAATGGAACTATTGGTGCTCCGCGTGTTATGAGTCGAAAACTTTATCGAGGAGGCTTGTTTATTTTTGATGTCGAGCATTGCCCTATTGGTTGTGGAGTATGGCCTGCTATTTGGTTAAATGGTTTTGTTGCTGCTCCTGATCAATACCACGAAAAGAAGGGAACATCTTTATATCAAGAAGGTATGAAAAAATTAGCATCAAGTACTATTTCAAAGGAAAATTTTGATCGTACCTGTTCGGGTCCTACTGAGTCTTTAGTTGGAGACAAACCGGATCCTCATCTTAGTGAATATATGGGCAAAAACATATATCCATCATCTTGGCCTACAGGTGGAGAGTTTGATATTTTTGAACAGACTAATTTTTCAGACACTAATTTAGTTTCAATTCATTCTGGTCCTATGTGTGAAGTTATGAATGGTTATGAAAATGAATATATGATTCCGTTGACAGATCCTGATTATACAAGGTCTGGTGCCAGAAGTGCATGCGGTGCTAGTTACTGGGGAGGTGGTTTAGATCCAACAGAACAAGCTTCTTACGGTCTAGGTCCTTATTCTGGTTGCAAGAATACGACTAGTATGGTTGGAGAAGTCGGTGGTGATACTACACAATTACCAAATGGCAGCTCAAGATATAATTGTCCAAAAGATGCAGCTAATAGTGCTGGAAATACTCAAATCAATGCTCCTTTAGGAAGTTTCGGAGAGTTATTTAACCAAAGTGATGGCGGAGTTTGGGCTGTACAATGGACGCCAAATGATAGAGTTAATGTTTGGTGGTGGCCTAGACATTTGTTTTCTGATAATGGTATGAAAAAGAAAGGAGGTCCTCTTTCCAAGAATCCAATTCCTAGTAAATGGCGACCAAAAATGGTTCCAGACGTGCAAAGTACTACAACTTCTGAACAAAAAGTATTAGTTGCGTCTTACATTTTAAATAATAATAATACTTTATCATCAGGTTGTGACTTTAATTACCAAGGTATTATAATTAATATTGCAATGGGGGGTGGATGGGGTGGATCTTCAATGCCTACATATTGTTCTGTTGATAATAAGAGTGAATGGCGTGATTATATAACAAAATGTTTTAACGCAAATCCGGAAAATGCAATAGTACAAGGATATGGTGTAGATCCAGATAATGGTTGTTTTGATGGATCCATGTCGTCCGAGTTTCGAGGTATAAACTCTCTTCCAAAATTTTACAAGGAGGCATATTTCAAAATTCGAAGTATTCGAGTATTGCAAAATTCTGATACAGACGACAATGTCTGGTAAAGAATTTTTAATTTGATTCTTAAGGATAAGAATCTTAAGAATAAATAGAAAGCATGGGTATCAAACATTTTTTCCAATGGTTCAAAGGTCAGTTCAGTGAACACATAAAGAATATGCATAAAGGTCAAGACCTGGCATCTTTGGGTGTAAATATAGATAATTTAATGATTGACATGAACGGTATTTTTCATTCTTCCGCTCAAAAAATATATGAATATGGTAATTACAAGCCTAATCCGCGTCTTTTGAGAAACGGTAATAAGAAAAGAATGGGTAGTGTGAAAAAACAAATCGCTATGTTTGAAGACGTATGTCTCGCAGTTGAAAATATTTTTAAGATTGTAAACCCAAAGAAGCGTCTAATATTGTGTGTTGACGGACCAGCTCCTCTCAGTAAACAGAACCAACAGCGACAACGACGATTTCGCAGCTCTGCAGAGTCTTCTGATGACAGTCCTTTTAATAGCAACTGTATAACACCTGGAACAAAATTTATGGATTATTTGACAAAATATATAGATTGGTATATTCGAAAGAGGATAAACGAGGATGATTCTTGGCGCAACATAGAAATTGTATTTTCTAATGAAAAGTCGCCCGGAGAAGGTGAACATAAAATAATTAATTATATCAGATATTATGGAGATCCAAATGACACATATTGTATTAATGGAATGGATGCAGACCTTATAATGCTTGCATTTGGAACGCATGTTTCGAAGTTTTATATTCTAAGAGAAGACATGTATAATTTTCATAATGATTTTTTCTGTGTTGATATAGGCTCTATCAGAGGAGGTCTTTCTAGTATTTTAAAATGGCCTACTGGTGGTGCGTTCGAGTTTGATGAAAAGACTGCTATAGATGATTTTATATTTCTTTGTTTTATGGTAGGTAATGACTTTCTACCTCACATTCCGTCAATAGAGATTATTGAGCGTGGAATAGAGCTAATTCTAGAGGTTTATAAAGATGTAGGATTTGTTTATGGTCATATAACTCGTCTTTTTAATAATCGTGTCGAGTTTTTACCAATTCCGCTTTCAATTTTTTTAGAAGAGATTGGTAGACACGAGAAGGATAATTTAGAAGGAAAACTTAGTAAAAAAAGAGAATTTTTTCCAGATCCGCTACTTGAAGGTTGTGCTAAAGAAAATAGTAGAACAAATAAATGGGATGTCGATATTGAAAAATATAAGAAAGAATATTTTGATTTTTCATTTCCTCCTTCAACTGATGAAAAGTCTTTATGTCACGATTATTTAGAGGGTATGCAATGGGTTTTATCTTATTATACTAGAGGTGTGCCAAATTGGAAATGGAATTTTCGTCATCACTATGCTCCATTTGCATCTGTTCTCGCAAAACATGTAAAATCTTTTTGTTTTCCTACATATACAAAAACTATTCCAAGCACTCCTTTTCAACAGTTGCTATGTGTGTTACCACCTAAAAGCGCTGATCTGATTCCAGAGCCTTTATGTCGTCTTCTAACTGATGAAACATCTCCTCTTAAAAAACAGTGTCCTGAAAATTTTGATGTTGATCTTCGCGGTAAAAGAAAGGAGTGGGAGGGTGTAGTCATATTACCAATGGTAAATTTTAATCTAGTAAGAGATTGTTATCTCAAAGTTATTAATAAGGTGTCTTCTGTTGACTTAAAGCGTAATATAACAGGAAGTTCTTATAAATATGAATATGTTGAAGGATTGGCAGGTTTTTTTCGTTCTTATTACGGAGACATTGAAAGATGCAGCGTACGGATAATTCCAATTGATCTATAAAATAGAATTCTAATTCATACTAAATAGTATGAATTAATTATATTTAGAGTATTGTATTAAAACCCTATAACATTGTAATTTTCTGTGTAATTAAATACTTTATTACTTGATGCTTTTTGTAGAAACCAATCGTTATCAAAATTTTTCATCTTTCTATTAATTACATCACACCCAAAATGTTCTGGTTTTGCTAACATGAAAGATTTTTTCTTATCAATCAAGATAGATGTTGGATTTTTGTTTGATTCTTCGATTAATGAATAAATAAAATCATGTCCATACACTTTGTTTTCGTCTAACGCAATAATAATAGTACCACACTCTTTTTCTCGTAACAGCATCGGAATTATTTTTGCTCCTTCTCCATAATCCCTACCTATCGGAAATACATTTACTACATCTTTTATATAGTTTGGTATATCATATTTTTCAGAATTATCATTCTCTAAGATTATCATAGCGATTAAATCAACCTTCACAGTTTGATCAAGAATAGAATTTATAAAAGGTTTTAACTTGTTTAATTTATCTGGTTTAACAGAAAATGAAATAACGACCCGACCATCGGTTGCATTTGGTAGTTTACTATAATTTTCTATAGCAGCTTTACAATTATTTACATGACAACCAATATATCTTGTAAGTCCAAAATACGAAAGAAAAGTCACAATTAAAGATATAATAGTTGATACTATTGTTGATACTATTATTACAGTTCTCTTCGACATTTATATAAAGTAAAGATTTGTGATTAATATTAAAAACTAATTAAAAATAGATAGTAACCGGCAAAAGTAGAACATTCATTTTTGTTTATCTAAAATGAATATAAATGTTTTATTTTATATAGAGAACATAAGAAAAATCAACAAGGCTTGGCTGATTTAATACCCATAACAATAGCTCCGGCTAAAAGCGCAAAGAGAGCAAATACGCCGCCAGCTTCTACAATTTTGCTATCAGATGGTTCTTCTGTGTTGCAATCACGATACTTGCTTTTTAACTTTGCTGCTTTTTTACGACTAACAATCTTCGACAATGCACACTTTTTGTGAGGACAAACTCCTCTCATGGCATTTGACCCGTTTTTATAAACGTCAAAACAAATTGATCCCGGAAGAGCTTCGACTCTATCTTTACAGCAAAAACAATAAAATTCATTCTCTTTTAATGTCATTTATTTATATGCAAGATTATATTATATAATAAAATATTTAAAAGATTTTTATTTAAATGCAGTAAAAAGGTCTCTTGGAATTTCACCACCATGTACTTTGCATATTTGCGTTAGAGAATCCTGATAATAATCATGCAGAGAAATAAGTTCAACTAGTGTTATCTCAACAGAATCATGCCATTTAGTGTATTCAGATATATCTAGTATAAATACCCTCCTCACAAAATCTTCTAGTACAGCTAAAATCATTTGAAGAAGATCGTAAAATGCCTTTATTTTCATACGTTTTTTTTCTCTGTTTAATAATTTTAATTCCCATGCCGATTCATCAATATCTCCAAGCAAATATTCTACACGAATATCAATGTTATCTTTTACATTATTTATTTGCCATCTTGGCATTATATCATGATGAATATGTGTCATAATATTGTGCATTTTTCTTAATTTTGAAGCATAAAAAGAACTTGTAGAATATGTAATATTTGTCATAAAAGCCCATGCATCTGGGACCTCTCCGCATGCTATGGCTTCCGTATCTCTTGACATTGGTAGACGAGATAGATATTCATAGTAGTGTGGGTTATGAATAATACCTGTTTCTATTTTTCCAGTTACCCAGCTAAATGGAGTATTACATAATACACAAAACATCTGATCGCAACCACTTGCTTTTAGTATTGGAGTCATACATTTTGGACAAGGTTTAGTTAAACTGGAAACTAATGACGTGCTTTTTATATCGTCTTCATTACATTTGTGAGTTAAGTCTTCTAGTTGTACTCTGCATTTTTTACAGAAAACACTTTTGCATGTTCCGCAAAGGTAATCATTTGCAACAAACCCTCTACAGTCTAATGAACATTTGAATATATAAGTAATGCTTTTATCTTTTTCTATTGGTATAGCTCCTCCATACGTAAGTGTTACAGACTTTAATGAATTTATAGTCGCTATAGCATCACGACGTATTTCAGATTTTTCTTCTATAATCTTGTTCAGAACATCACGTCCATGTTTCTTAAACATGCGCTTAAGAGCATCATTTGTTGGTATTTTTTTGAGATATTTGAATAGTTCACGTATCTGATATATATGTGATGCTTCTTCCTGTGTTCCAGGTAATAACATTTTTTCTTTTTCAAGTGTAAATTTTCCAATATATAGTAAAAATCTTTTTTTATCATTAACATTTTGAAGTACAAATTGACGAGTCCATATCTTTCCACAGTTCATACATAAGGGCTCTCTTAGATGATCTTCAATAAATTTCTGATTGCATAGTTCACAAGCTTCGAATTTACAGTAAGGACAAATAAGATAAGATGTCTGATATTCACAGCAAATTTCACATGTAGACATTTCTTTGTATTCGAAAAGAATATTTGATAAAAATATTCAATTTTACTAATTTAGCCTTTTATTTTAAAAATTAACAATGCTACAAACCCAATAACAATAAATATACAAAATAAAATAAAAAGAATTTTTTTCCAGTTAAATCGTTTTTCATTTGTTGTGTTTCCAAATTTGTCTGACAATATTTTGCTTTTATCGATAGAAGATTGGAGAGATAAATTGTAAGCATTTTTATAAAAGACTTCTGGTGTAACACTATTTTCTTTATGATACATTTTATCTAGCCAGATTACATCTTCTCCACTTAGACGAAAGTTTTGTTTTGTACCAGTATTATTGGTTGTTAAATTTGAAGGAAAAAAGTAAAGCATTATAGATAATGGATCAAAATCAGATCCGTTTATTGAGTTTTTATCGTACTTATTAATAATATTTGTTTCTGTTGTGTCTTCTGACCACCCCTGTGATTCTTTCGCCCATTCCAGTACTTTTGGTTTGTCCCACATTATTTTTCCACCTTTTGGATTTTGATGCTCGTGAACTAAACCTAATAAATGACCAAATTCATGTATAGTCGTTGGAACATCAAACCAACCGAGATTCATTGTAGCACCGGTTTTCTGTTCTAAATGATCTGTTCCTACTAAAGACCACGCACCACCAGATTGATCAAAACTTATTCTAACATCAGCTTTGGAAGGATCTTCAATAAATGAAAATTCCAAGTCTACAAGGGGTTGTATTCTTTCATTTACAATTTTTTTTATAGCTTCTTGAACAGATAATGACATTACGTCTTTCTGTAGAGGATCTACATCTTTTGATGTAGACAGATTAGTTCTTTTTATTGATTCTCCTGTTCCTAAAAAGCCAACAGATATTTTAGATCCCGATGGCCATAATTTTTTTGTGAAAAAAGCTGCCTGTAATTTTTTTTGGTTCATGTGATCATCGTGATCAGAACAGTAAATTGAATCAAATTCACACTTATGTATGTCAAGAATTTGTTGCACACATATCTTTGTTTCGGAAAGATTTGCCATTATTTATTTATAAGCTAAAAAATAAACTGATTGTAAATAAAGAAAATGGCAGCAGGTGGTTTGAGTTATTCTGGACTCGTCAACCACGGTAAGATCGGTCTTCCTTCTGTCGACAGTTGGGGCACAAATATGCACATTTTAAGAGATCCTCCTAAGTCTATTACAACTAGAAGAATTGACAAAGTAGGAGAAACTAGTTCTATAACGCAAATGATTGATGATAGTGATGGGAGATCATCTGAGGCAATTCAGATGTACGCGCGCGGTGTTAATCCATCTGTAAGCGTGTCTTACAATAATTATGGAAATAATGGAGGACAAACTTACGGGGGAATTACTGAAGGGGGTCGTAAATCAGCAAAACTTCCATACCGTATCATTAGAGATGGTGCTTTTAGACCACCCGTTTTGTTACAAGAAGACTTACTCCCTCTTTCTCGTATGCCTCGATCTATGACATCCGCCTTTTCAAATTCTGGATTTACTGATTTTTCTCGTAAGATGAGGTCGTGTGGAACTGCTGAAAACACGAAGGAAGTTAAGACTGATACTTTAAAGAGTTTTGTTAGACCAACTGCTGTTTATCAGATTGAAAAATCAGCAGAACGACCATTTGAAGTAAAGTATGTTATACAGCCTACTATTAAGAATTCTGTAACATCTGGAATTCGTTCAATGGATATTACGCATAGACACACAGGAGAACCTACAAAAGAAATTAGCAATAATATGCTACATAAGAACGCGCATTCGGCAGTTTCTGATGTACGTTATGTAGATAATAATGAATTTAATCCCGACAGATTCTTACAAAATTCCTTAGCACATTCGGTTGCAAGCAATGCATCTTCTACCAGATATAATCTTTTAAGTAATAATGAGTTAGAAACTGGAAGATTCCTACAAAATCCGCTATCTTATCATGCAGTAAGCAATATTTCTTCTATAGGAAACATTGTCGATAATAATGAGCTAGAAAGCAAAAGATTCTTACAAGACCCGCTATCTCATCACGCGGTAAGCAATATCTCTTATATAGGTAATATTACAGATAATAGTGAGTTAGAAACTGGAAGATTCTTACAAGACCCGCTATCTCATCACGTGGTAAGCAATATCTCTTATAAGGGCGATATTGTAGATAATAATGAGCTAGACACCGGAAGATTCTTACAAGACCCGCTATCTCATCACGTGGTAAGCAATATCTCTTATAAGGGCAATATTGTAGATAATAATGAATTAGAATCAGGAAGATTCTTACAAGACCCGCTATCTCATCACGTGGTAAGCAATATCTCTTATAAGGGCAATATTGTAGATAATAATGAATTAGAAACAGGAAGATTCTTACAAGACCCGCTATCTCATCACGTGGTAAGCAATATCTCTTATAAGGGCAATATTGTAGATAATAATGAATTAGAAACAGGAAGAT
>Ga0214919_10003760_pt1 | contig 22612 bp, 28 predicted proteins | sample LL1503_MetaG_FD_177994 | JGI IMG/M metagenome (GOLD analysis project Ga0214919, IMG submission 177994) | Freshwater microbial communities from Lake Lanier, Atlanta, Georgia, United States - LL-1503 | ecosystem: Environmental > Aquatic > Freshwater > Lake | place: USA: Georgia | collected... | reverse complement strand
CGGAGGGGGCCATCCGTGCACAGCCACAGCGACAAAGACAGGTTTTGCAGACGCAGCATGTATCCTTGCCCTTTTCGATACACTTTGCACACTCGTTGTAGGAAGGGTCACAACTGTTGGAAGACATTTTTATGGCTCTGATTAGTATTCTTTAGGCGACTGATACAAAAAAACTGGGTTTTTGGCTTTCAATTTTTTTTACTGCTTTATAAGATAGACTACATTCTTCTTGGAACTTGGATAGCGTCTTTGAGATACCTTTAGATCAACCAGAGCTTTTGCATTGGAGAACTCCATGTTTTTACCCTTAATGTACCATCCAGCGCTGCCATTTTTTGTAATAAAAGCACAGTTGTGCTGAACCGCAATAGCAAGTATCTCATCAAAGGTCTTATTTGCATGAAATGCTCCAGCAGAAGTATCTGATAAGTGCTTAAGATCATTCTTGTTAACAAGAACATTTATCCCCTGAAAGACAGATACAGAGGGCTTCTTATCTTTTGCAGACACTGCTGCTACGGTAGTTAGAGCCTCTGCAAGTGCGGCTTCTGCCTTCATTGCACGTTCTCGCAGAGCCAGTACTTCAAGATCACGCTCGTTAAGCAAAGAGTTGAGATTATCTATACCCTCTTTCATAATGAAAATCTCATTTTCTACAAATGCTTTCACGGCGTAGGTTATGGCTTCCATTGTCATCTCTTTGCTTTAATACAATTAAATGCATACTTACATAATCAATTTTTTTTGAGGGCTCTTGTAAAAAATATTTAGTCTTTTTTAGCATATGCTTCTTTAGCACAGCTTCTCGTTAACTGTCATCAAGAAGTTTTCCGCCTCTTCTTGAGATTCAAATGGTAATGTAATTGAGTGCTTTACCCATCTGTCGCTATTACAACGCTCTAGAATAATGTTAACTTGCCAGATCTCCATTGCATCGTTGTGGAATGGTCCATCGCGAGATAGATAAGCAATATGCTCTTTCCTAACGTGGATGTACTTCTCACTTGTAGAGCTACTGCGCTTAATCTCAAGCCAGCCATTGATAATGCGAATGCTCGTTGTCTCACAGATTGTTTCCATCTTTCTTTAATACTTTAAAGTGGGGAACGCCGTTTTCAATTTTTTTTGAGCATCTCAATAAAAAATTTTTTGTTTTTTGTTTTGTCTTTAATTCAGCTTAACATCCTCTGACGCCACTGAGTTCTTAGAAGACATCTTCTCTGCGTGAGCACTCTTATACTCAGGGTGGGCATTCAGATACTTAATAGCATCCCTGACATTCTCAAGAGTGGCAGATGTCTTAGCAGTCTTCTGCATGTAGCGTGTGACCTTCACGGAAAAGCCAGGCTTCATCTTCTCACCAGCCAGAGCCTCCTTTACATGCTTAGAGACCTCAAGGTAAAACTTCTGATACTCCGTAGGCACCCCCTTTGGGACCTTCTTACTCTTAGTAAGAATGGGAGAACTAGGGAGATGGGGATGAGATCCCTCAACAACCTCAGAGACCACCTCTTGCACTGCATCGGTCTTCTTAGACTTCTTGGTATTCTTGACCTTCTTAACAACCTCTGCCACCTCTGCCACCTCTGCCTTCTTAGCCTTCTTGGTATTCTTGACCTTCTTAACAACCTCTGCTACCTCTGCAACCACCTCTGCCACCTCTCCTACCTCTGCAACCACCTCTGCAACCTCTGCAACCTCTGCAACCTCTGCAACCTCTGCAGTCTTCTTGCTCTTCCGTGCCTTCTTTTCCGCCAGAAAGACCTTCATGCGCTCACACGCCATGATAATGATGTCAAGCTCTGCAATCATAGATGTAGACATCTTCTTTGCTTCTGAGTTTATTATGCTTGTTGCACTAATAAGATACGGGTTTTAGGGGAATTATTAATTCAATTTTTTTTAAAAATTGAAAAATACTGCAAAATTTGAGATATATCTAGTAGCCTCTTTTGGAGCTCTTTTCAATTTTCAAAAAAAATTGAATGATTATACCCTCAAAAAATCGTATCTTATTAGTGCAACAAGCATAATATACCAATCAAGAGCAATATGTCTACCAGCATGTCTACTGAGCAGAAGGAGGTTATGATCTCACTGATCAAGGAGCAGCAAAAGGCTCTTGAGCGTCAGCTAGCTATCTTGCAGGGAACGGATGAAGATGCCTCTACACCCACTGAGGTGCAGAAGAAAGCGCCAAAGGCTAAGAAGGAAGAGAAGGAAGAGAAGAAGGAGAAGAAGGAAAAGAAGCCGCCTACAGAGTATCAGAAGTTTACCTCTGAGGTCTCTAAGCTACTAAAGGAGGCTATGGCTGGAGATAAGATGAAGCCTGGCTTTCACACGAAGGTCGCTGGCTACATGCAGAAGACTGCTAAGACATCTGCCACTCTTGAGAACGTCATTGATGCTATGAAGTATCTGAATGCACACCCAGACTACGTTAGTGCTCATGCAGAGAAGATGTCTTCTAAGGGTTCAGTCTCAGAGAAGAAAGAAGCAAAGGCAAAGGCAAAGACAAAGGGAAACAAGAAGATCGTGATTATGGAGGATGAGGAGGTGGCAGATGAGGATGGTGAGGTCGAGATGGAGCTCTGGGAGCATGAGGGTGAGAGCTATATGCGGAGCCAGTACAACGATCTCACTACAACAGATGACATAAAGTACGTGGGCTTCTGGAATGGCTCTGAGATTGATACAAGCGTCAAGATGCCGCTGCGTATTAAGAAGTTCATTGACTCCTTTTAAAGAAACAAAAATAAAAACCCAAATAAAAAACAAAGAATATTTTTTTTTGCGTTATCTATTAGAAGATGGCAGTATCCAATAAGAATCTAGACGAATTAGCTAGAAAGCTAGATGCACTCCATATTGATTCACTCCCAAGGCGCTCTAGTCAATTAACTAGATATTTACAAAGTGGAGTCCATCGTAACTCATCGCCAAGACCCTATACTCAAGTAACGAAATATGCACAAAAGAAATCTCTAAAGCCTCTTTTAAAAAGGAACACTAGTAAAAAACGTACTACGGTAAAAGCTTCTACTAGAGAAAAGAGAACATTAGAACGACGCAAGAAGATATTTAATAACGCCAAAACACGTAGAAAAGCAAAGGCGACAGCAACTCGTACTCTACGCAGACTTCAAGAAAAAGAAAGAGTAGCGCGTATTTTAGAAAATGCATCAACAACTGGTATTGGCACACGTAGTAGAGTGCGTAAAGAAAAGGCTACAATGAAGGAATAAAATTGATTTAAATTCTTTCAGTAATAATGTTAAACTATCAAATGGATATCCAGTATGCAGAGTTTTCTCTAAACAGCCATCAAAATATTAAGGGTGTTAAGTTAATTGGCGCAAAGACTAGTGTAAGAACACCTACCCATACAATAGTACTTCTTGATACAAGTGGCTCTATGTGTGAATCTAATAAACTTACAAATGTAAAAAATAGTCTATTATATTTACTAAAATATCTACAGCCTACAGATATCCTTACTCTTATTACATTTAGTACAATATCTAAGATTAAGATGAATGCATACACTACTTCTGAAAATTTAGATATGATTCGGCATATTATTAATACTCTTCAAGTAGAGGGTGGTACAAATCTTTCAGCAGGACTCTTTAATGTAAAGGAGGTACTAGAATTAAGTCCTACATCTACAGCAAAAACTGGTCTTATTATTCTAACAGATGGTCATACAAACGAAGGGGTTGTATTACACTCTAGCCTAATGGAAATAATCACTAGTTTAAAAACGATTCAGCCAAATCTATCTATTACTACGATTGGCTACGGAGACGATCATAATGCCTATCTATTAAGAGATATTGGATTAAGAGGTGGAGGTTCTTACAACGTCGTAAATACTCAAGATGAAGTTGGTGCAACATTTGGAGAGATTCTTGGGGGTTTAATGTCTTGCGTTGCTCAAAATATTAGTATACAGTATCCTAGTAGCTGGAAATGCATGAATATGTATCCATCATCAACTGTAGATGATATGACAACATTATATGTTGGCGATCTTTATTCAGAGTCAGAAACGACTATCTTGTTTAATGTATCTACAAACAGTCCTATTTTAGTAAAGGGCGTTAATGCGCAAACATATCAGATAATTCTCCACTCTGTCTTATGGACTCCTCTAAGTACTTCTTCTATTGCTTCGTATAAAGTATCTTATATTCAGGCATGTGTAGCAGCATGTCTTATTTCACCATTAAGCAATATACATCTTCATAACGAGTTTCTAAAGCTTAGTGCATATCTAGAAGATCCAGAGATTCAATATCATCCTCTTGTATCGGTGTTAAAAACAGAGGTTCAGCATATGATGAATAGAGAGTTAAATGATTTAGAGCGAACTCAGCATAGTGCATTCTTTACAACGGGGCGAGGTATTTCAAGGCGTCTTAATCTAGATTATGATGCCTTGGCAAATCAACTAAGTAATATAACAATTACTAGCCCGTTTAGCAATAATGTACAACGAGAGCTTAGCCTGTGTATTCAGGCAGATTGTGATCCTAGTTAAAAATATCTAGTTTATATAGATGAATTTTATTGCATTTTATAAAAAGAATTTTTTTGAAGTATTTTTTTGTATTGCTCTTACGATCGGAGGGTTATATCGTCTCATCAATCCTGATATACGGGAACGAGAAAGAGCAGCAATGCATATTAATGAAACTCTACAGTGGGGTATTGTAATAGCAGAATTATCATCCGTGTATTTTTTATTTTATTCAACACCATATATTAAGAAAGTATATTTAGCAACTTTTGGAATTGCGTGTATTGTTATTTCATTATATTATTTAAGTCTTCAAGATATTTTGAATGAACTTAAAAATGTATCTATATTTACACCAGACATATCAAATATATTATTTCATCTTACATATGTATATATTATTGGATATTTAATCTTTATTAAAAAAATTGATTAGTGTTGTGCACAATAAATAAACATTAAATACGAAGATGGCATCTTATGAGGAACATTTTGCTACTTCTAGCGATGATGAGAGTAGTATCAAGCCAGTTCGTCGCTATGCTACACGTAGTAAGTCTACTGTAGTAGACCAGCTAAAGAAGGAAAATTTGGAGCAAGTTCTTGAAAAGAAGTGCAGTGCAACAAATAAACATGAAGAGCGCATTCATTATTTACAGCTTGATCTAGCAAACAAGGAGATTGTTATTCAAGAAATGATCGTTAAAATGGAGAAGCTAGAAAAGATATACTCTGTATTAAACGATTATGAAATTGCAATTAAGATTGCAAGATCTAACATTATTTGCTATAATAATCTTTTGAATTCTGTATCTACAGTAGATGTTGGTACTCTTATGCGTAAAGAGTTGGTAGATATTAAAGAACATAAGTTTATAATTGAGATGAATGAATTCCCTGGAGCTGCAAAAGATACAATGATTCACATTTATACGGATACTACAGAAACAGAAGGAAAGGTGCGTGATAAGTTTTATGCAAAACTTAATAGCTCAAGACAAAAAAACTATATTGTCTTTCTACTAGAGGGTATTATTGGTGCATTACTCTTTCTATATTATATTTATATCCAGTTCTTTTGTAGCTCATAAAATTGAAACTAAAAGCATAGGTATTATATCTAAAGCTACAAAATGCCATTTGTAAATTGGATTCCTACACTTTATGGGAATAATGGTGAGCCACCACTAAAAAAACTACGTATTGATAGTGTTAATTCAATTATAACTGCAGCTTCAAATAATGAGGAGCCTCCTTTTAAAAAGCAACGTATATACTAAATACTATAGTCGTATCTATAAGGTATTTCTTGTAAAAACTTTTTAAAATTATTTATTACTCCACTAAATCTTAGAGATGGAAACTCAATATTTTTACATGCATTATAGAAGCTAGGATAACGTGATAAAAGATCTGGATATTGCATAATCAAGAGACATAGTATTTCTAAATCTCCAATTGTATTATTATAAGATAATTTTAGAGTATTATTACGTAGTTCTATTATTTCTGTTGTAGATATGGTTTTATAGGTCTTTAGCTGCTGCCTCCAGCTCTTTGATTCCATTTTTATTGGATATATTGTATAATCATACGATATACTATGTGCAGCATTACTTGCAAGTTGCATTGTATAATAGATTCCTTCCACATTATATTGCGTAAATAATATATACATAAAATCCTTTTTATCTCCATCTCCATGCATAAACATATTTTGAATATCCATAATCTTCTTCATATTTATATATTAACTAAGTAAAAAATCTATTTAATTTTTTACTTAATTAAATAACTCTAGATGGGTTCATAAATTATCTTTCGTGCAGGACGAATATTGAAATCTACTTCTACAAACTCATGTGTAGAATAGAATACACGCCGCAAGCCATACTTTTCAACGCACTTTGATAAGAATAGATGACAATCATGACATGGTTCCGAGTTCTGAATGCGTTCAATACCGTGCTTTGTTCTACAACGAGATACACGAAAGACATACATTGTTGCACCACGCAATTGATCAAAATTACCTAGTTCCTTTACAACATTCCGTTCAGCATGAATTGTAGAATCAGAATAACCTGAACCACGAGATCTTGAACCTATTTTATTTGTTGCAGTAGCAATAACTTTATTTCTCTTAATAATAATTGCAACGTGTATGCTGGTATTATGTGCATCTACCAGATTCCTAATAGACTTGTCATTCAATACGTTTGCTACAATTGACTGCATTGTAGTGTGTACTTAGAATTACAGTACATAATAATTCAATTTTTTGTATAAATATCTAATACTCTTGCACTAGGGTCAGAAGCTTCTGGGCACCAACGAGGCATCCAAAAGTACGGTATGCATGATTCATTTGTTGATCCATAATACTGCTCAAATAATGTGCGATACCAATACATTTCTTTTGTTTTTGGTGTACAATATTGATACTTTATTGCAGAGCTAAGCATAGTTTCTGAAGAAATAATTGATTCAACCTTCTCTTGTATAATAGTGGACCAACTTCGTTGCATTGAACTTACCCCATCACTAAATGCCTCTTTTGTTCTCCATAACACTTCTGATGGTAGCGTGAGCCCATCATCAAATGCTCGTCGTAATATATATTTTTCCGGATATGCACCTTTTATTGGTCTGCGTAGGGAAGTATCAATAGATAGTGCTACTTGTACAAATTGTCTGTCTAAAAAGGGAGTTCTGGGTTCTAATCCATGAGAACTAATAGATCTATCACTACGCAGTACATCAAAATAATGTATATCTTTTAATAATCTACATACTTCTTGTTCATACATGTAATCATTTGGGGCATTGTAGAAATAAAGATAAGAACCAAAAATTTCATCACTACCATCACCATTAAAGACTACTTTACAATCAGTATGCTCTTTAATATATTTAGATACTAGCCAATTTCCCACACTGGCTCGTACTGTAGTTGTGTCATAACTTTCAATATCTTTAATTACATGAGGAATTGCATCAAAAAATTCATCTTCAGTCATAATTATTTCAGTATGTTCACTACCAATGAAATCAGCAACCTTTCGTGCATATACAATATCGGTAGATTCTGCTAAACCAATGCAAAATGTCTTTAATGGTTTGAGACCAAGAGATATAAGATTCTTTTGAACAATAGAAGCAATTAAACTACTATCTAATCCACCACTTAAGAGAGCTGCCATAGGTCTTTCACATAATAAACGTTTTTTTACAGAGGCTTCTAGAGCACAACGTAGGGCTCGTGCAGCAGCATCAATAGTATTATATTCTGGATTTTTTAGAAATGGAATCTGAATGTATTGTGTATTTTCTAAACACTCTAGCGTTGTAAGATTATATACTCTATAGCTTCCGGGCAAAAAGGGTTTTATATCTTTACACAATGGATGTAAGGCTTTTAATTCACTGGCAAAGTATTTGTTATCTCCAACAAATAATGGCCTTACACCATACGGATCTCGTCCAATAATAGCAATATCTCGTTCTAAATCAACAATAACAGTTGCATATACGCCATCAAGGAGTTGAAAATAATGTGTTAATGAATCTCTAGAATGCAAATATAGTTCTCCGAGTACTTCACAATCACTTCCCGAACTAGTAGATATATTATACTTAGAGGCTAACTCTTTCCAATTATAAATTTCACCATTGCACATCCAATGAATATTATTATATGACATCGGCTGCATTCCAGCAGTTGACAAGCCATTTAATGCTAAACGATTAAAACCAAAGGTTCCTCCATGTGGTAGTGATACTATACGTGTTTCTTCAGGACCTCGCGCCTTTAGTTTATTTATATATGTATTTAAATTTGCAGTACATATGTCTCCTAAACAAAACCAAATACCACACATCTCTAAATAAAAAATATGTTTCTAGTTTAAATGGATTCTTCTGACCTAATTCGTAAGATTCAAGGACAAACACGCTGGGTATATTTAAAAAATAATACATTGGCAAAACAAGCTACATGTAATTTTAGCACATGTAGTGTATTGGTAGGATGTAATCCAATTAATTATGCTAGCTATGAAGAGAAAAATTCTATATCAATTGGTAAATACAATTGCAATACATGTTCAACCACAACAATTATTGCTCCTTAAAGGTCTAAACATTTACTACATCATTTAGCAGATGGAAAAACAAGTTAAGTCAATGAATGACCGAGCAACAGAGTCAATAAGGTTATGTAAACAAATTTTAGATCTAGGTATACTAAATGTAGATCCATCATATTTAGAAATACAAGACCATATGAATGTATGGATAAAATCAGATGAAAAAAAGATTTACGAGCATACAATATATTTTTCTAATTTACGACGAAAGGCTACACTCACGCTTCCTTGGCGTGCAGATAGGACTTGTGAGTTTTTTATGAAGGCCGTTTAAAAGTCTTTGATCTACGTTTATGCGAAAGTTTTCTTTCAATACTTTTGTATTTCTTAAGAGCGCTTTGTAGGAATGAATATGTACTTGCTTTTTTTAACCGTTTTCTATAGCCACCAACAGATACATTATTTGCTCTTACAAAATCCTGTAAAGTTTAGTGTGAGTTTCTAAATGCTTCATTAAGCGTAACCTTTTGATCTTCACTTGAGATATTTGAAGCTAAACCAATAATTTGCCATACAAGATGGGGAAATGGTGCAAGTATACGTCCTCTATTTTTATTTCCAATATAGTTATCAATAGGGGTATTAACAGTTTCAATTTCTTTTTCATATTCCAATACTGAATTTGCTGCATCTTTACCAAATACTGTAAATGTAGTACATGTTATATAATCACATAATATTAATAATGGATCAACAGATTCTATTGCTGTTGGAATCGGGTATACACCACCTCCTTGAAAATGACTATATTTATCACGATGAGCTTCTAAGTACTGAAGTATAGGTAGTAGACGAGTATTAAATGTTTCTTTATCTTGCAAACGAAATGCATCATCTTCAAAAATAATAAGTAGCTTGTTTGTAAATTCTGGATCTATTTCTTTATGCTTTCTTACAATATCTGCATATGTTTTGCCAACTTCAGCCCAGCCACGACCCGATGTACTTTTTTTGCATGGAAATCTTACTACATTTAATATTGTATTACTAAACTCATGCTTCATATGATTCCATCGCTTTTCTTCTGTTTCTAAGTTAATAACGTATGCATCATATTTTTTATGACTCTTTCCTCCAATAGTTATTGTATTTTCAGATAAATCCATCTGCCTAGTTTATCTATCTAAAATAAAAATGCTTGAAATAATAGATGACTGAAGTATTAAAAGAAGGAGCACTGTATGAATTGGTTGCACGGGGAAATAAGGATGTATATTTTCAAAGCGATGCTTTAACGTCAGTATCACCTTTCCGTAATAACTATAAAAGAGTTCCCGCATTTGTTCATGAATTAAGATCTATTCCTCCAATTAATAATACAGAATTTGGTAAAGTAATTGAATTTAATTTTGATGTTGCTGGGGATATATTTTTTCATCCAACATTATATATTGACCTTCCATCTTGGCTACCTAGTGATGCTGCAGCTATGAATAGTAATTCAATCATAACAGATTTAAATAACGTATCATACGGATATACACAGGGTATTGCATATTTTCTTTTTTCTAACATTCAGATCTATCAAGATCAGATATTGCTACAAGAATTTAGTGGGGATGCATTATATGGCTCACGTTTATCACGCGGAAGTCTAAGTAGTTCTTTTTTGATCAATACTTTAGTAGGACTTCATGATGGATCCGCATTAAGTATTGGTCGGAATGCTACATTAAAGGGTCTTCGCTTAGAACTTCCACTGTTAGGGTGTCAACACATTGATGATGGCGGGTTTCCAAGTTTTGGTGTACGAAGCCAAAACTTTCGTCTTCGTTTAACATTGCGAAAATTAGAAGATCTTGTAGAATCTAGTGATGGACAATCAAAGCCTACCCCATGGGGTAAACAATTTAAAATGACTACACAATCTAGTACCACACAATTTACATGTATTGATCGTTTTAAACTAGATTCTCCAACAATATATTTGGAAAGCAGACATGTATATGTAGATCCTGATACACAAAAAGATCTTGTAGATACTACACTTGAATATCCTTTTTCAAGACTGTATGAAAATACATTCTTTTTTAATGAACGCGATTATGCACCACTTTTAAGAAATGCTATTGCAGCAGCATCACGCCGTATTGATGCGGTTCACCCAGCATCGCGCATGATCTTTTATTTGCGTTCTAAATCAGATATTGATGCAAATAAATTATGGAAGATTACTTCTGACGTATCTAATAATGAATATTATAATAATGTTTCATTTTTAATAGGTTCAAGAGATAGAGAAACGTTATTTTCATCAACTGTCTGGAATTTAGTAGCACAACATGCAAAAGAGGATAGATATTCTGGACCAGGATTGGGAGTTATGAATTGGGATTTAGGAGATCAACGAGATAGAATTCTTCCATGTGCACGAGTTCCAGAAGGTTCACTTAATTTTTCATCAGCAGATAGACCTACACTATATATAGAACTACAACAAATTGGTGGATCTGATAGAAATACTCAAATGTTGTTAATTGTAGATACTTGGGCAATATATGAAATGGATGCAGATTATAAACGGGGGGTACTTCGTTACGCAAATTAACAAAAAATTGATTGGCATAAAATTATAGCTAAAGTATAAAATGTCATCTGTAGTGGAAGAGTTTAGTGTAAAGGAGCCTCACCCTAGTGATGATGTACTACTATCTCAAGAGTCAATTGCATCTGAACAATCAGTTGCAAATGTATATATCTTTAATGATGTAGATTATACTGATTATGCAAACGATTTTCTAGAAGATCCTCATCTGTATCATGATCTAATTTCATCATATTCGTGTGAAGATAATGTAACACTTGAGATTATTGCTCACAATATCTCTTTTGGTAAGGTAGAGTTAAATGAGGATAGTAGTGTAACAACAAAAAATAACGAATCTTATGAAAGTATTATTGAGTGGGTAAAGGCTACATCAGGAGATGCGTATACTCCAGAGTATCTATTTACAAATGTATTTATTGGCGACGATAAGACGCCTCTTTGGAAGATCCTAGAAGCAGCACAGCTAGAGGAATTTGTTGAAAATACCCCAGCAAATGATAGTGTTTCTAAAAATGAATACAGTAAATTTCCTCTATACTTTATTATAGTAATTCTATCTATTTATCTTGGACTAGGCATTGGATATATTATCAAGAGTAGAATGGTTTAATAAATGCATATTATCTAATGCAGCATACCATCTTAAATAGTTTTCTAAATCACCTATATCAATATAGGAATCATTAATATATAAATTATATGGGGTATCTATAGGATATCCATAAATATCTAAAATTTTTATGTTTAACACATATGATCTTTCACTAATATTATTTTTAACACTGTAATTAAAATATAATTTATTTAGTATTCCATGATGATTTTCAATTACATAAGTATTTAGTCCAGGTTTAAATGTTGATTTAATAATTTTTATATGACAATCATTAGAACAATTATAAACTATACTTGAATCATCCAGATAAATGTTAAATAATTCATTAAAATCTTTATTGCTAATTTCCATCTTTAGAACTATGATATTAAATCTTTATATGGATTAATATTTAAAGAAAAAAACTAATATAATTATATGCACAATATAAATTTAATTGGAGTTCATCATGGAATAGCAGATTATAGTATAATTAAATCGATTGCGCCAGTTGATATATATCATACACCCATAGATGTAATTGATAATAGTAATAAGAAAATTTTTTTACAAATGGAACCAGATCTAATTAATGGTTGTTATGATTATTTAAATCTAGTTAAGGATAAGTATGATTACATACTATGTTATGATCCATCACAGGTACAATCTGATAAAACAATAAAATTAATTTGTGGGGGTTCTTGGATTAATAAAGAAGATACTGCAAATATTGATACATCTCTTAAAAAATTTAAAATTTCAAATCTATGTGGTACAAAGAGGATGACCTTTGCACATAATCTACGTATACTACTTTATAATAATCAATTACAGCTTAATGATTATCCAATTGTATTTTTTAGAACTTCATTAGAAGGACATGGTAGTGGTGGATATGTATTACCAGATATAAATAATAACCCTATTATATCTGTCAAACATTCGGCAAAAATAGATTTATTTAGAGATTTCCAATTTAGTATTATTATTGAAAATAGTAGAGAAAAAGGATATTTTACTGAAAAGATAATTGATTGTCTTATTACAAAAACTATTCCAATCTATTATGGCTGTATTAATATTTCAGATTTTTTTTGTACAGATGGTTGGATAATAATTGAAACCGATGATATTGTTAATGAATTATCTATAAAGTTAAAAGTATTAGATACCGCCTACTATGAACGTTATAAAGATGTAATAGAACATAATTATCAGAAAGCAATGAACTATAACTGTGTACTAACTTCTTCTTTTAAAGCATTAAATACTATACCCTACATTAATGTAGATATAAGTAAGTGTAATTATACATATTAAAAATAAAATATATATATTAAAGATAATTTGTATGTATAGTATAAGATACATAAAATGGACACGATGATTTGTAGAGTATGTCATACAGCATCAGATAATAATAATTTTTGCCTAAATCCAGCCTGTTCTATGAATATACAATGCAAACTTACAAAATATATAGATCAATTTACAATGTCAAGTGAATCATTTAATATTATTATAAAAAAACTAGTATTATCCTTAAAAGATTCACAAAACACAATTTATTTTACAGGTATAGGAAAATCTTCGCATATTGTTAAGAAAATAGTAGCAACATGGCAAAGTTTTGGAATTAATTCGCAATCTGTACTTATACAAGATCTATCACATGGAGATTTTGGTATATTTAAAAATGGTGGAACTATTATATATGTTAGTAATTCAGGTAATACAGAAGAACTAATATATGTTGCCAAATATATAAAAGTAAATTTTTCTATATATCAAATAGCAATAACAAATAATCCTTCTGCTATATTAAGAGAATATGTAAATGATACATATAATATATGTAATTTTAAAATTCAAGAAGCAGATGTTTTAAATATGGCTCCGTCAATTTCATCTGTCTTATTTATGAGTTTACTTGATATCGTGGGTATATTAATTGCAGAATTAAATTGTTTAACAAAAGAACAATTTAAAATATATCATCCTGGCGGAGATATCGGGAAAATAATTTAAAGATATATTTATATATTAAATAATGATATTCACAAACATTGAAATATTTTATGATGGATTACAAATTGATAAGTATTCAAATACTACAATTGTACATGGGTTTACTACAAACTGTACTTTTTTTTCAACGCATTCAGTAAAGAATTATAATAATTTTTATAATAGTAACAAAGAATATATTAAAAATAAACCAATATCTTTTCAAATTTGGGATGATAATATTGAAAATGCTATCCAACAAATAAATGATATACATAAAATAGATAATGCTATTTTTATAAAAATACCGGTTATTAATACTAGAGGGATCTATAATTTATCGTTATTTGATTATGTATTAACAAATAATATTCCAGTAAATATTACTGCTGTATATACTTATGACCAGATAGATATACTTTATTCTGTATTTAAAAATACTAATACTCCTACAATTATTTCAATATTTGGCGGGCCAATTTCAGATTTAGGATTCGATCCGATCCCATATGCAAGATATTTAGTACAAATTTTTAGAAATAATTATAATGTTAAAATTTTATATGCAGGAATAAGAGAACCATATAGTATTTTACAAGCAGAAAAGGCAGGTTGCCATATAGCGACAGTACCTGATAGTGTACTAGAGAAACTATTATGTAATAAGAGTCTGCTAGAATTATCTATTGATAGAGTGACAAAATTTAGAAATGATGCCGTTAATGGTAGAATTACTATAAACTAAATTTATTGGATATAAAGTAATAAAACCATTAAGTAGTATATAAATGAAATATATACTACTTTGTGGTGGATCTGGTAAAAGAGTTAGTGATAATTCATTATTTCCTAAACCAATGAATTATGTCTTAGGTTCTCAATCAATAAAATATGTTATTGATTCTATTCCTACAGATGAGATCTATATTATTGTTAATAAAGATCTTATTAATTATAATTTTGAAACATCTTTATATCATATAACAAAAAAGAAGTGTCATTTTATCTACCTTGATCGTTATACAAGAGGTGCAGTTGAAACTGCTTATTTAGGTATTAAAAAAATGAAATTTGATAGCAATGAACAAATATGTTTCTTTGATAATGATACAGTGTATGAACTTACAAATTTTCAATTTCCAAATAATAATTTTGTATGCTATTCTTCAATTGATTTAAATAGTAATGAAAATAAACCTTACTGTTTTATAAATATGGATAATAATAATTTAACACAAATAACAGAAAAAGTTAAAATTAGTAATAATTATATTTGTGGAATATATGGATTTAAGACACTACAGTTATTTATAGATTTAGCACAAGAACTACTTATGAGTAATTTAACATTTAATAATGAATACTACATGTCATTACTCTATGATAAGATGATTAAAAAAAATATTAATGTCAACTGTTTAGAAATGCCTATTGGAAGTTGCCTTGGAACTCCAGAAGATATTGCACAAAACTATTTAAAAATTAAAAAAGAATCAAAACGTATATGTTTTGATATAGATAATACACTATTTTATCTACGCTCACCAACTCAAACATATAAAGACATATATCCTATTCCAAAAATTCTCTTTCTTATTCAAGAACTTAAGAAAGAAGGTCATCACATTATACTTTATACTGCTCGTGGTATGAGATCTAATAAATCTAATTGTGGACTTGCTATGAAAAATGTTGCTAAAGATACTTTTGATGTTCTTGAAAAATTTAAAATACCATTTGATGAAATCTATTTTGGAAAACCTGATGCAGATATATACATTGATGATAAAGCATTTAATCCATATTCAGATAATTTATTTGATTTAATAGGGTTTTCTCATTTTAATGATACTTATAAAAATAAGATAATAGAATCATCTACAAATAAATTTAATACTATTATTCATAAGGGAAGCCGTATATATAAAGAAGGTCCAATTGCATCTATGAGTGGTGAAGTTTTTTTTTATAAGTCAATAAAAGATACTCCAATTTCTAATTTTTTTCCAAAGTATTATACACATATTCAAAAAGATAAATCTATAATTTTAGATCTTGAATTTATTAATGGATACTTATTATTTGATCTATTAAGAGATGAACTTATAGCAGAATATCATATATATAGTATAATTGATTCATTAAAACATATTCATTCTTACAAAGGTTTATCAATAACGATTGATAAACATAGTATTTATGATAATTATATGGGAAAATTATGGAAACGTATTGAAAATAAATTAGATTATCCTTTTGATAACACGCTTTATATATTAGAAAAAATAGATAAAAATATTAAACAATATTTAAATTCTAATGAATTTAATCCTGTAGCTGTTGTAAATGGAGATTGTTGGTTTTCAAATATTCTTATTACAAATACTAATAAATTATATTTTCTTGACATGAAGGGCTCAATCAGCGATACGTTGACAACTAATGGAGACCCTTTAACCGATTTTGGAAAAATATTACAATCACTTTTAGGATTTGATTTTATTGTTAATAATATTAAAAAATATAATAAAGAATATTTATTAAAATTAAGAAATATGTTTATTTCTAAAATTGAAAATATTGGATATAGTAAAAAAAATTTAATTATAATTACTGCATGTTTAATTGCAAAAACATTATCATTCTTAAAAGTATCAGATATAATAAGATTAGAAATTTGGCAACTTGTAGTTGATTTACTTGATGAATTATAAATTAATTATATTACCTAGATTATTAATATTATATAATTCAGATTCTTCAATAAAGTGAACAGTATTATTATGTATTATAAAATTATATAAATATTTAATATATGGATAGATAAATTGATTATTCATTTTATTTAAACAAATTATTTTAGTATCTCTTAAAAAGATACTGTTTACCCAAAATCCAGCACCATATGTTAAAATAATTATCTTTGCTCTACTTATTAACTTTACTTGATCAATAAAATTATTTGTTGCATTATCTGAATTATATATATCTGCATTATATGACTCTTTTAAAAAAAGTTCAATATTATCTTCATTAGTAATACGTCTATCATTACCTATAAAATTTTCTTTTCTACCTCTTGGTAAGTACAATATATCTATATCTTTTTCTATATTTTGAACTTCAGATTTAAAAACATCTAAAAAATTATTAAAGTAATATTCATATCTAGGATTTAAAGTCATACAGTTATGTGAAATACGTTCGGGGAAATAAAATGTATTATTAGTTGATCCTATACTATTTACAATATGATCTTTTGAAATATCAAATGAATTTATTATTGCTTCTTTAAAAAATCTAAAATTTGGGACATATAATTGTAAATCAGGTATCTGTATTTTTAGTTTTTTGTAGATTACTAAAAATATACCAACTTCTAACGTCCAATGTCCAAATGCAGTATCATATAAACAGTACATATTAAAATAATTATGATGTTTTTCACTACTACCACTATCATCAACTAGTAGTCCATATTCATTCCACTTAACTAATGAGTGGTCAGTAATATTTATAGATGATACATTATTAATTTTAAAAATAGGATAATCATCTATAATTAGTTGAGGTGTACTATGCTCTCCAATTATTAACATTACTATAGTGATATATATGTAATCTTTAAATATTTTATTCTATTTAAAGATTATAATCAATATAAACTTATGAAATACTATTCACAGTGCAAGCAAGACGAATTACTATATGCACGTTATTTTCATAAACTAACAACCCCTGGATTTTTTATTGAAATAGGCGCTCATAACGGAGAATACTTATCAAATACACTTTTTTATGAAGAATCTTTAAATTGGCAGGGTATATGTATTGAGGCTTCACCATTACTTTTTGCAGAATGTGAAAAACGTAGAAAGTGCTTAGCATTAAATTATGCTATATGTAATAATGATGGAGAAGCTGAATTTCTTGAGTTATCAGGAGACCCATCTGCTTTGTCTGGATTAATTGAGACGTATGATGATCGTCATACAAAAAGAATTAAAACACATATAGAAACAATTGGCGGTCATAGTGATGTAATAATTGTAAAAACAAGTAAACTACAAACTATTCTCGATAACAATAATATTAAAGAGGTTCATTATCTATCAATCGATACTGAAGGTTCAGAATTAGATATACTAAATAGCATTGATTTTGAAAAAACTTTTATACATATAATTGAAGTGGAAAACAACTACCCTGATAAATTTCAACCAATCATAGATTTATTATTAAAAAAAGGATTTATTCATAAAGAAAGTATAGAATGGGATGAGATATTTATTAATTCAAAATCACCTTTTTTATTCTAATTATTATATAATAATTCTAATAGCTTTTTATGAATAATATTATTATTAATAATATGCGCTATTGTATCAGAGTCCTCTATTTTTAAAGTTCCCTCAGTATTAGAGTATTCTTTTGTAATATCTAAAAATTTATAATTATATTTTTCACAGTAGATCTTTAAAAAATTATTCATAATATTTGTATTATTAACTCGTTCATCATCATTTCCTATAAATGGAAATTCATGAGTAATAGGACCATGTACTGATTCAAAAAGAGTTTTATTCATTGTTGGTACAATTGAACATATAATAATAATATTATATGAAACAATATTATTTTTTATTGTATTAAAATAATTAATTACAAGTGATTCACATACTTCTCTAATATCTTTTCCTAGCTCTACTTGTTTTCCAATATGACACCGAGAGTCAACCTCTCCATAAGATAATATAAATATACTATCAGGGTTATTATATGTATCAGAAAAATTAATAATTTTATTATCTCTTCCAATCCTATACATTGTTATTGAATTTTCGAATAAGTTAGTATTTGGAACTGGTAAATTTTTAAAATTATAGTTTGCATGACTATCTCCAAATATATATATCATTATTTATATTTAGTTAATGTATAATACTTTAAGTCATACTAGATATATAACTAATAAAATTTAAAATTTTCTAAACTACGTATATAAATATCAAATTCATTATTATTACCAATATAATCAGTAGGAATATATGTTATATAATTTTTATCTCTTAAAAATCCAGCAGTCATTGAAAATTGACTATTTGAACAAATTAGTACAGTACTTAGTCGCATAATTCCGTGTGTAGTATGTAGATCTCTTCCTATTATATATTGTATATTTATATTTAATGTATTTAACATATTTATTAATGTACTAGAAATTGGTGTATCTGATACAACTAACAAGTTTTTAATATCTTGTATAGATTTTTTTAGAACGTTTAAATAATGTTCATCAGGTACGATGTATGATGCAACATTTATATAATCACCTCTTCGTACATGTAGGCAAACATATTTTTCATTATTAAATAAACTATCTCTTAATTCATATGCTGCACTGCTAATTGGAAATTTCAAACATATACTACTGTTTTTAAACCCCAGTTGAGCATACGCTATTTTTTTAACACCATCTGATATAATTTCATAATTTACACTATTTGTATTAAAAGTACTTTGCGGAATATTATAATTATCTAATTGATATTTCCAAATACTTAGTTCTCCCTTATTTCCAGGTTTAGCTTCTTTTGGCGTTAATGTAAAATAACTCATATCTGCAGAAACATTCATACCTTCATTTTTTAAATAAAAATAAGCAGAAGCACTACAGATTTGTGCTCCTAATCCTCCAGTAAACGTGACAGTATAACTCATATATATAAAATAATCTATAGTTATTTAAATAAAAATTATTAAAACTTAAATTATAGATATTAAAGACTATTTCTATAATTAGATATAATGCAGACTATTATTGTTGATCATATTATAAATGAACTTGCAAATAATAATATAACAGACTATTTTATTGTAACAGGTGGCGCAATTGCTCCATTTGTTGATGCAGTTGGACGCTCAAGCAGAACAAAATATTATTGTTTTCAACATGAACAATCTGCTGCAATGGCGGCTGAAGGATATTATCGTTCTTCCGGAAAAATTGCAGTTGTATTGGTAACAAGTGGGCCTGGTGTTCAAAATATATTAAATGGTGTATGTGGTTGTTGGTATGATTCTATACCATGCCTTTTTATTAGTGGTCAAGTAAATATGAATGAATCACTTGATTCATTAACTGCAAAGCCTCGCCAAGTAGGATTTCAAGAAACCCCTGTTCAAGAAATGTTTTCTTCATGTACAAAATATTCTAAAAAAATTATGAATGTCTTAGATGTAGCTAATACATTTACATCTGCATTAAATTCTATGATGCATGGACGTAAAGGTCCTGTACTTATAGATTTTCCTGTTAATATTCAAATGGAAAAGGTATTTGAGCCATTTACATTAAATATATCTACAGAAAATATTGTATCAAATAAGTTATCATTAGAACATATAATTTATGAATCATCTAGACCTCTTATAATTTTAGGAAATGGTGCACGGTGTAATGATGGTTCTCTTAAACTATGGATTAATTCACTAAATATTCCATTTGTAACATCGTGGGCGGGTATTGATATTATTGAACATTCAAATCCTTTATACATTGGATCTATTGGTGTATACGGTGATAGAATTGCAAATATGTGTGTACAAAATGCAGACTTACTAATTATTCTTGGTTCACGTATGGATACACGACAAACTGGTGGAAATCCGCATTTATGTTCTACAGAGTCAAAAAAAATTATGGTTGATATTGATGAAGAAGAAATAAATAAATTAAATCAAAGAGGTTTTATTATTAATTATCCAATTATTTCAACTGTAGAACATTTTATTAAACATAATGCTATTGAAAAAAAGGAATGTACTGAATGGCATAATACAATTTCAATATGGAAAAATAAATTTGGAATTGAACCTACACGTAAAGGGGATATATATAAAATTATGAAAAATTTAGAATTACCAGAAAAATGTATAATTATATGTGATACTGGCGCAACACTTGTATGGGCAATGCAATCAATATCTATTAAAGAAGGACAAAGATTATTTTCAAATTTTGGTAATTCATCAATGGGGTATGCTCTTCCTGCTGCAATTGGTTCTGCAATTGCTACGTTAGGTAGCATCCCTATAATATGTATATCAGGTGATGGTGGTATTCAAATGAATATTCAAGAATTAATAACAGTATCATCACATAACTTCCCAATAACAATACTTATTGTGAATAATTCTGGATATGGAATTATTCGTCAGTTTCAAGATTCATATTTTAAATCAAGATATACCGCTACAAAATCAGAAGATCTTTTTAAAACAGATTCTGGTATTGATTTTGTACGTATTGGTGAAGCATATAATATTAAATCAATACGTGCAACAACCGATATAATAATATCTCATAATAGCCCACTCCTATATGATATACCAATTGATCCAGCGCAAAAAATTTACCCTAAATTAGAATTTGGTAATTCATTAGAAAATATGTCCCCTCATTTGCCTGAATTATATAAATATATGATTGTGCAACATATACCTCCAATTATTCAAGCTGGATGGATTAGCAAATAAAGTAGTATTAGATACCTAAAAACTTATTTGTATATTGTATAATGAAAATATTTATTACTGGAAAAAATGGTTTTATTGCACAATATTTAATAAAACGATTATATAATGATGATCATATTATTGAAACATCATCAAAGGGAGATGATATATGTTTGAAATTATCAATATTCTCCCCTGATATTATAATTCATCTTGCAGCAGAGTTATATATTGAAGATAAAATGGTAGAATCTAATATATTATATACTCATAAAATTCTTGAATATTGTAGGAAAAATCCGTTAAAGTATTTATATATTGTTGGTTCATCAAGTGAATATGGAAGAAAAGAAACACATATTAAAGAAACAGATGTGTTAGAACCAAATACAATATATGAAGGAACAAAGGCATGCTCTACATTATTATCAAGAGTGTATTCATATACATATAATATACCTACCACTATAATACGACCCTTTAGTGTCTATGGTGCAGGAGAAAAACCAAATAAATTTCTTCAAATAGTATTTTCAAAGAAACTAAAATATATTAATAATGCAAATCATGACTGGATATATATAGATGATTTTATAGATGCCTTTATATTAATTATGAATTATAAAGAATCTACTTTATTTAATATAATTAATATTGGTTCAGGCGTTCAAACCACAAATAAGACAATGCTACATATTGCTGAAAATATAATGAATTATAAATTTGAATATATAATACAGGATACTGGTAAAGTTTATGATTCATTAAACTGGGTTTCTGATTCCACTTTATTAAATAAAAAATATAATTTTTATCCTAAATATACAATTATAGATGGTATGACAAAGTATTATGAAGAATTTAAGAACTCTTTAATTAATCCACAAACGTGATCAACATCTTCTACTGTCATTCCATGATGGCATCCTAGCAGTAGACCATTACTCATTATTGTATCACAGTTATCAAATGATTCTAAATATTCACGATATACTGGATGGCGTGTTATATTCCCTGAAAAGATTACTCGTATTTGAACATCTCTTTCCTCTAAATAATTTGCAAGTGATAAACGATCTTTAACCTGAATAGGAAAGGCTAGCCAATTTGGTTTAGTACTATCATCAGGTAATAATATATCAGGTATATCTTTTAAGTTTTCAAGATATCGTTCTACATTTTTTCTACGAATTTCTAAAAATTTAGGAAGGCGATCTAGCTGAACAAGACCAAAAGCTGCATTTACTTCTGATGATTTAAAATTATATCCA
>Ga0214919_10003759_pt1 | contig 22625 bp, 20 predicted proteins | sample LL1503_MetaG_FD_177994 | JGI IMG/M metagenome (GOLD analysis project Ga0214919, IMG submission 177994) | Freshwater microbial communities from Lake Lanier, Atlanta, Georgia, United States - LL-1503 | ecosystem: Environmental > Aquatic > Freshwater > Lake | place: USA: Georgia | collected... | reverse complement strand
ACCCGTAGGTTGACAATCAATATAGATATCATTATCGCCGCCACCATTACTCATCGGTTTAGGCCCTTTATTATTAAAAAATAAGCCATTTTTATTTTTTTGTGTCGTATACGTGTGATTTTTAATAATATTCTCAAAGATAGAATTGGTTTTTTTATCCATTGATATCGCATTATTTTTCCCAAATACAATAAAATCATAATTTTGATTACATGGCGAATAAGGTAATGTGCCATTATAACTGAAAAAGGGTTTTTTCGGTACCAATTTTTCTAAAGTAAAATTATTTAAACTCGTTTTTTTTCCTGGCGAATTAGCAGTTTTTGCCATTTGTAGCATCAACGAATCAAACAACGCGATTGTTTCGGGATTGGCTGAACCGACAACAATTGGCACACAGACTAACAAATGGCTGTTTTCGGACATGTTATTATGCACAATAATTAATTCAGCGTCGGCGGATTTTCCAGCATACGTATGTAAAGATGGTCGATACATTCGAATTTCTTTTACATTATATTTACTCGCATTATAAGTGACCGGCGGATTATTGTTATTATCCATGGTCATATAAAGATGATCACCTTTATTTGTTACATTTAATGGACTGAAAGGATAATTAAAACTATATTCACATTTTAAATCACAAATAGAATCATAATTATTAGTAATATCAATAGGGGATGTTGAATTTGGACAAGTCATATTCTATTTACAATATATTAACAATATAATAAAAAATTATATTGTTAAATTTATATAGATATGTTTTTATCCAAAAAAAAAGTTCTAAAATTACTAAAAAATAAAATACAATCAAGAAAAATAAATAAAAAACAACTTGCAAAAAAACTAAAGGGTTATAAATCTAAAACATTTAGACGAAATAAAAAACCTATTAATCTGAAATATAAGACGCTGAAAAATAGAAAAAAAACATTAAAAGGAGGCGATAATATAGATGATATCGTTAGTGGGAAAATAACACAAATGGTCGATTTGAAAAAAATGAGTGATGATGATCTAGCATCTGCAAAAAATAAAATTACAACACAAATGCAAAAATTAACTCAAGAAAAGAAGGCTATAGATGATAGACTAGAAGAAATATCTACATCGTTAAGTGAAGACAATGAGAAAAAAAAGCAGACTGATTTAAGATTAAAACAATTAGAACAATTATCATCTCTAACCGACGATGAAACTGAAGAAAAAAACCAAAAAACATTCGACTTAAAAAATTTAACAGATACCATAAAAAATACAGAAAATGAAAATGCGGAAGAACTGGATAAGCAAACAAAAAATAATTCAGACATACAACAAATGACTACTATATCAAAAAATATTGATAATGCAATCGCATCAAAAAAACAAGATGCGGCGGATGAGGAACAAGCATCATCGTCAGAACCACCATCATCATCAAGTACAGAAGAAACCACCAGTGCCTCTAGCGAACCAGTTGTAGACGATGATACAACAAAAGAACAATTAGCACGCCAATTAAAACAATCACAGACAGCCAATGAAAATTTAATTACAGAAAATCAAACTTTAGGATCACAAACCCAAACTTTACAAGAACAAACAAACCAACAAATAAATCAAATAAATCAACTAAATGAGAATAAACAAAAACTTGAAAAAGAAAATAATGATTTAAAAGATGAAATAAATAGTTTAGAAGAAAAATTACAAAAATTAAACCCACCGACCGATACTAGTATTGGAAAATCATTAACAGATGAATTATCAGAAACAGATGAAGAAAAAAAATCTAATTTGGATAGAGAAAAAATTAATGCACAAAAAAAAATATTAAATGAAACATTGGAACTAAATGACATGCTTATAAAAGTAAATGTTGATCTTCTTACACTCGTAAAAGATGTAAATAAAAAAAATGAAGAAGATTATGCTAAATCTCTAGAAACATACAAGACCTTACAAGAAGACTATGAAAAACTCCGAACAGATTATTCTGATCTTGTCACAAAATTACAACAAACAGAAGAAGAGATCTTACAAAAAACAGCGGAAAATACAGAATTATTGAAGGCAATTAAAACAAATCAACAGGATCTTGTAGATACAACAAAAGCACTTAATCAAGTGGAACAAGATTTAGAAGCAGCACAAGCATCAGTTGAGATGATTAGTGAATTATTTAATTCGAATAAAGAACAATATGATCAACAACTCAAGGATGCACAAACGAAATTAGAGGCAGCACAAACGAAACTTACTGAAAAACAAAATGAACAAGATAAATTATTAAAAGCCTCTAAAATAGATAAAGACCAATTACAAGAACTTCAAGAAAAATTAACTAATGCAAAAGAGGAGTCGGATAAAAAAGATACAACCTTAGACATGATTACAAAGGAAGTAGAAGAGGCTCAACAAAAATCAGATGATGAAATTCAACAATTAAAAGAAAAATTACAAAAAGCAAAAGAGGAAGCAGACCAACTAAAAGATAAACTTAAACAATCTGAAAAAAATGTAGATGATTTAATTAATGATTATACGAAACAATCTGCTTTAGTTATTGAATATAATAATAGATTGAACGAAGTTGTATTAAAAGAATTCACCCAAAATCAACGTGAATTAAAAGAAAATATTCTTATACAACAAGCAGAAATTAAGGCATATGAATATGCAAAAAATTTGGCATATGAATATGCGAAGACATTATCATCTGGCGCCCAAATGACTAATACATCATCATCAGTAAACTCCAATGCTACATCTAGACGCGACGCATCGACTGATCCAGCAGAGACGACATCTAGACGCGACGCATCGACTGATCCAGCAGAAACGACATCTAGACGCGACGCATCGACTGATCCAGCAGAAACGACATCTAGACGCGACACATCGACTGATCCAGCAGAGACGACATCTAGACGCGACACATCGACTGATCCAGCAGAGACGACGTCTAGACGCGACACATCGACTGATCCAGCAGAGACGACGTCTAGACGCGACACATCGACTGGACCAGCAGAGACGACGTCTAGACGCGACACATCGACTGGACCAGAATCACTTTCAACAAGTTCATCAAATGCTATCATTCATCAAGAGATCACACCGATGTCAAATGGATGGTCTAGAATTATAATAAAAATAGATGTACCACCTTCTGCTTTAACCGCTGTAACTAATGATGGAAATAATACTGAATCCGCAATAAATGCCGTTATAAGGGGAACACCATAATAAATAAATAAATAAATAAATAAATAATAAATAAATAATAAATAAATAAATAATAAATAAATAAATAAATAAATATTATAATAAATAAATATTCAGTTTTTTTATTTTTTCTTGTACTATTTCAGTTTGTTTATATTCATTTTTTAAATAATTTAATCCATCTTTCCACTTTTTTATTAATAAATCATTTTCTCTCCTTAAAGTAAGTAAATTTTTATTATTTATTTGTTCATTCGCTCGACGCAACATAATATGAAAAATAAAATAATCGGAAAAGATTTTATCTAAAAAAATTAATAATTGGTCAATCCCTTCCCCATAAAATGTACGATGTAGACCTTGTAAATACCACCATGAAATATAAGTTTCATCATTTTGGACACCTAATTTATTGCCTTTACTACATACAGAAATTTCCGCTAATGCATTTAATTTTTTTTCAAACTCTTTACTTGTTTTCATCATATCTGCAATATCAAATTCCATTCTTATTATTTATATATTAAATAAGAATAAGATTATTTTATATTATTTTGATTTTTATATTAATTTTATTAGTAATATAAAAATATATATATATATAATTTATTTTTACAAAAAAGGGATATAGCGCATGACTTGATTATCATAAACGGTGACTTTAAAAGCATCATTATATCCTTCGACATAGACCGAATCGCCATTATATAAATTATCACATCCATATTCATCTGTACAACTACGACCTTTATTTGTGAGAGGCAATTTAATCATAGCGTTTTTATCACTCATTGTATAAAAATTCCATTTATCGCGATTCGTGAATAAAGGTCGACCCATTAAAGGTAATATCATTTCGGCGCCATTCATGCGCGTTAATATACCGACTTGCCGATAAGCGGAATCGCCAGATTGCGTTTGAATATTAATCGGTATACCGCCACGTACATCGCCACCAAGGCCTCCTGGAAAATAACGATCATCGCGCAGAGGAGCTTTATATGGATTTAATAAAACATCATCTGGCGAATTGGAATATCCAAAATTAAAACGAGGAAAAAATCCGATATTTCCGCCTCCTCCGCCACCACCGCCGCCGCCGCCGAATGATGATAATGCGCCTGATGATAAATAATCATTCATATAGATATTATCTCTCCCTACCCTGTGTTCATCGCCTTTTTTATTATAAAAATTTAAGAAAAAAATACCTAAACCTATAATGATGATAATAAACATAATCGTGGCATTTTCAATACAAATGACGCCAGGCATACATCGTTTAGACATTTATGTATAATATATATATATAATTATTAACTATAAAATTATTCTTCTTTTTTAGTTAATATTTTTATGAATTCATAAATGTAATAATTCATAAATGTAATAATTCATAAATGTAATAATTCATAAATGTAATAATTCATAAATGTAATAATTCATAAATGTAATAATTCATAAATTTATTTACTATTTACCATTACCAGTAAATGACGCCATTTTTGCTTGCATATTTTCAATCATACTGCCCATTTTATTAACATCTAACCCTTGTAATAAATTTTGAGCATTATTCATCATTGGACCTAATTTATCAATATTACCCATTAAGACTTTTTGTTTTTCGGCTAAGCGTTGCGTATCCGACGTCATTTTATTAATGGCATCTGAACTTAACAATTTATCTAAATTATCATATGCCGATTCTAAAGTCGAAGCAAAATTCACTTTAGGTTTAGCGCCAGTGATTTCTTCATTATCGTCAAAATCATCTTCATTATCATTAATGCTCGCAGGGGATAAAGTATCCATATGTTCTTTTGTTTTTTTTGCTTTTTTATCAACTGCCTTTTTAGTGGCTGCCTTTTTAGTGGATGCTTTTGCATCAGTTTCTTTTGCGTCGGTTGATTTTGCGTCGCTTGATTTTGCTTTCATAGCGGTCATCCCTTCATAAATTTTTTTACCGAATAGTTTCGTGCCTACTAAAAAATTCGTGCTTAATATCGCAATTAATAAAACAATAATCATATTTTTACTAAAGTAACTGGAGAGAAATCCTACGACTAAAAAGAACATGACGGCATCAAAATTTCTCATCATTAAATATCCAAATAAATTAGTAACGGCAAAGAATAAAACAATATATAATACATATTTATCTTTTAATAACGATTTAATAAAACTCAAATTCATCTTATTATATAATTAAAATAGAAAATATTAATATAAGAATTATTTATAAATTTATAAATATAAGAATTATTTATAAATTTATAAATATAAGAATTATTATTAATAAATTTATTTATAAAAAAAGGCAATAAAAGTTTAATTGTGTTTTCGTTTCGTAGCACCTCGTCGAGATTTCTTATTCCCACTTCGTCTTCGAGTTTTAAGAGATTTCTTGCCACCTCGTCGTGTTTTACGAGATTTCTTACCACCTCGTCGAGATTTACGACGTCTCGTGCGTCCACCGATATTAAGACCACTCAAATCAGATTTTTCAGATGTTGTTGATTTATCTATTTGGACAGGATCCAGATCACTAACAGAACTATAAGTTGAGGGTTTTTCACTGGCACTACTGGCACTACTGGAAGGTTCAGCACTAACAAAAGGTCCATATTCTGTATCATCATTATTAACATTCTCAACTTCATTAGCATTAGGTTTATCTGTATCATTTATTTCTTCAACACAATAACATTTCTTATATTGCTTCGGCATTCTAATCTTTTATATAATACATTCATATAATTTTATTTTTAGAATTCATCATAGATTTTATTTCTTAATTTTATATTTTATTTCTTATTTTTATTTTATTTCTTTTTCGATTTTTTCAATTTCTCTTAAAATCTCTCTTTGTTCTAAATTTAATTTTTTAAGTACTTCTTTATTATTTTGATCTTTTAATTCTAACGCTAAATGATCATTTGCTTCTAATAATAAACGCAAATGCTCTATTTGTTTTTTTTTATTAGAACTTATATTATTATAATAATCTTCATAATCTGCTAAAATAGACGTATTCAGTTGATCATTATTCTTTTTCATGTCCTTGTAATGATCTAATAAAAATGATTTTCGATGCTGTAAGGTTTCCTCCATTTGTTCTATTAATTGATCTCGGCGAGCAGCGCTAATATAATTCAGTTGATTATTCATTCTATATACTATATAAATTATAAAAAAGAATTAAACCTATTTTTATTTAATAATATAATTCTATATATTATTCAAGAGAGAATGTCTTTAGCCATTTCCAACGAACCCCTCCTCGCAGAAGACAAAAACCGCTACGTCATGTTCCCAATTCAAGACCATAATATATGGGCAATGTATAAAAAGCAAATTGATTGTTTTTGGCGCGTAGAAGAAGTCGATTTATCGAAAGATATGCTAAGTTGGCAAACGCTAAATGCTGACGAACAATTTTTTATTAAAATGATTATTGCTTTTTTCGCGGCATCGGATGGGATTGTTTTAGAGAATTTAGGCACAAGATTTATGAGCGAAGTGCAATTAAGTGAAGCAAGAGCATTTTATGGGTTTCAAATTGCGATGGAGAATATTCATTCGGAAATGTATTCTTTATTAATTGATACATATATAAAAGAAAGCGAAGAAAAAAAGAAATTATTTGAAGCAATACAGAATTTTCCATGTATTAAAAAGAAAGCGGATTGGGCAATTAAATGGATTAATGATAACAGATCTTCATTTGCGACGCGGTTAGTCGCCTTTGCGTGTGTCGAAGGGATCTTTTTTTCAGGCGCATTTTGTTCGATTTATTGGTTAAAGAAACGAGGTAAAATGCCAGGATTGACATTTAGTAATGAACTGATTTCACGAGATGAAGCCTTACATACCGAATTTGCAGTATTACTCTACCAAAAATTAAATAAAAAATTAAGTAAGAAAAAAATTCACGATATTATTAAAGAAGCCGTCGAAATTGAAAAAGAGTTTATTTGTGAAGCCTTGCCATGTAAACTAATTTCAATGAATTCCGTCTTAATGTCTCAGTATATTGAATTTGTGGCGGATCGTTTATGTGCGCAATTAGGGTATGGCACGATATACGCTAGACCAAATCCATTTGATTTTATGGAACTGATTTCAATTGAAGGAAAAACAAATTTCTTTGAAAAAAGAGTAGGGGAGTATGCTTTAGCGACCAAAACCAAAGATGATACGACTTTTGATATGGATGGAGTTTTTTAAAATTAAATTATATATAAATAAATAATAATATAAATAATAATATAAATAAAAATATATATATTATCAAAAATTTTATAAATGCTGATAATATATATTATATATATAAATGCCATTTCCCACAAATTCATGTAATTCATGTAATAATAATTGTCGTTGTGCCCCTTCAATCAATGCAAATATAAAATGTGCTCCTCCATTAAAATTTATTCGAGATTCAGTTAATGTATCAGGATCAAGTGTGGACATTAGCGGTCAATTTGTAAAAGTGGATATTAGCGGTCAACATGTCATAGCAGACATTAGCGGTCAATTTGTAAATGTAGACATTAGCGGTCAATTTGTAAAAGTGGATATTAGCGGTCAACATGTCATAGCAGACATTAGCGGTCAATTTGTAAATGTGGATATTAGCGGTCAATTTGTAAATGTAGATATTAGCGGTCAATTTGTAAAAGTGGATATTAGCGGTCAATTTGTAAATGTGGATATTAGCGGTCAATTTGTAAATGTGGATATTAGCGGTCAATTTGTAAATGTAGACATTAGCGGTCAATTTGTAAAAGTGGATATTAGCGGTCAATTTGTAAAAGTGGATATTAGCGGTCAATTTGTAAAAGTAGATATTAGCGGCCAACATGTCATAGCAGACATTAGCGGTCAATTTGTAAATGTGGATATTAGCGGTCAATTTGTAAAAGTAGATATTAGCGGTCAATTTGTAAAAGTGGATATTAGCGGTCAATTTGTAAAAGTAGATATTAGCGGCCAACATGTCATAGCAGACCTTAGTGGACAATCTGTGGTTGCTTATCAACCTCCGATGAGTTTAGATGCCTTTGGTCGCTTAAGAGTATCAAATCCTTATACACTTGGCGATTATAAACATGTTTATGGTTTAAATACCAATTTTTTTGATGCATCTTTCAATGGCGGTTCTATTACATTTGAACCATATAAATCCTGTGCGCTTTTAGATAGTTCCGTCAATTCGACAGGTTATGCAATTCATCAAACAAAAATATATCATAATTATTTACCAGGCAAAAGTCAATATGTTTATTCAACCTTTTGTTTTTTAGCATCGGCGACAAATGTCACCAAAAGAAGTGGTTATTTTGACGCATCTAATGGCATTTTTCTTGAATTACAAGATGCGTCTTTAAATTTTTGTATAAGATCAGATGCGAGTGGTGGAGTATTGACTTTAGAGTCTGCACCTCAGTCCACTTGGAATATAGATAAATGTAATGGAACAGGTCTTTCGGGTTTTAATTTGGATATTACGAAAGCGCAAATATTTTTCACTGATTTTGAATGGTTAGGTGTCGGCAAAGTCCGATGTGGTTTTATAAATGAAAAGGCTGAATTAATTATCGCGCATGAATTTCGACACGCTAATTCAGTGACTTATCCGTATATGCGCACCCCGAATTTACCGATAAGATGTGAGGTTCGAAATACGGGAATACCTACAGGCATTACTAAAATGCGCCAAATATGTTCTACGGTCATGTCCGAAGGCGGTGATTCAAACGTTGGACAACTCTGGTCAAATTTAATAACAAATTTACCTGAATACAATGTGACTAATTCAACTTCTTTTCCTATAATGGCATTAAGACTTAAATCGCAATATCAAGGATATGAAAATCGAATGTTTGCGATAATTACACAATATAATATGGTTTCAGATACAGCTGCTTATTATCGCTTTATAAAAGTTCCAGATAGTACGTATTTGAGTAATACTTCTTGGGTATCGGATAGTTCTAATTCAGGGGTTGAAATATCTATACGTGACGGACACCAAGTAACAGATATGAATTACGCTAAACCTATAGATAACTATTGTTTTGTATACGATAGTGGATATTTATCAGCAGGCAGTCCAGGTGGTAGTGCAAAAGGAAATAATACATCTATAACTACAGAAACAAGTAAACAAAATTATATTGTTCGAAATTTTAATAATTCTGATTCAGAAGTGTATGTTATTGAAATAAGAAGTCTTGGTGGAAATGCAAGTGTTTATGCTGCGGTTCAATGGAGAGAAATATATTAGCACAACCTTTTTAGGCAACCTTTTTAGGCAACCTTTTTAGAAAAGGTTGAACCAAAACTTTTAAAGCAACCTTTTAAAAAAAGGTTGAACAAAAACTTTTAAAAAAATAATAATAAAAAAAGATATGATTATTATTATTATTATTATTTATTCTTAATTATTCTACACAATTTCTCTCCTAAGCAGTACCAACACCGCATCCACTCGAATATTTATTTAAAATAATGGGCGGAATAAGTTGGTCTTGTAATTCTTCTAATTTTTTAAAACATTTATTAATCGTCACTTCGCTTACATCACTAACTTTATTTACACTCCGTTTCGTGACATTTAAATTACATTTCTGTGCAACGAAATATAAAATGCCTGACGCAATTGAATTCGGTGTGTTTTCTGGAATTAAATTATTCTTCTGTATTTTTTGTGAAATAAATTTACATAATTTTGTTAATTCAGCATTCACGTTTAATTGACTACAATACCGATCAATAAAAGACAAGGGCGTCGTTTGCCCTAAACTGATTTTATCTGTATTGTCCATTTCATGTTCTAATTCATTAATAATCGTAACAGCATTACGGCACCCTTTTGTTGCACTTGTCGAATCTAAATGAAAGATAGTTGCAATTTCTTTTGCCGTGCGTGGATAATGATTAATACGCGCCGAAACATAAATCGTCGCGGCAATAATTCCATCGCGATTCAGTCCACGAAAAGATTTCGCTTCAGATAATCGTTTATGTAATCGCATCGCATCGTCAATAATTATTTTCGGAATACCGCCTTGTTCGGCCAATACTGAAATTCGTAGGCCTTCATCATACCGCATTTTTTCATTGTAAGGCATCGATTGCCATTCGGTATAGCGGCGAATTTTCCGCATTTCATAACTGGTGCGCGCCGGACAAATTATTTTACAACCATAAGAAGATTGCTCTAATAGAGGATTGATGGGCATACCGCATCGTGTTGGATCTTCTGATCCATTATCATCGGCACCATAAAAGCGCCATTCGGCTCCTTGATCAATGATTTTATAAATAATTCCGCATTTTGTATTACTACACGTTAAGAAGCCGTCTTCACTAATAAATAATGGATGTTCACAGCATTCGCATTTATCTCTTTCTTCTTTTTTCATAAAAACACATTCAATTGGTGATTTTTTCTTTGTCGTCGTTAGTTCAGTCGAGGTATCCGTATTTGTTATAGCATCAGCAGCAGCAGCAGCAGCACCTTCACCACATTCTGTATCAAATTTATCCCATAATTCTTTTTTATTGACAGCCCCACTTTGTTTTTTTATTTTTTTTGTTTTTGTATTCGTTGTATTATTAATGCTACTACCACTATTAATATTAATACTAGTAATATTAAGATTAGTAGGTATGGACATGTTATAGGTAAAATATATAATAAAAATATTATTAAATCAATTTTATTATATATTAATTTTAATTTTAAATTTAATAGAATAAATAAAAAACTATTTATTCTGCTGATGCTGCTGATGCTGCTGATGCTGCTGCTACTTGATTTTTTTTAACTTCAGAAAGTTGAATACTGGTGTCCATCGCAAAAGCCATTACTTTAATGATTTCCTTTTTTAAGTCTACGACTTCTTTTTCTAAAGAATTTATTTTTTTAATTAAATCATTATTTAATTCAGATTTATCTTCATTATTGATCGTGATTAACGTCTGTAATTCTTCATCATGTTTTTTTAACATCTGATCATGAACATATAATATTTGAAGAGGATGTTGTAAGTTTGCATTTGGTGCATTTTGTGCATTTGGTGCATTCGGTTGACCATTTCTGTTTACAGGCGTGGAGGATACTGGTGGTTGCGAACCTCCAGCACTACGTTTATTTTTAGCAGAAGTCAACGCTGCGTTACCGCTCATTTATATGTATAATAAAAACATCCTAAAATTAAATTATTTACGCATTTCCATTTTAATTTTCCCGTGCGATTCATAATTCATAATATCAATATCTTCTATTACATAATCGTCAATATTTTGTTTTACTGGACAGATTATTTTTATTTTAGGAAAAGGAAAAGGTTTATTTTTTAATTGGTCGGTTAAAGATAATAAATGATCGTCGTAAATATGACAATTTCCTAAATAATATATAAATTCTGTCGCTTTTAAACCACAATGGTATGCGATTAAATGCGTTAAAAAACTATAAGAAGCGATATTAAAAGGCACACCTAATCCAACATCACCGCTCCGTTGATATAAACTACACGCTAATTGGTCGCCATTTATCACATTAAACTGGACTAATACATGACAGGGCGGTAATGCCATTTCATTTAATTGACATGGGTTCCAAGCCGACATGACTAATCGGCGTGAATTTCGTGTGTCAGGGTTCTTTAATTGAGTAATAATATCATTCAGTTGATCTATCCCTTGACCAGTATAATCTGCTTCACAAGATGTATATGGCGCATTAAAATGCCGCCATTGATGACCATAAACGGGTCCTAAGTCGTCTTCACGCAAATGAAATAAACCACGCTGATCTAAAAATTCCCTCGACCCATTGCCATCCCAAATAGTTACATTTTGGTTCTTTAGCAAAATATTATCAGTATTGCCTTTAATAAACCATAAAAGTTCTTTTAAACATGTTTTCCAAGCAACCTTTTTAGTTGTTAATAAAGGAATTGTCTGATTATCTAATGAAAAATGCATTGCACTGCCGAAGATTGTTTTAGCATAACCATTGCGGCCGTTTTCCATAATGCCTTCTTTTAGAATATCTTGAATTAAATGTAAATATTGATTTTCATCATGAACTATATTTTCTCTCTCATTATCACATAAAACACTCTTTTTATTTGATTGTAAAATCCGTTTTAACATTATTATAATTTTATATAAATGAATATATTTAATTTCTTTTTATAAAACATATGGAGAAAGTTAATGAATCTTTAAGTTCATCAAATTCAGATAATACTGGATTTTTTAAATATGTATTTAATTTTGATGAAGAAAACAAAAACACGATGATGAATATGGTTCAATATACTCTATTAGCAATTATACCCGTACTCATTATTTTAAAATCCACTAAATATATTTTTCCTGAAGAAGACGATTCTAAAGGAAGTTTAGAACTTGTTGCTGAAAGTGTTGGCCAAATTGTGCTTATTATTTTAATGATTTGGTTTACCAATAAAATTATTCACTATATTCCGACTTATAGTGGAGAGAAATACCATAAATTTAATGAATTAAATTTCATTATCCCTTTTTTAATTATATTAGCCACGATGCAAACGAAATTAGGAGCGAAATTAAATATCCTCATGGATCGAGTGATGGCATTATGGGAAGGCGGCCGTGGTGCCACTACTGAACAAGCCCAAGGAAATGGCATTCGGGTATCCCAACCTTTTGCGGGTCAACAACGCCCTGCAGCAGCAATGCATCAACCTAGTCAATCTGATTATTTAGATCGAAATCAACTTTTACCAATGAATGCGCAAATGTCGAGTATGCCTCAGATGCAACAAGCACCTCAACAACAGCAGCAACAAAAACCCGATTTTAATCAAATGTACCAAAATCAAGCAACAGGGATGCCCGGTGCTGGTTTTCCGATGGATAATGAACCGATGGCCGCGAATGGCGCTTTAGGTGGTATGTTTGGCGGCTCGGCCTGGTAAATTTCTATTCTATTCAAATTAGGTTTATAAAAAATTTGTAAATAATAATAAATATTGTTTATTATTATTTTTATTATTTTTTTTTATTATTTTTTGAAATTCTATTTTAAGAAAATCGATTTTGGACATTTTTAAAATGTCCATTTTTCAATTTCCCAAAATAGATTTTCAAAAAATATATGAAAAAAGTGATTGTGACCATTATGCTCTCATTTCCATTTTTTCATAAAATATTTGTGATGACAACTTTTTTATAAAAATTTAATAAAATAAAATTAAAAATATTTAGGGATTTTTATATTAGGATAATATAACTAATGGAGACTAATATAAACATCCTTACAAATCCTAAAATATTATATTGTGTCGCATGTCACTATAAAACGCTATCAAAAAAAGATTTTAATAAACATTTAGCGACAGCAAAACATATAAACCTAATTAATCCTAATTTAGAAATCCCAATAAAATCTTATAGATGTCATTGTGGAAAAGAATATAAACATTCTTCCAGTTTATGTGCTCACAAAAAAAAATGTAAAGAAACCATAAAATTAAATGATCCGATCATAATAGATACATCCTCAAATGAATTCAAATCATTAACGGCATTGGTATTGGAATTAGTTAAAAATAATACAGAATTACAAAAACAAAATCAAGATTTTCAAAAACAAGTATTAGAATTATGTAAAAATAATAATGTTACAACGATTAATAATAATAATAATACCAATTTGCATAATATTAATAATAAAACATTTAATTTACAAGTATTTTTAAATGAAGAATGTAAAGATGCTATGAACATGTCCGAATTTATTAATTCGATTCAATTAAAATTATCAGACTTGGAAAATATTGGTAACCAAGGTTATATTGAAGGTGTGTCGAACATCATCATTACTCATTTGAATAAAACGGAGATGTATAAACGCCCTGTTCATTGTAGTGACGCCAAACGTGAAATTTTATATGTAAAGGAGGAAAATAAATGGGAAAAAGAAGGACCAGACAATAAGAAAATGAAACGTGCTGTATTAGGCTTAGAAAAGAAGAATTTTTTAATGTTAAATCAATGGAAAGAAAAATATCCGAAATGTATGGATAGTGAATCCACGCAAAGCGATGCCTATATGAAACTTATAAGTAAAGTCATGAATGGTGATGAAGAAAATATAAACAAGGTCATAAAAAAAGTCGCAAAAGAAGTTGTAATTGCGAAATAAATAATAAAAATAATAATAATAATAAATAATAATAATAAATTAAAAACATATTCATTTATTATTATATAAATAATGAGTTTAGATATTCAACGATTATTAACAGCAATTGAAAATGAAAATAATGAAAATATTTTAGATTTAAATAAAACAAAAATTTCGGCAGTAAAAAATGATATTTTACAACAACTGCATATTAACAAAGAAGAATTAAAAATACTACACCAAAAATTAAAATCATATCGATATGTAGACAATATTGCAGATATTAATTATGGCAGTTATATTCGCTGGATTCCTTTAAAAGATCCAAATAATATAAAATTAACGAACGGAGGTATTATATGTGATCTTACCGCAAAAAATGAACAGATTAATATTAAATGTAAAAATAGAATGAACCATTGTTTTACCATAAAATTAGACGAAAATATGATTTTTCAAAAATTAACGCCACAAGAAGAAGTTATTTTATCAGCGATGAATTATTTGAATAAATAATCATTCTTTTTTATTTCTTAGTCTTATTTAATTTTAGTCTTATTTAATTTTAGTCTTATTTAATTTTAGTGTTCGGTTTATTTTAACTAGTTTCGTCGAGGTTCCTTTTTTAGGGGTTAAACCTATTTTTTTTTTACATGTAAATCCAAAATTGTTTAATTTCTTTTTTGTAATAACACTATTTTTACAAATAGAGATCGTTTTAATTTCTGACGCATTTTCTTTTTTAGTCGTTTTTTGAATTTTTTTAATACATCTACACATTTTTTTTGCTAAAATATTTTCTGCTTGTTCTTTTATGTCATTTGATGTTAAATCTTTATAAGAAATGTTATAATATTTTAATATTAATTTATAATCTTTTTGACTTAATTTCATTGTAATAGAGATATAAAAAAATCTAAAAAAATCTAATTTTAAAATTAAACCCTAAAATTTAAATATAATAACTATATTAATTAATTAATGTATGAATGTTAATAATATGAATAATATGAATAATATGAATAATATGAATGAAATTGTATTATTAAATAATATAATAAATGTGCCACTTTTTATAACATTATTAATAGCATTACTTTTAGTCGTATGTCATATATTTTTTTCTGATAAAAATATATTCTCTCAAAATAGTATGGTATCATCCACAACAACAACAACAACAACAACAACAACAAATGAAACTATTTCTAAACATCCTAAACATCCTAAAATTGTCGTATTTGATATGGATGAAACATTAGGCAGTTTTGGCGAAATTGGGATATTTTGGGATGCCTTAGAAGAATTTTATGGAAAAAATTTATTTAATGATACTTTTTATAATTTACTTGACACTTTCCCTGAATTTCTTCGACCGAATATAATAAATATATTAAATTATCTAAAAGAGAAAAAAAATAATAATGAATGTGAACAAATTATGATATATACAAATAATCAGGGTCCAAAATCATGGGGAAATATGATAAAGAATTATTTTAATCAGAGGTGTGGTGTTATTCTTTTTGATAAAATAATTGCAGCCTTTAAGATCGGCGATAAAATTATAGAAATGAATAGAACAAGTCATACTAAAAGTGTTGAAGACCTTATACGCTGTACGAAAATAATGCCCAATACTGAAATTTGTTTTATTGATGATCAATTTCATTCTTTAATGAAACATGAAAACGTTTATTATATTAATGTGAAACCTTTTTTGTATAGTATGCCATTTCATGAAATGGCCGAACGCTATTATCACGTAAATAAAGATAAAGATGAAGAAATGAGAAATAATACAAAAGAAGAATTTGTACGATTCATTTCTGAATATATGAATAAATATAATTATAATGTAATAGAAAAAGATAAAGTTGAAATAGAAATTGATATTATTATAAGTAAAAAAATAATGACACATCTAGAAGAATTTTTTAAAAAAAAATATAATACAAATACTCGAAAAAAAAGAACTATAAAACCTCGTGTAACTAGGAAAAGAATATTATAAATTATCAAAATAATATTACACCTTTGTAATAAATGAAAAAGGTGTAATATTATTTTCTATAGTGCTCTGCGGGTGCTGCTTGTGCTGCGGGTGCTTATGCTTATGCTTATGCGTGTGGGCGAAATACTTGATTATTAACACTTACTTCATCAAAAAATAATACCCCCAGTTCTTCTATTTCTCCATTGGCGTTCAGTGTTGTGGTCGGGTACCGAAAACTACCCTCACCTATTTGTCCTCTTCCATATTCCCCATCGACTAAATCTTGTAATAAAAATAAATTGGCTATCTCTTGCGAGGTTAAATTACTTTTACAAGTGAATTGAAATCTTCGTTGTCCTATAAATTCAACACCAGGTGGTATGATAACTTCAATTTCATGCATATCCTCCACATTTTCACGAATGATATCAGGGTAAGTATTAAGATAATTATTTAAATCTGGGGAAGATGGATTATTATCATTGGAAACATCATTGGTGCGTTTGAATTGTACACTAAAAATAACATTATATTCATTTTCTAACATATCATCATGTAGCACCTCTGGCACATCTGGTAGATCTAGCAGATCATCTAGACCAAGCATATTATTATCATCATCATCATTTCCGCCTCTCTTTTTATAATTTAATTTTTTTTTGTATGTTTTATTTTTTTTGTATGTTTTATTTTTTTTGTTATTTATGTATTTTTTTATTTATTTGCGTTTTGATTTACGTTTTGATTTACGCGTTGATTTACGCAATGATTTTATTATTCCCTTCATTATATATATACATATACTAAATTATATTAGAAATAGAATGATATTGATTTGTGATAAATTGTTTAAAAACAACACTCATAGAGGTAGATAAAAACAAAAACACACCCGCAGAGAAGGCGATTCTTCTATCATATTTATCATCAAATGTATTTGCTTTATATACGAATGGATTAAACCGACCAATCAAAATAAGACAAATATAATATTGAATAATTGTTTCTAAAGTGGTTAAATATTCAGAAGAAACAGCAAAAATACCTGTAAAAGAAATTAATAAAAGCGCATAGGATGCATATAATCCATAGACGAATAAGCGTTTATGCCATCTAGAATTAAAAAACTTGCCAATGGATGACAATAACATTCTTATATAAATATCATCATATTTTAATTGTATTTTTAATAAAATAAATTAGAATAAAAAATCACTTCGTATTATTATATATTTTAAGTGTTCGCGCACTTGGATCGTTTGCTTCTATAAATCGCGGCATCCAAAAATAAGGAACAATATCAGCAGTATTTGGGTAGGCTTCATCAAATATTTTTCGATAATAAAGTTGTTCTTTGGTTGTAGGAGCATTCACTGAATACTCTTTATTCTCTTCTTTTTCTTGTTCGAGATTGTCCAATCGTTCATGAATAATTTGAAACCATGATTTATGTGTCCCGCTCACCCCATCACTAAACGCCTCTTTTTTCCGCCATAAAATTGCATCAGGCAATAAACCTGGTTCAAATTTCGCAAAAGCCGACCGCAGTAGTTTTTTTTCTATATTACCTCTCGGTGGTTGCCTAATGGATATGGGCAGACTTAAATAATAATCGACCCATCCACGATCTAAAAAAGGCGTACGTGGTTCTAATCCATGCGAAGAAATACATTTATCTGACCTTAATACATCAAACGCATATATATCAGACAAAAGACGTTTACATTCGTTATCAAATGCTAGCGGATTTGGTGCGGCATGAAAATATAAATATCCGCCCGTTAATTCATCGCTGCCGTCGCCATTAAAAATAACTTTGGCTTGACTATGTTGCGCAATATATTTGCCGATTAAATAATTGCCGACACTGGCCCGCACTGAAGTCGTGTCGTAACTTTCAATTGCGCGGATGACGTCGGGAATGGCATTGAAAAAATCTTCTTCAGAAACGACAATTGAGGTATGTTTAGAACCAATATGATTAGCGACAATAGCCGCATATCGTAAATCTTCTGAACCTTCCATGCCAATACTATAGGTTTCTAATTGCCCAGGATAGAATTTCGAAACGAGCGCCGCAATCAGACTACTATCTAACCCGCCCGACAATAAACACGCAATTGGTCGTTCACAAGTCCCAATCACGCGTTTTTTTACGGCGTTTATTAAATGACTACAAACTTGATAATAAATATTCATATTATCTTGAAATTCGTTGTTTGGTAATAATAACTTATTTGAAAAAGTATGAAAATGATATCGTTGTTTAGATGTAACATGCCATTTTTCATAAGAATTTAATGAAAAAGTCATATAGGTGGCTGGTAAAATGTGTGTTATTTTCATACATTCTTTTTTATTTGTATGCAGGTCATTTAATAAACTACTTAATACTTTTAATTCAGAAGCAACCGCGATAGTATTGGTATTATCCTCTAATAGATACAAAGGACGAACACCATAAGGATCACGAGCGACATATATTTTTTCTTTATTCTGGTCATATAAGACAAACGCAAACACGCCGTCAAGTAATTGTAACATATATTCTATGCCATACATTTCATATAAATGAATAATAATTTCGCAGTCGGAATTTGTAATAGGTTTAATCGTATTCGAAATAAACGCAAAAAGTTCTTTATAATTATAAATCTCGCCATTACAAATTAAAGTAATGCCGTTAATAGTCATCGGTTGATTCGATTCGGTATTTAGACCATTAATTGCTAACCGATGAAATCCAAATAATACATTATCCTTTAAGGATTTTAATTCAGAATATTCTGGACCTCTTTGTTTACCTTTATTAAAACTTTTTTGGATCATATCGTATGAAAAAGTCTTATGATCATCATGATTACTATTATTTAATAGTGCAAAAATTCCACACATCGAATGTGAATTATATTATTAACTATATTTCTATTTAATATGTTTAATGTATTATACTTTTGATAATACTTTGTATTAGAAAATATTATTATTTATTTCGATTTAGACAATAATAAATAATATTGTTATTTATTATATAAAATAGATGTCAAATTGTTGTTGTTCATCATGTACATCATCTGGTTGTTGTAATGTTATACCTGGTCCGAGAGGATCAAGAGGTCTTCAAGGACCAATAGGACCGATGGGACCGCCTGGAGGTGCAACAGGCGCAACTGGCGCAACAGGCGCAACTGGCGCAATAGGATCTACTGGGCCAATAGGACCAACGGGACCAACGGGAGATAAAGGACCAGTAGGAGATCCAGGTGGTGCTACTGGTAATACAGGCGCAACTGGACCTCAAGGTGCAACAGGTATTCAAGGTCTTACAGGCCCTCAAGGTATTCAAGGTGTTACAGGTATTCAAGGTGTGACTGGCATTCAAGGTGTGACTGGACCTCAAGGCATTCAAGGTGTGACTGGCGCAACGGGACCTCAAGGTATTCAAGGTGTAACTGGTATTCAAGGTGTGACTGGTATTCAAGGTGATACTGGGCCTCAAGGCATTCAAGGTGTAACTGGTATTCAAGGTGTGACTGGCATTCAAGGTGATACTGGTATTCAAGGTGCAACTGGCGCAACTGGGCCTCAAGGCATTCAAGGTGTAACTGGTATTCAAGGTGTAACTGGCATTCAAGGTGCAACTGGCGCAACTGGGCCTCAAGGCATTCAAGGTGTAACTGGTATTCAAGGTGTGACTGGCATTCAAGGTGATACTGGGCATCAAGGCATTCAAGGTGTTACAGGTATTCAAGGTGTTACAGGTATTCAAGGTGTTACAGGTATTCAAGGTGTTACAGGTATTCAAGGTGATACTGGGCCTCAAGGTATTCAAGGTGTGACTGGCATTCAAGGTGCAACTGGCGCAACAGGGCCTCAAGGCATTCAAGGTGTAACTGGTATTCAAGGTGTAACTGGCATTCAAGGTGTAACTGGTATTCAAGGTGTAACTGGCATTCAAGGTGCAACTGGCGCAACTGGGCCTCAAGGTATTCAAGGTGTGACTGGTATTCAAGGTGTGACTGGCATTCAAGGTGCAACTGGCGCAACAGGGCCTCAAGGCATTCAAGGTGTAACTGGTATTCAAGGTGTAACTGGCATTCAAGGTGTAACTGGCTCAACTGGACCTCAAGGTATTCAAGGTGTTACTGGCGCAACAGGCCCTCAAGGTATTCAAGGTGTGACTGGCATTCAAGGTGATACTGGGCCTCAAGGCATTCAAGGTGTAACTGGTATTCAAGGTGTAACTGGCATTCAAGGTGCAACTGGCGCAACTGGGCCTCAAGGCATTCAAGGTGTAACTGGTATTCAAGGTGTAACTGGCATTCAAGGTGCAACTGGCGCAACAGGGCCTCAAGGCATTCAAGGTGTAACTGGTATTCAAGGTGTGACTGGCATTCAAGGTGATACTGGGCCTCAAGGCATTCAAGGTGTGACTGGCATTCAAGGTGTGACTGGCATTCAAGGTGTGACTGGCATTCAAGGTGTGACTGGCATTCAAGGTGTGACTGGCATTCAAGGTGATACTGGTTCAACAGGGCCTCAAGGTATTCAAGGTGTGACTGGCATTCAAGGCGTGACTGGTATTCAAGGTGTGACTGGCATTCAAGGTGATACCGGCGCAACAGGACCTCAAGGTATTCAAGGTGCAACTGGCGCAACAGGGACATTTTCATTTGTTGGTCCAACAGGTTCTGTATTATTTTATGATGGAATTAGTGTTATTGGATCATCAAATTTCACATTTAATCCTGTTTCTACTGGTGAAGTATATATTGCTGGAAAATTAACTGTTGTTGGTGGTATAGACCCTATATATTTACAATTAACACCACAAGCAATCAATCCATATCCTGGTGTAACAGGAACCATATGGTATAATTCAACCACAAATAATTTGTTTTTAGATGAAACCCCTATTGGTATTACTGGACCTACAGGTCCTCAAGGTATTCAAGGCGTTACAGGTATTCAAGGTGTTACGGGCATTCAAGGTCTTACTGGCATGACAGGCGCAACTGGCCCTCAAGGTATTCAAGGTGTGACAGGCCCAACTGGACCTCAAGGTATTCAAGGTGCAACTGGCGCAACAGGTCCTCAGGGAGAACAGGGACCTACCGGCCCAGCATTTGATCCATCAATAACTCTAGATAACAAAGTCGTTTTATATAAAGGGGAAAATAATGATATTAGTGGTAATGCAAATTTTACATATGATGCAAGTAATAATAGTCTGGATTTAAGTGGGAATTTTATAATTAATTATAAAAATAAATTAATCATATCGAATAAAATAGATAGTTCTATCGCTATCGGTTATTATGCCGGTCAAACTGATCAATCAAGTAATGCGGTCGCTATCGGCAATCAGGCTGGTCAAACAAGTCAACAAATTCGTGCGGTCGCTATTGGGTTTCAGGCTGGTCAAACTGATCAATCAAGTAATGCGATCGCTATCGGTTCTGGTGCTGGTAATAGTGGTCAAGCAAGTAATGCAGTCGCTATCGGTGTTACTGCCGGTAAAAGTGGTCAAGCAAGTAATGCTGTCGCTATCGGTGTTGCTGCCGGTAATAGTGGTCAAGCAAGTAATGCTGTCGCTATCGGTGTTGCTGCCGGTAATAGTGGTCAAGCAAGTAATGCTGTCGCTATCGGTGTTGCTGCCGGTAATAGTGGTCAAGCAAGTAATGCTGTCGCTATCGGTTATTATGCAGGTCAAATAAGTCAACAAAGTCAGGCTGTCGCTATCGGTTATTATGCCGGTAATATAGATCAACAAAGTCAGGCTGTCGCTATCGGTCATTATGCAGGCAATACAGATCAACAAAGTCAGGCTGTCGCTATCGGTTATTATGCCGGTCAAACTGATCAATCAAATAATGCTGTCGCTATCGGTTCTCAGGCTGGTCAAATAAATCAAGGAGCATATTCTATCGCAATAGGTTATAACGCTGGTTATATGGACCAAAGTAATCATTCTATTATATTGAATGCGAACATCACAGCATTAAACGCAACGTCGAGTGGATTTTATGTGGATCCAATTAGAAATATAACTCAAACAAATGCGTTATTTTATAATAGTGAAACCAAAGAAATTACTTATAGTAATCAATTAACAGGACCTACGGGTTCTCAAGGAGAACAGGGTCCTACGGGTTCTCAAGGAGAACAGGGTCCTACGGGTTCTCAAGGAGAACAGGGTCCTACGGGTTCTCAAGGAGA
>Ga0214919_10003758_pt1 | contig 22629 bp, 10 predicted proteins | sample LL1503_MetaG_FD_177994 | JGI IMG/M metagenome (GOLD analysis project Ga0214919, IMG submission 177994) | Freshwater microbial communities from Lake Lanier, Atlanta, Georgia, United States - LL-1503 | ecosystem: Environmental > Aquatic > Freshwater > Lake | place: USA: Georgia | collected... | reverse complement strand
TATTGTTCCGATATGGATAGTAAATAGGGTTGGAATATGGCAGGGGTGTAAAAGCCCCTGCTTTTTTAAATTATTTTAAATCAAATTAAATTATATTAAAATGGCAAGTAAAATAGCTACAGATAAGATTTACAAGTTAAACACAGGTACTCCGCTTTCTTACACATTAGCATCACGTAATCACCCAAGATTCCCTCTAATGTGGTATGATGAGAAAAATAATATTAACCGCTCTTTAAGATATGCGGTAAATCAAAAGTCTCCCTTCGAGGATGAGCAAGACGGAAATGCAATTATGGAGCCCATTATATTTGAAGATGGTTTCCTAAGAGTTCCAAGAACAAATCCGGTGCTACAAGAGTTTTTACACTACCACCCATTGAATGGTACAATATTCGGAGAAGTAGATAGAGAAAAAGATGCTACACAAGAAGTATCTGATTTAAATGTTGAGGTAGATGCTTTAATTGAAGCTCGCCAATTGACTATAGACCAAATAGAGATGCTTACAAGGGTAATGTTTGGTAAAGACCCATCAACAGTGTCTACAGCAGAACTTAAGAGAGATATCTTAGTATTTGCTAAGAGTGAGCCTAAAGAGTTCTTAAATATATTGAATGATCCTGAATTAAAGTTTCATGCAAAAGTTCGTTTGTTCTTTGATAATAAGTTATTAACTTTGAAGAATAATAGCAAAGAGGTTTGGTTTAATACCGCAACTAATAAGAAAAAGATGCTATCAGTTCCTTTTAATGAAGAGCCTTATGAAGCAGTAGCAAGATTTTTGCAGAGCGATGAAGGTATAGATTCGTTAAAAATGCTTGAAGCATTATTATCATAGTTTTGATTTGTGATTGATTAATGATGAAGGAAGGCGCAAATTGTGCCTTCTTTTTTTTGTATATTTGTAAAAAAAATAGATGATAAACTCAGTAAGAAATACCGTGCTTACTATTCTTAATAAGAATAACTACGGGTATATATCCCCATCTGATTTTAATCTTCTTGCACAGAATGCTCAAATGGAACTGTATGAGGAGTATTATAGCAATTATAATAAGACTGTAAATGCTGAGAATGTAAGAACATCAGGGACAGAATATGCTGATGTAAAAAAACCAATAGCTGAGGTATTAGAGCAGTTTTTAGTTAGCGATTTTTTAGTTCCAAGACAAACAGCTTCAGGTATAGATATAAACAACTTCTACGTGCCTTCTCTTACTACAACAGGCAATTTATCGTATATGCTGAATAAGATTATTGTTTACACAAAAAAATTAGCTTCAGGGGTTACAGATAATACGATTGCATTTGGATTAGAGGATTCTACAGCTGATTTTATAGCTAGCGGAGTTGCGGTTGGAGATGTAGTTGTAAATGCAACGACATTTAAATCTTCTATAGTTCAAACTGTAGTAAGCGCAACTGTGCTTGGTTTATATGATGACATATTCCAAGACCCTGCGTCTTTTGAAGATTATTTTATCTACTCATCAAAGAAATATGCAGAGGCTGATAAGGTTTCAAATGCAAATATCTCTCTTTTAAATAACTCATTACTTACAGCTCCATCTTTATTATATCCATCTTATTCATTAAATGGAGAAGTGGTATCTATATTTCCAAGTAGTATTGTTAATTATGGTGCAATAAAATGCGATTACTTTAGGTATCCAAAAGTACCAAAGTGGACATATAGCTTACTTGCTAGCGGAGAGCCTGTATTCAACCAATCGCAACCTGATTATCAGGATTTTGAATTGCCTACAGAAGATGAGTATAAATTAGTAACAAAGATTTTAGAATACTGTGGTATTGTTATTCGTGAAATTGAGGTATCTCAATTTGGTTCTGCTCAGCAGCAACACGAACAACCTACGTTCAGTATGCAACAGTAATAAATATATTACCTTATGGCTTATATATCGCAGTACGAATATTATGATAATAATGGCAATACCCCACAAGATGCCAATTGGGGTTCATATCAATATGTAAGCTTGCAAGATATTGTAACTAACTTCTTATTGATGCACACTGGTAATCACTCATTGGTTAATAATGAGGAGAGGTACAAGATATTGTTCCACGCCAAAAGAGCTATACAAGAATTAAACTACGATGCTTTTAAAGAAATTAAAGTATTACAATTATCTGTAGCTTATTCTTTAAGATACGTTCTTCCTTCTGACTTTGTAAATTGGGTTAGGATATCTTTATATAAAGATGGTTTACTAAGACCATTAACTGAGAATATCCAAACGCTTTCGTCTAATGCTTATCTACAAGATAACAAAGGGAACATTTTGTTTGATCAGAATGGCAATATCCTTCAGCCTCAAAACTCAGAGATAGATTTCGATAGATTAAATAATTTAAAGAAAAGCATTTATCTTAATCAAGGTAATCAATTTAATGGGCAGTGGGGATGGAATATAGATGGTAATTGGTATTTTGATTATAGGATAGGAGCTGACTTTGGATTGAATACAGAAACGGCTAATTTTAACCCTACGTTTAATATTGATAAGAAGGCAGGAGTAATCAACTTTGATTCAAGTATGGCAGGAGAGTCTTGTATACTTGAGTACATCTCAGATGGTATGGAGAATGGAGATGAGTCTTTGGTATCTGTAAATAAATTATTTGAGCATTATGTATATGCTGCAATCAAATATGAGCTACTTAACTCAAAGTTTGGCACTCAAGAGTATATTATCAATCGTGCTAGAAAAGACAAATCTTCGTTACTTAGAAATGCAAAAATAAGAATCAGTAATATCCATCCGGGCAGGTTGTTGATGAATCTAAGAGGTATGGACAAAGTAATTAAATAATATGGCAAAATTTTCAAGGAATTTTATAGCAGGTAGAATGAATAAGGTAGTAGACCAACGTCTATTGCCTGAAGGAGAATATGTAGATGCTATGAATATCAGAATGGGCTCTACCGAGCAATCTGAAGTTGGTGTAATAGAAAACACCAAAGGAAATATACCATTAACAGAACTAAGATATATTGACGGAACGCAATTAAGTGTAGACGCTAAGTGTATAGGAGCAATTGAAGATAGTGCAAATGAAACTATATATTGGTTCGTTCACGACTCTAACTTTCCGGTAGGAGCAACAGGCAAATTGGATATGATTTTATCATACAATGTTTTTACAGGAATACTTACCTATAACGTTATTAGCATAGATGATGGAGGTGGTATTAATACTACGCTTAACTTCAACGACCTTTATTTAATTACAGGAGTAAATATCATTGGAGATTTTTTATATTTTACAGACAACTATAACCCTCCAAGATTTATAAATACTAATCCTGTTACAAACAGATATCCAAATCCAATTGCTGATGTAGATCAGATTACAGCAGAGTCTTTGCTTGTTATAAAAAAACCTCCTACTGAGTCTCCTACTATTGAACTTATTAATACATCAGGGCAATCAAATTATTTAGAAACAAGATTTATATCTTTTGCTTATAGATATAGATATGCAGATGGAGAATATTCGGCTACATCTCAATGGTCTGATATAGCATTTTCTCCAAACAATTTTAATTTTAGTCCTGATTCATTTTTAAATGAAGGGATGGTTAATCAGTTCAATACGGCTATTGTTACATACAATACAGGAGGGCCCTTAGTTACAGGTATTGACTTATTGTTTAAGCAGGCTAATAGTAATATAATAAAGGTTATAGATACTTTTGAGAAGACATCTGATTATACTGATGAAACTTACCAATTTAGCGATAGTAAAATATTTACAATACTTTCTTCAGGAGAATTACTAAGACTTTATGATAATGTTCCACTTTATGCTCAAGCTCAAACAATTATGGGCAACAGGTTAATGTATGGAAATTATGTGGAAGGATATGATTTAGTTGATAGAAATGGAAATCCAACAAAGCTAGAGTATTCCACAGAGCTTATTACAAATAGTGTTGGAGATAAAAATATTACTACTCGTTTAGAACCGGGAAATTATAGCATAGACCCTACCGCTCCTGTTACTATAGCAGATTCTATTGTATATTTAAATTTAAATGGACTTGATTTAATTGTAGGCGCTTCTATATCTTTAGACTTAAGGATTTCTCATTCTGCTTGGGGGGTAACTCCTTCTCCTCAACCTACTGTATCTACATTAGAAGTTAATGCGTCTTTTACATTTGTATTGCAAAGAATCTATACATCAGTGTATCAGTTAGCTACTAGCGTTGAGTTTCAACAGTTTATTGGAACATCTTTACCTACAGGCAATATAAAACCCGTGTATAGTCCTATTGTAGGTGTAGAAACATCTTGTGATGGCTCTACTTTTACAGATCAAATAAATTGTAGTATTACTAATTTATCTACGCTTTCAAAATGGGCAAGCGGAATATCTGATATAGAGCAGGCTATAAAAATAGTAACAACTCCGGGAAGTGACGAAATAGGTTTGCAATTAGTTGCAATGAAGTTTTCAGATGATATAAACAATCCATCTACTGCGCAATATTATTACGAGTATTATAAAGTAATATTTTCAGATGCAGTTTATCAAAAAATATCAACACCTAGAAGCTTACATAGTAATAGAGGTTATCAAATTGGTATAGTGTATATGGATGAGTTTAATCGTTCATCTACTGCATTGGTTAGTAATTTAAATGATACAGTTCACATTCCTTGTGGATTTTCTATTTATCAAAATCAAATCCGTGTTACTATACCAACTACACAAATAGCTCCTTCTTGGGCAAAAAGATATAAGTTTGTTATAAAGCCTGATGCTGAAAATTATGAGACAATATATTCAAATTTGTTTTTTACAGATAAAGACACTAACGCTACGTATTTCCTTTTGGAAGGAGAGAATACAAAGAAGGTTGAGGTAGGAGATAGGTACATAGTAAAGGCTGATACAAATGGAGCTTTGCCAAATTGCCAATACGCAACAGTTCTTGAAAAAGATGCTAAGGCTTCGGGTTTTATAACAAATCCTACAATTGCAGGGCAAAATATTCCTGCAGGTGTATATATGAAAATGAAAGCAAATAGTTTTTCTGTAGACTCTGTTGCAAATTCATATGTAGATTATGGTTGGAGGTCTGTATGCGCCCCTAAGGGAGGTTTTTCTGATAGGCTTCAATATCCTGCAAATATTGATGACCCTAATAATCCCGGTATGTATATAGATTATAGCATTCCTGCAGGCAGTAGAGTCATATTTGATATAAAGTTTGAACGCGTAGGAGTTGGAAGAAGTTGTGAGAGAAGAGGCTATGTTCTTACAAAAACATATATATCTACTGCAAACTATGATAATATGTATGATTGGTTTATAGGAGATAATATTGCATTGACATTAAATACAGGATATAGTTTAGATGGTGTAACAACACTTACATTTAAACCTGTATTAAGGACAGACTTTGCATTTGGTCCTGATAGCTTTGATACGTGTTATTTTCAGTTTTTTAGAAATACAACTAATAATCAATTAACGCTAGGTTTAACTACAGGTATTAGCTGTACAGGTGCAGGATATCCTAATAGCAGAGCCTATTGTGTAGATGCTAGAATAGAGGTATATAGAGCAGTTGGTCTTATTATATTTGAAACAGAGCCTAATGATGCATTGCCTGATGTGTTCTATGAGAACAACCTCTCATTTTCTATTGATGATTTAGGAAACCATATGGGCAATGTAACAGACCAAGATATTGCAGGTGGTATAGCAGGAGTTGTGGATACTGAATTTTTTAATTGCTTTTGTTTTGGTAATGGTGCAGAAAGCTACAAGATAAGAGACTCTTTAATTGGAAGAAGCTTCAACTTAGGAGAAAGAGTAAATGTTGTTGCAGCGCAAGAATACAAGAAGGCAGATAGATTTGCAGATATTACATATAGTGGTATATACAATGCAGAGACCAATGTAAATAAACTCAATGAGTTTAATTTAGGTCTTTTAGATTATAAAAATCTAGAGACATCATTTGGTCCAATATATAAAATGGATGGAAGAGAAACTGATGTTCTTGTTTTACAGGAAGATAAGATATCTTATGTGTTGGCAGGGAAGAACTTATTATCAGACTCAACAGGTGGAGGAGCTATCTCTTCAGTGCCTGAGGTACTAGGAACACAGATTGCTCGTACTGAGAAGTATGGTATTAGTTTCAATCCTGAGAGTTATGTACATTGGGGAGCAAGCAGATACTTTACTGACGTTAAACGTGGAGCTGTGCTTCAATTAATAGGAGACTCTTATTCTAACGATCAGATAAAAGTAGTATCTGAGCAGAATATGAGAACGTGGTTTAGAGATATGTTCAATAATTCATTCAGCACTCAAAAATTAGGAGGATTTGATCCTTATATGAATGAGTATGTATTGACTACAAATGAAGTGCCTATCCCAACTAATCCACAATGTTTAGCTTGTGGTACCACTCAAACAGTATCTATTGTAGAACCGCTTATATATTGCGTTGATTTAGGCTCAATAGTAGGAGAGACTACAGTTTCTTGGACTGTTGTTAGCAATACAGGTGCAGAATTTGACGTATCTATAGAGTACAATACAACTACATATAGCTCAGGTCTTACTCCAGACGATGGACAAATTACTTTTTATAAAGACTTAATATCTATAGAGACTGCTATTGTAACAATAACCCCATCTAGTGGGGACTTGGTTTTAAATATAACTGCAGAATGTCCTGTTCCTGAGGTGTTAACTATTGTAGAGGTAGTAGTTGGAAATAATACAGATGCAACTCAAAATATACATACTCAATATAGATATACAAATGGAACTTATATATCCGGATTGCAATCTAATTTAGTAACATTTGTTAGCGGAACTGCAAATCCATTGGTATCAAGATATAATGTAACTACAGGTTATGTTGGCGCAGGAGCTTTTCCTCCTGAGTTTAGCACAATGTCAATGCAGACTAATAAGATACCAACAGATAGTTTTAATTTTAATCCACTAAATGATAAGTTTAGATACTTAAGGACAAACGTATTATATCCTAACATACCTGCAAGTATACTGACAGCTATAGGGTTGTCAAGCATAGCTAGTCCAATAACAGGAAGCTCTCCTATATACCAAGCAAACTTTACTGTTCCTGACAAGACGTTGGGAGATGTGTTGTATTTGATTTGGGATATGAGAGATGCTACTCCAACACAATTATGTTATAGCAATGCTATGGTTGAGCCTCAAAAAGAAGTGTGTTGCAATTGCAGTGCTTGTACCGCAGAATGTGTAAATGTAACTATTACAAACTTATCTGTTGTTGCAACAACAGATATAGATTTTGGTGTAACTACAGGAGGCGAATGTAATGGAGGACCATTTACAATCTCATTGAATCCCGGAGAAGTATATAATACTTGTTTGCAGGTTGGAACTGATTATGATATCACTCAGGGCACAGCTCGTATTGAGTCAACAGAATGTGCAAATTGTACTACGTATGTATATTACAATCCTGCTGCTGCTTTAATGGCAAGGATTAAATATATGGACTGCACAACAGGTATTGAAGTGACTCAAGAAATTGCGACTAATACAAACTTTAAATTTTGTTGTTTATTTGGAACGACACCAACTATAGATATTGGGTCAATAGGTAATCTTTATATGACAAATGAATGTAAGTGCTGCGAAAGCAATAGTTGCACTCAGTGGGAAGTCGTTATTAGCCCATCAGGGCTTGGTGCTTTTATTGCTTGGATTAATTGCGATGGAACAGAAGTTAATCAAACTTGGGGGGCAGGTCAAACAGATTATATATGCGTTCAATCAGGGTTTAATCCTAATATAATTACAGGAATAGGGGATTGTACAATAACGCCATATGATGGATGTATTGATTCTACAACGTGTTAAAAAAATAAAATATGCCGATACAACAAACATACTATTTAAATGCTCCTTCACTTGGCTCTGCTACTGCGGTGTTTTACGATGCTGCATTAAGCGTTTGCGCTGCTGATGGTTTCTATGGAGATGGAGTAATAACAAGAGAGCAGGTAGGTTGCGTATTACTCCCTCAGCAGGATTGTCCTTTTTGTGGAACGTCTTGTAGTCCAATAGGAGAGGTTATTATAGGTGAAGATACAGCAATATATAGCTTAAGTGTTGATACGGGAACAAACCCTACAGATATTGGAGCTATTATAATAGAATTTAATCCAAATAGTATCCCTAATGGTATAAAAGCTACGTTAAATACAAATACTTATAATGAGTTAAGCTCTGTTAATTATGGATACTTGGCTTCTTCAGTTCCGGGAACGTTTACTTATATAGGAGCTACAGCAAGTAATTGTGGGGAATATGGAAGTGGTCATACTAATGAATATGAAATAAATGAGTACGATGGGATTACTTGGAATAATACAGGCGATTCAATATATGTTACTTTAGATGCTGCATATACAATACTAACTCCATCTGCACCTGATAAGTGCATAATGGTTGTGCCAAAATTAAATAATTCTTTTAATACTCTTATTGTAGATACTTTGTTGGCTTGTTACCCTGATGACTATGCAAGTATAATTGTTCATTGTCCTCAGCGTCTACGTTCATTTACAGGCTCTACGGCTGAGGCTGATGACACTATAAGATGTGCGTTACCTACCAATGTAACTTATTATGTAGCTGCAGTAAATGGAACTAATCCATTTCTTGGATTATACGATTGGGTATTTACTGATTCTTTTGGACAAAATAAATTAGCAGATGGAAAGTATAAAACAAATTTTTTAATACTTCCAAATGACACTATAGAGGTGCAGAATGGAGTTATAATATCAATATCACAAACTTGTTAATATGCAATATACACTAACATATAGTCCTAATGTTGAAGGGTGGCCTTCGTTCTACTCGTACAATCCTGATTATATATTAGGAATGAATAACTATCTATATACTTTTAAAGGAGGTAATCTATATAGGCACAATGTAAATGATAATAGAAATACTTTTTATTTTGATTGGTGGGATAGACAAAATCTTCCTCAAAATGCATTTGTTGCTAGTCAAGTACAAAGTGTTATAAATACTGCTCCACTTGAAAATAAATTGTTTAAGACTATAAATCTAGAGGGAGATAATAGTTGGAGTATGCAATTAGAGACAGACCTTCAATATTCAGGATATGTAGACTCTAGTTTCTTTGAGAAAAAAGAAGCGTCATATTTTGCTTTTATAAGAAACAACTCTCAGGGGCAGTTGGCTTTAAGGAGTGTAAACGGAATTGGTGATAGTTTGACAGTTACAGGTGGCAACACGGTTAACTTCTCTATAAATCCATTAATTGCTATAGGGGGTATTATAAGCATAGGCGATTATATCTACTTTGATGCTGCTGCTCTTAATTGGGCAGGCATAGTTCAGAATGTGATTGTAAATTATCCTGCAGGTATAAACCAAATAATAATAGACACTAGCCCTGCAGGTACGGTTCCAATAACGAGCAATATCAACTACTTCTTGTATATTAAAAATTCGGTTGCGGAGTCTCACGGCGTACTTGGTCACTATATGACATTTACAATGCAAAACTATTCAAGTGGAAAGATTGAGTTGTTTACAGTTAATTCTGAAGTTATGAAAAGTTTTCCTTAAATTCAATATCTTTGTAGTGATATGGATTCATTAGAAGTAAGAATATTAAACGATACTGACTATCAAGGAATCCTTGTCGGTTGGTGGAAAGATTGGGGATGGAGCAAGGCTCCTGAGAAAGATTTCTTACCTGAAAATGGAAAGGGTGGTCTTATGATAATGGATGGAGATGTTCCTGTTTGTGCAGGATTTGTTTATGTCACAAACTCAGGCATATCTTGGATAGACTGGATTGTATCAAATAAGCAGTATAGAAAGAAGCCATATAGAAAATACGCTATAAATTTACTTATTGAATCTCTTACAGAAACTTGCAAAAATTTTGGGAGCAAATATGTTTATACTATTTTTAAAGGAAATGATTTGACAGATGTTTTTGAATCAAATGGGTATACAAAAACAACTTCATATAAATTTGAAATGATTAAAATTTTATAATATGGGATTAGAAACAGCAGAATTTGATATGCTTAAAGAAATGGGTAGAAGAGCAGGAAGTATAGTGTCAAGTGGTCTTGGTGCTGTTATGTCTTTTAAGCAAGCTAGCGAACAAAAGAGAAATCAGATGGAGGCTCAGAGAGCTGCGGAGATTGCAATGGCTGAGGCTAAAAAACAACTAGAGGTTAATTACTATAATAAACTAGCAGTCAATAAAGAACCTTATGAGTTACAAAGAGAAATGGCTCTTGCGCAAGGCGCTCAAGCAATAGAGGGAGCTAGAGAGCAAGAGAGAGGAGTAGGGGCTACAGCAGGAAGAATACAAATGGGTATTACTGATTTGGGAAATCAACTTAGAACAGGTATGAGTGAAGAGATGTCTAATCTTGACAAGCTAAAAGCACAAGAAGATAGCAGACTTCGCGATATTGGTGTTCAAATAAATTTAGATGAAGTTGCAGGGCAGCAACAAATGGCTGCTGATGCTCAAGCTGCGGCTGCAGCTGCTACAGCACAGGGATGGCAAGGAGTTCAAGGAGTAGCTCAGAATATATATGGGTCTGCTCCATTGTATTCAGGAAAGGGAGGGAACACAAATATAGCTGCACCTCAGGCACCTAGTGCTGAGGCTATGGCTAGAACAAAGCAACAATTAAAGTTGAGTCCTGATCAAATGCCTCAAATACAAAAACCTCAAATGGTTAGCACTAATCCATTTGAATATAGCAATGCTACAAAATTTGGCTCTCCAATTAAAATGCCATTGTGGTCTCAAGATTATAATTATTTTAACTTTTAATAGATATGCCATTAGGATATAAATATGTAGAAAGGGATGCTACCGACTACGTCAATTGGGCGGAGATAGGTAAGAATATGAGTGATATGTTCGAGAACGAACGTAAGATTCGTGAACAAAAGAAGGCAGCTATTGATGAGGATTCAAGACAGATTGGTATTACTCTATCAAAATATCCTCAAGGTCAAGATACCAATGCAAGAACGGCGGCGCTTAAACTTGCAGATGACGCTACTCAATATAAAAATTTACAATTAAAATTACTTAAATCGGGCAAGTTAAAGCTTAAGGATTATCTTATTAATACTCAAAACTTAAAAGATAGTATTAATCAGTCTTTTGATGCTCTTGAGTCGTATCAAAAAGGATATGGAGAATCAATGGATGCATATAGAAATGGAACAGCATCTATAATGCAAGTAGATAATTGGAAGAAGCTTGAGGAGATTGGAGGAGATTGGGGTGGCGTTCAGTTTGTTATTAATCCAACTAATGGAGTTCTTAATCTTGCTAAAACAAAGAAGAAAATTATTGATGGTAAAGAAGTAATGTCTATATCTGATGATCCGAATGATATATACAGTATGAATCAGATTATGGGTATTACAAAATCAAAGATTGATAAGTTTGATGCTCAAAAAACATCTAATGATTGGGCTTCTCAAATGGCGACATATATAAAGTCGGATGCAGCTATGTCAGCCGCAGCAGGATTGTGGAAACAAGGTAAAGTTGTTACTATTGATGATATAACTAGAAGAGCTGATGAGTTAAAATTAAGTAATGGAGAAAGGCAAGAAATATTTAATTTCTACAATGCAGAGAACCAATGGATAGATAGCTCATTATCTAATCCGTATGCTAGAGGGTCTGTTCTTATGGACCATCTGCAATTTGTTCCGGGAACAAATAAGATGTATAGAAGAACTCACGACAAAGCAGATGCTGCAGCTAATGAAGAGGCTATATACGAAGAGATAAACCCAAGCACTCAACAAGGAACACTTATATTTAGTGATAAGCAAAAGAAAGATTCTAATGACTTTATGCGTAATATGACTAGACCTAAATATAAGTATGAGGAGAAGGTACAAACAACAGGTCAATTGCAGGATCAAACTGCTGAATGGAAAACAAAAAGAGCTGATGAAAAGAAAGCAGCCGACACCGCAATGAATGCTTGGAATCAAGTATTTACAGCAAGAACACCTGAGGCAAAAAGAGTTGCTGTTGATAATCTACTAGGAACTCAAAGAGCTTTAAGTTTAGGTATGACAGGAATAGACGTTGGAGATGGAACTGTTACAATATCTTATGAAGATAGAGACCCAAGAACAATTAAATTTGATAAAACAAAAACAACATTGGGTCAGTGGGCTGAATTAGGAACTGAGATACACGGGGTAGATGATACCAAACAGGTAATGAAAAGGTCAGGAGGAGGCAATCCAAATGCATTAATGACTGCAGAACAACAAAAATTTATAGGAGTTACAGCATCTAGAACTCCGCAAGACTATGGTAAGAAAATTGGTCAAGATGCATTAAATAAAATTACCGACCAAACTATTGTTAAAAATGACGCAAGTGCTACTGCTGAAAATTTAAATACTATGTTCTCTAATTTAGGATATACATTTACAGGAGACTATAGTTTAGGTATGGGAGGGAAAACGGATTATATTCAAATATCAACAGGGCAAGTGGACAAAGCTGGTGAACCTATTTTATCTGAAAAAATAACGATAGATGATAAAGACACTCCTGATACTATTAAGCAAAAGATTGCAGCATACTTGGCTTCTAATGTAAATAAAAAATTAGCAAAATCAGTATACGGAGAATTAAAACCCGGCGGTAGTGGAGAATTAGATTAAAAATATATTAATCAACAAATATGGATGAATTAAAAAAATTATACGATGTCTTAATTAGAGAAGGAAAGTACACAAAATCATTTGAAGAATTTCAAACTCAATGGAGTGATCAATCGTATAAGCAAAAGGTTTTTGATGCTGTTTCTAGAGATGGCTTATACACCAAAGACAAAGATTCATTCTTCCAAAAATATAGCGGACAAACAGCTCCTGCTCCTGCAATTGAGCAACCTGCTACCGAGCAACCTGCTGAAGAGTTTAAAAAAAAAGGACAATCCGTTACTACGGCATCACCTTCGGACGCTACTTCTTTGGGTTTGCCTACCGAGTTTCCTAAACCTCAGGACTTACCTATGGGGCAAGGGAAGCCATTTAAAATGGATTTAAGTGGCATTCAACCAAAAGAGACTGCGTTATCTGAAGAAGAAAGAAGTTTGGTAAAAGATAATACAGAATTTGAAAATGCAAAAACAAAAGAAAAATTTAGCATAGTCAATAGTGCGAACCCTATTCGACACCTTAATGAAGCGTATGGTAGTGCAGGTTTTAAATTTAAAAGAGAAAAGGGGGTTGATGGCCTTTCTGACAATCTAATAGCTACAAGTCCAAATGGGCAAGAAATAACGGTAGCTATAAATAATTTTAATTTTGGTAAAAATAGACCGGACGATAAAGAAAAAAATAAAGCTGAATTAGAAAAACTTCAGAATTTTATAAGAAACTCTCCAAAAGCTGATGAAAAAAATGCAGCTATACAAGAAGGGAAAACTCCTTCATTCTCAAAATCAATAAATGTAATAACGCCTGAGTTAATATCAGGCACTGAAGAGAACGTAGTTCCTAAAATGAATTATCATTTTAAAGAACTAGGATTCAAGTTTGAAGAAGCAGGAATGACAGGAGACTTTATGACCGTTACTGCTCCTGACGGAACTCAAATGGAGGTGTCTTTAGACAATTGGACTTCAGATAAAGATAAATCGCAAGCTGAAAAACTTCAAAAGTTTATAACGCAAAAATCAAACCTACAATCAATAACTGATTTTGAAACAAAGGCGATAGGAGCAAATGCAAAGATATCTGAAGATAAAGAAATCAAAGATTCGGTAAGTGCAATAAGCAAAGATGTAAATGCTTTGGTTCAAGAAAGAATAGCTCTTAATCAGAAATATGAATTGCTTACCAATACTTTTAGTCAACTAGATGCTGTTCCTGAAAATCAAAGAGATGCTTCTTGGCAACAAAAATATACTCAAGCAAATGCTGAAAAGCAAACTATATCAGATCAAGCCGCCATATTAGAAGAAAAGAGGTCAAGCATAGAAACTAAAGACGCTCAGTTGCAGTCTGCCGCAGGTAAGTATTATACTATGAAAGGCGAGCAGGGGACTTGGTATGGTAATATGTGGAATCAGCTTAAGGGAGCATTTGGCGAAGCAGGAGCAGGCAGGCAAAATTTAAAATTCGAATTAGCTAGAAAAATACCCTATGTAGATGACATTATAATGGCTGTTAATTATGGTCCAACTGAAAGAAGTACAGAGTATAAGGATAAGTTTATTGAGATAGCTAAAGATATGAAGATTCAAATACCTGAAGGTATTGAAGGAGATTTACAAAAGTTTAATGATTGGAAGAACTCATTAGCTTTTGGTGATGTAAGAAGAAAAGAAATAGAGGACAAGATTCTAAATGAAACAATAAAGTCAAATAAAGAAGGTATTAGCGAAACTGTTATAAAAGGATATTCAGCTATGAATGACCCTAATACCACAGTTGAATATACCGACCTTTCTAAAAAAGGATTTTGGGGAGGAGCCATATCTAGTCTTATAGGGTTTGCTCCTGCGATGATTGGTACTCCTATAAATAAGGCGGCTACAATGTTTGCTATGTCTAATGAGAATATGCAAAAAGAATTTAACAGCAATCCTGCATTTAAAGACGTTAGTGAAACAGACAAAATGATTTATGCTTTGCCATTTAATCTTGCAAACTCGGTATTGTTAGAGTTTGGATTAAATAAGATGATGGCAAATAAAAGTTTTGTAGCAGACTTAGTAAACACATCACTTAAAGGAGTAGGAGCTAAAGCCACTGCTGCTGAGCTTAAATCTGTAATGAAAGGCGAGGTCAATAATTTTCTTGCTAGAGGCGGTATAGCTACAGCTAAGAGTGCTTTAGCAGGTGCTGAGTTGGGTGCAGCTATGCACGTATCTGACGAGGCTATCAGAGAGTTTTACAATAATGTTAGTGGCAAAGAGATGCTTAGAACGCCTGATTCTGTAGGTGAATTTTTAAGAGAAACAGGAGAAGCAATGGCGTCAATGGCTGTTGGTGGTGCTATACTTGGTATACCCGGTTCACTACACGCTGCTGCAACTGAGACAGGATATAAAGGGATGAGTAATGAGCAGTTCAGACTATTTGAGTCTGCTGCTAATAATACTGATTTGCAAACAGCTTTTGTTACTAATTTAAAAAACAAAGTAGTAAGCGGAGAGATAACTACAGATCAGGCAAAAGAAATTTTAAACAACTACCGCAATTCAGTTGGTTTATTTAGGTCTGTTCCTGAGGGATTAGATTTAGATGCAAAGAAAGAGGCGATGGATTTGTTGAAAGAGAAAAGAGATTTAGAGAATAAGATTAAAGATAAGGATGCGGCTTTGGTAAAACCACAGCAGGAGAGAATAAACAAAATTAACGAACAACTAACTAAATTAAGTGAAGATGCCATTCAAAAGCAAAAAGCAAATGAAAGCCTGTTACGCGCAGGGGAAGAAAGGTTGGGACTGCCAAAAGTGGGCGAAGGAAACGCCCAACCTGAAGTCATTACCGGAGAAAAAACCGTCACTCCTGAAGGGACGGAAGAAGTAGAAAATTTAGCTAAGGACTTAGGAGTAAAATTTAGGGAAGGCGGAAGAGTTGGCGATGAAGGGTTTGTTTATTATAATCAAGATAACACACTACCTATAGTTGATGCATTTTCAAAAGAAATGAGAGATGAATATGACAATGTTGTATTTAAAAATGAAGAAAAAACTCCTGAACAATTCGTTGCAGAGGCATACAACAAAGCTAAAGCGGATGGAAGCAATCCTGAGTTAGTAAAATCAGTAGAGGAACTATTAGGCAAACAAGCTCCTGAAGAGACGGAAGAAGTAACATTAGAAGAGCCAAAAACAGATGAAGAAAGAAAATCTTTATCAGATAGATTAAGGTCTTTAAAGTCTGATCCAAATAGAACATACGAGAGTATACTTGGTATCCCTGTAGCTATATGGGATGGTAGCATTGAATTGATATCAAAATCTATTGATGCAGGAGTAAAAATAGCAGATGCTGTAAAAAGAGGCATAAACTATATTGAAAAAAATCATAGAGGTAAGTGGGATAAAAAACAATTTAATGATAAGGTTATAGGGCACCTATCTGCAAAAGGAATAGAAATAAAAAAAGAAGATTTAGAAGCCAAAAAAGAAAAGGAAAATGCAGAAATAATAAATGGCTTTTATTCTCCTCTTGAACAAGGAGTATTAAATTCTGATGTAGAAAAAACAACAGGTAAAGAATGGCTTAAAAAACTTGAAGGCAGTACTGAAGGAGATGAATTAAGGTTTACAGGTATGCAGGATTTTTTATCTGAAAATTCAGATAAGTCATTGACCAAGCAAGAAGTGCTTGATTATATGAAAGATAATAGAATACAAATAAACGAAGTTCAAAAAGAAGAAAAAGACACAAAGTATTCTACATATCAACTTCCGGGAGAAAAAACAAATTATAAAGAGATATTAATAACACTTCCTAAAAAAACAAAAAGTTGGCTCATTGAATCTCATCCATCTTTTGACACTCTTTATTATACAAAAAATACATACGGTGTAAAATCTGCTGAATACGATTCTATTAAACGCAGAATATGGAGCGAAATAGCAGACAAGGTAGGTCCTGAGTATGCAAATAGGGTATTCAATCAATACGAATCAGAAAAAATACCATTCAGGTCATCTCATTTTAGTGAACCAAATATATTGGCTCATATAAGAATGAATACAAGAGTAGATGCAGAAGGTAATAAAGTTCTACATATAGAAGAAATACAATCAGATTGGGGACAAAAAGGGAAAAAAGAAGGATTTGCTAATGAAGATATTATTTCAAAAGAAAAGGCAAATGAAATAGAAAATCGCATTTATTCTTTGCAAGATGAATATTATAATAAAAATATTCCTTTAAAGCAAGGACAAGGTAGAGAAAATGCTTTATATGAATATGCTATAAAAAAAGGGATTGTAACAGAAAAAGAAGTAGAACAATTAACTGCTTATAATGATAAAGACTATGGAGAAAATAATAAAGTTAAACCACCTGAAGCTCCGTTTGTAACTAAAACAGCAGATTGGACTAAATTAGCTTGGAAGTCTATTATTAAAGAAGCTGTTAGGCAAAATGTTGATAAGGTTACTTGGACTACAGGAGAGCAACAAAATGAAAGATATGATTTAAAGAAAGATTTAAATCATCTTGATTATTGGAAAAATGACAATGGTACTTATGGTGTAAATTTAGATTTTAAAACTCCTCAAGAATTTACAAAACCATCTGAATTAACAGAAAAAGAACTTGCTGATTATTTTGGAAAAGAAATAGCTAATAAAATAGTATCTGATAAATCTAATCCAACAGAAAATAACCCTAAAAGATTGCAAGGAGATGATTTAGCTGTAGGCGGAAAAGGGATGATTGGTTTTTATGGTTCTACAAAAGAAGGTAAAATAGGTATTGTAGGGGAAGTAATAAAGTCTTTAACAGGACAAGAGCCTAAAACAACAGAAATAAATAGCATACAAGGATTAGAAAAATCTAAACAAAAACTCGATGATTTTATTTCTAAAATGAATGAAAAATATAGTTTACCAGAAAATGGTAGATTTTCAAAATTAATTGAAAGAGTCGGAACTGATGAAGAAATAAAAGCACACCAAAAATTACAAATAGATTATCAAAATGAATTAAAAAAGCAAGCTGAAATAAAATTTCAAGATAAATCAACAGAACCTTCTACTCAACATTCAATAGATATAACTCCTGAAATAAAAGAAGCCGTAGAAAAAGGAGTAAGTACATTTAAGGGGTTATCTGAGTCTAAATCATTGGCTGATAAAATAAGAGCAGCAAAGATTGGCACAGGCAAAGCATTTGATGCTATACTTGGTATCCCTGTAGCAATATGGGATGGTAGCGTTGAATTGGTAGCTACAGCTATTGAAGCAGGTAAATCATTAGCTGACGCAATAAAAGCAGGTAAAAGATATATTGAGGCTAACCATAAAGAGAAGTTTGATGCTAAAGAATATGAGCGTAATATAAAGTCGGCATTAATTTCAGGCTATGAAGAAACAATGAAAAAACTGCAAGATGATGTTGACATTGCTCTTGGCAGAAAAAACACTTGGGAAAATAGAGTTAAAGAACTTACAGACAAATTAGATGCTTATAAAGAAACAGATGAGTATAAGGAAGGAGATAAAAGAGGTAGAGCTGATAAATTAAAGAAAGCCATAGAAGAAGCAAAACAAGAGCGTGATACGTCATACGAGAGCACTATAAATGACGCTATGGAGATTTTGAAGAATAGCGATATGTATAAAAACGCTACCCAAATTGAGCAAGAAGAGTTGATTAGAGATGTAAGAAGTAGGTTTGAGCTTAAAGAAAAAAAGGCTCCATCTCCTGAAAAATTATTAGGTGAACCTGAGCCTAAAAAAGTTATAACAACTGATAAGGAGATTATTAAAAATAGAATATTAGATATTGCTAAAGGCTTTAAAGAAGGAGCAAAGTTTACAAAAGAAAAAGCAAGAGAGGCTAGAAGAAAATTAGAAGAGTATATCGATTCGGTAAAAGACTACGGTAACCTTACTCGTGATGATTTAAATAAATTAAGGAAAGAGGCAAGAAAAGTTGAAGATGAAGCAAGTTTAGATAAGGCTGTTGATAAGATAAATAAAATTATTGACAATGCTAAAACTGATATCATTGAGATAAGCGAATACAAAATGCTTAGAGAAATGATGTTAGCTATAAAAGAGGCTAAAGACAACATAAAAGAAAAAAGAAAAATATTAGATGCCACTATAGCTAATATTAAAAAGTCAGGAGACGTATCCGCAAGAAAAGTAGGTACCTTAATTAAGAAACTTGGTAAGGTAAATCTTGAGAGTGACGTTGAGATGGAGAAAGTTATTGAGTATGCTGAGAAAATATTTGCTGATGCTGAATACGATAACAAGTTATCTAAAGCTGAATCTATAAGAACGTCAATAAGAAAGCTATCTAGAGATGCATTAAAAGCATATAACCTTACAGAGCTAGGAAAGTACTTCGCAAAAATAAAGCCATCTATGGTTGAAAATATAGATGCTTATAATGAGATGGCAGCCAAAGTAAAAGAAGCCATAAAGGGATCTACTTTAGGTAAAGAGGAGATTAATGAAGCCGAAATGGTTAAGGTCAGTGAAGTAATGGAGTATGTCGATGAGATGTTGAAGGCTCAAGATGAGGCAATGGAAAAAGAAAGATTGGCTACCGAAGAAGAGATTGTTGGAGAAAATATGTCAGAGATGACAGAAGCAGAAAAAGAAAAGCTTCTTAAGGAAAAAGAAACTATCATCAAAAAAAATATCAAAGACCGATTCAATGGTTATGTTCAAAGAATAAGAGAGGCTTTATCTACAGGCATTGACCCTGCTACCGGAGATAGCTTAGAGGTGTCTGATGCCAAAAAAGAAATAGTAAAGAAGTTTATGGGTATGGATACTGACTTGCTTTCTGCAAAAGATGCATTGGCAGCTATGGATTCATTGAAAAACTTTTTAGATAATGGCTCTACTGCATCAATGGAAAGTATTGTTAGTAAATACCAATATACTAGAAATGCAGAGATGTTAGCAGATCAAGGATTTCATTCAAAGGAATTACAATATGCTTGGGTTAAAAGTTGGGGAAGAGTATTGGGAGAACAGTTTATGACTATACCTATTCTTATAGAAAGAATGTTTGGAGGTACTGCATCAGGAAATAAACTTTCAAAATACTCAGGATTTACAGAGTTAAAAAACCAAAAGACATTTGCTCAGCATCTATCAACAAGTGTTAAGAATGATTATATAAAACAGTTCTTTAAAAGGGAAGCTAATGGGAAAGCGTTTAACACTTCTGAGAATAATATCGAGAGAGGTATGCTAGCTGCAGTTAAAAGAACAGTGATAGGTACTCCCGAAGAGCAACAAGCAGAGTTTAAAAGAAAGAAAGACTTAATAGATGAATCTATAAAAGAACTTAAAATAGGAACAGAAGAGGAGAAGCAGTTAGCTAAATTGTACGAAACTGTTTACGATAAAATACTTAAAGATTCAAATACCATTACTGATGTTATTAGCAAAGTAGATAACGTTAATTTAGAGGCAGTTAATTTTTGGGTAAAGAAGTGGTCTGATATTTACGACCAATTAGCGGACATATCAGAGAGTATATACAACAAAAGATTAGGCAAGGATATAGATTATAATCCTGACGTTCTTAAGAATTTATTTAACAGAGGAGGAAGCGAAGAAATAGGAGACGAAGAATCTTTGTTCCACGCAGGCACTAGAGGTGTTTACGAAAGAAAGACAGGCGTATTAGAAGAAAACCAAAGAGTAACTAATTTGCCTAAAAATAAAATGACTGATAAGGTAGAGAGGTATTTAGATTTATCTTTTGATAGAAACAATACAAATGCTTACTACGATGCTTTGATGGATATATACACATCAGCAACGGTTAGAGGAGTAAAGGCGTTCTTTAGTTCTGAAGCCTTTGATAAGATAGTACCTTATGCTAGAGATAGAGCTATATTATATAATAGTAGCAGTAATGCCAAAGATCAAGGAGCTATACAAAGATTTATAAGAACGATAAGAAGCAAGGATATCGTTAACAATGATGAGGCTTCAAAGATGATGAGAAAGTTAAACTCAGTATCAAAGATTGGTACAGCAGCAGCATTAGCAGGAGGATTTCAGTTGTTTAAACAAAGTGTACCTGTTGGAACTAACACATTAATAAATACCGGAGGCAAGTTAGATGTAATGGGATCAATGTTTGATAAGGCAAAAAATGATTTCTTAAATAGGATTGGTTATGGTATATCTATTAGGGGAATGGAGTCTTTGGCAAATGTAGAGTCTTTAAACAAGATGGTTGAAGCCGATAAAAAATCTCTTGTAGGAAAATATTTTGAAGGAGTAGAAAACTTAAACGATAAAATGCTTCGATTATTTCTAGTTTCTCCTGATGTATTTATAGCTAGAGCATCTTGGCTTTCTTATTACGAGAAAGCATTAGAGAAGCAAGGTATAGATCCAAAGACTATAGACTATAATAAGGATAAGGTAAATAAAGATGCCGCAGATTATGCTCAAAGTATGGTGGATAGACAACAAAATATATCTGATGCTGATCTTCAAGGAAAATGGCTAGGTTCAAAAGACACAAAAGAACAGGTTTTCAATAAACTGATAATGCCTTTTGCTAGTTTTAGAATAAACCAAACGATGAGAATGCTTTCTGATTTATCTACTTTAAGCAAAAACTCAGTAGCTACAGCAGAAGATAAGGCTATAGCTAGAAGGTCATTGTCAGGATATCTTGCGGAAGCTGTTGTGTTTAGAAGTATATCAGGAGTGGCATCTGTTGCATTAGGAAATTGGACTAAGTCTTTATTAGGACAAAAAGAAAGCGAAGAAGATAAGAAGAAGAGAAAAGGATTCACTATAAAAACTCAAGTAACTGGAGCCATAACAGATTTAGCTCCAATACCTTTTCTTGAATATCCTCTTGCTGTTGGTGTGGACGAGGTTATTAATGTTATTCAAAAACTTGCAGGAGTTAAGGAAGAAGATATATCTCATTTATTTACAGGCTCAAGACAAGATGTATATAAAACCTTAGGGGTTTTTGGTATACTTCCTAAAAAAATAGACGGAATGATTGAGGCTATGGAGTTAAAGACTACAGGTAAGTTTACAGATGAGTATGGTAGAGTAAAATATATATCTAAAAAAGACAAAGATGCTTTAGGTAAAATTGTAGCATTGTCTATTGTAAATACTTTTGCTACGGCTCCTGCAGAAGCAAATGCGATAATAAATAATAGTATTAAATTTGCAAAGAAAAATGCATCTTCAAAAACTCCTGAGCAAATACAAGGTAAAGCAAAATTATTGCACGGATATGATAATGTAAAGGATATGAAAAGGTACGACCCTGACCTTTATGATGAAACATTTGGAAAGGAATCTTCTTTATATGAAGCTGAAGAAAAAGTAAGAGAACAAAAAAAAGAAGAGAAACAAAAGGAAAGGGAAAGAAAAGATGAAGAAATGGATTATACCCCAAAAGAAAAAAGAAAGTCTTGGTTTGAAAAAAGAAAAAGTTCTTTAAAGGATAAAACAAAAAAATCATCTTGGTTCAATACAAAAAAATCAGAATAACAAATGCCTAAAAAACCGTCACCAAAGTCAGATGTTGCAAGAGAGTACAGGAGAAAGCATCCTGAAATGCCAACATTAAAATTAGCAAGAATAATGTATGGTGAAAACAACCTTACGTTTAAAGATGTGGAAGATGCTAGAGGAACCCTAAGGTATATCGAAGGCAAGCAAGGAAACAATACGACAAAGAAAACTATAGCGACTACTGAGTTCTATCGAGAAGAAGATAGACCAAGAAACCCATACAACTTGCCTGAGTCTGATGAGACTGTATATGAGCCATTTGTGATTAAGGGGTTCAGCAAGATTGGTA
>Ga0214919_10003756_pt1 | contig 22644 bp, 26 predicted proteins | sample LL1503_MetaG_FD_177994 | JGI IMG/M metagenome (GOLD analysis project Ga0214919, IMG submission 177994) | Freshwater microbial communities from Lake Lanier, Atlanta, Georgia, United States - LL-1503 | ecosystem: Environmental > Aquatic > Freshwater > Lake | place: USA: Georgia | collected... | reverse complement strand
CTGGGACCAGTGGCTAACCTACCAGCATGAGAAGAATAAGCCCAAGGTGAATGCTATTCTAGGCATTCTTCCTGTAGATGAGTTCTAAAGTCAACATTTCATTCTTTCAAAAAAAAATATTTTTTTTGTTCCTTATATTCTTGAAAAAAATTGAAAACACTGCTAACGCCAGAATAAGCGTGCAGCCCCCATCTATAAGATACGCACCTACATAAGAAATAATGGCTCTGACAATTCCCTACGAGGGATTTGCCTACCTCCCGCACCAAGAGGCAGGCGTGAAATGGCTTCTCAGCAGAGAGGCCCCGGATGCTCGGATGTTCCAGGGCGGAATCCTAGCAGATGATATGGGCTTGGGTAAGACGTGGCAGCTCATCGGCCTCATTCTTAACAGCACGCTTAAAAAAACACTCCTAGTTGTTCCAGCATCTCTGCTGGAAACATGGATTGCGGCCCTCCAGCAGGCTGAAATTGCTGTCTACCACAAGGAGACAAGCGGTTCTCGTTGGACTAAACTCAGCGACCCCAAGACAAGAAGTAAATATGTCTTTCTGATTAGTTACGACCGTTTCGTAAACGGCTGTAAGTATGGACTGCTAGAAGAGACAACTTTCCAGCGTGTTGTGTGCGACGAGGCACAGAACATTCGGAACGGTCCTAAGACAAAACGCTTTGCGGCCCTTATGAAGCTTCACCCCTCTGTCCGCTGGCTTCTAACAGGAACCCCTTTTCAAAATCGCGAGGAAGATCTGCTGAACCTCTTTACATGGCTCAGTCCCATCGCAGTAGAACAGCACCCAATGCCAATCCTTGTTCGGCACTGCCTCTTGCGTCGCACCTATGCTGATCTGCGTCAGTGGAATTTCCCCGGAACACCTCCTCCGTACAAGCGTGAAACAATTATCTGTAAGGCGGCTTCTGTAGCCGAGCAGAGACTTTTGGCTAAACTTCTTGGCCGAATTATCTTTGCAAAAGCACATCGGACTCCGCCATTCATGATTCTTGAGATGTTCATGCGAATGAATCAGGCCATGGCCCATCCTTTCGTCTACTTCAACTCATTGAAGAACAAGAAGGGACTGGAAATCAAGCAGGAGGAGTGGCTAGGTCTGCCATCTGGCAAGACAACTGTGCTGAGTTCCATGCTGGCCCAGACTGAGAAGGAGCCGACCATTACATTCTGTACCTACACAGATGAGATTCGCATTGTGGCGGGCATCTTTAAGGAAAAGGGATATAAGCACGTCTATATTCTGAATGGCCAAGTAGGATTCCAGCAGAGGCAAGATTCTATTGCGGACGCACGAGCTCTTGTTCTTGCTGGAAACCAAGACGTAGCATTTGTAGTCCAATGGGTAGCAGGAGGAGCAGGCCTGAATCTTCAGTTCTGTACGCGGGTCTTTCTCTATACGCAGCACTGGAACCCGGCTGTTATCCAGCAGGCAATTGGACGTGCTCATCGGATTGGACAGACTAAGCAGGTTCGCATCTATTCCCTCGTCTTCAACTTTGAGGACAAGCTGAATATGGACAAGCGGATGCGACTGGCCCAACGAATGAAGATGGAGGAGGCACATGATATTCTGGAAACTCTTCTGCTGGAAGACAGTGTTTCTCGTCAAGCAGCTCAGCCTCCTCAGCAGCAACAGCAACAGCAAGAGCCAGTAGACGAGGACCCCTCTTAAAAAAAAATTTAATAAGCCTCCGTCTAAAGGAAAAAACGCATACTACAATATAAACAACAATGCAGATTTTTATTAAGACACTTACTGGCAAGACAATCACGCTGGATGTGGAGCCGTCCGACAGCATTGAGAACGTGAAGCAGAAGATTCAAGATAAGGAAGGAATTCCGCCTGACCAGCAGCGTCTCATTTTTGCTGGAAAGCAATTAGAAGATGGCCGCACACTCAGCGATTACAACATTCAGAAGGAGTCCACGCTCCACCTTGTTCTCCGTCTTCGCGGAGGCTTTTAAATCTTCCTAAAAGATAAATGCCTGTTTCATTAGCACAAAAAATAAGGGAACAGAAAAAACTTATTACAGATTTAAGCAAACGCTGGAATTTAGCAATTAAAATGGAACAAACATTTAATAGAAATGGTATTATTTCTGATATGAAAGGACGGACAAAAGCTGTAAAGGAAGTTTCTAAGTGTGCGAAAAAATACGAAGAAGCTGTAATCAAATTACATGGATTAGAGGAAAATTCTACATAGGTGTCCCAGCCGTGCGCCAAGCCTCTAAACGCCGATAATAGTCAGCCATCATTTCATCATTTTCCTTCTTTGCTTTCAAGCAGACGGGACAATTATGACAAGGCCCATATCCATCTTCCCACTCCACCTGATGTTTTGACTTGATTTCCTTAGGAGCCGATTTGAAGGTCCTATAATCACGATGTTTCGGATACAACTCTTCCTTATATTTAACAATATGATGGTCATCAGGAAGCCAAAATGGCTCAAGATGAGGAAATTGCATATAATAATAAGCGGCTGAATTACCGGGCGGAGCTTGCCAAGCAACTGTAAGTTTCTTAGTGTACTCCGGATTCAAATGCTCTTTACCATACCATTTCATCCGATTAACATTCATTTTGCTTAACCCAATTCCCAAGGCCGTATTCAATTTTGACCTAGAATACCAAAAAATTTGAATACCCAAGCAACAGGAGTAAAAGCATACCGCAACGTTGTTTTAAGAATTGTAATAATGGAGTCTCAGTGGACAACTGTAGGTAAGCGTAGTAATAAGGTTAATCCTGCTCCGGTAATGACGCAGAAGGAGGCTGCCTTTGTGGATGCTGTCCGTACAAATGAGGTGTATTCAAAGCGTCAGTTTACAGAGGGTCTAACTGCTCATAGGACAACTGAGCCGGTTTATAGCAAGGGGCTGCATCCCCACCCCCGAGGAAGCGGAGGTTCGGTTTTCTCCTCCCGTCTACGGGCTGAGGTTGAGCAGGCTCGTGTAGAGCCACTTGTTGTTGCTGAAACGCGGAATACGGTAGAATTTCAGGCCACTAAGCCTTCTCCGTACATGAATGCTGCTAAGAAGGGACTTGAAAAGGAGAAGGCACGTGTAGCAAACGCTGCGATTGCGGCCACCACAACTAATGACAGTTATCCCGGTATGCTACCGATGCGTTTCAACCGCTCTAGGCCCCAGACAGCCCCTCTTCACGAAGAGCCCGAACACTATGATGATGAGGGTTTTGACGATTCAGATGCGGTTGTACATATCCGTCGGAAGCGTGTGCAGCCCACGGATAAGTTTCAGCCTATTTCACGCGTAACGGCCATTCATAAGTCGGCCATTGACATTATTGAGCCGGAGGACGATGAGCCCCCTCAGCAGGTAGGACAGGAAACCGATTATGTGTAAGTTAATTTAAGCATCTGTCCCGAAAGTTCCAGCAAATCCCAAACATCTGCATAAACCCTCATAAAAGTTTTTTTGTTTCCTGTTCGCACATCATCTTCTTGGACTGTTAGAAGTAATTGTAATTCCGGTTTTTCAGTCTGTGTCAAATTGAGAGTTCCTGCAGGAATATCTAAATCCTCCGCACCCATATCTAGCAAATATACACCATCTACGCTTTTCCCTATATCATGGCAGTAACACGTTAATTTCTCAAAAACATCTGAGTCCCAGATACCTAATCTGTCTTGCCCATGAATAAAAAATGTCAATTTTGAAAACCAAGTGACACCCGTAGAAGGAGCATAATTCCACGCCTGTCCTGCTTGTGCTGAAGCATTAGATTGAAACAGAATACGAAGGCGTTGAATTGAACCATACACTTCAAGTGATTTCCGCAACGTAGGAGGTGACCCGATTTTCCAAATGTTATCTTCCAGTGTATATTGATTTGCTATACATCGTAAGAATGGAACTTTCCATGTAGTTGAACGCAAGAGTTTCTGGCAGACTGAATCTACATAGATATATTGGACGCGAAGTTGAAATGTAGGCCGACCTAATTCACTTTTCTTTTTAGTTTGAAATCCGATTACACTTCCGCTGCTGCTTGTCTGAACTGTCATAGGCCGCTCAAATACATTTGGCATCAAGGCACCAGAAGAAGATTCAACAATCTGCAAAAATTTATTAATATAAATCCGAATCTTCAATGTAAAGGGACTTACTGAACCAATCGGAATACCAAAATCATTGGGAAGAGAATCAAATGGAAGATTGAGTTTAACTTCTAATTGACCGGGTGTGGCATTTCTTTGGATTCCAAGCACTGAACCATCATGTCCACCTGTTAACGCCTTTATAACAGCAATCTTGCCATTCGTAGATTTGGATTGTGCTCGTAACCACATGGCTTCACCAAAATCCTCGTAAATCATAAGTTGATTCTGAAAAACTTGTACTTTATTAATACAATAATATCCAACATGATTTGTATACCCGTATGAATTACCACTCAAATCGCGAACAAGTCCCACACCATTCTGAGCCGCGACAGTGCTCGGCAACCATGACGGCAATTGTATCAAAAGATGAATATCTTTAATAATATCCGCAACCGGATCAAGTGTAAAATCAATATATGAGTCAAAATCACCTTCATTACGTGGAAGTAAAAATCGTGTTTCCCTTAACCAAGGACTAGCACGCCGATACAAACTGTGAAAAAAACTAATCTTTGGTTCCCCGGTAAAAAAAGTATCTTTTTTTCCCCGAGCAACTAATTCAAGAAGACCTGCTCCACCTCCCGCACTCATTAATCCCTATTCTTTCGCATATTTTAAACACAGACTTAAGTTGTCCACTGTTTATTACAGATTTGGCACTGATACTCAAAGAGCAGATTCTTCACATCAGTCTTAACATAGATAATATCCTTTGGGGGTGTGGCAGGGTCAGAAGCAGGACGATTGCTTTGGCAATCCCCATTAGGACACTTTACATTATGGAGATGCGGCATAGTAGGGTCTGAACGCGTAAATTCGTTCATAAAAGACTGCTTATTCTTCTGATTCTGTAAATCGGTACGGAAATGGGTTTCAAGAATGAGTGCTTCATCAGATGTCTGGGGCTTCATTTCAATAGTAATACCGTCCTTCTTGCAGGTATGTGTTAGATGTGTTGCATCCGCTTTTACGTAGAGCAGATATCCGCAGATTTCACAGAAACGCATTATCTATATCTAACTATTGTATCTTTTTTGTATTCAAATTTTAAACACGCAAGATGTTTAGCTTAAACACGCAAGATGTTTACCCAAAAACACAAAAAATTTGACACCCTATGGCCGCTAGAACTAAAGCAGACATTCCAAATGGTTCCTCAGTATGTATGGATTCCTAGTAATCAGAATGAGAAGGCCGCATTCACCAGCAATTCACTGCTAGAGGCAATCAAGGCAGTTGCAGTTACTGGATCTTATAACAGGAATAATATTCCTCGTGGACGAGTCATGTTTGTGGGTTCACAGGAAAATCGCATCTTTATTGACGAGACAAGCCTCTGTAATGCTGTACATAATGACAATCTAACAGAGCAGGGTCTTTCCGCATTCATTCATAGTCACGGTTTTACCACACATATTAAGTATATTCGCTTTCCATCAAGGGGATATCTGCTAGAAATTCCTTATTATCTACCGAATCAGAATTCTGTGTGGCTACATGTAAACGCAAATTCAATTCGCGATGATTTCTCAGATACAGTTTCATACGTAGAGAATCTCAGCACAAGTCTCTATAATCGTAGTCGGATGAATCATCCTTATAATGTTGTAGAAGATGGACAGATTACCATACAGTCCGTTCATCTTATTGAGAATGAGATTCCCGAATCCCTACGCTACATTGAGCAGAGCGGTAACCAGTGGCATAAGGCTATACCCCTTCACAATAAGCAGAAGGTTAATACATTTATCACAATGAAGATGGTAAATAACACAACTCTAGCAGCGACCACAACTCCTCTTACGCTGAGGTATCTTGCTCTGATTCATACAGCAAATCTTTATAAGAATATGTCTGAGAATGAAAGTAAGACTACTCTATTGGTACTAAAGAAGACTTTTGAGAACCTATCAGAAGATACTCAGAAGACCACATATGAAACACTATACAACAACGTACTAAATAGCCATCGTTCTTCCTTTGAACTAATTGGCCAGCTAAACTGGACTAATACCGAATCAATCCTTGAGTACTCAACAAATGACGTACTCGTTCTATAAATTAAGCAAAATATCGTTCTAAAAAGGCTTCAAAAACAGGAACATTAATTTTTAAATGTTTTTTACTTTCATCTTCTGTTACATCTGTAAATTGTGTATATGAAAAACCAAGTCTATCACATATCTCATGATAATGCTTGTAGCTAGGAGCTGCATCCCTAATTTCAATTATCTTTACACTAGGGTCACAAAAGACAGAATACGACATTCCAGCACCATGAATACCAAGTATTAATTTTGATGATTTAAAAAGACGAATTTTGTCACAAAAAGATAAATCCTCCATATAGACTTTTTGAATTCCCTTTCTCTGCAAAATGGGTATAATCTCATCTTCATTAAGTAAACGACGATTTATTGTAGATGGATGATTCCGAGAAATAAAAATACTTTTATTTTCACAGGCGGTATTTTCCCAAATCTTTTTAAAAAAAGTCCGAACATATTGATATACCCACTCTTCATTTTTTGCTTCCGGTCTATCCCACAATAAACCAGGTAGTTCAATATATTCACATGTAGGGTCAAAATAAGAAATACGAAGATATTTCGGAGGAAAATTGCTTAAAATATCTTCTATAAATGGATTACTAAGCGGATAATAAAAGTATAGTTGCGGATTTTCATCAATGTAATGAAAACGAGGAATCATGTAAAATAAAATGTGATAAATATTTGCGTCTCCAGCATTTCCCAACTTTATCATCTTTGGTTTTTTAGTAAAGGCTAACATTGTGTGAAGACTACATCTATGCTCGGAAAAACCAGGATTCTTTGCTTTTAATTGTTGTATCATATCAGGTATATCTGAGTAATCATTATAGACAGCACCATTTGAAATAATTATAGTTTGCGAAGGCATCTCGTTAATTAAACGATATTCGTAATACTTGCTGACCGCATAAACTTTATAAAATTGAAGCATAAATCATACCTATTGCCCCAACAGGATGAATTTCTTGACTTCACTAACATATCTAACAGGAGGTTTTGGCCTCTTGTCAATGTTTGCTCCAATTGTGACACCCTTTCTCTTTATTATTCGCCTCTTTGGCATAAATTATTACACAATTCGTAATGATGAAGAACGTATTCGCATGGTAATTAAGCATCTACAGAAACAGACAATCAGTTCTCAAATTATCTATCAGTTCGGCAATAGTTTTCCATCAGGAACATTCATTGGATGGAATTATGCTGGATATTATAATTATGGTAGTCAGCGGGAAGGTGGAACCGGCGAAGTTCATATGATTTGTACGAAAGAGGCATTCTTAAAGATAATTGAGGCACCAAAAACTGGCCCAATCTTCAAGCAAATTGCAGAAACAACGGAAACTACGGAAACTGTAGAAACCAAAGAAGAAGCATTTCCATTAATGATTTATGGACGTGAAGGCAGCTACACATCTTTATGGTATACATCAATTGACCTTGATTTACAGGGACTAGAACCTATCGGGAAGCAGAAAGAGATTGTAGATGATATCTGCCAGAAATATCAGAAAATGAGTCGCGGCGTATTCTTTATTCATGGTATTTCTGGAGCAGGTAAAAGCACAATTGGTCTGCTAGTTGCTAAGAAGTTGAAGGGGACTATTTGCCATACATTTAATCCAACTGAACCTGGCGATAATCTTCATGGTCTTTTACGAACTACCTGTCCAGCAGAAGAGTTGCCAACAATTATTGTGCTAGAAGAAATTAATACTCTAATTCGGAATATTCACGAGGGAACCATCCAGCGTCACAAGAATATTACAACGCTCATCCATAATAAGTCCACATATAACACCTTCATGGATGATATGATTCTGTATAGAAATGTTATCATTATTATGACAAGTAATGAGGACAAGTCTAGTATTGACGCAATTGACCCGTGTTATCTCCGTTCTGGAAGAATTCAAGGAAACTATTCTATGCCCGAAGCATTACAGTAGAACAAAGACCACGTTTATAACGCTGAACAATTTCTTTAGAAATAGCCAAGTATCCAGCAAATACAGATATTGTCTCGGGTAATTCAATTCTCATAATTTTTTCATACATAGCAGTCATTTCACTTGTCATCATAAATGCAGACCCTTCATTCATAACACCTATAACTAAATCATTCCACGTTTTACTCATAGAAGGTTCATCTACTTCACCGCGGGATAAAGCACAATCTGCTAGAGAAACTAGAAAGACTAGCAATTCTTCAAGCCGTTCTTCGGGAAACCAATCAAAAAATCGGAGTTCAATTCCATGATTATAGTGTTTCTTATAATTAATATCAAGCCCAATTTTAGGTAATTCTTTATAAGCAGACTTCGCATGAAATTGTCGATACCACCAATAAGGCGACTCAGATGCTCGTATTTTTTCTATTTCTAGTGTTAAGATTTTTCCTTCCCGCATAGAGTTTGTGTCATATGTACCCACACTAATATACCGACTAACAGCACAACGTTGTGAAGACTTGGCAAACCCATTAAGATGAGCAGAAAAAGGGTCTGGTGAACCATACACAGCAATTAAAAGAGGTTCCATCCATTGATAAAGCAGGATTGCTTGTTTATGTTGTTGTCGAAATATTTCAGGATGTAAAAGCGGTGGCGGTAATTCAGATGTTGTATCTTTAGCTCCTAGCAGTGATGGAAGTGTGATATTAATATGATAAGTTCCATTATTAAACATCACAATATTTCGTGGATTACTAAAGAAAACTGCCCAGCCCGGATTTTGCCGCGGCCATTCCAATAGACCTTTTTCTCTCCAACGCTTCTTTTCAAGCAGAAAGGCATTAATCTTTTGCAAGAATCTCCGCTTATATGAAATAAGTTCTTCTATAATATCTTTAATTGTTGTTTTATAGAATCCGAGTGTCATAAATTCAATTGAATCTCCGTCAAAAATAAAGTTTTTCTCATATTCTTCTAAAAATATTGCTGGGCAAAATTCTTGAAGTTCAGCAAAAAATGTCTTTCCTTTGAATTTCGGATTAGACTTCGGAACTTTTTCATATGTTGTTTCATGAATTCCCTCTGTATTTAATTTACTTAGTGCGTGTGAATTAATGAAAAGGGGCATTCCTATAAAACCAGAAGCATCGGGGAAAACCTGCTGGAAGGCTTTTTTATATCCGGGTTTGAAAGAAGAATAATAATCGACTGAATAACGTTCTTCGGTATGATTAGAACGAATAATAGGAGCAGCAACAAAAATTAATTTAGTGAACTGTAAATATGTTTCTTCTTCTATACCGAGCCCCCAAAAGAGCTCATTTTCCATGTACATTGTTTTATATTTTTTATGTTTGGCTAATTCTTTAGCCATTCTCCCTACTTTTTACGGAGTATCAAACCACTCCACAATAACGCCATTCTCGCGCCGCACCTGCAGATTCTTGTAGACAGGGCGACCAGAAAGCCAGCCAGGACAGAGGGCAAGACAGTCCAGCACAGCCTTAGTACCAAAGAAGGGATGAGCAATGACATTCTCAGTGAAGCCATGTGCTAGAGTACAAGCACGAACACCGCCAGCCGTCTTAATGATATGACCCTTATCAAGGACCAAATTGTAGACCGTTCCCGTAGGATACGACTCCTGCCCAACAGTATCCGCACCCAAAACCCAATGAGTAGCCTCATCCAAATAAGGATGATAGGGCGTCAGAATACAATCCTTGACCTTGCTCATCATCACGCTAGTTGCAGAACCATGACCTACAGTAACCAGAGCAACAACAGCAGCCGCACCTTGAGGGGTCCAAACCTGGTCGCCGGGACTCAGTGACTGAATCGCCTTCACAGAACCATTTGCCATGACTACAGAAGTCTCAGGATGGAAACAGCCACCCGACTGAGCTGCCTGTGACTGCTGACTGAGATAAGCGGACAGATAGGCCGGGTCATAAGCAGGAGCACTACTGCTAGAAGAACCATAGCCCCGCGAAGAACCCGTTGGCTGCGGCGGCTCCAGTGTCATGAAGATCTCCTCCCCCTTGGCCACACACTGACCGAAGGGAGAGGTCTCATCACCGCCGTAAATCAGAGAACCGGGGTCCTTAAAGTTTAGACGACGCTGGATCTGCTGAGCACGACGGTAGGAACGCATATAGTGTCCGCCCCAACGCTTCCAATAACGCGGAGCCATACCAATCTGTCCCTCCGAAGGATCAGCAGACTCAATATCCAGCAGAAGAGCCTTAACCCGTGGGTCCGTAGAATCTGCAAAACGCTGTACAACCTTTGCAAGAGTAGGAAATGCTCCGTCAGTCCGACCAGCCTCGGACATAGCGATAACCTGCTCCATTGCAGCCACATACATTGTCAGAGCCAGAGGATAGTCAGGAGCAGAAATAGCCAAAGGTACAACCTCAGCACCTCCAGCAAAAGCCTTCACAGAAGCACCTGCTGGAATCTGGACGAGATAGTCACGGGGCTGACCAATCGCAAGAGGACCAGTGTGAATCGCAACAGGAGACCCACTATTCACAGAGTACTGGATGATAGCATCTCGTGTTCCTGTCATCATCGCATTGGCAACCCAGTTGATAAAGACCGTTCCAATCATCGTCAGGTCGGGGATAAAACCGAATGAGCCACCACCAGAAAGAGGCATCTCAGCCAGCTGTGTCAGCAGGACACTATTGAGATCATAACCAAAGCCGAAGGTGGAGAAGATCCACGGGTTTGTCATGCTCAGTCGGGAAAGTGCCTTAACTGTTCCAGAAGGAGAAGGAGTCACAGTCTCAGCACCATCCGTAAGAAGAGCACCGAAGATAGCACGGCCCTTGTTCTCAGGACGATTGGCGATACTCATCATGGCACGGATGGCTACATCAATGTTGGTCATGGCGTCAGGCTGAACTGTCTGAAGAACTGCCTTAAGCTTCCCCTTTCCAGCATCGTCCATCCGTGTAGGCTCCAGCACGGTCTTAGCAGCAGTTGAGAAGCTGACAACTGCTAGAGAGTCATCAGGTCCCAGCATAGCACCAATAGAGTTGATAGTATGCTTGGCCAGATCCATGCGGGTGTAGAAGATCTCCTTATTCTCAGGATCAGTCAGTTCGCCCATAGAGCCGGAGTTATCCAGACCAATGATGTAGAGACCACCCTGCTTCCCGCCAGAAGGATCAGTCTCGACAATCAGATGAAGGAAACTCTGTCCATCGTGACTAAACATGTTAGCCTTTGCTGCGACAGCACCGTCACGGAAAGAAGCGATGCTGCTGCTTCCAGCTCCAGCCTGCGGATGAGCACAGAGCCAATCCGCGATGGCCTGCTTGAGATGACGCTCCGGCCTGTGGGAACCCAGTGGGGTCCGGCAGGTGGGACAGTTGTTACGGCCCTGCTGAGACCACTGATTGATAGCAGTCCGCTCAAAGATGTGGCCCTCCGCACACACATTGACAGGGTCTGTCATAATTTCACCCGTAATAGGGCACAGAAACTCATCCGGAATTGCGATTACTGACGACATCTTAGATTGCTGATTACCAATTTCTTACGTGAACCTGCAAGTATATCCGTAAAAAATAAGGGTCAATTTTTTTATATTTATATTTATAATCATTTAGACAATGTACTTTGACATGATTTCTACAATCTCATCACGAATCACTGGCTCAGTATTAACTGTCTTCATCTTCTCCACCTCTTCAGATGTAAACTTCAGAGCAATCTGCTTACCACCCGACGAAGCAGCCCGCGTATTTACAGAAGAAACAAGACGGAGATAATGGAGAAACTCCATAGGCTCTAGCATGTCCAAATCAAGAATACGGACACGCTTTCGAAAAGGTCCTTCCGCACGCCAGCCCTGCCACCAGATTCTCTTTGCTGCTTCCATCAGGAGTTCAAGAGAAGCCCAATGAATCTCCTCAGATGAGCCTGTTTCAAGGGGAGGCATCTCATCGTCTGCCAAATTGCCATCTGCAAAATCACCATCATCCTCAAGAGGAGGCAAAGCTACCGGTGAAGGAGTAGGATAAACCGGAACGCCCATAATAGGAGCAGCAACAAGCAGGGCAGGCATATCCTTGAATTCCCGCTGCTCGAGCGTAGCAGCAGAGCGGATAACCTTCATTGCAGAAGCCCATTCCTTGTTCATTTGCCCCGAAGCCACGGCGGGAATAACAGTATGACTGAGGCCAACAGGGGGATTCAGAAACTGAAAGATTGGATAGCGAACCAAGGGACCCTTAGGCCAACTCTTGGGCACATTTCGTACAAGTTCAAAGCCCGTAGGCCAGTAGTAGACTTCCTTTCCGTTCGGACCTGAAGGCCGCACAATCTGAAACATATCGTCCTGTGGAAACTCCTTGCTCTTACCCACATGAAACCATACTCCGTCACTAACACTACTCATTAGTACCTGAAACTTGCCCTCCGCAATAAAGAGGACCTGATACCCGTTCTCTGCGGGACGGTAGATTGCAACATGCTGGGGAAAATTACTGATTGGACTGCTCATTTCAACTCTGATACACCCTATCCAGTAAAAATAATAATCAATTTTTTGACCCCAGCATGAATCAGAAAGAAAGGAATTCACGAGCAACAATCCGCGTATTCATGGGTTCAAGTTCTCCCTCTGAAAATCCATCAATCTTTTGATAAAGATCCGCTGAAGTGTGTAGCGTCTTCAAGTCAAATCCATTTACCACAAGTTTGCCAGAAATCCACTTTAGCATATCAACAGAAGCCGCCTTCCTAAAAGCTTCATTTTGCCATAAAGACCAAAGCAAGATTGAGCAATCAACACCATCCTTATACTCTAGCCAATAGGGCGAAGAACTATACTTTGTACGGTCCTTTACCATAGAATATCCGAAATCAATTAGAAACACATCCTTTACTTTTAGAGGGCTGCTACGAATATAAATATTGTCAGTGTGAAGATCGCCGTGTTTAAACATATACTTCTGCTGGAGTTCTAGCAGAAGAGAAAATACATTTCCAAGAATATTAATAATAGCAACTTCCTTATTCCCGATAAAATTACTAGACATCTTATTAAGCCAGTGATAAAGTGTATAAGAGTTACTTTCAACCTTTCGCAGGTCCTGCATGAAAATCCATAGATTGTTTTTAGTCCGAAAGACATTATAAATCCGTGGGCAGTTCTCGGGAATAGATTCATATACCATTGCTTGAACTACACATTCACGCAGAGAATTTAGACACGCCTTTGTCTTCTTAACAATTAGTTGAGTATATCCCTTTCCACCATTAGTGGAGCGATATCCTTCATAGATACGTCCATTTGACCCCTTGCTGATAAGTGACCTATACTTTACTCGGTATTTTTCATTGTTTCCTGTTTCAAACTCAAGAAGGTTACCTGTTAGTTTCTTTTCCAAAACTACCGGAAGAAATCTCATTCGGACATCAGTTACACCCTTGATTTTCTCCGATTGAATCCCCCATGATGAAAGTATGTCTTGAAAGGCCATCCCTGCATTTGTGTCTGGTAACCCTGCCCCTCAAATTTTTCTAAAAAAATTGAACCCTTACGCCTGTAAAGAATTTAAAAAGTAAAAGAATGAGTTGCCATCAATGTCTCAAAGAATTAGAATTCAATGAAATAGCAGGATTTAATCCTAATTTGGCAGAAGATGATAGTCAACGCACAAATTTCTGCTGGGAGAATGAAACAGGAACATGGAAAGCCGCACCCCTTTGTGATGAATGTTATTGGGACCAAGGTTCAGAAACAGACGCAGAAGATGCAGAAGATGCAGAAGAAGAGGAGCCTCTACCCATTTATTCATTTTGTAAAATATGCACTAATGTCATAACAGAGATTTCAGCAGTAGATCTAACTGATGAAGAGTTAGAACTAGAGATGTATTCTCATATTTGTGATGATTGTAACCTAAATCCAAATACTCCACCAATTACTTCGCAGCAGCATGAGAACGCGTCACCATCCGACGGACAGGAGTCACCATCTCCTTCGCCTTGGTCGTCTTAGTAGCAACCTTAGCTACATGTACCAAGCAAAAATGCGAACCGACTGACTTGGCTAGTTGGCACCTTGTATTCTCCTTTGTAGTCGCTGAGCAGCGAACCTTGTCATTCTCCGCAACGAGGGGCTTTCCGGAAGGCTGGGAAGGCATTATACTCTTTTTAAAGCCGCCTGTTTTTAAGTCTTAAGAAGGTCCTCCAACTTAATCCATCGGCCATCTCGGAAACAATTCACGGCCTTGTTTCCAACATCTGGTCCCTTCAGCTCGGGATTGACCTCCTGCTTTCTAGCAAGAGACCACTTACTGAATGTTGTGTACTTCTTTTTGCTTTTATTATCATGAATATAATAACCCTTCTTTTCAGTTGCAGAAATATGGAAGATTCCTACACCAATCACCTTGCCCTTGTAGAATATCTTGAGAATCTCTTTATTAACCAACTTAGAAATTAGAGTAGATCCACTGCTAGAAGGCGAATCATTCTTCTCTTGCTTGACCTCTTCTCTTTCTGAGGCCACTGCAGGAACTTCCAGCACCAGTATTTCTGCAGTAAATGGGTCGGTCTGAACCTCAGCATCTATCATAATGGTTGTATCCTGCTCATATGAAAGCGAAGAAGGACGGCCATTAAGACCAATAATAAGCGATTCCATCTCATGAAGTCGCTTCATCTTGGCACGAGCAATTTCTTGTAGATTACCAATTTCCTTTCGGAGTGCAGCCACTCCGCCGTTAAGGATTTGTGCCACAAAACTTGTAGACATTTTATATTTCTTTATTTCCTTGCTTTCTGGCAAACCTTTTCTGCTAAGTTTTATTCAAATTTTTTAAAATATAAATCCTAGCCAAATTATCGGACCAAAGAAAGCAAACATAAAAGTAATATAAGCAATATAGGACATACGAGTTAAATCTTCTTGGATACCAAATGTTTCAACATATGCATATTGTTTGCCTTCTAACCAAATGATAAAAAAAAGAATAATTAGCAAAAGAACAATATGAGCTTCTGAAAAAAACATCTAACCTATTCTAGATATTTTTTATATATTTGAGTTTTTGTTTTTTTGTTTTTTGTTTTTTGTTTTTATTTACTCAGAACCACGCCTCCTCCGATGACGAGACCGAGTAATGGGTGTAGTATCAGAAGAGTCAATCACCTTCTGTTCTTCAAGTGTCTTTAGAAATTCAGCCAGCCTTTCCTTATACAACTGACCACGTCCTGCTGCAACAATCGTACATACCAGAAAGATTCCGAGATACGCAGGGAGGATAAAACACAGGACGACGGCCCCCAGCAGAGCAATTTCATAATTCTTTTCAACAAATTGCTTGTTCATTTTTGCCAACAACCTGTTTTATTCTTTGGGGCGGCCGCCCTCAAATTTTTAATCATCAAAGTTGTCATCAATCTCGGGAATATAGTCATCCTCGTACTGCTCCTCCTCAGCAAACTGCAGGGCAAGCAGCAGAGTCTCCATGAACTGAAGACGCTTAATCTTCTGCTCCTCAAGAATCCGTCGCTCCTCCTCCAAGCGAACCTTCTCCTGCATAGCCTCCATGATATCCAACTGATACTCCATGGCAGAAAACCACCCAGCCTCCTCTTCAATCGCCTCAGCAGCCTTCTCATTCTTGTCGCATGTGTGCTGGCAATCCACGCAGAAATCGGGCCGAATAAGCAGACCAAGATCATCCAGCATGGGAGTTCCCCAATGGCCGCCACGACCAACACACCAGATGGTGTCAATTGCTGGAATCTCCTTCTCTACTGTATCACCGCAGTAGCGAAGAGTCTTCTCAGCCTTTCGCCGCTCCTTGCCCGTCTTGCGGTCAGTCTTCTTCCGCTCCTCCTGCTTGCCCATTGTATGGGACGTGAAGGAGAACATTGCCGAACCAATTTCATCAGATTGCTCGTAGAAAGAAGTCATTGTAGATTATCGAGATACCGCCACCCCATATTCCGGTGATTTTAAAATTCAATTTTTTTTTACACCGCAGGTTGTTAACCACGCAACACATCAGCTGTTCACCTATCAAAATGTAACCAATTCTCAATCATCTTTAATCCGTCTGCTGTTTTCTCAGGATGAAACTGCATCATATGACAATTCTTGTATCCAGCAATCATAAGTTCGCCTCTATATGAAGCAATCTCATGAACTGGTAAAACACCACTGGGAAGATACCAATGATGATTTCGTCGCAAGACCATATCTTCTTTAATTCCATCAAAGAGCCAATAAGAAGGCCGCTTCATATGAAAAAGTTCATTTTTATGAACATAACGTTCTTTAAGATGTTGACTGCAATTACAAATACGAGTAATAAGCGATTCCATAGAATAGCAAATTAGCAAAAAGCGTTTATCTAATTTTAAAATATCTAAAGGAACTTGCGGACCTCCTTCATGGATATGAAGTGTAGAACCGCTAAAAATCCAGTTCTTAATTGGGGATTTTTTTATTCTAGCAAATAGTTCTTCTTCGGTAAACTCATCACCTTTTAATAAAAAAGATGAGTGACCTAATTTATCTAATGCTCGTATAATGAATTCTGCCCCTGTTAAAGAAGGGTACATATTTACAACACCAACACGCATTCCCTATTCTAGGCATAGAGATCCTCTTCGTCATCTGTTGTCAATGAAGCAGCCGGCGGGAGAGCACCTTCAGCATGTACAATCATGGGCACAGAAACATGCTTATCACCAGGACGCATAAGAGTAGCTAGCATTGCTCCACCAGTATCATGAACTGGCTGACAACTTTCACACGGTGTTAAGATTTCCGTTCGCACATACGGAGAATTTGGTCGCTTTGTTTCTATCTGCTGGATCCGGCGACGCCTACTACAAGAAGCATGATAAAGACGAACCGCTTCTAGAGCACCATCCATCATCTTCTTAGTATCAAGCGTTTGCTTATCTGCTAGAGTCACAGCGGCCAAATCATCCAAAGCAAGTTGCATCTGCCGGAACTTAAGCATATGGCACCAATCCGCATACTGTTCAGATGTCATTTGGCGGCTAAAGCGTTCCATCTTTTCCGTAATATAATCAATCTCGTCTTCCGTAGATGCCCGCTTCTCAGTACTCATTCGCTTAATTGCGTCCATTCGAGCTTCAATTACAAAAGACATTCTTTCCTGTACAAATTGATGGAAAAAAATAAGTTTCAATTTTTACGCAAGCAGCTGAACATACTGAAGAGTTAGTTTGAATAACCCATCGAAGTCCTCCTCATTTTCCACAAGAACTACAGGGATTTTTCCGCCATTCTTAAATACTGAACTAACCTCCTCAAGAGACAACGGCTCTTCATGAGAAAGCCGAGAAACCTCCTTCTTACCAAAGTCCTCATCGCTGTCATAGTTGAGAACCCGCCACTTTTTCCACTCTGCCGCAATTTCAGCAACAACGCCTGCTAGAGTCTTGTGCATTGTAGTTTCCTCCTCTAGAGTCTCTCCATCATTTGTAATGGCGGAGAGAATCCAAATTGCGTTCACAGATGCCTGTCCGGTCTTGAAGCCATCCTCAAAGCCGGAATTATAAGCCATGAGCTCATTGCCAGAAAGAGTCGCCATTTTCACCCACGCTAATATTCTTGCTACCAGCAGGTTTCAATTTTTCACTATTTTAGCGTTTAATAAAGACAAAAACCGGAACAAATAAACATATAAAAAAGAAAATCCAGCAGGATATACAGCCACACACAAAACAAAAAGTGGTTCTACAAAGAGCTTCTCGTGAAGGAGGTTGTTCTGCTTGAATGTCCAAAGAAGGGGCTCTTATTTGTACTACCATATTTTCAGTACGAACTGTTATATTTTGTTCTCTTGTTTGAGGTCTTTCATCGCATTTAGTATGACAGATGGGACATTCAAAATGACCTTTTTTAAGATAATATATCATCCAGCAGTCCATATGTGAATAGATACGACACGAACACACATCGGGATATTTTGTAAAATTAAAGCATAAAATGGGATTATCAGCTATTGTAGATTCTAAGCAAAAAAGACAAGTATCCATACTCTATATTCTTTAATTCTATTTATGTAAAAATAAATAAGATTGTTTTTATGGTTTTGTTTTTTTCAGAAGCCATGACGGTTTGCCACTGCTGCCTTGTTGAGGTCATCCTGGTCGTACTCCGGTCCATCATCGGGGTACATCTCAGCATAAATAGCCTCCCTACGAGCCTTTAACTCTGAGACCTTAAAGGCATTTAGACCAACATAGGGCCATGGAATCGCCTCCAGTTCCGCGGCCAACTTCTCGTCCTCCTTCTGAAGTTCAGACCACCGGTCCCACTCCTTCTCTGCAGCAATAGCCTCCTGCCGGAACTCGTACCGCTTGACGGCCGCAGCAATCTGCTCCTTCCGCCACGCCGGCCGCTTGGTCAGATGGAACTGAACACTGATATCAACCCTGTAGACAGTATACTGGATTGTTTTGCGGACCTCCTTTCGGCCTACATGGCAGGAGAAGTTATCGCCAAGATGGTTCTCTAGCAGACGAAGTGTGTCGCTGTGCTGGAGAGTCTTGTAGAAGTCATTCTGGTCATCTGGAGCCTTGCCGCCGAAAGCCCAGAACTCCTCCGGAATGACATCGGAGGGCGTTTCGTGAACCCTATGCTGCTTAGTGTACTCCAGCACTGTGATTTGCCTGTCGTTGAATGTACGGGCCTGATCATGACGGCAATCCTCCCGCGGGCCGGGCTTCTTGGCAAAGTCACACTCGTAGACGTTGTAGATCACAACCGAGGGAACATACTGCTTCTTGGCTGACTCGGTGAGGTCGGCCAAGATGGTGTCCCTGTTCTTGTCCACCTCTGCTGCAAGGAACTTGAAGAGCGGGTCCGCCACCGTGCGGTTCATCCAGTTCACCGTGGTCTGGTGCTGGAACTTGCGGTTCTCCACCGCAATTACTCGGATCTGCTCTGCAGTTGCAAAGGAGGCCATTTCTTACTGATTATTGCTAGAGGCAAAGGAGGACGAGATTGTGTTTCAACCCCAACTACCATTTCTTGACTACTGGGCAGTCAATTTTTTTCAACACTCTGCTGTTGACCGCAACACTCTGCTGTTGACCGCAACACTCTGCTGTTGACCGCAACACTCTGCTGTTGACCGCAACACTCTGCTGTTGACCGCAACAAAAAAAGAACCTCATTGAGGAAAGAAAACCCGCGTTTTCTTTTACTAGCCAACCTACAACTGTTTTACCGCCACCAGATTCTGGAAGAGGAGTAGCGATGCTAGAGCCTTAGCATCCGAAGTGACCCGCCAGAGCATCTCAAATCGGACAATCTCCAGAACAATCTTTTCGCCCTCTGCTGCACATCCAGTCAACTTCCCCTGCAGAGCCTCCAACTCATCCTGCGTCACCTTCTTCTCATGGAGCATAAGCCGAATAAACTCATCGGAGCCTCCAGCACTAGGATACATTCCCTTCAGAGGCGACGACTTGTCGCGGATAACCTTGGCCTCAACATCCTCGGGATGCTGAGAGCCGGTAGGCTCATAGGTTAGAGCAGTCATGTCAGTTAGGTCAGCTGCTGACAACTTAATGCCCGTCTCCTCCTCCAACTCCTTAGCTGCGACACCGACAAAGTCTCCAGAGTCGTCCAGCATACCAGCAGGAAGTTCAAGGAAGTTGGCCTTTCCGATAGGAACACGAGCCTGCCGAGTACAGACAATCCACCCTTGGTCCCTGCAGTGAAGAATCAGCAGGATGGACACTGCTCCTCCCCGCATGAAGATGATGCCCGGCACAGGATTGCCATTGCACTTCGTGACAGCCTCCAACTTTAGGAACCCAATCCGCTTGCCGAAGTAGTCAGCCCCATGAATCTTGATCTCAGACACATCCAGACCAGGATCCAGTGTGGAAACCCAGTTTACGAAGGGAGTTGCCTGGACGCAGAAGGCCAGATCCAAGCCCGGCGGCCCAGAAACAGGCACATTGCTACCGCGGATTACGACTGTTACGGAAGAAGACGACATTCTTAATTGCTGATGCTGAGAAACCCCACAAAAAATCGGGCCCGCCGCCCCTTTCAATTTTTCAAAACCACAATCTCCGGCGGCGATTAGGAAAACAGCCATCCATACAGAACTGGAAGATCATGATACTCAGAAGAATGAGTAGAACTCCGGCGTAAAGAATTGCGGCAACATTGATTGCGACAGCCACAACAAGAGGCATCATTTTGCTAGATTGCTAGAAGGTAGGCCAAATACCAATTCCGCCAACATATTTATTCAATTTTTGAACACGGAACGGTGTTCAGCAAGAAACACGGAACGGTGTTCAGCAAGAAACACGGAACGGTGTTCAGCAAGAAACACGGAACGGTGTTCAGCAAGAAACACCGAAGGTTGTTCAACAAGAACCGGAATGCTAAATATCTTATAGTTAAAAAAACCTCTTCAAGAGGAAAGAAACTCTGCTTTTCTTTTTTTAAGGATTCTGACAATCAAGGGTGGCCACATCCCCTAGAGGCAGCCCTCTTCGCCTCAGCTACAGCCGCCATCGCCGCCGCCTTCTGAATCTCGTGTAGAGTGTCTCGGGCCTTCTGCCGGATCTCATTGATGCGATGCTGCATCTTTGTGGCCTGCCCTCTTGCTGTCGCAAGTTCCTTCTTCATCCCAGCAATCTGCTCCTTGAGATTTGTGATCTCGGGAACAAAGTGTTTCTTCTCCTTGGCGGGAGCCTTCTCGTGCTGGTCCGACAGGTCTGCCAGACGCTGGACCGTGTAGTCCATGCTGGATTCCATGCTGCGGATGTCATCCTGCTTCTCAAAGAGGACATCCTCGGCCTTCTCTGCAACAGCAATGATCTTCAGAACGAGGGCTGGAAGCGGAGTGGCGGCGGCGTTCGTCGGCATTTCACTATTTCTTACTGGAAGAGAAGGTCGTGGATTAACTTTGCTGGAACCCAACTATCTATTCCAGCCATACCCCCATTCAATTTTTTCAACACGGAACGCTGTTGAGCATGAACGCCAAAGGCTGTTGAGCTTGAACAAAAAGACAGTAAAAAAGAACCTCTGTTGAGGAAAGAAACACGGCTTTTTCTTTTTGGAGCATCTAGGCCCTGTGGAAGTATGGTCCCATGCACTTGTCAGAGCAGAAGTAGCCGTCGTGCTCGTGGCAGTGACAGTCCTTGGAGCAGCCGGACGCAATGCGGTTCGCACGAGTCAAACTCTTCAAGCAGGTCATACAGGTGGACAAGATGACAGTTTCACTTCTGTGCTGGAAGTCCGTCTTCGCCTTGGCCATAGCATCCGCCTTAGACTTCTCGAGGCCGTTGGGCCAGAACTGGAGGAAGACCTGGATGATGTATGGAGTCCAATAGCCTGTCTCCTCCCCACACTGAGTCATGGTGTAGGAGCATGTGAACTTGTTGCCAAACCGAGAGGCAAGTAGGGGCAAGAAGTCTGTGTGCTTGAGCACAGCGAGGATGCTGGCCTGAGGGCATCCAGCCTTCAAGAAGCCAGGACGATGATTCTGGAGGGTCTCATGGACACCAGCCATCCGCGCGGCATCCTCCACAGTCATCGGCCGACGGTGATCATGCTCATCGTGCACAACCCACCATCGCTCTTCCGTGAGGCACGGACCATGGTAGAGCTCAGAGCGACAGTCAGCGCCCGGACGGCAGCCCTCCTTGTTGAAGATCACGTGCTTTGCGGTCCAAACGAGTGCAGTCGTCTTTCCAGAAGCCAGCTCCGCCTTGATCTGGTCAATTGGGACGGCGTCATAGTTGACCCGAGACGGAGATTTGTTGTTCAAGATGGCGTCCACCAACGCATCCGGTGCCCACTCCTGAAGACGCCATTGCTTCTCCTCCATTACAAACTTCTTGTTGGCTGCAGCGAACTGCTCCATGTCCTTCTCAGAGAAGATTGCGGCGGAAGCCATTGCGAAGGAAGAGATTGCTAGAAGTGTTGTGTCTGTGTTGTCTGGTGCCCCAATTATAGTTATCTGCGCCTATAAGTTTCAATTTTTTTTGGTAAGTCTGAATGGAATCTAGCAGAGCAAAAAAGAACCCATTCTTAAGAGTGGGATAAACTATAGTTTCTTTTAGTGGACCTTCTAGGGCAGATCTTAACGGAGAGGGCAGAAGCATCAAGCAACAGACTGGGTCTTAGCCCGTACACCGGCCTCTTGTTCCTTCTTCATCTTTACCGCATTGATGGTCCGGCGGATGAGCATCGTAAAGAAGTGCTCCCCGCTGACCGCATCAATCCGGTCAAGTTCCCGCTCGGCGTACTTGTAGCCGACAGCGACAAGAGCCTCCCGAAAGATGGGGCCGTAGAGGGCGGCGATGTCGGGTCCATCACCACTAGCAGAGGCTGCATTCTCGTACTCCTCAAAGAGGTTAAGGTAGACAAGGCGCGCCGCACAGATGTCCTTGTAGCTCGGTATCATCGTACACCCGTCAAGAGTACCGTTGAGCCACTTGATCCG